>JGI12635J15846_10002143_pt1 | contig 17272 bp, 14 predicted proteins | sample BlaSpr_A8_OM2_M2_FD_15846 | JGI IMG/M metagenome (IMG submission 15846) | reverse complement strand
GCAAACCTTTCCGTCGGGCGGAGCCGAGGCACCCTCGGTTGCCGTAGCGGATGTGAACAAAGATGGCCGTTTGGACATAGTGCTGGCGTGTGTGGCGGACAGTCTGAATCAGAGTTCGACGGGCGTAGTGAGTGTGCTGATCAACGATACTAAAACCGTTCGCCGCTCAGAATCGCTCGGGACAGAATCTCCCTTTTAATAGCAAAGAACCGGAAAGGCTTTTTGCGCGCGCGGGGAACCGATCCGACAAATCTCGAATGTCATCTGACGATGTTTGATCTGGAATGCCTTCTAGGACACTGCGCAAAATCCTGCATGCGTAGGTGAAAAGTTAGTGAACTACTGATTCTTGACAACCCTCCGCCGCCGTAGGAAACTTCGTACGCTTCGGCTACGCCCGACCAGAGCCGGTTTTAGGCGAGCGCCGGAAACTGCGACTTGAAAGGTTTAGGTTGCCGATCATGAAGCTNGAACTAACAACGACTTTACGCAAAGGCGCGTTCGTCCTTGCGCTGGGGCTAGCAGTGGCTGCGACTCCGCGCGCGCAAGCCCAAACGTTCAGCGTGCTGCACAACTTCACCGGAGGAAGTGACGGCGGAACTCCTCTGGCTGGCTTCACGATCGATACGGCAGGAAACCTGTATGGCACCACCAGCGCCGGCGGGGCTTCTGACAACGGAACCGTGTTCAAGATAAGCGCGGAAGGCAAGGAGACTGTGCTGCACAGCTTTTCTAGTGGGACCGATGGAGCAAATCCCCAAGGAAGTTTACTCAGGGATGCGGCGGGCAATCTTTATGGGACTACTTTCGGCGGAGGTGCCTCCGGTGCCGGAACTGTGTTCAAGGTCGGACCACACGGCAAGGAGACTGTGCTGTACAGCTTCAAAGCAGGAACCGACGGGGCAAACCCGGAAGCAGGCTTGGCCACNGATGCAGCGGGGAATCTGTATGGCACGACGACTGCGGGCGGCCCGAACAGCAACGGTACAGTTTTCAAGTTGACCAAGTCTGAGAAGTGGACGGAAAAGGTTCTCTACAGCTTTGGCTCAGGCACGGACGGAGCAATTCCCGTCGCTGGTGTCACCTTGAATGCGGCCGGAAGCCTCTATGGCACGACTTCTGCGGGAGGCACTTATGGATACGGGACCGTCTTTCAGTTGAAAGATTCGAAGTCCGGCTGGAAGGAAGACATTCTCCATAATTTTGAGCTGCAGAGCGATGGAGGCGTTCCTTATGCCGGGTTGGTCTTTGATCAGTCGGGTAATCTTTATGGCGCTGCCACAGAGGGCGGCGACGGCGGTCAGATTGGAGGCGGCACGGTTTTCGAACTCACGCCCGCAAAAGGCAGCTGGACGTTCACTGTGATTAACAGCCTTGCCGGGTGGGGAATCTCGGGAACGTTTCGCGATCTCCTACTGGATTCATCGGGCGACATTTATGCCACGACGCATTGCGACGGCGCCAATGATGCGGGCACGGTCTACGAACTGACACCGTCCGGCGGGACCTGGACCTACAACTCACTTTACGTCTTTACCGGCGGTAGTGACGGCCTGTTCTCGTTCAGCAACTTGGTGGCTGACAATAACGGCAATCTCTACGGCACGACCAGGGGCGGCGGTGCGGATAGCTTCGGAGTCGTCTTCAAGGTCGAACCGTAGCTTAATTCTTACGGATTGAGAACAGCCGCGCACAAGCGGCGTATCCATTTATACGTCGTGACACGATATACGATCGTACCCTTCCAGCTCTTCAACCGGCCGCTGCGTGTCTTCGTCACTGACTCCCCCATTTCTTGCGAACCAACCCAACATGTCCTCCGACGCCACTGGATAATCGCTGCTTTCAGCCGGACGCCGCTCATGAAGGACAACTAGAGGTAAACTGCTGCTGAGCAGGGCAGGGACTCCTCAAAATGGGGCTTTCGTCGAAANTCGCCACGGGCNTGAGAATNATTTTGGGCTTATTTGCTCTGTTAGTTGTGTGGATAGGCTTTCAGCTTGGTACCCATCGTCACACTGGAATATTACGCACGCTGGCGGAAGCCAAGCAATTTCTTAGCCAAGCATCATCATCTTCCGGTGTGGGGCAGCACAGCGCAATATCCGGCCCGCAACATAGCGTCAGTCTGTCCTGGAAGCCGAGCAGCTCTGTCGTTGTTGGTTACAACGTGTACCGTCGTGGAGCGACGGGCTTGGTTAGGCTCAATATAGCGCCGGTCGCCGGAACCAGCTACGTCGACCATACCGTTCAACTGGGGCAGACCTACTTCTACGTGACCAAAGCGCTGAATGCGAAGGGAAGTGAGAGTACGGCCTCAAACGAAGTTCGCGTTGACATTCCTCCAAAGTAGATTTCATCGGCCAAGTGATGTTGGGTGGCTTGACGGCCACATGTGAGTTGCCCATACGGTACCCATTTTTGGCTCTGTTTTGCGCGAGGCTGATTGGTTTGTGCTGCGCGGTGTCTGCTACGATTGCCGCATGTTCAATTTTGGGTCACCGAAAACAGCTGGCGACTGGATCGTGCACATCGCGGGAGCCATCGTCGCGATATTCCTTGTCTGGTGGATGCTTCGGATGTACGTACTGTGAACGCAATCAAGACCGCTCCGGTCCGCTCAATGAGCGTTGTGGCGATTTATCGCCAGTTAAGGTTCGTTTCAAGGCATTTTTACTCGGGCAAAGACGTAAGGGTTTTGGCGCCCGCATTGAACGCGAATTTCGTGTGAAACGGGGTCCGTGTCGACACGTACCGATGTTGCATCACAGTCGCCAGCGAGCCCGATGTGTACGCTATAAAGCCTTTTTTCGAGGACCGGGAGCCAGGGAGGCTGTTGCACGATGGTGACTCCCTCCCAATCGATGCCTGCCCAGCCGCCCGAGCATCTGCGCAAGATGAGATGGTCACCGAGTTTGGTCTCAGCGTCAGGCAGGTCAGTTCGCCAATAGTCGGCAAACAGGCTAAAGCACACAAGCAGCGCAACAAACACGGCGATTCCCCTTGCCGCAAAAGGAGAGAGCGACTTCGCTGACTTCCTGAAGGCGAGGCACACCAAACAAATGGCAGAGCTATAGGCAAGAACCAGATTTACGGCTTGCATCCAAAATCCGCGAAAGGACCACGGAGTGAAGATTGTGCAGAGTCCAACTGTAATACTCGCAGCGAAGAACACGAGCATGGTACGTCGGAGAAAACTGTTTAGGCACGTCCAGTACTTCTGACAGAGCCACCCCATGAACGGAGCGAGCGGGATGGCAATTATCCATAGAATCCAAATGTAGTATATGGACGCGTTCATTGTTGACCACAGTATAAGCTCGACGTTGGTTGCTGCTATTGTGGACGAGCGACCAGTCTCAGGGGTAAGTGTTGCAATCAGGCGGTAGCGCTGATTGAGAATTCCGTAGCCGGGAGAACCTGGCTCCCCGCTCAATTCTTCTCAACTAGCTTTGAACCCGTTATGAGTGAAAGGGCGCGACTGGTTCAGTCCGCTCGGAGCCACGTAGTCTAGTTCAAAATCATCTTGCCCAGGATTTCCTTTAGCAGCTTGCCGGCGACTGTCGCGGTGATTTGCGTGTTGTCTTGCGCGGGATTGTATTCCACGATGTCGGCGCCCAGGATTTTACCCGTGATGCCATGCAAGTGTGCGATCGCTTCTCTGACCGACATGCCGCCGGGCTCGCGGTGAGAAACGCCGGGGGCGAAGGCGGGATCCAGCGCGTCCATATCGAAGGAGATATAGATGGGGCCGTCTAATTTCATGCGGTCGAGCGCGGGCAAGTGGCGCATCTCGATGACTTCGACGTCGAACTTCCTGGCTTGCTCGCGTTGATGCCCAGTGATAGTACGAATTCCGACTTGGATCAGACGCTTGGCCAATCCTTCCTCCATGATGCGAGCAAACGGGCAAGCATGCGATATCCGGTTGCCTTCGAATTCGTCGTAAAGATCGGGGTGGGCGTCGAAGTGGAGGATGGTCAATCCTGAACTGCGCCGGCCGAAGGCGCGAATGATGGGCAGGGTAATCGAGTGGTCGCCACCGAGGCATACCGGACGACAGCCCTCGTCCAGCAATTCGCCGACTTTCCTTTCGATCGCCGCGAACGGTTGATCGACGGTGAAATTTAAATCCCCGGCGTCGCAATAGGTGCCTTCGGCGCTCAGGTCCACGCCGGTTTCCGTCCAGGAATTCGACGAATCAGAGTTTAAGGCGACACGGATGATGGGCGGGGCTCCGGCCGCGCCTCGCAACCAGGAGGAATTTGCGTCGAAGGGAATGCCGAGAATTACAGGGGTTCCGGGTTTGGCCGAGTCGGGACGGAGGGTCATGAAAATGTTTTTCGNTCGGGATAATTTCTCACCNTTTCTTGTGTTCATTGCAGCTTGGCATACTCGGACTTGGCTTGCTTCAGGATGGAGACGTCAGAGTCGGCGTCTTTCCAGAGCGTGAGGAAATCCTTGTAGGCCGCAAGTGAGCGGACACGGGCGGCATCGGCATCGGCTCCTTGCAAGTTTCTTGCCTGAAGTGCATTTGCCCGCGCAACTCCCAGATGCGCCAATGCTCCTGTCCAGCAGTTCCAAACGATCCCGCTGTGGTCGAGAATCTTCTGAAACTCCGCAGCAGCGGCACTGCCTTGTCCAGTCGCCAGGTAGGCTTCTCCGCGGACATACGTCGGATAGAGGCAGGAAATATTGGCGACGAACCCGATCTGTCCCAACTCGATGCCCGAGGCAGCCTGCAGAGTGCTCAGGGCGAGAGCCGGATTCTTCCGGTCGAGCGCCAATTGTGCCTGAATTGCGGGCAGCCAAAGCGACTGCATCTGCGTATCGAGCGGGAAGCGTTTACCTAAGTCCTGAGCTAAGGACTCGGCTCGCGCGGCGTCGCCTGCCATGGCAAATGCCAGCGCAGCTTCGCTCTCGACGCCCTGGCTCGCGGGAGCCAGTTTTAAGGCCTCCTCCGCTAACTTCGGCGCTTCGGCGGAATTGCCGTACGCGGCCTCCCGCTGCGCAGCAATCGCCTGCCATATCCCCCCATTTTCCTTGCTGTCCGCCCGGATGGCGGAGTCCACCGACCGCTTGGTCAATTCCCGAGCTTTGCCAAGATGGCCCCCGAACGCCTCAGTGTCAGATGCGAGCGCAAGTCCCCAGTTCTCAAAGTCGGGCCGACCCGCAAACCATTGCAACTCTTCCGCCATCGCTGCCGAGTCCGCCCCGAGAAAGGCAAGAGCGTAGAGACTGGTGTGCATTGTGTTATCGTTCAACTTTCGTACCTGCGCCTGGCGAATCATTTGTCGCGCTTCGTCGAATCGCTGTAAGGCGAGAGCACAGTTGGCGAGATTCTCGTACGAGGCTACGTGATCCGGCGCGAGCTGCACGGCTTGCTGTGTGATCCCCGCAGCTTTCTCGTATTGCCCCAGAAGGACCAGCACTCCTCCCAACTCGGTGTACGCTCCGACCGTTCGCGGGTAGCTCGCGATTTCTTCCTGATAGGTCTGGATCGCTTTATCGACTTCTCCCGTCACATTCGAATAGTAGTCGGCAGTGATGTCCAGCTTCTCTCGCTCGCTGGCGTGCTCGCGCAACTGAAATGCCTTGGTGAAATATTCGCTGGCCCGCCCTGGCTGTCCATTACTGTTGTAGTCACCGCCCAATGCCCTGTAGGCGATGGCGAAGTTGGGATCAATCTCGATGGCGTGTTGATGGTACGGCAGCGCTGCGCCGGGACCTTTTTCTCGGAGGGCATTCTTGCCCAGACTGTACGCTTTCAAAGCTTCGAGCGAAGAGGTTGTGGCCTCCGCCAGAGGAACATCAAACTTCTGCACCGAAGCCAGCGACTCGCCCAGTTCGCCGCGCACCTTCGATGCCGCTTTGCCCAACGCGTTCACCACCTGCCCCTTAGACGCCACCGTGATCTGCTCCACGGCCAGCGTGTCTCCGCTCTGGCAGTTCACCGCCTTCAACGCCAGCACATACGCGCTGCCCAGGCTGCCGATTGCTCCGCCAATGTAGGCCTTGCTCTGCGCCCGCAAGCACAGGTTGCGGGCAACTTCGGGGGTTAGTTTTGAGCTGGCCGGAAGCGTCATCAATTTCAAAGTTTTCGCCACTTGACTGTCGGAAAGCACATTCAGGAAAGGCGATTGCCGCAGAGAAACGGTCAGCGCCGTCTTCAACGTATCGTCGAATATTGGATCGCTTGTGCTGTTGGCAAAATCGGCAAGAACGATCGTGTCCTTCTCGGTCAGCGGCTGTCCTCGANGCCAGCGGTGGTAAACTCCGCTGGCCAGAAGGATGGCGCACAAAAGCGCCGCAACGATGTACCGCCAGGCTCGCGTGGGGATGGCCGCACTCGGTTGTCCAGTCGAGCCCAGCTCGACCCCTCCACCATCTGCGGCAACGGCTCGTTCCGAGTCCATCTTCCGCTTCAATCGCTGCAGATCGCCCCGCAGCTCGGAAGCACTTTGATAACGCTGCTCTGGATTCTTCTCCAGCGCTCTGCTGATGATCGCTTCCACTTGCGCCGGCAACTCGCGATTCCACTCAGTCGGAGCAACTGCATCCTCATGAAGGATGGCGCCAAAAGTCGCACCGATTGTTGTTCTTTCAAAAGCAAGGTGACCGGTTGCCATCTCGTAAAGCACAGCCCCGAATGAGAAAAGATCGGTGCGCGCATCCAGGACCTTCCCCGCCACTTGTTCAGGGGACATGTAGGTCACTGTGCCCATGGTGCTGCCGCCGGTTGTCAATTCTTTTTCTTCGAGTGTCGGATCGTCAGGCCCGGAGCCGGAACCGCTCTCGATGTGCCTGCGCGTAAAGTCTATTTTCGCCAAGCCGAAATCCAGAATCTTGGCGTGACCACCTGCGGTGACAAAAATATTGGCTGGTTTGATGTCGCGATGCACGATTCCCTTGGCGTGAGCAGCGTCCAGCGCATCGACGATCTCGATAGCGAGTGACAACAGGATTTCAATTTCGAGCGGACGGCCAGCAATGCAGCGCTTCAGAGTCATGCCATCCAGAAATTCCATGGCAATGAAGGCTTTTCCGTCCTGCTCGCCAATGTCGTGAATGGTGCAGATGTTGGGATGGTTCAGCGCGGACGCAGCCTGAGCTTCGCGTTGAAAACGGGCGAGGGCCTGCGGGTCGCGGGCAACGCCCTCGGGCAGAAACTTGAGGGCGACAAAACGGTGCAGCCGAATATCTTGCGCTTTATACACCACGCCGATGCCGCCATCGCCCAGCTTCTCGACGATGCGATAGTGCGAGATGATTTGATCGATCACGCGGGCAGGTCTGTTTGTAGCGCGATTATGTTATGGGCCAAACTCGGGTAAGTCAATGCAACCGTGGTTGACGGTGACAGACTGCTGCCCGCCGAAGGTCCTCGCCGAGATCCCGGACGGCAGGCGTCCACTCGCAGCAATTCACTGCAATCCAGCCTGTCCCAACATTTGCAAAAACTGTTCTTGCGTACGCATGTCGATCGACTGTGCCACCAGTTTCCCGTCTAGGTCACCGTCGGTACCCAGACCACAATCTGCAAGGGCCATGCACATCTGTCACTTTGGTCCTAATCCGGAGATTCGTTAGGATTAAAGGATGGGCTTAGACTGCTTGGTCGTGACCTGCGACGCCACTCTGTTAGGTCAGATAAAAACCTATTTCAGAGCGCACGGCGTTTCGCTGGATCTCAGGCAGGATTCTGCAAGCGCAGTCGAACTTGCTTCCCGCCGTCACTGGGACGGACTGATCATCGACTGTGACGATGTTGCCGGAGGGACGGAAACACTCGTCAATGTACGAAGCAGCCGATCGAATCAAGAAACTCTGATTGTCGCGGTGGTGAACGGTTCGACCGGCAGGGATACGGTTCTTGACTTAGGAGCCAACTTCGTACTCTGCAAACCAATTGATGAAACTCGATTGCGTAGCGTCCTGGATCCGGCGCTTGCCAAGATGGAGCGCGAACACCGCAGGTATTTCCGATACGACATAGAGTTGCCGGTACGGTTTCAGAATCAACTTGGGCAATCGGTTAGCGCTACCATGAAAAATATCAGCGAGGGAGGAATGGCCATCAAACTGGTTGATCCAGTGCGTCTCAAAGGAGTTGTTCCGGTGGAGTTTGACATTCCCAGTATCGAGCCGCAGGCTTTTCACGCCAAAGCTGATATTGTTTGGAGCGACTCGTTCACGATGGGCTTACGCTTTTTGCACATCGAAAAAAATTCTGAAGTCGCTCTCCAGTCATGGCTAAGTTCGCTAGAGGGGCAATTTCAGTTCCGTGACTCAACCCGCCAGATAGGAGCTGCGACGTAGGCTCTAACCTCGGGTCGATCCCGGCTGCGAGGATGCTGGCCTCAGTGCGAGCCCGTTATTGCGGAGAGCGGACGGAAAACTGATGGAAACAGCGTCCTGCCCATGGAAGCTGATGGTCACGCTGGTCTCGGCTTCGACGGCTTCACCATTCAAGTCATGATGCGCGTAGCGCCACAGCCTGACCGCCTGAACGGCGGCCACGGCCAAGATACGATTGCCATCCAATACTCGAATTTCTTTCACCCGGCCATCGGTTGCGATCACGACGTCCATGCCGACTTTGCCAGTGAGATGGGCGTCGGGAGCGTCGGGAATTATCACATGGCCCTGCGGCGCTTCCGCCACTTGCAATCGATTTGAGCCGGAGCCAGATTCCTTCTTATAGAAAATTACTCTCACATCGCCGTAAGGTCTTGGGTTAGTTGAAACCACAGGCGTGGGCACAATCACAGCGGGAGTCCACTCGGGTAGAGGGATGGTTGCGGCTTGCTCAGAGTTCTCCAGAATCCGAAAGCCGACGAACGCTAGCAGCGAAACTGCCGTGAGTAGTCCGGCCGCGACGGCGACCGAGCGCTTCCGCAGATTCGACAGCAGCGACACTTTAGACGGAACCGAACGGGGCCGCCGCCGCTCTCGAGATGGAGCCGCAGACGAGTGCGGAGCTGAGACTGCAAGATTATCTTCCGCCGGGAAACTGCCAGCAGCTAAAGGTTCGTCAGGAAGATCGACTCCCCAGACTTTTCGTTCGAACGACACTGATTCAATACCAGCCCGAATTTCGTCTGGGCCGATCTGCTTGCTCCAGACCACACGAAACCGAAACTTATTTTGGCCCCGCTGTAGCATGATGGTCTGACCCGCTTGCAGTGGAACGCATAATCCGGCCAACCGTCCTCCAACCGGGCTGATGTCCACCGTGTGGGCAAGCTGAGGCCCACTTTCGTGATCGTTCTCGCCGTCCGGCCAGAACCGCAACGGCAACACCATCTTGGTGCGTTTGTAACGTTGTACTCCTTCAGGCATTGCCTACAGATTGCGTTTGTTTGCGAGGCAGAATCAAGTTACCGACGTTACTCGCGGCGACCATGTTTGCCCACCGGAATCTCAGCTTGCCGACAGGGAGGAGAAACACGACACTTTTGCAGCGAGAGGACCAGACGGGACTACAATCGGTAGCGCCTTGAAGTCAAAAAGGAGATTCGTGCTTATGGCAAGCACTCGGAACATGACATCATCGCGGGAGCTAGCGGCGGTTTCAGTCGTTACGTTTCTGCTCTTAATCTCCACCGGCGAGGTTACTCTCGCCAACGCCCAACCGCCGGTCGACTCCGCAATACTCACATCTGTTGATGCGGTTCAATCCGCAACTCACTACAAGTATGAGGCTCTTTATGAGTTCTGCGATTCTTCTGGTTGTCCGGACATTCCTAATGGCGATCTTATCTTCGACGCCGCCGGAAACCTGTACGGAACTACGTTCGAAGGTGGAGATCCTGCCTGCGGGTTGGGTTGCGGCACGGTTTTTCGGCTTTCGCCAAACGCGGATGGCGATTCGAAGCTAACCACGATCTTCAAGTTTGATGACGAGGACGGAGCTTATCCGGCCACGGGTTTGGTTATGGACGTCGCCGGAAATTTATATGGGACAACGACCAGCGACAGCGGGCTCGGCGATGGCACCGTGTTTAGGCTCTCTCCGCGCAGGGATGGAACGTGGACCATAAGTACGCTCGTCAAGTTTACGGGTAAGAACGGCAGCGATCCTGAGGCGCGGCTCATTCTCGACGCGGCCGGGAACTTGTACGGGACGACTGCCGCCGGTGGGAATTCCGCTTGCGATGGAAGTGGGTGCGGCACGGTGTTCCAGCTTGCGCTGGCGGCAAAGGGAAAATGGAAACTTACCACGCTTTTCGAATTCAATGGCGTGAACGGGGCGAGTCCTTACGCGGCTTTGATCTTCGACGCCGCCGGCAACTTGTACGGAACAACTTCCGGTGGAGGGAAATTCGGGGAGGGAACAGTGTTCGAACTTTCTCCCGCCAAGGGCGGTGCGTGGACACGGACGACTCTTTTCAACTTCAACGGTGCGGACGGCGCCGGTCCCCGAGGGGATGTGGTCTTTGATGCCACTGGCAATTTGTATGGAACCACGGTCGGCGGCGGCAAACACGGCTTGGGTACGGTGTTCAAGCTCTCTCCCGAGCGCAAGGGTTGGAAGCACAGTACCCTCGTTAGCTTCGACATCGTCAACGGGAGCCAGCCCACGGCAGGCGTCATCTTAGACACCGCTGGAAACCTCTATGGGAATGCCGACGACGGACGCTTCGGAATAGGCATCGTGTTTCGGCTCTCGCCGCAGTCCAACGGAAGCTGGAAGAGGACTACGCTTTTGACCTTCGATGGCGAGAACGGCTCGGGACCGACAGGAGGCTTGCTTCTGGACGCTGCCGGAGATTTATTCGGGGCGACTGCGGTTGGGGGCAAGCGCAACGCCGGGGTTGTATTTGAGCTTTCGCCTGTAAAGTAAGACCCAGCAGATTTTCTATAAGATGCTTCATTGACGTGCCGCGCGAAACCGCTCCAACAGGTGTGCGGCCGCGAGAACTTCGGTGCCCGCAAGGCCGCAGGAAGAGTACAGGGTGATGTCGTCGCCGGAACGAGGCGGCGTCTGCTTGGCGACCAAGGTCGCTAAATCCTGTAGATGGTCCCAGGCTGCGCTCGCGGAGAGGAAATGTGGCTCGGGGTAGCCGTTCGCCTGCTCGATGGAATCTGTGGCGAGAAACGTGATCCGTTTGGCGATGTCTGTAGGCAGCTCGTGCTCATTCAACGTTTTCGCACCCAACGCGTTGACGTGCGTTCCTGGTGAAAGCCACTTCGTTTCCAGGACCGGCGTTCTGGAACTGGTTGCACTGATCACGAGATCGACGTGTTCGACAGCTTCCTGGGCGGACGCCGCCGGCTGAACGTCGGCTTTGATCGTGGTAGCCAACTCGGCGGCAAACCTGCGCCGGTGTTCAGGGTCCCGGCTATACACTCGGACTTCGGTCAGCGGTCTGCAGGCCGCTGCCGCAAGGAGTTGCGTACGGGCTTGACTTCCCGTGCCGATAACTGCGCAGCGCCGCGCGTCCGGCCGGCTCATGTGTTTGATCGCAACGCCGCCGAGAGAGCCAGTACGCCATTCCCCCAAAGCCCATCCCACGACCAGTCCCAACAGCGAGCCGCGCTTGCTGTCCCAGACCGCCAGGGTTTGGGCATCGAACTCGTCGTCCGGGCTCGGAAATGTATCGTAGACGCGAAATCCAGCCAGCGCACGAGCGCCGCTGTTGATCCCGCCGATCGTGAACACCAGCCTGCCGAAAGGCGCAAATTCCACGGTATGACGCGGCGGCGTGACCGTTTCACCGGAATAACGCGCTCGCAGGAATTCCTCCATGAGCGGAATCATATCCCGCATATCGAGTAACGGCAGGATGTCTTCATCCGTTAGCACAAGAAGCATGCGCATCAACTCCCAGTTTTGACATGGTGAAGTAAAGCCGCGCAAAAGCAGACGCGACTGTCATCGCGATGGCACGGTTCGCTGATCTGGTTCAGTTACATGCGCGAACCCGACGCCAAACCGGTACGGCCCGAGACCCAGAATCAGAAGCGTCGCCAAGGCGGCGGCACAGAAGAATCCGCTCAGCGGCACGACATAGGATCCGGTCTTATCGAACCCGAGGCCCATGAGGTAAGCTCCCAATCCGCCAGAGAGGCCGAAGACAGCCCAGATCCATCCGTAAATCGCTCCATAGGAACGCAGTCCAAAGTAGCGGCTGACCAAGTACGCAATAATGTCCGTCTCTGCGCCGAGACCGAGACCGACGAGGAACGCCCCAACGAATGCAGCCCAGATGGCATGGCTGACGGCCAGGAGTCCAAGCCCGATCGCAATCAAAGCGAAGAGCGCGGCGGAGACACGGGGCCCGAAGAACACGTCCAGCAAATAACCACAGCCTATCCGTCCGACGAACATACCAACGCCAAGCAGTGAACTGGCAAGAGCCGCCACCTGAGCTGTGGCTCCCCGGTCGGCCAGGACGGCAGGCAAATGAATGAAACAGGCATGGACACTGGCAGTCACCAGAAAAAAGACGGATATCATGATCCAGAACGCCGACGTGCATACAGTTTCGCGCAATGTGAGTCCGATTTGGCGCGCTGCGTTGGGCTCCGGCGCATGCGCTCCTGTAGCTCCATCTGGCAGGAGGCCCATACTCTCAGGCGTTTCCTTCAGGAGGGCGATAACCAGCGGCAAGGGAATAAGCAAAATCGCGATGCCAAACACACTGTAAGACATGCGCCATCCCAGCGTTTGAACCAACTTCTGCGCCACCGGAGGAATTACGATTGCTCCCACGGCCATCCCGCCATTCACGGCGCTGAGAGCCAGTCCGCGGTGCCGGTCGAACCAGTGCGTGACGACGACCGTGTAGGGCATAGCTCCGGCGCTACCGCTGACTACCCCCAAAGCGAAGTAAAACACATAGAGTTCCCATAGCGATCCTGACAGGAATCTGTTGCAAACCAGAATCAAGCCCAGGATGGTCGTAGCTGGAATGAGTACTCTGCGGGCACCGAACCGGTCGACTAATCGGCCGGCAAGCGGGAAACATAGCGCGGCAGTCAGGCTGTGAATTGTGAACGCAAGCGAAATCTTGGCGCGTCCGGCGTGAAATTCCTGGGCGATCGCCCGGGCAAAGATCCCGAAGGAAAATACGACGATTGTAACGGTGCTCAGAAAGAGAGCCAGGGCCCCCATCAACACGATCCACCAGCCGTAAAACACCTTGGGCTTTGTATCCGTCATTCCCATATTCAAGGAGCCGGCCAGGGTCAAACGCCTGCTGCGACCCGGCCGCAGCGATGGAGCTTCCGGCGACCAATCAAAGCCGGAGTGCCCAAACCCTGCACGGGATTATGTCCGCTGTTGTTGGCTCTGTCAACATGCAAGGAGTTGCATCCTTACGGAATGCAGCGGCAAGCGAATGAAAGTGGCGCAATTCGAAAATCGCCGTTGCGAGAAATGGCGGATACTCCCGCTCTTACGTAAGGGAATGAGAACATCCGCTACGACTGGCGTGGGAAATCGAAGAATCTCCTGATTGCCAAGACTTTTCGCCGTCGAGGAATACCCGCTGCCAGAGCTCCAGATTTAGCAATCGCCAAATTCTGTTCCCGTGGTCGCGGCGGCGGGCCCGGTGCTCGCTGAATAAATGCAGGATTCCTTCTGCTTTGAATAAGCGGCGCTCCAGACTCCGCGAGTCCAGAAGTCGCTCCTCAACGGCATCGAGCGGCTTGCCTGCCATCCAGTGAGGCCACGGGGTTGGGAACCCCATCTTCGTCCGATGAATAATGGACTTTGGCAGGAGATCTTTCGCAGCCGATTTCAAGATGGTTTTTCCGCCGAGCCCTTTAATGGAGTATTTCTCGGGTATCGTCGAGGCAAACTCTACCAGTCGATGATCGAGAAAAGGCACGCGGCTCTCGATGGACGCTGCCATGCTCATCTGGTCTTGCTTCATGAGCAACTCGCCCAAGTAGGTCTTGATGTCGGTGTAAAGAAGACGGTGCAGTATATTCCCGCTGGACTTGTTCCAATAGTTCATTGAGCCCGCGTAAGGATCTCCAGTTCCATCTACGATCTCATCGTTCAGCAAGTCCTTTTGCTCATCTGCGGTGAAGGCGGAATAGAAGTTATCGAAGTAAAAGGATGACCACGCTGCGCCATCTCGAATGAGAAACGTGTGGTCTAACTTGCGCTGCAGATTTGCAGGCAGATGACTGCGGTTGATTGCCTCGCGCATCAACCTTCTCAGCGAAGCCGATGTTAAAGCGCGGTAAAGACTGTCGGCCGCCGAATTCTTCAGCGTGAATGCGTAACGCGTGTACCCAGCCAGAGTTTCATCGGCGCCTTCGCCGGTAAGCACAACGGTTACGTGCTGTCTCGCCAATCTGGACACGAAATACAACGGAACACTCGACGGCCATACCAAGGGCTCGTCTTCGTGCCAGATCAGTTCGGGGAGGGCCGCAAAGAACTCGTCGCAGCTCAGCCGCACTTCGTGATGCTCGGAGCTGATGTGCTCCGCAACCTGGCGTGCGTAAGGCAACTCGCTGAAAGCATCTTCAGCGTACCCGACCGAAAAGGTCTTGATTGGCCTGCCGCGCGCTCTGGTAGCGAGAGCGGCAACTACGCTGGAATCGAGCCCTCCGCTCAGAAATACTCCCAAAGGAACATCACTCATCAGGTGGGACCCGACGGATTCCTCGAGCAATTCCCGGTACCGGTTCACGTAGTAGTCTCGCGGGTGCTCATCCGTGCCTTGTTCAAAAGCGAGATCCCAGTATTGCTGAATCTTTATGTGGATCGTTTCACTTATTTCGAGGCTGTGGCCGGGAAGCAGCTTTTGAATCCCCGCGAACAGCGTTGCCGGTCCGGCGATGTATCCAAAGGCGAGGTACTCGGCAAGCACGGTTTTATTGAACTCCGTCCGGACTCCTGGATGCGCGAGGATCGATTTGATCTCTGAGCCAAACAGAAATGTCTTGCCATCGTGCCAATAATAAAGAGGCTTGATTCCGAAACGATCGCGGGCAACAAACAAACGGCGTTCGCGTTTATTCCATATCGCGAAAGCAAACATCCCACGCAGATGATTCACACAATCGGCGCCGTACTCTTCGTAAAGATGCAGGATGGCTTCTGTATCGCTCCGAGTTCGATAACGGTGGCCGCGCGACTCCAGACCATTACGTAGTTCCTGGTGGTTATAGATTTCACCGTTGTAGACGATCCAGAGATTTTGGTCCTCGTTAGCCATGGGCTGGTGGCCGCTCTGAACGTCGATAATGCTCAAACGGCGCATCGCCAACCCCACGTTTCCGTCGATGAACATTCCTTCATCGTCTGGTCCGCGATGGACGATCTGCATGTTCATTGCAGCAAGAGCACTACGCTCAACCCGGGGATTGCTGTCACGATGAAAGATTCCGCAAATTCCGCACATAGGTTAAGACTTTCTCACTCCGAAATTGGATCGGCCTAGCTCTGGTCCATACCACCTTTCGAGAGTCCAAATAAAGATATTGCGCCGCTCACGGATGAAGCGCTTCTGCGATCCTCTCGCCCGCGTGGCCGTCCCACAAAGGCGGTATCGATCCGATTTTGGCTTTTCCTCCGAGAATCTTTGCCAGCTCAGAGTTCAGTAATGCCAGATCCTGTCCGACCAGAACATTTGTACCCATGCTAACTGTCACCGGCCGCTCGGTATTGCTGCGCAGGGTCAAACACGGTATGCCCAAGTAAGTTGTTTCTTCTTGAATGCCACCTGAATCTGTAATTACTACGGCGGATCGGTTCTGTAGTGAGAGGAATTCGATGTAAGGCAACGGTTCCAGCAGATGAAGCTTTTTCGTGTCGATACCAAATTGTGCGATTCGCTGGCGGGTGCGTGGGTGCACCGGAAACATTACTTCTAACCGCTCGCTCACATCAAGAAGCGATTTGATAATACTTCGCAAGCTCGCGCTGTCATCTACATTGGAGGGTCGATGTAAGGTAACCAGGGCATAGCGCTCCGGCAGTCCGTTCCTGGGGCATTGCATGGCGAGCGGAAGAAGTTGGACAAGCGAATCGATCATAACGTTTCCGACTCTGCAAATCTTGTCCGCCGGAATACCCTCGTGCTGAAGATTGATATCCGCATCCTCCGCCGGAGTGAATAACACATCGGCAAGCCGATCGGTGATGACGCGATTGATCTCTTCGGGCATGGTGTGATCGAAGGAACGAAGTCCAGCCTCGACATGGGCCACCCTGATCAGCAGTTTCGAACATACCAGAGCCGCCGCTAACGTAGAATTCACGTCTCCGTAGACAACCACCAAGTCCGGTTTTCGCTCCAGAACCACCGGCTCAAACCGCATCATGATTTCCGCAGTTTGCCAGGCATGACTGCCGGAACCTACTTCGAGATTTGCGTCCGGCGCCGGCAGGTTGAGCTGTGAAAAGAAAACCTCAGATAAATTATTGTCATAGTGCTGGCCGGAATGGACCAGGGTCTGCCGAACGTCAGCCTGTTTCCGAAGCGCGCGCATGACAGGCGCGGCTTTCATGAAATTCGGTCTCGCGCCCACCACGTGAAGAATGTGCATAGCATCTGATCGCCCGGGAAATTTCCGCAGAAATGGCGTCACTTTCCGTCCCAGGTAACCCTATAGATCGATCCACTGCCGTCGTCGCTAATATACAGCCATCCGTCTGCTCCGATCGCCGGAGTGCCCATCGATTCCCCCAAGCTCTGTGCGCGCGTGCCGGATAAACCTTTCCACCGCTCCTTAGAGGGCCTATAATCGCGTCCATCCGTGGCGTTAGCGAACGGCACGAAACTGGGCCCTTACGAGATCGTCGCGCCGGTGGGCGCCGGTGGAATGGGGGAAGTATATCGGGCGCGGGACACGCGCCTGGACCGCACCGTCGCGCAGAGCGAGGCTGCTCTGGCCCGTAACTGTCGGCAAGGCGGGCTGCTTTGGATTGCTGTCCCTGATTCAACTCGAACAGATATGAGGCGAGAACCGCTTGTGCAGCCTCACCTCTACTCCCGCTACTGCTGAGAACTACTTTGCGAGTTGCTCGCCAACTGCGGGCAATGCGGCCGTGCCTTCGGCTTTCACTGCGTCGAGTGAGTTCGGGTCCAGTCCCAATGCCTGGACGATCGTCGGCGCGACCTGAGTGGTCGCCACTGCGGCCGAGATTGTCTGTGCGGTGAAGGCTGGATTCGTCACTAGTAGCACGACATTGTTGTCGTCATGCGCGAAACCACCGTGATCTCCTATCATGGCTGTACTGCCGGAGTACGTCACACCCACATTTGGAGTCACGATAATGTCGGGCGTGCGCGGGTCTTCACCA
>JGI12635J15846_10002142_pt1 | contig 17275 bp, 13 predicted proteins | sample BlaSpr_A8_OM2_M2_FD_15846 | JGI IMG/M metagenome (IMG submission 15846) | reverse complement strand
TAGCAGTTCCAGACCTTTTTCGTCGGCGCGCACTGCAATCGTCTTCAGCGTGGCTTCCAGCCCATCGCGGATGCAGAAATCCAGGGCCTCGAGGTCAATTTTTCCCGCCTCAATCTTGGAGAAGTCCAGAATGTCATTGATCACTGTGAGCAGCGCGTCCGCCGAGAGCTTTACCGTGTCCAGATATTCCCGCTGCTCCCGGGTAAGCTCAGTCTCAAGCGCAAGGTCCGTCATTCCAACTACACCATTGAGTGGGGTACGGATTTCGTGGCTCATGTTCGCGAGAAATTCGCTCTTGGTCTGGCTCGCCATCTCGGCTTTCTGGCTTGCTATCTCGGCTTTCTCTTTCGCCGTACGCAGTTCTTCCGTCCGTTCTTCAATGATCAGAGCCAACTCTTGTCCGCGGGCACGCAACCCCCGGGTGTAGAGCCTCTGCCCTCCGAATATAGACAGACAAAAAAGAATGACACAGGAAGCGTAGAACCAACGAGTTTGATAAAAGTGAGGCATTAACACGAAGGTGACCGACGCGCCCGTTTTGTTCCACAGACCATCGTCATTCGAAGCGACCACTCGAAAGCGGTACTTTTTCGGAGGAAGGTTGGTGTAATACGCTACGCGGCGTGACCCGGCGTCTACCCAATCGCTATCGTAGCCTTCGAGCTTGTATTTGAATTGAACTCGGGCCGGGAGGCGTAGACTCAGGCATGTGTATTTGACCTCAATCTTGTCGGTACCGGCGCTCAACTCAAGGTCCCGTTGCGAGGAAATGGCTTTGCCATCAGCTACGACCGTTTCGATCACCACTGGGGGCACAAGGCTATTACGCAGAATGTGGTAGGGATCAATAACGACAATGCCTTTTTGAGTGGCAAACCACAGTCTCCCGTCGCGAGTCCGCCATCCGCCAGGCTGCGATTCTGGCGCAGAAGCCTCGCTGGTTTTCATCCCGTCGGGGGTTCCGTAGTGGATGGTGGGAACCCTAGACAATCGCCCGTCGGCGAAGTCGTCCAGGTCCTTTCTTGAAGCCACGTAAATCCCCCCGGAAGTGCTGATCCAAAGATTACCTAGGTCGTCAGCCAGAACACATGAAGGGTAGTTATCAAAAAGGCCGCTTTTCTTGGTGTAACGCGTGACGCGGCCATCACGGCTTCGGAAGCGAGTCAGCCCAGGAACCCTTCCGCCCAGCCACAAACTGCCACTCTGGTCGTCAAAGATTGAAGTCACTGGAAAATCCACCTGAGGCTGCTGGGCATTGTCGGGTGCTTCACCTTTCGCGAATTTGAAGAGGCCTTTGACGGTGCCAAACCAGAGCGTTCCCGATCGGTCCCGATAAATCGTGAATGTGTAATTTCCCGGCTTTGACAACGGCGTGGACTTTCCCTCAAATGTGAACGGTTGCGCCTGACCATCCGTTAGCCGCAGAGCGGGGGTTTCGGATGTGGTGATGATCAAGCCTTCATCGTCACCACTGATCGCGGAAATGTAGTATCTGGATAGCCGCACGGGTTTGCTATATTGTTTAAATTTTCCATCTTTGTATCTTTTTGGTCCGCCCATGCCGCCGATCCAAATGCTTCCGTCTTTGTTCTCGAACAGTCCATGGCCGTAACTGCTCCGCCGACCATCCTTGTTCGTAAGTGCAGTCACCACGCCGTTCTGGATCCGCGCCAGGCCGCCGCCTGAACATAAGATGTATAGACTTCCGTCTCGGGCCTCGAGCACCGCCTCGGGCGAGTTGGAAGGCAGGCCCTGTTTTACGGTCAAAGTCGTGAACTTGGTATCGCGGAACCGGTCTAAACCGCTGGTCGTACCCACCCATAGACTGCCCTCTTGGTCCTCGTAAATTGTATTAACTTTGCTGTCGCTCAGACCGTCTTGGGAACCGAAGGAAGATACCTGACCCTGAGTTATGCGCACCAAGCCGCGATCAGTCATCCCCAGCCAGAGGTTTCCTGCCCGGTCGGGGACAATCGAGTTCACTTCGCCCGTAATCTGATCTCGATCCACTGAATGGAGAAATGTTTTTTTCGGATCAATGAGATACAGTCCGTTCAATGTCCCCAGCCAGAAACTCTCGTCCGCAGACTTAGCCAAACCCCAAGCTTCGGTATTAACTGTCAACCTTCGAAACGCATCAAGCTTGCCATTTGCGTAGGTGTAAAGCGGACTGTTGCCGCTGCTGGCGATCCATATTTTTCCTGAATATTCAAGGAACCCATTGATCCAGCCAGTTCCGCTTCGCAACATTTTGATGATGCCGTCCTGAATGACGTAAATAAAGTCATCAGACCCAATAAAGACTTCGTGTTCTTTTGACTCAAAGATATTCCGAATTTGTCCATCGGGAAGGGAGGCAGCGGGACGGTAATCAAAAAAGACACCGTTCTTGTAGATCAGTGTTCTCGATATGGTACGAACCAGGAGATCGCCATCAGCCCCTATGCAAATCGCTTTGACCGGTTCATCGACAGCCGCGTCACCCACCACTGGATCAACTAGGACAAACAGCATTCCGTCAAACCGCACCAGCCCCGCCGATGTCCTCAGCCACAGATATCCGTCCGGACTTTGAAGGATTTGGTACACGGCCTCACCTGGAAGACCGTTCTGCGAAGTCCAGGTATCGTGACTGTACTGGTCAGTGTTCTTGTTGGGATCGAGACCGTGTGCCAACCGTGTCAAAGACGCGAGCGCGAATAGCGCAATGAGAAGGAAACAGTTCTTCTTGATAGTTCGTCTGAAGGTATGTTGGATGTACAAAAACCACTTCCTGACGCCATCCCGAGAATTGCGACAGCAGCCGCGTTCGCTGGCTCCGCGTACTCTGGCGGGCAGTTCCGGTTTTGTCGGCGGCTGAGAACGACCTCTCCCTCATCCATCGGTCGTTTGGAGCTTTGCTTTAGACNCCGGTTCTTTGACCCAGTAACCGAGAACGCGCTTTGTGAGGAGGTTCAGCGTTGAGGTCAGAGATAGGTGCTTGGGAATCACGGCCCCACTGGTTCTAAGACCTTCTACCCTTTGTTAGAAATCCCAGAAGAAACGCGGTCGGCTGGTCCCGATTGCACAGTTCTAACAATATGCCGTGCACCAGACCAAAAAAGGAATCTCCCAAATCACGGGCTCCGAGAGGACCATAGTTGCCCTATTCTGAGGGTCCCGATTCAGACGTGTTTTCCGATTGACCACTCTTGGGGAGGAAAATCCCGTTCGCTGGATCTCCGGAATTATTGTTTGAATTCTTATTTGTTGCCCAAAGGAGTCGATCAACAATTTCTGCTACTGTCTCGATGTCGCTTTCCTTCTGCGCCCGGGCACACAACTCACGGAGAACTTCTAACATCTCTGATTGCATAGGGTCACCTGCTCCATGCACAATTCTGTCATGATCGGTGCCACGATTCGACAAATCTGGCGGAGGAATAAACTTTCCCAGCGGCTGGTTGTGCCAGAACGGAACAGTTGCGACACGCGCACCAGATTGGGACGTGACCAATCCAGGTGGATTAATCAATGGTCACTCTTGCTCAGAAGTAATTCCGAGTGCGGGATAGCTTGGCCCCATGACGCAACTCCAGCCAAATGACGAAGAGGAAACTCTGCAGCGATTCTTGAGAGTCTTCCACCGAGGAATGACGCAAGAAGAGCGCCGCTGTTTGTTATTGGCGGATAAATTTTGGAGCGGCTATCTACTGGGAACAGGGGAACTCCAATGGCACTCGCAGCCCTCTCAAAAAACAAGTCGCGTTTTTAGTGCAGCACATCATTGAGATAGCGGCGATTTTGTCGTGGGCCGGCCGCCATGGTTCGCCACGTTGGTGGGAAGCGGCCCATCATAGGAATAATTCTCAAAGGCAAATGTACTTTCCCGCAACTCTTGGCACTCAGCGTGACACACTGATTGTGTGTGGGAAAGGCTCTTGTGCGCTCCGCCCGGTTATAGGGCCAACCGCAATAACAAATGGTTGCGACTCCACGGCGGAGATTGTGGACCGCATACTACAGGCCGCCAATGAAGATTCGCAGCCTCAAACCTTAGGTTTGAGGCACGGGACACGTCTAGGTCAGGAACTGTCGGGTTCAATGTGAAGATAAATGTTCTCCTCATCGAAGACAGTAAGCTTCTAAGAATTGCCCTTGAGCGATCACTGACCAAAGCGGGATTCACTGTAGTCATCGCCCAGGATGGCGAGGAGGGTCTCCGTTTCGCGCGTCACGCCCTTCCAGACGTCATCCTGCTAGACATGCTGCTACCGAAACTCGGAGGGGAGCAAGTGCTGCAATCGTTGAAAGGCGATCCGCTTACTGCCGGCATACCGGTCATCATCTTAAGCAGCCTTTCGCAACAAAATGAGGAGAAGTTGAAGAAGGCCGGGGCAGCAGCCTACTTCGAGAAAGCTAAATTGCTTGGGGATGCTGATTCGGGGATGTTGCACGATGTAATTAGTAGCGCAGCCCTTGAGTCAAAACTGCTGAGGCAAAAGGGTCTGTTCGTATCGAATAACGCGTAGATCGCTCACGACTTGACTGGAAATTGTTACGTGCTCTGCAGTCGGCCCGAATCGCACCCTAGTCAACTGGATTCAGTGCTGGAGCGATCTGGGCCGGCGGGCGAACTTCGTCGAATTGGTTCGTGAAACCGAACCGCTCTCGCTGTTTAACCCCAATTCGAGGGCAATTTAAAAAGTTAGATCAGAAGGCTGTCGCCACTCGAGGATGTCTTCCACCCACGTGGTGCGACAGCCATCCTCTTCGCTGAATGTAATCTGTCGATGCCGTTTCCTGAGCCCGTGCATTCAGAAATCGGGGGCCGATTAGTAACGAAGAAACTGAAGGTGTATGTAGAAGTGTTCGCTCAATATTCCTCAAAAATTAGAGAAGTCTAGTGTATAGGTAGTTCCGATTGATATCGGTTCCGACGCCACATCGGGCGCCAGACATTTCATAATCAACTTGTTTTGCAGCATAGCAGCAAGTTCGTTGAATAATATCCGCATCACGTTTTCGGATTTGCGTGTGCCACGTCAGCCCAAGAATAAAGGTCACTTAAGGCCGGTAACTCTGGCCGCGTTCGTTTTCCTTCTTGAATGCATCGACTTGAATTCTATTTCGAGAAGCGTTCTATATTGGACCATTGTGCTTACCGAATTTGGCATAGAACCGCTTGCCTACTTATTTGGAGTGATATTTTAGTGACCTAGGAGGACATCATGAGTAATGAACATCGGATGAAAGCAGACGCAGGTGGGACAGGTGGAAGCGGCATTGGAACTGGGCGGAGTGAAAACAGTAGTTCACATGAAAACCCGCGGGTTCCCAACAAGCCCGATTCGCCCAGTCGAAGTGACGAGGGAAGCGGAATGCCCGCACCNGGGAAGCCGAACCCTCCTAAATAAGACCGCCCGAGAATTGGGGCGGCATTTGGAGGGTCGCCCCTTCTTGCCTTCCACTGGGAAACGGTAGTGCTTCAAAACGCGATCATTTTTCAAGAACATCATCAATCTTCTTCTTTAAGATCCGCCCCCTGAACCGCGTGGCTCTTTTGTTATCTAAGTCCGCCCGTAAACGCCCTGCACCGCTGATTTAGTTAAAGGGGCATTCTTTACTTGTCTGTTTTTAACAAAACCCGGTGTCTAAAGAGAAGCCTCAAATGACCGATAGGTGACAGGTGGAAGTTCGTGCGTAGCGACTGACGAACCTTGAAGGGCTCGCAACCGAACTAGAGAATTGCGGCTGGCGTCAGTTGCGGGCAAGAAGAAATCTACCGCGTGCTGAAAAAAAAGCGCGGGAGGGGAACGAGTGCCCTGCTAATGCTGCATTTCTGCTTTGGCGCTCGGCTAAACGGAGACAAGTTCTCCGGCACGATGCGAGCTCGTAGGCCATCTTGTCGTCGGAATTCCTCTTTTAGAGGGAGCAATATATTTATTTAGAGTCATTGTGATTGAGATCACAGTGAAAGCGCAGCTCTGGTACTAGCCTCGAAACTCGATAGGGACGGTACCTATCTATTTCGAGGTGAACAGGTGTCGAGAAGCTCAGCGGAGCCCACGGCAAACAAAATAGACACGGCAACGGTTAAGGCGGTCCAATACATAAGGCGCATGCGGGGAGGAACGCTAGCGCACCTCTTGAAATGGTCCGCCGGCCACTTCTATGTCGTGAAGTTTCGAAACAACCCTCAACACTTACGGGTAATGGCGAATGAAATGCTGGCTACTGTGCTGGCTGAATGTGTAGGACTTCCAGTGCCAACAAGAGCCATAGTGGATGCAGGGCAGGAGTTGATACAAGACACTCCTGCGCTAAGCATACAGCTGGACCACTTCAACATCCCCTGCGAGTCGGGTGCACAGTTCGGGGCACGATATGTCGTTAGCCCGCTAGAAGGACAGGTATTCGATAATCTTGCTGTGACGATGCTGAGCCATCTGCGAAATCCGGAGACATTTGTCGGGATTCTGGCACTGGATAAATTGACGTGCAATACTGACGGCCGCCAAGCAATGTTTTGGAGGCGGCTGCGAGAGAAAAAATACAACGTAACTTTCATTGACCAAGGATATTGTTTCAACACGGGCGCCTGGACGTTCCCCGATGGTGCGCTGCGAGGTGTATATGCGGAGCATGAAGTATACGAAAGTGCATGCAGCTGGGACTCGTTTGAACCGTGGCTATCGCGGATCGAGGGAATGCCCGATTCTACGGTTTGGCGCGCAACAGGAATTATTTCTCCGGAGTGGTATGGAAGCGACTGGGAAGCGCTGGAGAAGCTTGCCTTATCTTTATTGGAACGTCGGGAGAAAGTTCGTGACCTCATCATGAGTTTCGGACTGTCGCCGCAACAACCATTTCCAAACTGGATGCTCAGGGCAGCTTAGTCCAACTCAAGAGCGAGGTCCGACGAAAAAGATGCATTCCACAAAAGTTCTGGAAATTATTCGTGCTGGCTCCCATTTGTCACGAGTGGGCGAAAGCATGGTTAAGAACGCCACCCCAGCGTTTGATGAGAAGACCGGCGAGATATTGAGCTTGCTATGGCAGGCGGTCGATCAATCGGTCGATCCGATCGTGATTATGAACCACTTCGGGATTATCGAGTACGTGAATTCAGGATTTGAAAGTTTGACTGGATACTCGAAGAACGAAGTTCTGGGTAAGTCTCTCCAGATTCTACGCTCCGATAAAGAGGATCCCGCTCGTTTCGAAGAAATGTTGCAGACAGTCTTTTCCGGTAACACTTTTCGTGGAAACGTTGTCAACCAGAAACGAAATGGCGAAGCCATTTCAGTCGAGAAGACCATCACTCCACTTCGCGACAGTGCAGGCGAAATCACTCACTTCATCTCGACTGATCACGATATTACAGAGCGATGCAGATTGGAGCTTCAACTTCAGCAAGCCCATAAAATGGATGCTATTGGGCGCCTGGCAGGTGGCGTTGCCCACGATTTCAATAACTTGCTGATGGTAATCAGTTCGTATGCCGAATTGATGCTGGATTCCCTCAGCTCAAGGCATCCATTGAGGCGTAACGCGCAGGAAATCATGGGGTCATCGCGGCGCGCGGCCGATCTGACGCGGCAACTGCTGGCATTCGGACGCAAGCAAGCGCAAACCTTGCAGCTTCTGGACTTGAATATTGTGATTGATGAGATCAGCAGAATACTGTTGCGCCTGATAGGGGAGGACATTGAATTCGTCTTCATTCCCGGGGCGTCTCCTGGGATCGTGAAAGCCGATCCAATTCAGGTTGAACAGGTACTCATGAACCTGGCAGCCAATGCGAGAGACGCAATGCCAAATGGAGGCAAACTTATGATCGAAACGGCCGCCATCAGACTTGACGAAGCTTATCTCCAGGAGCACACCATTGTTCCTGTGGGGAACTATATCTTGCTCACGGTTACCGATTCTGGCCTGGGTATACCTCCCCAGCATCTCCCCCATATATTCGAGCCCTTTTACACTACAAAGGAGGAGAGTGATGGCACTGGACTGGGCTTGGCAACGGTATATGGCATCATCAAGCAAAGTGGGGGGTTCGTTAGGGTATATAGCGAGCCTGGGGTGGGAACAACCTTTAAAATCTATTTACCGAGCATTCCGACCCAGTGTTGCGAATTGCAACGTCCCGCGCCTGCAGAGAAATTTGTACAGCGCGGTTGCGAAACCATATTGCTTGTTGAAGACTACCGTGCGGTTCGTGAATTGGAGAGGGAGTTCCTTCTGTTAAATGGTTATAGGGTTTTAGAAGCGGCCGATGGAGCGGATGCGATTCGCGTGGCTGCCGAATTCCGCGGACCAATCGATCTGCTGATCACTGATGTGGTGATGCCTCGGATGGGAGGGACAAAGTTAGCTGAACGACTCCGCGATGCAAGGCCAAACGTGAGAGTACTATTCGTTTCCGGCTACGTGGAAAGCATGACAGATGATGGAGCAATTGATCTCTCTACAAGCTTCCTGCCAAAACCGTTTTCGTTGAAAACACTCGCCCGCAGAATCAGGGAAGTCATTCAAGTTGGCCCGTAGAGTAGGCCCCCATTTAGGTCAAGTGCCTTTAGCTTTCGTACGCCACCTATTGACGGATAATCAGGCCCTAAAACTCTTTGCCCGGTCACAACCCTCGCGCCGCTTTATGCAGCCATTGCTTCCAGCGCAATGCGATTGCGTATGATTAGCGTTGAGCCCTCCCGCCGTATCAATTCCCTTTTGTTCAGGTCACACAGCAGTCGGGTAACGGTCTCCCTCGAAGTCCCAATCATCTGTGCCATTCCTTCGTGAGTTACTACATTTTGTATTCGAATCTCGCTCCCCGGAGTATGCTTCTCATGGCTCGGGGTCCACGAAAGAAGTAACTTTGCCAATTTTCCGGAAGTTGAGCGGGCAAGCACGAGATGATGAATGTCCCGGTACGTAGCCTGGAAATCAGTACTCAACGCCCGTGCAGCATGAAGTCCAAGCTCCCCATATTTCTCGATTAGGCGTAGGAGCGGTTCGCGTTCGATGAAGTTGACTTGGCAGGGCACTTCGGCCTCCGCAGTAACTTCGTAGCAGGTACCTGAAATTACCGCGCTCAACCCCAAAATCTCTCCTGCCTCGGCCATCTTTACGATTAATACTTTTCCATCGCTGGACGTCGCTGAAAGCTTCACCTTCCCCGAACAGAGTACGGACGCTCCTCTTGGGATCTGGCCTTCAACGAAAAGAATGGCACCGCCAGGGTAGGTACTCAGATGGCTTGCGGCATTAAACGACTGGAGCACTCCAGAGGAAAGGGAGCAAAACCAATGGTCTTTTCGCAATTTGCAGGAAATACAATTCTCGCTAACATCCAGCCCATATGGAGTTTTCATTGTCCCGCCTTGGACGGTCTTGTGTGCTCTTTTCAATCACGTACTTCTGTCGCGATCAGATAAAGACCCCGTTGGGGTACGACACAAATTCCGACAACCTGTAGTGCATGTTCCCCTCCATCTCCAAGCCATAGAAAACGCGCCCCCTTGATAGCGGCTCCCCAGTGTCAACCGTCAAAAGACACACCATTCGACGCATCGGTCTCAACGAATCTGGATCCAACTGAGCGTTCGTACTCTCAAGTCACGGTTCGTCACTTCACGGGGAAGAGCCATTACTTATTAGCCATAGGCGAAGAAAAAGGCTGAGGTGGGCAAATACTGACTCCCGCTGCCCCATTGCCATCATGTTCTTGTCGTAGGCATTATGATTTGCAACTCCATAAAATGAGTTTTTCGAACCAGAACAAAGCCGCGCTGATTGGCGGATATATTCACTCCGTCGACCAGCGAAACGAACATAGCAATACAGTCCGACCTGCCCGGCGTCAAAGAATCGGCTTCAGGTAATATAGATCTCCTCGATATTACCAATCTCGTACTCCCCGTATCGCGGATTGTAACTTATATAAAATATTGACTTAGCATTACACCTTCGGCCAAGAAGTGTGTTGAACTACTGTCGATAGACGTGTTACGACTCGACGCTTCGACAGGATCTGTTCCTTTTTCAACGTGCCACTACAAGGGCTGAATACTGAAAATGGACGAAAGTAGTCAGGTTATGCGGCAACTAGTTCGAGGATTCAACAGGAGGAATGTTCAGCTTTTTCATTTTCGAATAAAGCGTCGTGCGTTTCATCCCCAGCCTGATAGCTGCGCCCCATGCGCCCCCTATGACCCCCTTTGCCTCTTTTAGAGCTTGCAGAATTAGCTCGCGCTCTACCTCTCGGGACATCTTGCCAGGAGATCGTCTCGTGTCCTTTCTTAGCTCGCCAAGCGGAACCGTCAGCACTGGTGTATTGGTCAAAATCACGCATCGCTGAATAAAATTTTGCAATTCTCTGATGTTCCCAGGCCAGCTCCAATTCTGAAGGGCCTCCATTGCGTCGGCAGGGATAGTCGCAATCGATTTCTTTGCTTCACTTGCGTATCTGGACACGAAGTAATGTAAAAGGAGTGGAATATCGCTTCTTCTCTCTCGAAGAGGGGGAATGTAAATCGGAAAGACATTCAGTCTATAGAATAAATCCTCACGGAAACGACCTTCGGCGACACTGTGATGTAAGTCTTGGTGTGTTGCAGCGATCAGGCGAACGTCGACCTTTACAGTCCGGTTGCTGCCAAGCCTTTCGAATTCTTTATCTTGCAGCACCCGTAACAACTTTGGCTGAATTACACTCGGAAGATCCCCTACCTCATCCAATAGCAGAGTACCTCTGTCAGCTATTTCTATCCGACCTACGCGTCTATTAATCGCCCCGGTGAATGCGCCCTTTTCGTGCCCAAAAAGCTCGCTTTCCAACAACTCCGTCGGAATTGCAGTACAGTTGACGCCAATAAACTCGCTATTGGCCCGTGCGCTGAGCCGATGAATAGCACGTGCAACTAACTCCTTACCGGTACCCGTCTCTCCTAGCAATAGCACTGTCGCGTCCGTGGCAGCCACTATCCTCACCTGTCTAAGCAGTTCTTGTAGCGGAGTGCTGTTCCCCACGATGTCGTGGAAAGCCGCAACCTGACCAGCTTGATCACTCAGATCAAAGGGTCGGTGTTCTAATTCAGGACGCGAAGTTACAACTACGGGAGCCTCGAGACAATCAGCGTTGGTCACGAAATCGGCTGCGAGTGCGCTCTCCACCAGTGGAGCGATCAGAGCAGACATACGGCGTAATAACTCAACCTTCTCTTTTCTGTCAGGGATGACCTGGAAACTGCCGAAACCTACTGCTCCCAACCTCTGGCGCACCGTGGTCAGGGGCAGGACATAATACGAACGAATACCTAAATGCTGGAGTGACGCTAAGGAAGTGGGCAAGTTTCGCTCGGCAGCCAAATCTTGCACAATGACGGACCGCTGCCTCTTCCACGCCCAACCACTCGCACAACTATTGACGGGAAGCGATTCCGATCGGCTCAGGGCTTCACCCCCCTTCCAGATATCCAGGCGGATGCTTTCCGTACGGGAGTTGTACACACCCAACGTGAGAACATCAAAACTCAAGGCTTGCTGCACCCGGAGTGCCCAGGTCGGGAAAAGAGTATCGATCGTTGTGTGTGTGATTGCTAGCTGCGCAAGATCCAGTAAATTGCGATACTGGTCGGCTGTTAGATCTGGGAGATGAGCGGAATCAAACACGAGTATTCGCTCCCGGCATACGCCCTTGCCCCCTACGCATTAGCTATTCCCAATTAGAGCAACGTTTCACACGTTGTGCGGTACCTTCCAGGAAGGCAGCAAGAGCCAGAACTTTTTCTTGGCTTCTCTCCACTTCAATTTGGAGTCGATCCTTTCAATATCTATACGGTACTGTTTAAATAACTTAATTACGTGAGCCATAAGGGGTCTAGTCACTATGTGGGAACATCAATTGGAAGCCGCTCACAGCCAGGCGCGAGCGGGAAAGCTGTGCCGAAATATCGGCACTGGTGCCTATCAGACGGCACTTCTCAGGCATGCTCTCGTTGGCGAGGCAGGTGCTTATAGATTGGCAATTGGCGTGCCGTATTAATCGTTATCAATAGCAGTAGGGCATGCGCAGAGCAGCCTACCGATCTGCAGCCCTAGACCGACGTCGGGCGGGCTGGGGAGAGGGTCCCTCACGATTTGTTGTGAGGCATCAGTGCATTCGCCCAAGCCACAAAACGAGAACTCCCGTCTCGAAAGGCTTCGTAGCCTTCGAATTTTGGGAACATCATGCGAGCAAGGGTTCGATGATATTGCTCGTCTGGCCGCTCTTATCTGTGATACTCCGGTCGCCGTCATTGCTTTCATCGACGAGCAGAAGGTATGGTTTAAGGCGAAAATTGGTCTTGAGTTGGATGAGATTCCACGGAATGGCTCATTCTTTGGCTCTGCAATCTTGCAACCCGACGTCCTGATCGTCCCGAATCCGCCGTCTGACGAAAGGTTTACGAGCAGTTTCCTGGTGAAGCAACTCGGGATTCAATTCTACGCAGGGATGCCGCTAATCACCGATGAGGCCCAGGCCCTCGGTGCGCTAGCTGTGATGGATCGAGTGCCACACCTCATGACAGAGGAGCAGAACGAAGCCTTACGCATACTCGCTCGACGGACAATGCGCGAGCTGGAGCTAGGGCATGCAAGAGAAACTCAATCGCCGCACCTGCGACATCACGTCGCGCCAGCCCGGGGTTCCGTCACTATCTTGATAGTCGAAGACGACGAAAACCTTCGAAACCTTCTGCACAGGTCACTTGAAAACAATGGATTTTGCGTCTTTCCTGCCGCCGATGGAGCAGAGGCACTCCGTTTATGCCAGCAACACGCTGGCAGAATAGACCTTGTGGTGAGCGATGTTGTTATGCCCCGAGTCAACGGACTACAACTGTCGGAGCGAATTCGTGTTGCTCGTCCCGACACGAAGTTTTTGTTCATTACGGGCTTTGGTGACCAGTTTCCTGAATTGCGTGAACTGATCAAATACAGCACAAACGTCCTGGAAAAGCCCTTCCTCCCTTCGGAACTCCTGCGTAAAGTGGAAGACGCGCTCAACGAGGTAGGAAAAGTATCGCATCATCGAAGCGATGAGCAATCCAGCCGGTCAGCCAAAATCATTTGAGACTCCTTTTGACCAACATTTCGGGCCGACGAGTTGCCGGGCGCAATCCAAGCCAAATTCAATGGTATTCGGCCGTCGGCGTGCCGAGCTGTTATTCTTGTCAACAGAGATACGGGTCCGGCATGACCTGATCTATATTGCTCTGCAGGCAATAATAAGGAGATGCTCCAAGAGAAATGCCACACTATTTCACAATAAAATGAAATCGCGTGTTAGAGAAGTGGGGGTTGTACAACATTGCATACTCCTGTGCGCCTTTGTGCTCATATACCCGCAATTTGCGACCGAATTTTTAGGGATCGCCATGCTGAGAGTGCGGTGCCATCATCCAATTGAAGAGAGCAAGTTTGTAATAAACCAGATAGCGGCGGCGGGTTCGAGCTTCTCTTACACGAACTTATCGTTCGGTTCAGAGTCGTCGCTAACAGCCTCAAAGGACGTCAGAAGAGAGTCTCCTGCTTGCTTCTTGAGCGTCGCGAGTTCGCCCCGCAAGCGCCGAATGCTTTCACCTAGTTCGACGTATTGACGTGACGCAAGCTCTTCAATTTTGTTCTTCGCTTCGCAGCTAAGTTTGTCGACGGGATTCTCGATCATCTCGAGAACCTCTTGCACACTTCTCTTTCCCTGGATTCTGGCGTCGAACAAAGCCTTCTCAATAAACTCTTTGAAATCCTGATCTTGTTGCATCAGCCAAAGTTGCAATTCTTCTTTCTCTTGTCTCACAGCAGCAATTTGAATCTGGGTTTCATCGCGCTCGCGGATCAGCACGTCAATGAATGGGCGGAGCTCTTCCTTAATTAGGGAATCGGCGCGAGTAGATAGCGTAGTCACCATGCTCTCCACCTCTGCGGCAGCTATTCCTAATTGCTCGCTTCGGACTTCCCCAAGAAGATGTGCCATGCTTGTGCGAGCCTGCGTAATTGTTTCGGACACCGTCTGATCCAGGCGACCGCTAAAGTTAGCCTCAAGCTGAATGGAGAGCTTGTCCAATTTAGCGGTGCGATCATCGACATTGCTGACCTGCGCCTGGAGGCGTGCCAGCTCAGTTGTTATCGCATTCTGGTTGAAGGTGATAATTTCCTGTTTGCCGTCAAACTCATTTCTCAGGCGTTGCTGAAGTGCGCTATAGATTTCATCACTAACTTGCGCCATCGACGTGGTTGCATCTGCTATCCCTAGCCTCTTCTCTTCGAAGTACGTGTTGGCGACTTCATAGAACTGGTGTTGCGCCTTTTCGAATTGCGCAGAAACCGATTGATGCATCTGGCGATCCATTTCATCTCCTCCAATCCGAAGCTGTTGTTGAAGTTGTTCCGACTCCGACTGGGCTTGCCGCAGTAGTGTGTCCATGCGAACTTCAATCTGCTGGAGAGCGTTTTCAACTCTATCAGTAACTTTGCGATCCAACGTTTCCGGAAGCGACTGCTGTCTGGCGGCAACCGACCGAACGTCGGCAGCGTCTCGCAAGAGCGCCTCGGCAATCGCGGTGTTCTTTCTTTGAGCTTGAAGTTCTTCTTGGAATTTCGCACGCGCGTCGGTCAGCATCGCGTCCATTTCCTTGCGCATCTGTTCTAGCAGTTCAATACGCATCATGTCAGCTCCCGCGCGGGTCACGTCTGTTATGCACCCCGATTCGGGGGTCCTCGCGACACCTGCACCAATCTCTTTATCTTCTAACAAAACATCGGCAGCGTCATCGCCGACCACGCTCTCTTTAGGACCTAGGCTGGTCCCGCGGAGATTTCCTGGCCTATCAAGCACTATGCCTAACTCCCACAATTTATCGTTGGAAGGTGAAGCTTTGCAGAAGGCGACCTGGCCTGTGGCCTCTGTACCGGTTTGAAGCCGCAGGAGCACCGGGGTGCCGACAGCAATTTGCGTTGCGGAATACATCGCGCACCCCTGCGCGTTCACACTTACGGGGTTGCAGGATTCGGAAAAGTCGACGGAAGGCTTTAGGCTGGTGACCATAATCCGCGTATTGTATATTCCGTTCTCTAGTGTCGTTGTGGCTAGCAAAATAACCTCCTAGTTCAGCTTCGCAGTAAGGCACTTATTATTTAGGGAAACACATGATGCGAACAAGGCTCTCAGTCCTTAGGATGTCGGTGCAAAATTGCTTGTTGCGGTATGTAAAGTAGCTTGTCTTCCGAGGCCCTACAAAAACGTTGATAGCATTCCAACATGGAAGTGCATTTGCAGTTTCGGCAAGAAAGTTCCAGCCGATTGGGTTAGTTCCATTTATTCGCGGTAGTCGCGATTCATAGTGGTTGTATTCCAGCATAGCTACAAGGCCCTTTGTGGAAATTAGGTCAGCTTGCGCGATTTATTGATCAAATCTATATATTCGCAACCTACCGTTGGAAAGTCAGAGCGGGAAGCTAACTGCGGTAACTTTCGGTAACCGGGATTCCCGAAAAGGGTTTCGTGCCTGAAGCAGGAAGCGCCACCGGCCCATTCCACTAGAGTGGCGGATTAGACGGGTGATTAGGTTGGATGGACAACTTGGTTGGCCTGTTCTGAGAAAATCGTACTGCTCTTATGATTCAACCGCGAAAAGTGCAAAGGGTCTATTGTCTTAAGGGGCTTTCAGAGTTTTACTTAATTTAAGTTTGGCGGGAAGTCTTCTCGGCTTTTCGGAAAAAGACAGTGGCGGAGGTGTGTTGGCTTCGGCAGTGCCCACGGCGTGGGATTATCTTGCTCTACAAAGAGCAGTCGCCACCACAACGAGCAAATCCCACCCCAACCATTTTGGGGGAGTCGGGATCGTGGCAGGTTCTTTAACATTTCCAATACCACCGAAGCCCCATGTGTCGATGGGTTCGAGAAAGTACGGCGGGCGCGAGTCAAGCACGAAGGGGCCTTTTGGCCGTCCGGATGTTAACAAGCCTTTGCCGCCGCGGGTCCAACGAATGGGGCTCGATCGGGCTTGGCGACTCTCCCAGCCTCCCCTGAATTTACACCAGCTTATTTAGTAGGATTAGACTTTCCCGGAGAGGGCGTTCCGCATCCCTCGCCGCCCTTTACGGGGGAGTCCAACTTATCAGGAACACGGGGAACAGGATGTGAACTGTGGCCTTCATCCCGTCCAGTTCCGCCGCTTCCACCTGTTCCTACTCCGGCTTCCTTTGTACGTTCGTCATGACTCATGGTGATGCCTCCTCAATAAATCTTCAAAGTACCACCACAAACGATTCAGGGAGCAACTGCAGTTTATTTTCGTCAGCAGGATGGTTTCAAAATGGAACGCTTTTCCAAAATGTGCGGGTTCGTGAAAATGCCGGAATTTGATTCCAAGTCTTCATGATGTCCAGCAGCACCCGTGGCGAAGTCTACTGTTGCATCTATCGAGGCTACCAGGGGAAGTACTAAGGGAACGCATGGCGGCAGAATTCCATGAACCAAAATACTTGATTTGGAACGCGCGTGCCGGGGCGGAAAAGAGGCTCATGTTACCGCTGACTTACAGATGGAGATTTTGGGATGTTTTGGAACGCTCGATAGCTCTCGCCGTCGTAGGACTCCCACAGCAACCCTTCGATCTCACCCCTGCGAAGACCTGCAAACGCTGCGACCGCTATTGCCGTGCGCGAAGGCTCTGGCACGATGCTGAGAATGTGATCCCAGTAGTACCGATAAAAATGCACCGTAGAGGCTGCGTGCCGTGCCTCGATGGTCGGAAACCAGATGTTTTTTACGAAATCGGAAAGTGTAACAGTGCGCTCGGGCTGCGCCGGCATAAGCTTCTTCGCCAGTCCCTTCGGCGATGGCCTTCGCTGCTAGGTGGGCCATAGATTTGTCCGGCGGGCGAGAATCGCTTTCACGTCAATTCTGGCAAGCACCTCGCGGTGTGGCTTTTTATTAAGATTTTTGGTGAGATAGTGAAGGACGACATCCCTGAGCGTCTCTCAACCCTCCTCCAGCGCCTGCTCCAGGACATCTATTTCTTCCGCTTCCATATTTCGTTTCAACGCAGCGCCCCCACCTTCTCGGCTTCTACCAGTGCGCCGCAGTCATTGCAGACAAGATGCCGATGTGTGCAGCCCTCCGGGGTTTGCTTCCGATCGCGCACCAACTCAAAACGCGCGGATCCCCGAGGATTGGCAGGTGGAATAGCAACGGCAAGGCCGGCGCTTGTGAGTATCTTCAGGTATCGGCTAACGGTGCCGTGGCTGA
>JGI12635J15846_10002141_pt1 | contig 17283 bp, 14 predicted proteins | sample BlaSpr_A8_OM2_M2_FD_15846 | JGI IMG/M metagenome (IMG submission 15846) | reverse complement strand
GAGCCGGCTCTTTGCATCGCATTCGCTCCTGCGAATGCGCCGGCTCGCGGAGTGGAGGAATCTCTCTTCGATGTCTCCGTTCGCCCACACCTGTTTTCCCTTCGCATTCAATGCGCGCCCAGCTATCCCATCACCTCATCCTCAACCCCAAAATCTTGCTAAACTACCCAGACGCGAGCGCCCAAAACATGAAATCCCTCCTCCTCTCTAAATACAACCACCTCGAAATCACCGACACTCCCAAGCCTTCCCCCGCCCCCGACGAAGTCCTCATCGAAGTCGCCGCCTGCGGTATCTGCGGCAGCGATGTCCACGGCTTCGACGGTTCAACAGGCCGTCGCATCCCGCCCCTCGTCATGGGCCACGAAGCCGCCGGCCGCATTGCCGCCCTCGGCTCCAGCGTCTCCACCTTCAAAGTCGGCGAGCGCGTCACCTTCGACTCCACCGTTTTCTGCGGCGAATGCCCCAACTGCCGCCGCGGTGACATCAATCTCTGCGACAATCGCCAGGTTCTCGGCGTCTCCTGCGGCGACTATCGTCGCTCCGGCGCCTTCGCTGAATACGTCGTCGTCCCCTCGCGCATCGTCCATCGCCTTCCCGACAATCTTCCGTTCGCCGAAGCCGCCATGCTCGAAGCCACCGCCGTCGCCCTTCACGCTGTAAAGATCACTCCAATCGATCACGGTGAAACCGCGCTCGTCGTCGGCGCCGGCATGATCGGCCTCCTCATCCTTCAATCTCTCCGCGCCACCGGCACCAATCGTGTCTTCGTCGCAGACGTCGACGACTCCCGCCTCAAAATGGCAAAAGATCTCGGCGCCACCGAGGTTCTCAATTCGAAATCCAATCTCGCTGCGCAAGTCCTCAAGTTCACCAACGGCAACGGCGTCGACGCCGTCCTCGAAGCCGTCGGCCGCACCGAAACCATCGCTGACAGCATCGATTCCGTCCGCAAAGGTGGCGCCGTCACGCTCGTCGGCAACTTCGCCCCCGAAGTAAAAATCCATCTGCAAAAAGTAGTCAGCCGCCAGATTCGCTTGCAAGGCTCCTGCGCCTCATCGGGCGAATACCCGCAAGCCATCGAATTTCTCGCTTCCGGCGCGATCAAAGTAAAGCCGCTCATCACGAAAGTAGCTCCGCTCGAAGACGGCCCCGCATGGTTCGATCGCCTTCACACCGGCGAACCCGGCCTGCTGAAAGTTGTCCTCACTCCCGGAAAAGGCGCTTAGCCTCGCGACGAGCTAAAAAAATGCCAAGTCCCGCTCCAAGTGAAAAACTCTTCGATCTCTCCGGCCAGGTCGCCATCATCACCGGCACCAGCCGCGGCCTCGGCCAGCATTTCGCGCGCGCTCTCGCCAAAGCCGGCGCCGATCTCATCCTCACCAGCCGCAACATCGACGCGCTCGCCCCGTTTGAACGCGAAATAAAATCCCTCGGCCGCCGCGCCGCATCCTTCGCGCTCGACGTGCGCGATCAAGCCAGCATTCAAAAATTCTGCGCCGACGCGGACGCCGCCTTCGGCCAAATCCATATCCTCGTCAACAATGCCGGCTGCAACGTCCGCAAACCCGCCATCGACGTCACCTGGGATGACTGGAATCTGATTCTCGATACGAATTTGCGAGGCAGCTTCTTCGTCGCGCAGGGAATTGCGCGTGGCATGATCCAACACAATTACGGCCGCATCATCAACGTCGGCTCCGTCACCAGCGTGGCCGGATTCGCCGGCCTCGGCCCTTACGGTGCCAGTCGCGGCGGCATCCGCCAACTCACCATGAGCCTCGCCGACGACTGGGGCAAACACGGCATCACCGTAAATTGCTTAGCGCCGGGTTGGTTCCGCACCGACCAAAACAAAATCATGTACGACGACCAGGAATGGGTCGCCTACATCACCGACCGCATCCCCATCAAACGCCCCGGCCAACCCCACGACCTAGACGGCGCCGTCGTCTTCCTAGCCTCCGAATCGAGCCGTTACGTAACGGGTCAAACGCTCCTGGTCGATGGCGGAGTGTCCGTCAACGCCACCCGCGCCCTCCCCAACAAAAAGCCCTAATAAGCGCCGCCCCAGCGCAGCCATCACTCCGCGAATCTCGGCGCCCTCGGCGCCTCTGCCTTATCTTTTAGCCTGCAGCGAACTCGAACTCATTCGAATATCTCAAAAGGNATCTTGACAAAACGGTTATTTTATGAGATACTCTCAGTTATAGAGACTTGCGTTCGGTAGCGCCGGCATCCTGTCGGCGTTTTTGCTTCTAATCCCCTTAGAATCACATTCATGTGCACGAATCGCCAATAAATGCCCTAGAATCACATTCTTACGCAAGAAGGGGGAGGGGAGTGCCTCATCCCGGCTCCGGAATCGCTTCAATCCTCCCCAGAAGAAACAGATACCCCGCAATCCCCGCCGCCAAAAACACTCCCGCCACCCCGAACGCCCAAGAAAACGAATGCGTCAGATGCACCACATACCCCGTAACAATCGGCGCCAGAATCCCCGCCACCTGATTCCCAAAATTTAAAATCCCACCCAGCGTCCCCACACTCTCCCGCGGCGCAATGAGCGACGGAATCGACCACCCCACCGGTGAAGCCGCCGACAACCCCCCAATCGACACGCTGATCCAAAACACCGCCGCAATCGGCGACACACTCTGCGTCGCTCCAAAAATTCCCAGCCCCAGCGCCGTCCCACCAATCAACACAACTTGACGCACACGAACCGGATTCCACCCACGCTGAATCAACGAATCAACGAGCAATCCTCCGATCAAAACATCGATCAACCCGGCAAATAACCAAGGCACTCCCGCATAGAGCACCGAGTGCAACAAATCAACATGCAGCGCCGAGGAAATGTAAGAAGGCAGCCACGACAGCAACAAATAAAAAGTGTAGTTGTACGAAGCGAACCCAAGCACAAGTCCCCAAACCTTCGGCTGCCCCAACAAATACCCGAGCGGCGCGCCTTTCGCCGCCCTCACGCTGTCCTCAGGCTGCGCTCCGCCACGCGCGATATATTCGCGCTCCGCATCCGACAATTTCCGATCTTCGCTGGGATTTCGGTAAAACAAATAGAACAGCGCGAAGTAAAACAAACTCACGATGCCGGTCGCGACAAAACTCCAGCGCCAGCCAAACCGCAACATGAAAACGCCGATGAGCGGAACGCCGACACCGGGAGCAAACTTCGCCGCCGAATCGAACATCGCCGTCGCAAGGCTGCGCTCCTGCTGCGGAAACCAGTAACCGACAGCCTTCGCATTCGCCGGAAACGTCGGCGCCTCGCCGATCCCCAACAAAAATCGCGCCGCAAATAATCCCTCAATGCGCGTCGCAATTGCAGCGGCGAACGAAGCCGCACTCCAGATAATCGTGCTGATGCGCCCGATGCGCTTCACGCCATAGCGATCGAGCAAAAGTCCGCAGGGAAGTTGCAACGCCGCGTAAGGCCAATTGTAAAAGCTGGAGAGATAACCAAACGTAATCGCCGACATTCCGAACGCATCCGTCAGCGCCTGCTGCGACACCGAAAGATTCACGCGATCGAAATAGTTAACGAGAACGCCGAACCCAAGCAGTAACGCAATGCCCCATCGTCGATGAGGCACGCCGCGAGCAGGTTCAGACAAATGCGTCGAAGAAGTAGCCAAGGCGGCGACCAGCCTGAGCTATTCGCCCGGATCGAGCAAGCAGAAAAATTACTTACTGCGTTAGGTGCGCCGCCCAGCCGCCACCCGGCGCCAGATGCACCTTCAGTTTCGTCGATTTGTTCACGGTCGATTTTTTCATTTTGTAGTCGGCGCCCATGCGATCGGCGTTCGCGCCGTCTTCGTACGACTGCATGTGGAATTCGCCATCGGGCAGAAATGAAAAGTCGATGTCCAAATCGCGCGCAGTCCAATCGGTCATCGCGCCCACATACCAATCGTTGCCGCTGCGCCGCGCCACGACAACGTAATCCGAAATCTTCCCGCTGAGCGGCTTCGTGTCATCCCAGACCGACGGAACCGGCTTGAGAAACTCCATCGCCTCCGGTTCGCGCTCATAGTTCGACGGACTGTCCGAAAGCATTTGCAGAGGCGCGTCGTAGATCACGTATAGCGCCAACTGCTGGCAGCGCGTGCCTATGCTCATCGGCCGAGTCCCGATCGCTCGGAACTCCAGCTTCGAACCGTTCAGCATCGCTCCCGGCGTGTAATCCATCGGTCCCAGAAACATGCGTGTGAAGGGAAGCGTTGTGCTGTGCTTCGGATCGGTCTCCGCGCTCCACTTGTCCCACTCCATGCCGCGAACGCCTTCCGTGTTGATCAGATTCGGCCACGTGCGCGTCATCGTCGCCGGCTTCTGGTCGCCGTGGAAATCGACGAGGATATGTCGCTGCGCTGCCTCACGGCACACGCGATAAAAATATTCGATCATCCACTGATCGCTGCGCTGCATGAAGTCGACTTTGATGCCTTGCACGCCCCATTTTTGAAACTGGTCTAGCGCCGGTATCAGTTTTTCGTCGAGTTCCTTCCAACCAGCCCACAAAATCAATCCGACATTTTTCTGTTTTGAATAAGCCGCGAGCTCTTCCATGTTCACGGCGGGCACGACTTCGAGAATGTCGCCGTGTTTGTACCAGCCTTCGTCGAGAATGATGTACGGGATCTGATATTTCGCCGCGAAGTCGATGAAGTATTTGTATGTGTCCGTGTTTACGCCCGCCTTGAAATCCACGCCGTACAGATTCAGAGCATTCCACCAATCCCACGCGACCTTGCCCGGCTTGATCCACGAAGTGTCGGCGATCTTTGACGGACTCTCGAGCAGATACACGATCGAGTTGGTCAGCAAATCTTTGTCCTGATCGACGACGCCGAGCACGCGCCACGGATACGTCCGCGTCCCTTTCGTCACCGCGATGTAGTCCGCCGCTTCGGTTACTGGGACGTTTAGCTCCGTGTCTTTGTGATCCTTCAACGCGAACGGAGGAAACGTCGCAGCCAACCCGGGTCTGCCCGTGCCCTTCAGCCACAATCCCGGATACTCGTCGACGTCGGATTCCGCGACGGCGACGCTCGCGCCTTGGCCAACTTGCACAACGGCGGGCAGCGTCGCGATGTACTCCGGCAAAATTTCCGACAAATGTTGCGGCAGATATTTCCGCTCGTTGTGCGACATGAAGCTGTCTTCTTGCGGGTAGTAGACGATGTCGTTCGCCGCGAAATTCAGATTCATCTCTTCGCCGTAGATTTTTGTCTCTGACGCGGGCAGGGAAGTCTCGAAGCGGTACGCGACGCCTTCGTTGTATGCGCGGAATGTCACGGCGTAGCCGCCGTCGAACTCGATGCGTTGTTCGTTGTAGTGGTCACGAATCTTTGCGAACTTCTGTCGCACGACGGGCTCCACGACTGCGTCGTGTGTCGTTGCTTTCGCGCGCACAACTTTCGTGTCGTCTTTGCCGAGTGTTTTGTGATCGACGTCCATCGACAGCGTGCTGTCTTCCAGAATCGCGCGGCCTTCGAGCACGACGTCGTAGTGAATTCCGTGCGCTGTGCGAATCCGTACTTCGATTCGTTTGTCGGGAGATTTCAGGTCGAAGCTCGATTGTTCCGCAGCTAACGCGCCGCTCGCACACAGCGTCGCTACGAAAACCAACGTGATGACATTGGCCAAGAATTTCATCGAGTCCCTCATGACAGCCCCGCGTCCGTTCCAACCGCGACCACAAAATATTTCGCCGGCGTTTTGCCGACGTTGGTGATGCCGTGTTCTTCGTTGGAAGCGACGAAGGCGAATCCGCCCGGCCCAATATTCTTCTTCTTGCCCATGACGTTGAACTCGACCGTGCCTTCGCGTACCAGCCACATTTCGGAATGCACATGATGGTGCGCCGGATGCGGCATGCCGCCAGGTGGCAGCATCGTCTCGTGCACTTCCAAAGTTTCGCCGGTCGCGAGTTTGCCCATCACGAGCGGACGAAACTCCGCGCCCTCCGGAGACTTCGTGACCTTCAATTCCTCGAAGGTCCACGCGCCCGACGGAAGGACGGCGAGTTCGCGTGATTGTGCCGACGCGTTTTCCGCTGCGGCAAGCGCGCTGAAAGCGGTTAGAAGGGAAGCGGACGCTGCTGGCAGGGCTTGCAAGACATCCCGGCGAGTCATCGACATGGAGACTCCTTAAACGTTTAACCTGGTGAATTTAAAAAATGGCGCTGGCATCAGCGCCTGAATAAATTGCCGTCACAGAGATTCTTCGCCGGACGGAAATTTGTCAAGGGTAAGTCGAGGTTGCAGGGTGCTTCGCCGATCGGTCGAAGCGCGATTCACCGACCGAGAGGCTTGCGCGATGCTGAGAGGTCGTGCTGACGCCGGGCGGAGCAAGCCCCGCCCCTACAAAGGCAAGGACAGTCGCTAGACGGTGGCACTGGCGCTGCGGGAGGCGCGGTAGATCGCTTCGATCAGGGCGACGGATTTTCGGCCTTCGGTGCCGTCGCAGATGGGCTTGGCGTTTGTGCGAATCGCATGCAAAAAGTCTTCGAGGATCTTTTGGTGGCCGCGAATATCGGTGACGGCGGCGGACGAGGCGCTCAGGTTTGTGTCGGTCGGAGCTTCGGATGGCTGTTCCGCTGCGGCGGGATTGCGTAAGTCCAACGCGATAATGCGATCGTGTTCGAGGATCACTGTGCCTTCGGTGCCGGTGATTTCGACGCGGCGCTGATAGCCGGGAAACGCAGCCGTCGTCGCTTGCAGCGTTCCGAGGGCGCCGTTCGCGAATTCCAGCAGGGCAATCGCTGTGTCTTCCGATTCGATCTTGTGTAGCGCTGTGGCGGTTCTCGATTGCACGCGCGAGACATCGCCGACGGTCCACAAAACGAGATCGACGGTGTGAACACCTTGATTCATCAGTGCGCCGCCGCCGTCGAGCTTCATCGTGCCGCGCCACTTTGATTTGCCATAGTAGTCGGGCGGGCGATACCACTTCACGCGTGCGTCGACGAACAGAATCTTCCCCAGCGCACCGCTGTCGATCAAGCGCTTCAGCCGCTGGATGTCGGGCTTCACGCGATCCTGAAACATCACGCCAAGTTTTACGTTCGCCGCGTTTGTTGCCGCGACTAGCTCATCCGCGCGTGTTGTGCTGATGTCGATCGGCTTTTCCGTCAGCACGTGAATACCGCGATGCGCGGCGTCGATTCCTTGTTGCGCGTGGAATCCCGACGGGCTGCCGATCATCACGAGGTCGATTGGCTTGTGCGCTAAAAACGCGTTGTAGTCGGTGAACGGCTTTCCACCATACTCGCGGGCGAGCCGCTCGACGTTCTGCATATTCGTGCCGTAGACCGCGGAAATAACGACGTCGGGATTCGCCAGCGCAGCGCGAGCGTGCGTCTCCGAAATATTTCCGCCACCGATCAGACCGACGTGTGTTGGCATACGCTCCGCAGTCTCAAAATTATTCGCGATGTTTTGCGCTGCGCTCGATTGAAGCAGAGTGCAACGCTACGTTACAGAAGAATCTACCTGGAAATTTTCGAGACGAGTGGCCGCGGAAATATTTCTTACGGCTCACGCCCGCCGGGAACATCGACGCGCGAACCGCTGTGCTGCGAATGCACGTGTCCGCTTGGCGCGCCGATCACGACTTCCTGCTTCACATCGTCGAACGTGACTCGTTGTCCGGTCTGCATCGCCGCGATCGTCATACACAGCGCCACCGACTGGTTGTAGCCCGCCTCGATGTCAGCATTCGGCCGTTTGCGGTCCTGCACGCACTCCATCCAGTTGCGCAGGTTGGCGACGGTGGCCTCATCCGGCCCGGGATTTTCGCCCTGCGGCGTAACAAACGAAGCCATTCCGCCCGTGGTAATTGTTCCACTTGCCGCTCCCGTTCCCGAACCCGCCGGACGCTCGGGCGCCGCCGCTGTCTTTCGGTCGGTACGTTCCGTGGTGCCTAAAGCACGCTCCGCGCCATCGCTTTCCGGTGCCGGGGCGGCGAACGTAACCGGAGTCAACGGAGTCACTTTCAGTTCCGCTTCTCTGGCGTACTCTTCGGTCAGGCCACCCGTCGGGGTGACGATGCCTTTCTCCAAATCCAACATCCCACCGTTCGAAAAATAATGTTCACGCACGCCGCCGGCAGAATTCGTCATCCGCGCGGTGTACACAACCTGGAATCCTTTCGCCGCGCCAGTCGGGCCTTCGTCGATCGGACCGTAGTCAAAAACCGCCGTCATCGTGTCCCAGTTTTTTCGCCCGTCGCGCCAATGATAGATTCCGCCGTTGGCAACGACGCTGCGTGGCCGCGCGAATCCCGTGAACCATTGCACTGTGTCGATGCGATGCACCATCCATTGATCCGGAATGCCTGACGAGAACGGCCAGAAGAGCCGAAACTCGACGTACTTACGCGCATCGAACGGTTCCGGCGGACGGCCAGTCAGGAATCGCTTCCAATCCGTGTCGGCCTCACGCAGCTGCGAAACGATCTTCGGACGGCGCCATCGCCCCGGTTGATTCACGTTGTAGGTCAGCTCGACGCTCACGAGATCGCCGAACGCGCTCGACTTCATGTAGTCGTTGATGCGTTGATACGTGGGTGAACTGCGGCGCTGCGTTCCGATCGCGACGACGCGGTCAGTGCCTTTTACCGCGGTGCGAATCGCGCGCGCGTCTTCCATCGTGTTGGCCAGCGGCTTTTCGATGTACGCGTCGCGTCCGGCGCGAAGTGCTTCGACGCCTTGCGCGGAGTGCTGAAAGTCCGGCGTCGCGATGATCACTGCCTGGACGTCTTTNTTCTCGTAGAGCTCTTCGTTGTTACGTGCGAGGGCGATCTGCTTGCCGCCCGGCAGCTTGGAGACAAACGCGCCGCCATCTTCGCGCCGCTTTGACCAGATGTCGGAGAGCGCCACAAACTCAAAATTCAGCTCATCAGCCGATTTCATGAACGCCGGTGCAAGACTGTTTTTAAACCGATCAGAAAATCCGATGATGCCGACGCCGACGCGATCGTTCGCGCCCGCAATTTTTGCGTAGCTTGACGCCGCCGCGCTCAGCGCGGTTCCTGCGACGCCAGCACCCGCCAGCTTCAAGAAGCTGCGCCGGGATGCTCCTCCCCTCGCCATCAGAACTCCTCCGAGCTTTGTCCTGCACGCTCTTCCGAGCGATAGAATGCCACAAGTGATGCAGCAAGTAAGGTATTGCAGCTTGGTGAGTACGATGAAGAGGGGAACTTGCGGCAAAGTGCGGCGTCAGGTACGCTCTCGCCTAGATGAGGTGAACCGCTTAACCGACTGAGCCTGACGGTGCCAGCCCGTATGACGAGCATTTCGAACATCGAAGAAAGATTTCTCGCGCGGTTTACGGGCACGCCTCGGGTATTCCGCGCGCCCGGGCGCGTCAATCTCATCGGTGAGCACACCGATTACAACGACGGCTTCGCGATGCCGGCGGCGATCGAGTTTTACTGCTGGGTTGCGGTTGGAGCGCGCAGTGATCGCAAGCTGTCGATCTATTCGCACGAGTTTTCAGCGACCGCGGAAGTCGATTTTTCGACGAATTCCATCTCGCCTACGAAGTCCTGGAGTGACTATCCAATCGGTGTCGCGGTTGAGCTGGAGAAGGCAGGCATTCCGCTGCGCGGCGCTAATCTTTTGATCGAGAGCGAAGTGCCGATGGGGGCGGGACTGAGTTCGTCGGCGGCGATCGAAGTTGCGACGGCGCTGGCGCTATCGGATTCGGCGGGAGCGCATCCGGATCCGTTGCAACTCGCGCGGCTGTGCCGCAAGGCCGAGAATGAATTTGTGGGCGCGCGCGTCGGCATCATGGATCAGTTTGTTTCGCTGCATGGCGAGAAGAATCATGCGCTGCTGCTGGATTGCCGCTCGCTGACGTTTGAGCCGCTGGCGATTCCGGATTCGGTGAAGCTGGTGATCAGCAACACGATGGTGAAGCATGAGCTGGCGTCGAGCGAATACAATCGCCGGCGTGCGGATTGCGAGGAGGCAGTGCGGAGGCTCGCGACGGTTTTGCCGGGAATCAAGGCATTGCGCGACGTGTCGCTGGAGCAGCTCGAGAAGCATCGCGGCCTGTTGACCGAAGTGATTTACAAGCGCGCGCTGCACATCGTGACCGAGAACGCGCGCGTGCTCGACAGCGCTCAGGCGTTGCGCGCGGGAGACATTGAACGCTTTGGCAAGCGCATGGCGGAGTCGCATCGGAGCTTGCGCGATTTGTATGAGGTGAGCTGCCGCGAGCTGGATCTTATGGTGGACCTCGCCTATCAACTCAAAGGCGTTTACGGTGCGCGCATGACCGGCGGAGGATTCGGCGGCGCGACGATTAATTTGGTGGATGCGCGGCACGCCGGGGAATTCAAGGAAAAAATTGCGAAGGCTTACCGGCACGAGACTGGATTGATGCCGCAGATTTATATTTGCAATCCGGCCGAGGGCGCCGGCGCCGTTTCCTGAGCATGGCTCTGTTGGAAAAAAAAGACACGCCGCATCGCCGCTGGAATCCGCTGCTGCGCGAATGGGTACTGGTTTCGCCGCATCGCACGCAGAGGCCGTGGCAGGGGCAGGTCGCGAAGGCAGGCTCGGCTGCATTGCTTCAATACGATCCTGAATGCTATTTGTGTCCGGGAAATTCGCGCGCGGGTGGGGCGTCGAATCCGAAATACACGGGAACGTATGTTTTTAACAATGATTATCCGGCACTGTTGCCCGACATTCAGCCGTTTGAGGTGGATGAGTCGGGGCTGATCGTGGCGCGCAGCGAGCGCGGGATTTCGCGCGTGATTTGTTTTTCGCCGCGGCATGACTTGACGATTTCGCGGATGCAGCCGGAAGACGTGCGCGCGGTGATCGATGTGTGGGCCGAGCAATATCGCGAACTGGCGGCGGTCGAGTGGATCAAGCATGTGCAGATTTTTGAGAATCGCGGCGCGCTGATGGGGGCGAGCAATCCGCATCCGCATTGCCAACTTTGGGCGAATGAGAATATTCCGAATTATCCGGCGAGGGAGCTAGCGGCGCAGAGCGAGTTTTTAGAAGCGAAGAAGCAGTGCTTGCTGTGTTCGTATTTGAAGATCGAGCAGAACGATCGCGAGCGGATTGTGGTGGAGAACGATCATTTTGTGGCGCTCGTGCCGTACTGGGCGGTGTGGCCGTTTGAGACGATGATTCTGGGGCGGCGGCACACGCAGAGTTTGATCGATTTGAATGATGACGAGCGGAATGCGCTGGCGGCGATCATGCGGAGCTTGACGATTCGGTACGACAATTTATTTACGACGGCGTTTCCGTACACGATGGGATTTCATCAGGCGCCGACGGATGGGATTGCGCATCCGGAGTTTCATTTTCATGCGCATTATTATCCGCCGTTGTTGCGGTCGGCGACGGTGCAGAAATTTATGGTTGGGTACGAGATGCTGGCGTCGCCGCAGCGGGATATTACTGCGGAGACGGCTGCGGCGCACCTGCGCGGGCAGGCGGAAGTGCACTTTCTCGATCGCGGCTGAACTTTCCATTCGCAAATGGTTATCGACTCTCATCAGCATTTTTGGCGATTTAATCCGGTTCGGGACGCCTGGATTACGGAGGAGATGGCGGCGATCCGGCGGAATTTTTTGCCAGGCGATCTCGCGCTGGAGCTTGAGGCGAACGGCGTCGACACGACGATTGCGGTGCAGGCGGATCAATCTGAGGCGGAGACGGAGTTTTTGCTGGGGTTGGCGGAAGGGAATCCGCGAATTGCTGGCGTTGTCGGTTGGGTTGATTTGCGGTCGCCGGAGATTGAATCGCGGCTGAAGCATTTTTCAAGTTTTAAGAAGCTTCGTGGAGTGCGTCACGTTGCGCAGGCAGAGGCCGACGATCGATTTCTTGCGCGGCCGGAATTCGTGCGGGGCGTCGAGCATCTTGCGAGATTCGAGCTCACCTACGATATTTTGATTTATCCGCGGCAGCTTCCGGCGGCGATGGAATTGGTTGCGAAACTTCCGGAGCAGAAATTTGTCGTCGATCATCTGGCGAAGCCGCAGATCAAGGCGAAGAAGATCGAGCCGTGGGCGGCGCTTATTAGAGAGCTCGCAGCGAATCCGAGTGTGTATTGCAAACTGTCCGGCATGGTTACGGAAACCGATTGGAAGAATTGGAAGGCGAATGATTTTGAGCCGTATCTCGACGTCGCATTCGATGCGTTCGGCGCGGAGCGGCTAATGTTCGGATCGGATTGGCCGGTATGTCTTGTATCTGCGACCTACGCGCAGGTGAAGAGCATCGTTGAGTCGTACGTTGATCGCCACATGCCACAGGCGAAGGCGGCGATCTTCGGCGAGAACGTGGAAAATTTCTATGGCCTGCAAGCGCCCTCGCGGGCACAAAGCGAGTTATTGCGCGATGTCATTTGACACGATTTAAACCACTTTCTATATTCATTGCATTCCATCGATCGCCACGGAAACGGACTCGGATGCAGAACACGGTGCTTCAGCTGGACCCGCGAGACAACGTTTTGGTTGCGCTGAAGGCGCTGCGAAAAGGAGAGTCGGTTTCCTTTTCGGGCAGTGAGTACACGTTGCTGTCGGACATTCCTGCGAAACATAAATTTGTTACGAAGGATCTTGCTCCGGGCGAGCGGATCATCATGTACGGCGGGCTTGTCGGCACGATGAGCGAGGCGTTGCAACGAGGGGATCTGCTTTCGACGAAAAATTTGCGGCATGCGGCGTCGGACTATCACTCGAGCACCGTCGCGCCGCCGCGTTGGACTGCGCCGGATGTGTCGAAGTGGCGCGATCGTACGTTTCTGGGGTATCACCGTGCCGATGGGCAAGTTGGGACGCGAAATCATTGGCTTGTTGTGCCGCTGGTGTTTTGCGAGAACCGCAATCTGGGTGTGTTGAAGCAGGCGTTTGAGGAAGAGTTGGGATTTGCGCTGCCGCAGGTCTATCGGCGGCAAGTTGCGGAGATGGTGAAACTGTTCCGCGAAGGGAAGTCGTCGGAGCTGAAGGATTTTCAGACGGGGAACGGTGGGTCGCAAGCGAGTACGGCGCCGAAAGTCTTTAAGAATATCGATGGCATCAAGTTTTTGACGCACGAGCAGGGTTGCGGTTCGACGCGGGAGGACACGCGCAATCTTTGCGGGATTTTGGCTGGATACGTTCATCACCCGAATGTGGCTGGAGTGACGGTGCTCAGTCTCGGTTGCCAGCACGCGCAGACGGCGACCCTGGTGGAAGAAATCAAGAAGCGCGATCCGAATTTCTCGAAGCCGTTGCTTGTTTTCGATCAGCAGCAGATGGGCGAAGAGTCGAAGATGTTGTCGAAGGCGATCCACGACACGTTTGTTGGAATGGTTGAGGCGGACAAGGTTGAGCGCAAGCCGGCGCCGTTGTCGAATTTGGTTGTCGGTTTGAAATGCGGCGGGTCGGACGGATTTTCTGGGATTTCGGCGAATCCAGCGATCGGGCACACGGCTGATATTCTGGCGGCGGTTGGCGGGCGCGGCATTTTGTCGGAGTTTCCGGAACTTTGCGGCGTCGAGCAGCAGTTGATTGATCGCAGCGTGAGCAGGGAAGTCGGCGACAAGTATATGAATTTGATGCGCGACTACGCGGCGCGGGCGAAGGCGGTATTCGCGAGTTTTGAGATGAATCCGTCGCCGGGGAATGTGCGCGATGGTTTGCTTACGGATGCGATGAAGTCGGCGGGCGCGGCGAAGAAGGGCGGGACGTCGCCGGTGACTGCGACGCTCGACTATCCGGAATATTCGAGCGTCCCGGGGTTGAATTTGTTGTGTACGCCGGGCAGCGACGTGGAATGTGTGAGCGGGCAGGTTGGTGCCGGCGCGAACGTTGTGCTGTTCACCACGGGGCTCGGAACACCGACGGGAAATCCGATCACGCCTGTTATAAAACTTTCGACGAATTCGGAGCTGGCGCGGCGGATGCCGGACATCATCGATATCGACACCGGCTCGATCATTGAGGGCGACACGACGATCGAGAAGATGGGCGAGGAAGTTTTGGAGAAGATCATTCAGGTTGCGAGTGGGGAAGTTCATGTGAAGGCCGAGATTCTGGCGCAGAATGATTTCATTCCGTGGAAGCGCGGCGTTTCGTTGTAGCTTTGGCTGCCCGGCGGGCGCGCTTCAACAAAATCGAATTCATCTATTCGTCATGCTTGAGGTAATCATTTGCCACTGAAAATTCGAGAGAAGAAGGATTGCCGCTGGGATTTGGTGAGTCTCGGCGAAGTGATGGTGCGATTCGATCCCGGCGATCGGCGGATCGCGACGGCACGCACGTTTGAGGTGTGCGAAGGCGGCGGCGAGTATAACGTGGCGCGTGGATTGAAGCGCTGTTTTGGGCTCGACACGGCGATTGTGACGGCGTTCGCGGACGATCCAGTCGGCAAATTGCTTCAGGATTTGCTCTATCAGGGGGGCGTCGATCAGACCTACGTGAAGTGGTTGCCACACGACGGCGTTGGACGCTTGGCGCGCAACGGATTGAATTTCACTGAGCGCGGGTTTGGCGTGCGCGCCGCGTCGGGTTCTTATGATCGCGGACATACGGCGGTCTCGCATCTCAAGCCAGACGATTTCGATTGGGACGAAATCTTCGACAAATACGGAGCGCGGTGGCTGCACACGGGCGGAATTTTCTGTGCGCTTTCGGATTCGACGCCCGAAGTTGCGCTTGCGGCAGTACAGGCCGCCCGGAAACACGGCACGATCGTTTCGTACGATCTGAACTATCGCGCTTCACTCTGGAAATCGCTCGGCGGAAAGAAGCAAGCGCAGGAAGTGAATCGCAAGATCGCGCCGTTCGTCGATGTGATGCTTGGAAACGAAGAGGATTTCTCGGCGGCACTTGGATTTGACGTGCCGGGGATGGACGAGCATCACTCGCACTTCGCCGTCGAAGGCTTCCAGCAAATGATCAAGACGGTACTGAAGACGTATCCGTTCCAGGTCGTCGCGACAACGCTGCGTAAAGCAAAAACGGCGACGCAAAACGCCTGGGGCGCGATCTGTTACTACGACGGCCGATTTTTTGAGGCGAAGAATCGTGAAAATCTCGAGATTTTCGATCGCGTGGGTGGCGGCGATTCATTTGCGTCGGGGCTGATCTATGGATTTCTCGCGGGCAAGGATGCGCAGTTTGCCGTCGACTGCGGCGCGGCGCATGGCGCGCTCGCGATGACGACTCCGGGGGATACGTCAATGGCGACGCTCGATGATGTTTTGCAGGTCATGAAAGGCGTCGGCGCACGAATCGCACGCTGAGCTCTTCGCGCGGCGCTAGTTGTCACCACTTTAATGAGGCGATGATGGATAAACAGGCAGTTCGCGAACGAATTCTAAGTGTCGGGATCGTGCCGGTGGTACGGGCATCATCGTCCGCCGAAGCGCGTACGGCGGCAGAGGCCGTGTGCAAGGGCGGCATTCCGATCGTGGAAATCACGATGACGGTTCCCGGAGCGGTTGAAGTGATTCGCGAATTGGGAAAGCACTTTTCGCCAGAGCAATTGTTGGTAGGCGCAGGAACGGTGCTTAACCCAGAGCAGGCGCAGCGCTGCCTCGACGCTGGAGCGCAATTCCTGGTCAGTCCCGGATTCAACGCGAAGACTGTTGCACTCGCAATCGCGGAGCGCCGCCTCATCATGGCAGGCGCGCTCACGCCAACCGAAGTCATTTCCGCGTGGGAAGCTGGGTCCGATTTCGTCAAAGTTTTTCCCGCCGGAAATGTCGGAGGACCGAAATACATCAAGGCACTCAAAGGTCCGCTGCCCGATGTTCCGCTCATCCCAACCGGAGGCGTCAATCTGCAGACCGCGGCCGAATTTCTCGAAGCTGGCGCGGCCGCGCTCGGTATTGGCGGCGAACTCGTTCATCCCGGCCATCTGAAGTCCGGAAATACCGAGGCGATCGNGGACGCTGCCCGAACGTTTGTGGCGATCGTGAAAGAGACACGGGCAAAAAAGGCGTCTGGCTGAAGCAGCTTGCCGGGTCGAACGGGAAAAAGCGCCAACCTGTTGCGCCAAAACATCGCTATCCTACTGGGCCTTCAGCGACTCCGCCAAACTCTCCAGATTTTGCGCGCGAATATGAATCACGCCACGGCGCGGACTATCGATATCCGCGATCAGAAAGAACGAAATCGAAAGCACGATCGGCAAAATCAGAAACAGCAGTTCGCTCTTCAGCCGCACGCCATAGCCAATCAGCAGATTGCAGAAGACTGAAATCGTAATCAGCAGAATCCACGCCGCCGCTGGAATTCGATTCCACCAAGCCGCTTGCGCGTACCCCTGTGCGTTCAGCACATCGTTCATTCCCGTAAGAACAAGCGCGGTCACAGAGGTGGGTTGAGCCTTAGCCGGCCCGATGGCCGCAGCCCAGAGTTGATTCTGTAGTTGTATCGTCGCGGCGCTGCTGTCAGCGACCGCTTCCGGGTCTCGCGATCCGTAATACAGAATCCGCTTGTCGAGATATTGCTTGAGGAGCGATCGAATTTTGGCTGCGTCGGCAGGCGGCAGCACGTCGACACGAAGATATTCGGTTCCGATGGCGTTCGCTTCCTGTTCCTCGAAATTCATACGTTGATCGTACCGGCTGACCGCCATCGAAAAGGTGAATCCGATAATCAGTCCGAGGAGCGTAAGGGTTGCGCCGACGATGAATGTGAAGTCCTGGGTGTCGTCGTCAGCGAGGCCGTGGTGCTTCTTCCGAAATGTGAGTCCGATGTGCGCCGCTGCCCAAAGAGAGCAAAACGCGACGATCAGAAGAAAGAATGGTTGTCGGAGCAAATTGGCCATGGCTGAGAAGGCGACAGTCTACAACAGCTGAGGAAAGGCCGACGCGAGAGTGATGCCGGAGCGAAATGGTCAAACTCTCAGAGCGTAAACAGAAAAGTGGCTCCGGGGCATGGACTCGAACCATGATAACCAGCTTCAAAGGCTGGTGTCCTGCCGATTAGACGACCCCGGAATTGGGTGAAGAAGCGCGCAAAATCGACGCGGGCGTACGTACGATCAAAGCACACTCGATAGCAACACTACAGAGCGCTCACCGAACATTCGCAATGAAAGAATAACAGATGGTCACGGCGCGCCGCTACCGAGTGACACTCCATTCGGCCAAAAAATGGCGCGTGCGTTCGGGCATACCTGAAGAGCTCAAAACTGAGACGTTTCTAGTGGATGCTGGTTTTCCCGTCGGTTGTCGCGGCCGTCGCCGAGCCGTCTTCGCTCGCCGCTTTCTCACGGGGCTGGCCGCCGGCTTC
>JGI12635J15846_10002140_pt1 | contig 17285 bp, 9 predicted proteins | sample BlaSpr_A8_OM2_M2_FD_15846 | JGI IMG/M metagenome (IMG submission 15846) | reverse complement strand
GGGGTCGCCTTTTATGTAGTGGGCGTACCAGGCTAGGTAGCGCTCCAAGCGATCTTTGAGATGGCTGGGAGCTTTGAATTCGTGGTATTCGCCGGGGTAGACGACTAGCTGGGTTTCGCGGCCGAGGCTTTTCATGGCTTGATACATCTGTTCGCTGCCGAGAATCGGGACGTTCCAGTCGATACCGCCGCCCATGAAGAGAGTAGGTGTAGTGATGTTGGCGACTTTGTAGAAGGGCGAGAGCTTATCCCAAAGAGCGTGGTTCTCCCAGGGGCGGCCGAGCTCTGTTTCGTAGTCGCGCTGGTATTGGTCGTGGCCGTAGAGGCTGGTGTTGAGGGCTTCGCCGGCGCCGGAGATGGCGGCTTTGAAGCGCGTGGTCTGCGCGATGATGAAGTCGGTGGAGATGCCGCCGTAGGACCAGCCGCCGACGCCGAGCTTGTCGGGATCGGCGATGCCCTGCGCGATGGCATAGTCGACCATGGCCATGTCGTCCTGATAGTCCTTGTTACCCCAATCAGCCCAGATAGCTTTGGCGAAATTTTCGCCGTAACCAGTGGAGCCGCGCGGATTGGGGTAGAGGACGGCATAGCCGTTGGCGGCGAGGAGTTGGGCGAGGAGGGTGAACTCGGCGTAATAGGCCCAGACGGGTCCGCCGTGGGGACGAAGGATAGCGGGATATTTTCTGCCGGGAGTGTAGTCGAGCGGCTTGTAGAGATAGCCGGCGATAGTGGTGCCGTCTTTGCTTTTCAAGTGGACATATTCAGGCTGGACGAGCTTGAGTTGGGAGAGGGAGGCGTCGTTGGTCTTCGTGAGGCGAGTGAGTTTGTTGCTTGAGGCGGGCTGCGCATAAATCTCGCTGGGGCGGTCGGGCATATCGATCTGGGCGGCGATGTCACCGTTTTTGGCGAGGGAATAGGCGTAGAGCATGAAGCGACCGGCGATGGGGCGAGTGACTTCACCGCCGGTCACGGGAACGCGGGCGAGGATTTGCGTGCCGTCGTCATCGGCGATGAAGTAGATGGAGTTGCCGTCCGGGGAGAAGCGCGGCTCGGTGGCGTTGCGGTCAAAGGATTGGGTGAGGACGCGGGCTGCGCCGCCGTTCGCTGGGGAAACGGCAACGTGGTGCGTGGCGTACTGGAAAAGATGGGGATCGAGCTGGGTGATGTAGGTGATGAACTTGCCGTCGGGCGACCAGGAAGGCGTGTCGTCGTCACCGGGATTGGCGGTGACCTGGGTAAGCTGCGCGCCTTTGTCTGTGTTGTTGACGGCGACGACCCAGATGTCTGTGTTATAGGTGCGGTCGGGGTCAGGCTTGGAGCGATTGCTGGCGAAGGCGATGAGGCGGCCGTCGGGCGACCAGGCAGGGCGGGCATCGTCGTAATCGCCGGAAGTGATTCGGGTTAGGGCTTTGGTGGCGAGGTCGAGGACGTAGAGGTGTGCGCGCCGGCGGTCGAGATAGCCGACTTCATCGGTTTTGAATTGCAGGCGGTCGATGACCCAGGGCTTTTTTGTTTTGGGCTTCTTGTCCTTTTCGCGGGCGTCCTCTTTGTCTTTGGTTTTGGCGGCAGCTAATTCTTCTTCGGAGGGATCACGAAGGATCACCACAAGGCGGGTGCTGTCGGGCGACCAAACGAAGTCGTCAACGTCTTGGGGCGTGTCGGTAAGGCGTTGGGCTTCGCCGCCGGAGCGGTTGAGGAGCCAGACTTGTGTCTTGCCTTCGTTGCGGGCGGAGAGGAAAGCGAGGTACTTGCCGTCTGGGCTCCAGCGAGGATGAGACGAGGAAACGCCTTCTGCGGTCATGGGGACGGCATAGCCGCCGGCGGTGGGAACAGCCCAGATGCGCTCTTCGGGCTTATCTTCTTTCAGGAGCAGGGTCTTGATGGTGTAAGCGACGGACTGGGCGTCGGGGCTTAGCTGGGGATCCAAGACTTCGCGGATTTGGAAGAGGTCGTCGACCGTGACGGGGCGGGGCTGCGTTGGCGGCTNCTGCGCGGGGACGGAGAGCGGTAGGCTTAGGGCAATGAGTGCCGCGCTCAGGCAAGGACCGAGTTTCATTTGCTAGAGGCTCCTTGGAATTACGCATGAAGGTGAAATGAACGGCGGAGTTTAGCACAGGGCGCGGTCGCGGCGTCGCCGTGGAACGGGTGAGCCGCAGCTAAGGAGCGGTAGGAGAGTTCCACTACGGCGGAAAGAAATTTTTCTGCGAATGCATTTTGTTGTTGCATGCGGAGACGGACCTTGTATTCTTCGGATGCGAAGTCGCTCCGTGTTCGGTGAGAGTGAGCGTTCGCTCTAGGAGGATCGAGAGTAAAAATTGAGCACGTTATCTTTACCCGCCCCCCTTCCTTCCCACGCTATTCCCCAAGCGAAAAAAAGAATCGCGAAGCTGACGCTTTGGCCGCTGGTCGCGGCGACATTCTTCATGGTGTCTGGGGGGACGTACGGCACAGAACGAATCGTGCAGGGCGCCGGATACGGGCTCGGGATCTTGATTTTGTTGCTGACGCCGCTGCTGTGGAGCTTGCCGACGGCGTTCATGATTGGCGAGCTATCGAGCGCGCTGCCCGCGGAGGGCGGATACTACGCTTGGGTGCGGCGCGGATTGGGAAATTTCTGGGGATTTCAGGAAGCGTGGCTGTCGCTGGTGGCGAGCATTTTCGATATGGCGATTTATCCCACGCTGTTTGTGGCGTACCTGACGCAGATTGCGCCGTGGTTTCGCGAAGGACATCGCGGGGTGATGGTCGGGCTGTTTGTTGTGATAGCGTGCGCGGCACTGAACGTGGCGGGAATTCGCGTGGTGGGGCTCACTTCGTTGTGGCTGTTCTTTTTGCTGTCGATGCCGTTTGCTCTCATCGTTCTGCTTTCACCCTTCAAATTGGCGGCTGCGAGTAGCGCGCCTCTCGTGCCGGTTACATCCACAGTGGGCACGGTGGGATTGCTTGGCGGAATGCTGATCGCGATGTGGAATTACATGGGGTGGGACAACGCTTCGACGATCGCGCAGGAGGTGGAGCGGCCGCAGAGGACGTATCCGAAGGCCATGCTCGCGGCGGTGATTTTGGTTTCGCTGACGTATGTGGTGCCGTTCGTGGCGGTGTATCTGGCGGGCGTGCCGGCGACGGCGTTTGCGGGCGATGGAGCCTGGGCGCAAGTTGCCGGGCTTATCGGCGGAACGTGGCACGGGGCGAATTGGCTGGGCTTTTTGCTCGTGCTGGGCGGAATGATGAGCGCGTTTGGGATGTTCAACGCGCTGGTGATGAGCTATTCGCGGCTGCCGCTGGCGATGGCACAGGATGGGATGCTGCCGAAGGTGTTCGGCAAGACGCATGCGAAGACGCGGGCGCCGTGGGTGGCGATCGTGGTGTTGGCAACGGGATGGGCACTTTGCTTGGGATTGGGATTTGAGCATTTGGTGACGCTAGACATCATTCTGTATGGAGCTAGCTTGATGCTGGAGTTTGTGGTCTTAGTGGTGCTCCGAATTCGCGAGCCGAACTTGAAGCGGGAATTTCGCGTGCCGGGCGGATTGGCGGGCGCGGTTGCAATCGGAGTGTTTCCGCTCTTGCTGCTGGGATTGGCGGTAGTGCACGGCGGAAGTGAGACGGTGCTGGGGATGAATGGGTTGGTGTTTGGTTTGGTGATTATGGGGGCGGGGTGCGTGGTGTACTTGGGGACGGCGAGGCTGCGGCGGCGGGCGTTGCGGCCGGCTATGGCGGAACGCGTCGAAGCTGCTTAAAGAAAAGCTGGCATTTGTTGACGACGTCCGGTTCGAGAGGGCCGGGCGTTTTTGTTTTGACAGGACAAATCTAACGCAGAGACGCAGAGTGCGCGGAGGAGCGCAGGGAAGAAGAATGGAGTGATATATACTCGCGGTTCTTTGGGTGAAGCGTTTTGGTCGGAGATACTCTCGTGAAATATCTTTGCGGTGTGATTTTTTTGTGCGTGAGCTCGTTTGGCGGATGGAGGGTGATGGCTTCACCCGACACTACTCAGAAACTTGACGCGGGATTGTTTCAGGAATTGCGGTGGAGGTCGATTGGGCCGTTTCGCGGGGGGCGGGCGCTAGCCGTTACCGGAGTGCGCGGGCAGCCGGAGGTTTTTTATTGGGGCGCGGTGGGCGGAGGCGTTTGGCGCAGCAACGATGCGGGACGGACTTGGAAGCCGATCTTTGATTCGCAGGCGATTGCTTCGATCGGAACGATTGCCGTGGCGCCTTCGAATCCGCAAGTCATTTACGTGGGAACTGGCGAGGCGGACATGCGCTCGGACATTTCCTACGGGAATGGGATGTACAAGTCCACTGACGGCGGGAAGACGTGGGCGCACATTGGCCTCGAGGATTCGCGGCAGATTGCGCGGATTCTGGTCGACCCGCTGGATCCGGAAAGAGTATTTGTTGCGGCGCTGGGACATGCGTACGGGCCGAATGCGGAACGCGGCGTTTTCTATTCGAAAGATGGCGGGAAGAAGTGGAAGCGCGTGCTGTTTCATGACGAAAACACAGGGGCGATCGATTTAGCGTTCGAACCGGACAATCCCAAGACGATTCTTGCGGCGCTGCTGCAGACGCGGCGGCCGCCTTGGAATATTTATCCGCCGTCGAAGGGACCGGGGACAGGACTCTACCGTTCGAGAGACGGCGGGGAGCACTGGGAGCAGTTGAGCGGGCACGGATTGCCTTCGGAGGAATTGGGGAGAATGGGGATTGCGTTTGCGCCGAACAATGCACGCAGGATTTATCTGATCGCGGATGCGAAGGAAGGCGGGCTGTACCGTTCCGACGATAGCGGCGAGAATTGGCGGCGCGTTTCTGACGACAAACGAATCTGGGGACGCGGCTGGTATTTTTGCGAAGTGAGTGTCGATCCGAAAGACGCGGACACTGTGTACGTGCCGAATACAGGGCTGTACCGTTCGCGCGACGGCGGAAAGACGTTTACGGTGATCAAAGGTGCGCCAGGCGGCGATGACTATCATCAATTGTGGATCGATCCGGATGAGCCGCGGCGAATGATTTTGGGGAGCGACCAGGGCGCGGTGGTGACACGCAACGGCGGAGAGACTTGGAGCAGTTGGTTCAACCAGCCGACTGGGCAGTTCTATCATGTGGCTACGGACAATCGGTTTCCTTATTGGGTCTATGGTGCGCAGCAGGATAGCGGCGCGGCGGCGACTCCAAGCCGCGGAAAATACCGCTCGCTGAATTTTCACGACTGGCGACCGATGGAGGCTGGTGACGAAAATGGTTACATTGCGCCAGACCCCTTGAATCCGGAAGTTGTATATGGCGGATTTGTCGCTCGGCAGGATTTGCGCACCGAGCAGATTGTGCAGGTGCCGCCCGGATTGGCGCAGACCGAGAAGCTGCGGCGGACTTGGACTTTGCCGTTGGTCTACTCGCCGCTCGATGTACACGTGCTGTATTTCGGCGCGCAGATGTTGTTTCGAACCGCGGACGGAGGGAACTCGTGGAAGGCGATCAGCCCGGATTTGACGCGCGAGGATCCGGGGGCGCCGGCGAATCTGGATGCGGCAACGGCGGCGGACGCCCCGGGGGNAAAGCGGCGGGGCGTGATTTACACNATTGGACCGTCGAGCGTGCAGGCGGGAGAAATCTGGGCGGGAACGGATGATGGGCTGATTCACTTGACGCAGGANGAAGGCAAGANGTGGAGCAACGTCACGCCCGCGGAATTGTCGCCGTGGAGCAAAGTAACGCACATTGAGGCTTCGCATTTTGAAGCGGGGACCGCTTATTCGGCGGTGGACCGGCACCGGCTNGACGATTTGCACGCGTACCTNTACCGCACGCGGGATTTTGGGAAGAGCTGGCAGCAGGCTTCGAGCGGCATTCCTGAGGGCAGCTTTCTGAATTGCGTTCGCGAGGATCCGCTGCGGAAAGGATTGCTGTACGCGTGCACGGAGCTGGGCGTGTATGTCTCGTTCGATGATGGCGATTCGTGGCAGTCGCTGCAGCTCAATATGCCAACGACTTCGATTCGTGATTTGGTGGTGCATGGCGATGACTTGGTGATCGCCACGCATGGGCGCTCGTTTTGGATCTTGGATGATGCGAGTCCACTGCGGCAGATGAACGCGCAGGTGAGCGCGGCGGATTTATGGCTGTTCAAGCCGGCGACGGCTTATCGCGTGCGGCCCGGCTCGGATCAGGGGACGCCGGTGCCGATGGACGAGCCGCTGGCGGAGAATCCGCCGGATGGCGCGGTCGTGGATTATTGGCTGAAGGAAAAGGCGAAGGGGCCGGTGGAGCTGGAGATTTTCGATGGCGAAGGCGCGCTGGTGCGGCGATTCTCGAGCGACGACTTATTGCCAAAGACCGACCCGAACAAATTGCCGATTGCGATGGAGTGGATTCGTAGCGAGGCGCCGCTTGCGGCAGAAGCCGGGATGCACCGGTTCATTTGGAATTTGCGTTATGCGCTGCCGAAGAGCGTGCACCGATCACTCTATGGACCGACGGGGGTGTGGACGCTGCCGGGGAACTACACGGTTAAGTTGACGGCGAATGGGAAAAACACATCGCAGGCGCTTACGGTAAAGATGGATCCGCGGATCAACACGCCGGAGGATGCGCTGCGGCGCGAGTTCGTGGCGGCTTCGCGCATTTCGGCACGGCTGGGGGAAGTGGCGGCGGCGCGGGCGCGGGCCGAGGAGTTGCAAAAGCAGATTAGTGCGCGCAAGGCAGCGGCCGGCGGGAAGGCGGAGGTCACGGCGGCGTTGACGGAGCTAGCGCACAAGATCGATGAGGTGACTGGTACGGCGGGTGAAGAGGAGTTTGGGTTTTTTGCGCTGAGACTGCCAGGCGGAGAGCCCGCTACGTTGCACAAAGTTGTGGCGGCGTTGACGGAATTGTTGGCGATCGTGGATGGAGCGGACGCGGCGCCGACTGCGGACGCGCAGCAGGCGGCGCAGCAATGGGAAGGAGCGGGCGCGGATGTGCTTGCTCGCTGGAAGTCGGTGGAAGGAGATTTGGTCGGTGTGAATGCGGTGTTGGAGAAAGCCGGGCTGAAGCCGCTGCTAAAGTGAATCCGTAGGCTTACGTCGCTAAAGCGGCGGCCCTTCGAAGCTCAGGATAAACAAGACCGCCGCAATCCGAATGGAGGCGTGTTGCAGTTGAGCGGCGGCGCGATTCGTTGTGCGCGGGGCACTCTAAAGATTTGGTATGCTGCTCGACGTGGGACGCTTCGTTCAAAATACTATTCACGCAAAATTCTGGCTGGCTCTGTTTGGGCTCGTTGCGTGTTTTGCTGCGCTGACCGGGCCTGCGTTTTCTTCCGCCGGGCAAGCCAGCGCTCCCGCGGCCCCTCAGCAGACACCACCCGTGCCGGCTCCGGGGCAACCGGCGGCCGGTGCGACTGGAGGCGCTGCGCAGACTGCCGGAGCGGCGCCGCGCGCGGGACTGAATATTGTGGTGCTCGATCCGGCACATGGCGGAACGGATTTGGGCGCGCGGGGGACGGGCGGCATTCACGAGAGCGACATTGTGCTGGAGTTTGCGGCGCAGGTGCGCACCGCGTTGGAGTCGCAGGGATTTCAGGTGGTGCAGACGCGGCAGGGAAACGCGAATCCGTCGTTTGACGATCGCTCGGCGATGGCGAATGCGCAGCGCGGCGCGATTTTTGTGACGTTGCACATAGCGTCGACGGGCGTGCCGGGGACGGCGCGCGTTTACGTGTTGAATGATATGGCGCCGTCAGCGGACGCGACGGGGCTGATTCCCTGGGATCGCGCACAGGCACCGTTTGTTTCGCTAAGCCGGAAGCTGGGCAACCAGGTGCAGGCGCTGTTGGCGCAGCGATTCAAGGGATCGCCGGCTGGCGCGCAAACTGCGAGCGTGCGGCAACTGCGCACCACAGCGGCGCCGGCGATTGCGGTGGAGATTTCGAGCGTTACCGTGGAGGATCGCGGACAGCTCGACCACATGGCGCCTGGTGTTGCGGACGCGATTGCGCGCGGGGCAGCGGCGTTTCGTCCCACCTACGTGGTGCCGGCAAATCCGGGAGAGCGGCCATGACGCCAAGATGGCGCTGGTGGTTTCTGGGCGCGCTGTTCCTGGCGGTGGTGATTGCGGCGATTTACCTCCCGATTTTGCGGCGCAACATCCGGCAAGCAGCCAAGTTGCAGCAGCGCAGCGAAGAACAGGCGCGACGGGAGTTGACACAGCCTACGGTCATCAATCCAAGCGATCCGAAAGTGAAGGCGAAATTATTTTGGGCGTCGGGGGCGGATGACGGAACGCTCTCGGCGGTGACCGTGGAGCTGCCGCTTTCGAAAGACCCTGTGCTGCGGTCGAAGCAAGTGCTGAACACGTTGCTGGCGGGCCCAGTGGACACCGAGCTACGCACGCTGCCACCCGATGCGGCTCTGCTGGCGTTTTATTTGTTGCCGGATGGAACGGCGATTGGGGATTTTTCGGAGGCGTTGGCGACGTCCATACCGTCGGGAATTGAGAGCGAACAGTTGGCAGTGGATTCAATCACGAAGACCCTGGAGGCGAATGTGCCGCAGGTGCGAAGGCTGAAGATTTTGATTCATGGGCAGGAAGTGGAAACCCTTGCGGGGCATTTGGACTTGAGCCAGGCGTTTGTGGTGAATGCGAATGCGGGGCCAGGGCCGCGAGCTGCGGGACTGCCAAGCCCAAGCGCGGCGACACCAGCGTTGACACCTGCCGCAGCCACGGTCAAACTGGCCGAACCGACGAGAAAACCATGAGTGGGACGCGCGAACGTGGCGCAGCAGCGGGAGGGAAATTGCGAGCCGATGGACGCAGCGCCGATCAGATGCGCGCGCTCAAGATTACGCCGGATTTTATCTCCACGGCGGAAGGCAGCGTGCTGATCGAGCTGGGGAACACACGCGTGATTTGCACGGCGACGGTGGACGACGGTGTGCCCGGATTCCTGAAGGGCACCGGCAAGGGTTGGGTCACGAGCGAATACGGAATGCTGCCGCGCGCTACGGAGGAACGCACGGCGCGCGAAGCTACGCGAGGGAAGCAGTCTGGGCGCACGCTGGAGATTCAGCGGCTGATTGGGCGATCGCTGCGCGCGGTGACGGATCAGGAGGCGCTGGGCGAGCGCACCGTGTGGCTCGATTGCGATGTGATTCAGGCGGACGGCGGGACGCGGACGGCGTCGATTACGGGCGCGTTTGTGGCGCTGGCGTTGGCGTTCGAACGCTTGGTGGCCGCAGGGATGCTGAAGCGTTCCCCGCTCATCGACACGGTGGCCGCGACGAGCGTGGGGGTTGTGGATGATCGCGCGCTGCTCGATCTGGCGTATGAAGAGGATGCCCGCGCGGAAGTGGACATGAACGTGGTGATGACGGGCAGCGGACATTTTGTGGAGATTCAGGCGACGGCGGAGGGGCGTCCCTTCAGCGGGAGCGAGATGCAGGACCTGCTGGCGCTGGCGGCGGCGGGGATTCGGCGGCTGACCGATGAACAACGCGCGGTGCTACCTGTGAAATTCAGTGCGCGCGCCCGTTAGACTTTTTCTCGCGTCTTCCAATCCAGGAAAATTTGCGGAATATCGCGCGCTGGCGCGGGCGGTGGAGCCTGCCTTTCCGGGCGAGGCGGAGATTGCATTGGAGTTGCTGCCGCGGTTCGAATCTTTGCCGGCATTCGCGGAGAATGCTCCCACGTTTGCGGAAAATGCGGCGGGGAAGGCGCTGCATTACTCGCGATTTTGCGACGGGCTGGTGTTTGCGGATGATTCGGGGTTAGTGGTTCCGGTGTTGTGCGGAGCGCCGGGAGTTTTGTCGGCGCGCTACGCGGGAGCAGGGGCGAGCAGTGCAGAGCGGAATGCTAGGTTGCTGGAGGCTTTGCGAGACAGGAGCGGGGCGGAGCGTCGGGCGCATTTTGTTTGCGCGATTGGGCTAGCGGAACGGGGGCGCGTGAAGGCTGTCGTTACAGGACGCGTGGATGGGGAAATCTTGGAAGCGCCGCGAGGGGATCGCGGATTTGGGTACGATCCCGTTTTTTATGTCCCTGCGCTGGGGAAGGGATTCGCGGAGATTTCGGCGGCGGAAAAGAATGAGCATAGTCATCGAGGACGAGCGTTTCGGAAATTGCTGGCGTTTCTTGACAAGGCTGAGCCGAGCAACATCCGGTCGTGTGCGCGGCGCGACTAAGGTAGTGTCCTGATGCGCGTGTGATACTCTGGCAGTCGGCTATGAAAAAAACGAAGAAAAAGAAGACGCGATCGTCAGGAAAGGAGCGCGATCGCTCCGCTCGCGCGAAACTGGCGGTGATTGGCACGACAGCCGAGAAGCCGGCCAAGGCCGCGAGAGTGGCGCGGACGGTGGGACGCGGAACGGACCCAAAGCGCGTCGCGGCGATTCTGGCGAAGTTGGACGAGGCGTACCCGGCGGCGACTTGCGAATTGATACACGAGAACCCGTTTCAACTGCTGATTTCAACGATCCTTTCGGCGCAGTGCACGGACGTGCGCGTGAATCAAGTGACGCAAACGCTTTACAAGAAATATCCGAACGCGGAGGCGTTCGCTCGCGCGAATCCGAGCGAGTTGGAGCAGGAGATACGACCGACGGGATTCTTCCGCAACAAGACGAAGTCGATCATGGGAGCAAGCAAGGGGATCATTGAGAATTTCGGCGGGCAAGTGCCGCGGACGATGGAAGAGATTCTGACACTGCCCGGCGTGGCTCGGAAAACGGCGAACGTGGTGCTGGGAACGGCGTATGGGATCGCAAGCGGCATAGTGGTCGATACGCACGTGATTCGGCTATCGCGGCGGCTGGACCTGACGAAACACGAGGACCCCAAGAAGATCGAGGAAGACCTGATGCGCGTGATTCCAAAAGAGAAGTGGATCACGTTTTCGCATCAATTGATTTTGCACGGGCGGCGGGTCTGCGTGGCGCGGAAGCCGAGATGCATCGATTGCAATCTGGAATCGCTTTGCTATTCGAAGGATAAGACGGTTTAGCTGACTTCAAGCGGCGGCGCCTTGCCGGCTGCTGAATTCGGCGAAGGTTTTGCCCTGCTCAGCGAGTCGCTGCAGCAAGGGCGCAGGCTCCCACCAGTTGCCGAGGCGCTGCTGAAATTCGCGGATGCGCTCATAGACTTTTTTCAGGCCGATCGTGTCGGCGTACCACATGGGGCCGCCGCGATACGCGGGAAAGCCGTAGCCGTTGAGATAGATGATGTCGATGTCCACGGCGCGAAGCGCGATGCCTTCTTCGAGGAGGCGCGCGCCCTCGTTCACCAGCGTGTAGATGCAGCGGTCGACGATTTCCTCTGCGGAAACTTCGCGTTGCGGAATGCGAGCTTCGGAAGTCCACTGACGAATTAGGCCGAAGACCTTCGGGTCAGGAGACGGCTTGCGATTTTCATCGTACTTGTACCAACCGGCGCCGGTCTTCTGGCCGAAGCGGCCTAGCTCGCAAAGGCGGTCCTCGATGAATGCTTGGCGGACTCCGGGTCTCTGCAGGTGGCGATATTCCTTGCGAATGCGCCAACCAACGTCGAGGCCCGCGAGATCGCCGGTGGCGAGCGGGCCCATGGCCATACCGAATTCGTAAAGCGCATTGTCCACCGCTTCGACGCTGGCTCCTTCTTCGACGAGGAACTGCGCTTCGCGTCGGTATGGGCCGAACATGCGGTTGCCGACAAAGCCCGCGCAGTTGCCCACCAGCACGCCGACCTTGCTCACTTTTTTCGAGACCTGCATGCAGGTGGCGATGACTTCTTTGCTGGTTGCCGCACCTCGCACGATTTCCAGCAGACGCATAACGTTGGCAGGGCTAAAGAAGTGCGTGCCGATGACAGATTGTGGGCGGGAAGTGGCGGATGCGATTTCGTCAATGTTGAGGCTGGAGGTGTTGGTGGCGAGAATCGCGCCGTGCTTGCAGACGCGATCGAGCTGGCTGAAAACTTCTTTCTTCAGCGCCATGCTTTCGAAGACCGCTTCAACAACCATATCGACGATAGCGAATTCGCTGTAATCCAGCGTTGGTCGAATTAGCTTGAGACGCGCGTCGACGAACTGTTGCGGGAAGCGGCCACGTTTGACGGAGGTGGCGTAATTTTTCTGAATGTTGGCGAGGCCGCGATCGAGCGCGGCTTGATCGGTTTCCTTGAGGACCACGGGGATTCCCGCGTTGGCAAAAACCATAGCGATGCCGCCGCCCATGGTGCCGGCGCCGACGATGCCGACGGAGCTGACGCCAAGTGTGCGAGTCTCCTTCGGCACGTCGGGAATTTTCGCGACTTCGCGCTCGCCGAAGAACGCATGGATGAGCGCCTTGGATTGATCGGAGAAGAGGCATTTTGTGAAAAGCTCTTCTTCTTTCTGACAACCTTGGTCGAACGGCAACTTTGTGGCGGCCTCAATGGCATCGACAGCGGCAAGCGGGGCGAGCAAGCCACGCTGCTTTTTGCGAGCCGTCCCGCGGGCAGCGGCAAGAATCGGAGCATTCTGCTCAGGCGTGCCTAGCTTTTCGTTGCGCTCGCGGGTTTTCGGAGCAGGCTTCGCTGCGACTTCCTTTGCGAAGGCCATCGCTGCTTGCAGCAAGTCGCCTTGAACCAGCCGATCGAGAATGCCGGACTTGAGCGCGTCTTCGGCTTTCACGGGAGCGCCTTCCGCGCACATCTCAACGGCTTTCGCTATACCCGCTAGGCGCGGCAAGCGCTGCGTTCCGGCAGCGCCTGGAATTATCCCGAGCTTCACCTCCGGCTGGCCGATTTGAGCAGTGGGCAACGCAATACGGTAGTGACCTGCCATCGCGAGTTCGAGCCCTCCGCCGAAGGCCGTGCCGTGAATGGCCATGATCACCGGCTTCCCAAGATCCTCGATGCGCATCAGCAAGGGCTTCAAGCTTTCGCGGCAGATGATTTTTCCGGAGGTGAGTTCGCCGAATTCCTTGATATCCGCGCCAGCGATGAAGGTTCGCCCGGCGCCAATGAAGACGACGGCTTTGACGGTGTCATCCTTTTCGATTTGCGCGACGGCGGCAGCGATGCCAGCCGAGACCGCGGAACTCAGCGCGTTCACCGGCGGATTGTTGATGGTGACAACGGTGATTCCGTCGATTTTTGTGAGCTGCACCAGGTCATTCATGATTTCTGTGTCTATGGCTCCTTGCAGCAGGATATCAGGAGAACGGGATGCCGATTTTCTTGGAAATGACGCGGAGTTCTTCGACCACAGGCATAATCAGCGGCACGCCTTGCTTGCTGCGCAGCTTTTCCGCGTCGCGTTCGGGATCGCCTGGGATGAGCGGACCGTTGGTGCCGGGCGCGGGTTTCGTGGCGCGAAAGACGCGGATGAAGTCATCAATCTGGCGCTTGAACTCATCGGCTTCGATGAAGCCGTCAATGCGAAGCGCGCCGAAGAAGTGGCCAATTCCCTTCCCCACGCTGCGCGCCGGAACTTCCTGGCGCAGAGCGAAGGGCGGCGTAAAGGGACCCCAGTTCGCTCCGCTCAGCACGGCACTCAAGACGTCGACCATGATGGCGAGGCCGTAGCCTTTGTGACCGCCGCGCTCGCGGTCGGAGCCGAGCGGCAGGAGCGCGCCGCCCGCCACGATGTCGTCGGGATTTGTCGTGCCGCGACCTTGATTGTCGATGCCCCAGCCTTGGGGTATGGATTCGCCCCGTCGGCGCGCCATTTCGATTTTGCCGTAAGCGGCGGCGCAGGTGGCCATGTCGACCACGATGGGAGGCTCCTCTTTTGCTGGAAAGGCGATGGCAATGGGATTCGTGCCGAGCATGCGCTCCGCGCCCCAGAGCGGCGTGACCAATTTGGTGGAATTGGTCGTGGCCATGCCGATCATGTCGCGCTCAAGCGCTTTTAGCACGTAGTAGCCGGCGATGCCGAAATGGTTGCTGTTGCCAATGCTAACCCAGCCGGAGCCGACTCTTTCGGCCATGTCCATGGCGATTTCATTCGCTTGCGGACCGACCACGAGGCCAAGACCGTTGTCCCCGTCGATGGTGGCGGTGCTTGGCGTCGAACGCACGATTTTGATCTTCGGTGTGGGATTGATGAGGCCTTCGCTGAGCAGCTCGACATAGCTGGTCAGGCGGGCGACGCCGTGGGAATCGATGCCGCGCAGGTCTGCGGAGGCGAGCACGTCAGCGGCTTGCGCGGCGTCAGTTTTGGGGACGCCGAAATGCAGGAAGACGCGCTTGCTGAACTCGCGCAACGCTTCGATGGGAAATACCTTGGCCTCCACGGTGGCCATGTTCCTCCTTGGGTCTTGCGACTCAATGCCGCTTACGCGGGCAGAGTTTGCCCTCGCGTTTCCACGCCAAAGGGTATCAGCAGCAAGCCCAAGGCAAAAGCGAGCGAAGTCATGGCGACGGGAATGCCCAGCGAGCCGTAGTGCTGAACACCTGCGCCGACCAAAAAAGTGATTGCGGCGCCGCCGAAACGGGCGAAAGAAGTGGAAAATGCAAAAGCACTGGCGCGGCATTCGGTCGGGTATTGTTCCGGCAGCCACAACGTGTACACGGCGAAATTCGAGCCGCCGAGCCCGAGAAAAAACAAGCACACAAAAAAACGTGGCAGTGCAGAAGGCCCCATGTAGAAAACTTTTCCAAAGGTAAGCGCGATGAAGACCAGCATCAGCGCGAAATAGAACGCAAGCGCGCCGCGGCGTCCGAGCCGCTCGGCGAGCCAGGGCATGAGGAGGCAGCCGAGAATGGTTGCGAACGCAACCAGCATGGTGGCGCGGGAAGCGAGCTGAGCGGCCGCGGGGCCGACGCGCCCGGCCGCTTCAGCGAGGGTGGTTACCGCAGAAGGCACGTACACGGTGCCGGCCCAGAGTCCGCAAATGGATGCGAGCATAAACAACGTATTGAGGATGGTGCGGCGCCGCAACGATTCGGAAAATAGCGCGGCAAAGGGACGCCAGATGGCCCAGGAGTGCACCACGCGCTCTTTTGCCTTCCACCGCGAAGGCTCGTTGACACCGTGACGCACCCAGGCGAGCAGCAGCGCGGGCAATCCGCCGACGGCGAACATGACGCGCCATCCGTTGTGACCAAAGCGGCTGCCAATCGCGTAGTTGGCAATGGCGGCGAGAAAGATTCCGACGTAATAGCCGGTGTGCATGTAGCCTGCACCGGCTCGACGTCGATTCTCGGGCCACTCCTCGGCGACGAAGGTGCCGCCCATAGCCCACTCGCCGCCAATACCGATTCCGGCAAGCAAACGAAGGATGGCTAATTGCCCTACGTTGGTGACGAGCGCGCTTAAGAACGTGAACACGGAATACCACACTACGGTGATCATCAACGTGTGCACGCGGCCGAATTTATCTCCGATTGGTCCCCAGAGAAACGCCAAGCCCCAGCCGATCAGAAAAAGCGCGAATAGCAGCCCGCCGTAGAAGCCGATTTCTCCTTTGGTAGCGGGAATTCCGGAACGCGGGAGCAGATCGCGGAGCGACGGGACGAGAACCAGAGCGTAGATGAAGGAGTCCATGCCATCAAGCGCCCAGCCGCCCCACGCAGCCCAAAATCCGCGAATCTGATTGCGATTCAGGGGCACTTCGCTGGAATTTTGTGCGTTCACCTTTGCGACCGACATGGGCGGCGGGACTATATCACTTTTATGCATGCTGCCAGAGATAGGCGCGGACAAAGAAGTAGACGGTCATGGCCGAGCCGATGATGATAACGAAAGCGCGAATCCAAGTTTGCGGCAAACGCTGCGCATAATGCGCAGCGAAATAGCCGCCGACGATAGCGCCGAGCGTCATTACCGCGCCTTGCTTCCAGACGATCGCTCCAGTGGCAATGAAGGTGAAAGTAGCCACGCCGTTAATGAAGCCGCCGAGCACGACCTTGAGCGCGTTCATAGCGTGCATGTCGGTCATGCCGATGGCCGCGAGCATGGCCAAGTTCATGATGCCCATACCGCCGCCGAAGTAACCGCCGTAGATCGCCACAAATAGCTCGAAGATGCTGGCGCCGGCGACGGCCGCGTTGCTCGATTCGTGGGAAATTCCTGCGGAGATGCGCCCGGTGAGGTGCTTACCGAAAGCGAAGAGCAGGGTGGCGCCCAGCAGCAGCCAGGGGAGAACGCGCAGAAAGGTTTGCGGCGGCGTCTTGATTAGGAGCACTGCGCCCGCCAGTCCCCCTACGATGCTGGTGGCGATCAGCGGAATCATCACGCGCTTTGAAATATTGAGGTGTTTGCGGTACGCGCCGCCGCTTGCGGTGACGCCGACCCACAGCGCCAGGGTGTTCGTGGCGTTTGCGGCGACAGGACCAACCCCGGTGAATAGAAGCGCCGGGAACGCGATGAAGCTGCCGCCGCCGGCAACGGCATTGAGGGCGCCGCCCAAAACCCCGGCGGCAAACAGAAAGATGGCCTGCGGAAGAGTCAAGGCAGTCTTTTATCACGAATGCGCTGCGGTGCTCCACTTCTAGCAGGATTCGTCAGAACGCAACGGCGTTCTTGACAATGCACGGGTCTACGTATATGAACGTGCGGTTTCCGTTCTTGCAATAAGCCGAAGCGAGGGCGGTTTCCGGCCCGTTAACACGGCATTCACATTTCTCGGATAACTGTCAGAGCAGTTTGCCTTTCCGATCCGCGTCGAGGGTTAACAGGTCGAAGTTAACAGGAGGAAGCATGGCCAGCCGTGCAGACGCAATTCCGATGGGTGGAACGACCGATTACAGCATCTGGAGGGTGATTCTTGCCTCCTCCGTCGGCACCATGATCGAGTGGTATGACTTCTACATCTTCGGCAGTCTGGCGGCCGTGCTGTCCACGAAGTTCTACCCGCCGGGCAACCCCACGTTCGCTTTTATCGCCTACCTTTCCACCTTCGCCATTGGGTTCATGGTGCGCCCGTTTGGGGCGCTCTTCTTCGGAAGAATAGGCGACTTGGTAGGCCGTAAGTATGCCTTCTTGGTCACGCTTACTGTGATGGGTTTTGGAACATTTCTGATCGGCCTGATGCCCACTTACGCGACGGCCGGTTGGTTTGCTCCCATCGCACTGATCGTCATCCGAATCTTTCAAGGACTGGCGTTGGGAGGGGAGTATGGAGGGGCCGCAATTTACGTTGCCGAACACGTTCCCGACAACAAAAGGGGCTACTGGACCAGTTATATTCAAATTACGGCGACGCTGGGTTTGTTTCTTTCCATCATCACGGTGATCCTCCTCCAGTTCTACATGACGCCCGCAAATTTCCAGAGCTACGGATGGCGCATTCCCTTCCTGGTTTCGGTCATCCTCGTCATGATCTCGCTTTACATTCGCCTCAAGATGAAGGAG
>JGI12635J15846_10002139_pt1 | contig 17286 bp, 17 predicted proteins | sample BlaSpr_A8_OM2_M2_FD_15846 | JGI IMG/M metagenome (IMG submission 15846) | reverse complement strand
AAAGGCAAGTTTCGCCCGCCGGTCAGGCCGCCCGGCCCGCTGACGCCGGGTATCGGCGCGACCTCCACAGGCGTCGCCCAGGCCGGCGCCCCGCCGCCCCCTCGCAGCGTGTCGCAAGCACGGGTCGGCGGCGATCAGGCCCTGGTTCGCTCGGTGGAGATGTCACTCGGCGCCCGCAACCAGTTCACCAAGGTGCGAGGCGGCCGCTACATCGTGGAGTCGGCAGATCCGTCGATCCCGCTTGACCGCGTCCCTTACTTCACCAAAGACCTGGTGCGCCTGGCCGTCGTCGGCGTGGCGATGGTGGTGCTGTTGGGCATCGGATCCATCGCTGTACCCATGATCGTCAAATAACGCCACTCTTGTAGACACTCAGCGACCCCGCCGCTACCCTTCACCCCGATGGCGCAGCAAGGTGCACCCGCTACGCACGACATCGTCCACCGGCTTCGCCTGAGGCACCGCGACCCGAATGCGGACCACAAGCATCCGGTCAACAAGGCGCATTACGATGACGCACCGCTCGGCGCGCGAATCGCGGACCACCTGGCGGCGGGCATGGGATCGTGGCCCTTCATCATCATCCAGTCCGCGCTGCTGCTCGTATGGGTGGCGATCAACTACTACGGCCTGTTTGTAAAACGCTGGGATGTATATCCATTCATCCTGCTCAACCTCTTGCTGTCGCTGCAGGCTACCTATGCCGGCCCCATCGTCTTGCTGGCCGGCAACCGGCAGTCGCAGAAGGATCGCATCACCCTGGAGCATGCGGCGGACGAGGCGGACAAGGGGGAGGAGCACATCACCCGAATCCTCATCGAGATCAAGAAGAACACCGACCTGACGTTGCAGATCCTCCGAGAGCTGGAGGCTGAGTCCGCATGATCTCGGCGCCCGAAGAAGGCCAGACGTCCCACGAAAGCCTTTCCGGCGAAGGCCCAACTGACATCGAGATCACCACAGCGCGTCAGAGGCTCGCAGCCAAGCACAAGCATCCGGTCAACCAGCTGTTTCACGACGAGGCGACCCTGGGCGAACGCGTCGCCGACAAGGCCTCTGCGGGAATTGGATCGTGGTGGTTCCTGGGCATCCAGAGCGTGCTCATCGTCATCTGGGTGTTCATCAACAGCGTTGAGTTCTTCACTCACAAATGGGACCTCTACCCGTTCATCCTCCTCAACCTCATGTTCAGCATCCAGGCGGCGTTCACGGGCCCGGTGCTGCTGCTTTCGGGTAACCGCCAAGCGCAGAAAGACCGCCTCCGGCTGGAGCACACGGCCGAGGTGTCGGAAACGGCGGAAAAAGCGACCGTCGAGATCCTCGAGGAGATCGAGCGCAACACCGAGGCCACGCTCAAGGTGCTCGAGCACCTCAAGAAAAGGCGCGACGCGAAGAGCCCTACCGGAGCCACGAGCTAGCGGCGATCGGGCCAAAGCCCTCCGGATACCGTCACTCGTAAACTCACCCCGTGCGGGTGATCCTGTTCACGGGCAAGGGTGGCGTCGGCAAAACTTCGGTCGCAGCCGCAACGGCGGTCCAGTGCGCCAAGGCCGGCTACCGGACCGTGATCATGAGCACCGACCCGGCGCATTCGCTTGGCGACTCGTTCGACATCGAGCTGGGTACGGACCTGACGCCGATCACCGACAACCTGTGGGCGCATGAGGTCTCGTCACTGCACGAGATGCAGCGCCACTGGGCCAGGCTGCACGAGTACGCGGCCGAGGTTTTCGCAACCCAGGGTCTGGATGAGGTCGTCGCGGATGAGGTGGCGAATCCACCGGGCATGGACGAGATCGCGTCCCTGATGTGGATCAAGCACTACGCGCAGCGAGCCGAGCACGACCTGCTGATCGTTGACTGCGCGCCCACCGGCGAGACCCTGCAGCTCCTCACTTTCCCGGACGCTGCCAAATGGTGGCTCGACAAGATCTTTCCGTGGCAGCGGCGCGCGATGCGCGTGGCGCGACCCGTCCTGCAGCCGATGATCGGGATGCCGCTTCCGTCCGACGAGATCTACGCTTCGCTGAAGGACCTGCTGCTGGACCTGGGCGGTATGCGGGAGCTCCTCACCGACTCGTCAATGACGACCGTGCGCATCGTGCTGAACCTCGAGAAGATGGTTGTGAAGGAGGCCAAGCGCGCCTATACCTACCTCAGCCTTTTCGGCTACGTCACCGACGCGGTGATCGTCAACCGGCTGCTGCCTGGTGAGCTGCACGACGAGCTGTTCCAGAAGTGGCAGCAGATCCACAAGCGCTACCAGGTCGAGGTCGAGCAGTCGTTTGCCGGCATTCCGATCCTCAATGTGCCGCTGTTCGATCGCGAGGTGGTCGGTGAGAAGATGCTTCTCCGCATGGCGCGCGAGACCTACGGCGACCGCGACCCGTCGGAGCATTTCGCGACCTCCAGCCCGCAGCGTATCGACAAGGACGGCACCGACTACGTGCTCACTCTCAAGGTCCCGTTCGCGGACCGCTCATCGGTGGACCTGAGCCGGCACAACGGAGAGCTGTACGTGACGCTTGGCAACTACCGGCGCGAGATCTCGCTGCCGCGAGTGCTCGCGCAGCGCGACACGACCACGGCGACCGTCAGCGATGGCGAGCTTCGCGTCCGATTCGCCCGCCGAGAGCAGAAGGCGACCACCCGGGAGAAGAAGAAATGAGCCGCGACGGGGAGCGACTGATCGAGACGGTCAACGAGTTGGGGACGCGGATCGGCCACCTGTTGTCGGACATGGTCCCGCCCGCGGCCCAGGTACACCTGCTGAATGCCCAGCGGGAGCTGATCACCGCACTCATGCTGATCTACGAGCACAGGGTCACCGCGACACCTGGACGCCGGCGGACAACTGCTGCCGGCGCTCGCCGCGCGCCGGCTCGACGGCGGCCGTCAAAGCGCGTCGGCAAAATCCCCATCGAGTGACCAACTTTGTAGCCTTCATCCTCGCTGCGCTGCTCCTGGTGCCTGCCCTCCTCATCGCAATCCCTGTGCACGAGATGGGTCATGCTCTGGCCGCTTATTTCCTGGGCGACCGGTCTGTGCGCTACTTCGGCTACCTCACGCCCAACCCTCGGCGCTTTCTCGATCCGCTGGGTGTGATCGCGGTTTTCGTGGCGCTGGTGGGCTGGGGGCGTCGTGTGCCGGTCCAATCGAACCGGATCAGCACGCCCGCCCAGCACGTCATCCACGAGCTCGGTGGCCCGGTGGCGAACCTGGTGGTCGCCATCGTTCTCGGCTTTCTGCTGCGCTTTCTGTTGCGCCTCGGCATGCCTTTCTCGTACGACCTGTCGCCCGGCCTCTTCGGAGCCGCGATCTACGTGATCGTTTTCCTGAACCTCTCGATGTTCGCCTTCCAGCTCCTGCCCATACCTGGGCTCGACGGCTGGGGGGTGATCGAAGCCATCTTTCGCGGTCGCAACGCGAGGTTCTTTTACGACGTCAACTCGCGCAGGCAGCAAATCTGGATCGGCTGCATCGTCGTGATCTTTCTCTTCCAGCTGTTCCAGGGCGCCAGCCTGCTGTCGATCGTGATGACGCCGCTCTACCTGCCCGCGAGCCTAATCTCATTAGGCGGATGCGCCGGTTACGCGATTCCAGGATTCGTAGGACTTCATCCCTGCCTGCTGTAGGGGGGCTGGTGAACGAGCCCGCGTACGCGGCCCTCGTCAGCGAGTTCGGGCACGCGAGGGTCGTGGAAGCGATCCGCGAACAGGTCGGTGTGGAGCGCCATGGTGAGGAGACGAGCGGCGAAGCACGCTTGATGCTCGTCAGCGCCGCCCTGCGAGCGGCGGTCGCCCCGAGGCTGCGCCACGTGATCAACGCCACCGGCGTGATCCTGCACACCAACCTCGGCCGCGCGCCGCTGTCGCGGTCGGCTGTAGAAGCGCTGGCCGCCGCCGCCGGCTACAGCAACCTCGAGCTGGACCTCGACTCCGGGCGCCGGGGAGAGAGAGCCTCGCTGCTCTCCGGATTGCTCACGGAGCTGTTCGCATGTGAGGCGGCCTTCGCGGTCAACAACAATGCGGCGGCAATCCTGCTCGCCCTGACCGCCCTGTGCAAAGGCAAGGAGGTCATCGTCTCGCGCGGGCAGCAGGTGGAGATCGGCGGCTCGTTTCGTATGCCGGATGTGATGCGGCTGTCGGGCGCGCGCATGGTCGAGGTCGGCACGACGAACCGCACGCGCAAAGACGATTACGAACAAGCGATCACGCCGCGAAGCGCCGCCCTCCTGCGCGTGCATACGTCGAACTTTCGCGTGGAGGGTTTTACGGAATCAGCCTCCCTCGTCGAGATGGCCGCCGTCGCCCATGCGCACGACCTCCTGCTCATTGACGACCTGGGCAGCGGGGCCGCCGAACCGATTGCCGGCGAGCCGACCGCGGCCGAATCACTTCAGCACTCGGATGTCGTGACTTTTTCGGGAGACAAGCTGTTCGGCGGACCGCAGGCCGGCATCGTCCTGGGTCGCGGCGACGCTGGAATCGCCGCCGTGAAGAAGATGTCGCGCCATCCTCTCGCGCGCGCCGTTCGCATCGACAAGCTGACGCTGGCCGCCCTCGAGGCGACGCTTCGTCAGCGGCTCACCGGCAGGCTGGACGAGATTCCAGTCGAGCGCATGGTTCGAGCCTCGGCCGGCGACGTCCGGCGCCGGGCCGCGATGTGGTCGGTGAAGCTCGAGGAGCGCGGCGTGCCTGTGACGTTGGTGTCCGGCGAGTCTGCGATCGGTGGAGGGTCCGTGCCCGGCCACGGCCTGCCGACGGTGCTCCTGTCGATCTCCGGGCCGGCCTCCCGGCTCGTGACGGCGTTGAGACAGGGCGAGCCGCCGGTGATCGCCCGCATAGAGAAAGACGCGTGCTGCCTGGACCCGCGCACGGTCTTGAAGGGCGAAGACGAGACGCTCATCGACGCGGTGGAGGTGGCGTACAGGGCCGTCGCGCGATGAGCTTTGTCATAGGCACCGCCGGCCATATCGATCATGGCAAGTCGACCCTGATCACAGCGCTCACCGGCATCGACCCGGACCGCCTCGCGGAGGAAAAGCGCCGCGGCATGACGATCGATCTGGGCTTCGCACACCTCCGATTGCCAAGCGGGCTAGAGGTCGGCATCGTCGACGTGCCCGGCCACGCGCGATTCATCCACAACATGCTTGCGGGCACGCACGGGCTGGACGCGGTCATGCTCGTGATCGCGGCCGATGAGGGCGTCATGCCTCAGACACGCGAGCACCTGGAGATCATCGACCTGCTCGACGTGCGGCGCGGCGTGGTGGTGCTCACGAAAGTCGACCTGGTGGACGCGGAGTGGCTGGGCCTGGTCACGTCCGAGGTGCGCGAAACGCTCAAAGGCACGTCCCTGGAAGAGGCGCCTGTGATTCCCTTTTCGGCCGCGAGCGGATTGGGAAAAGCGGACCTCCTCGGCGCGTTGGACGCACAGCTTCATGGCGTCGCGTCGCGGCCGGATCTCGACCGGCCGCGCCTGCCCATCGACCGCGTCTTCACCATGACCGGGTTCGGAACCGTCGTGACGGGCACGCTCGTCGACGGCACCCTGACCGTTGGGGAAGAGCTGGAGGTCGTGCCGGCCGGGCGCCTGGCTCGGGTGCGCGGCCTGCAGCAGCACAACCGCAAGGTCGAGTCCGCGTCGCCCGGCAGCCGGGTCGCCGCGAACCTGACCGGCGTCGAGAAGGACCAGCTCGCTCGAGGCGATGTGCTGGCGCGCCCCAAAACGCTCGGAGACACGCGTCGGCTGGACGCCACCGTGCGCGTGCTCGCGTCGGCGCCGCAATCGCTCGCGCACGGCGTTGAGCTCCTGCTGCACACGGGCACCTCGGAGGTGGGGTGTCGCGTGATCGTGCTCGAGGGTGACGTGATCGCGCCGGGCGCGCAGGGCTGGGTGCAGCTGTACCTCGCGCGCCCGATAGCGGCAGCCGCGCAGGATCGGTTCATCCTGCGAGTCCCCAGCCCCTCGGCGACGATTGCGGGCGGCCGGTTCGTCGACGTGAGCCCGCGCAAGCACTCCCGGCACGACGGCGTGGTCCGGGAGTCTCTCGAGCGGCGCGCCGCCGGGGACGTTCTTCAAGAGGAGCTCCGCAAGTACCCGCGTGGAGTGACGGTCGCATCGCTGCTGAAGGCCACGATGGCGCCTGAGGCCGACGTGGCGGCCCTGAAGGCAAGGCGCGCCGGCGAATGGCTCTTCGACCCCGGGGCGTGGCAGGGCATCTCGGATCGCGCGACGAGGGAGCTCGAGGCGTACCACGACGCGCACCCGTTGCGAGAAGGCATGGCGCGCGAAGAGCTGCGCAGCAAGTTGGGCGTGGCACCCGGCTCGTTTCCGTCCGTCGTCCAGGCCCTGACCGAGGAGGCCCGCGTTGCGGAGCGAGATGGTTTCCTTGCACTGCCCGGCCATCGCGTCGAGCTCCAGGCAGACGGCGGGGCGGCCGCACCGTTGCTCGAGCTGCTAAGCCGGCAGCCCCTGGCTCCGCCTTCGCTTGCCGAGGCGACCAGGCAAGCCGGCGCAAGCTCCGAGGTCGTGCGCGCGCTGGCGCAGCGAGGAGACATCGTCCGGGTCGGTGACGATGTCGCTTTCACGAAGGCTGCTTATGAGACGGCGGTCGCGATGGTGCGGGAGATCATTTCCGACAGCGGCTCGATCACCGTCGCGCAGCTGCGCGATCGCATGGGCGCGAGCCGCCGCCCGGTGCTGGCTCTTTTGGAGCACCTGGATTCCGAGCGTGTGACGCGTCGCGTCGGCGACGCGCGCGTCCTCAGGTAGAGTTGCCGCCAAATGCGGATCGCGGACATGTTGGCGCGGCCCAGGCCGAGCGTTTCGTTCGAGTTCATGGCGCCGCGAGACGAGAGCGAGGTCGAGGTGCTCGAGCGGACGGTCGCGACGCTGGCCGGCCACGCGCCCGACTGGGTCTCCGTGACGTATCGACTTCGCACGGGAGAGAAGACGCTCGAGCTGGTGACGCGGATCAAGCGCCACTACCACATCGAAGCGATGGCGCACCTCACGTGCGCCAATTCGGCCGACCGCACGCGCCAGATCCTCAACTGGATGGAGCGCGAAGGAATCGCCAACGTGCTGGCGCTGCGCGGCGACGCGCAGACTCCCGGCCAGCCGTTCATGCCGGCCGGTCCTGAGCTCACCCACGGAAGCGACCTGGTGGCCTTTGTTCGCCGCAACGGTTATCGCTTTGGCATCGGGGCCGCGTGCAGCGCGGAGAGGCATCCGGAGAGCCCTGACCTCGAGCACGAGTTTCGGTACATGAAGCTCAAGGTGGAAGCCGGGGCCGACTTCCTCATCACGCAGCTGTTTTTCGACAACCGCTTCTATTTCGACCTGGTGGCACGTGCGAGGGCGGCCGGCATCACGGTCCCGATCGTTCCCGGCCTGATGCCGGTGCCGAGCCGGCGCTCCCTTTCCGTCATGACGTCGATGTCAGGGGCGACCGTGCCGGTCGGACTGCAGGCCGCGATCGAGCAGGCGCCCGACGAGGATGCGGTGCGCGCGCTCGGCGTCCGCCACTGCATCGCCCAGTGCGCAGAGCTGCTCGAGGCCGGTGTGCCGGGGCTCCATTTCTATACGTTCAACCGCGCGCGGGGACCGATCGAGATCCTCGCCGCCCTGAGAGGCCAGCAGCTCCTCGCCTCCTAGCCGGTTCGGACAGCGACGATGACGGAAGCCTCACGAGACACCATGATTTCCTGCGCCCGGTAGTTCGAGTTGTCCAGCCAGATGTGGCGGGAGATGTCGTCTGGGTCTGGGTAATCGGGCGTGTAGTCGTCGAGCACAACGATGCCGCCGGGACGCACCAGCGGCGCAAGCTTCTCCGGATCGCCGGGCGCGCGTTTGGGTCCGCCGTCGCTGAACAGGAGGTCGAATGGGCCCCGACCAAGAGCCAGCTGCCAGTCTCCCGCCGCCACCTCGACCGAATCGCTGCCGGCGAAGAGATCGTGCGCGGCTCCTGCGCGACCGGCATCGATCTCGATCGTGAGCAGCGTCGCTCCAGGTCGCAGACCGGACTCGATCCAGGCAGCTCCCACGCCGAATGCGGTCCCAAGCTCACACGCCTTCTTGATGCCCCGGAGTCCGGCGCAGAGCTGGAGCAGTCGCCCGACCTCCGGCAGGCACGCCAGCGGGAAGTCGTGGCTGCGACTCAGCTCGACCGCCTTCCACACTCGCTGGGGAAAGCGATCGGCCACGTCGTACGCAGGAAGCCCTGGCTGACGAGTCATGCCAGTTACCCTAGTTGCGCAGTGCTGGCTGGAATCGACCTTGGCGGGACGCAGGTGCGAGTCGCGCTTGCGCGCTCGGATGGAAACCTGGTCGCCAGCGTCAAGACCAAGACGCCCTCGCTCGGCAGCCCGCAGGCAATGGTCGATTGGGCCGCCGCGGAGATCGACAAGCATCGCGGTCGCGAGAAGGTGCGCAGCATCACCATCGCCGCGCCCGGCCCGATCGACCTCAAGCACGGGGTGCTCGTCAACCCCCCGAACCTTCCCTGGAAGAACGTCCCGCTGGCCGCGATGCTCGCCAAGGCTACAGGCGCCAAGGTACAGCTCGCGAACGACGCCGACATGGCCGGCCTGGGCGAGTTTCATCGCGGCGCCGGACGCGGCACTCGCAACATGGTCTACATCACCTGGTCGACCGGAGTGGGCGGTGGCTTGATCATCGACGGCAAGCTTCATCGCGGAGCGCACGGATCGGCCGGCGAGGTCGGGCACATCATCATCGACCCCAACGGGCCGCTCGACACCTGCGGCCAGCGCGGATGCCTCGAGGCATTCATCGGCGGGGCCAACATCGCCCGCGAGACCGGGCACAGCGCGGCCGAGCTGTTCGCGGCCGCCGCGAAGGGAAGCAAGCCGGCTCGGATCGCCGTGGAGCGGGCCGCACGCTACATGGGGTTGGCGCTGATCAGCCTCACGAACGTCATCGATCCGGAGATGTTCGTGATCGGCGGGGGCATCTCCCGTTCGTGGGCCCTGGTCGAGCCGACCATCGTAGAGACGCTGCACTCGTCGCCCTTCATCAAGCCGGCCCGCCGGCCCAGAGTGCGCCGCGCCCGCCTGGGCGATCGCGCCGGGCAGGTTGGAGCCGTGGAATGGGCTCGGATCAACCAGTAGAAAGAGCCTTGAGCGATGAGGAGCTTCTTCGGCTCCTCAAGGAGGCGGCCGCCGACCTCGCCGCAAGGGCCTGGGTGGTGGGTGGATATGTGCGCGACAAGCTGCTCGCGCGGCCGCACCCCAATCCCGACGTGGTCGTCGAGCGGGGCGATGCCCTGAAGCTGGCGGAGCGCTTCGCCCAGCTTGCCGGCGCCGGCCCGCCGGTGCTGTTCGAGCGCTTCGGCACGGCGCAGGTGACCCTCCCGGGGCACCTCGTGGAGTTCGTCAACGCTCGCGCCGAGTCCTACGCGCACGATTCGAGGAAGCCCGACGTTCGCCCCGCAACCCTGGACGAGGACCTGCGCCGGCGCGACTTCACGATCAACACGCTCCTCATGGACCTCGACGGCGAGATCCACGACCCGCTGGGCGGGCGCAAGGACCTGGAGGCGCGCATCCTCCGCACGCCCACCGACCCGCTCCGAACCTTTGCGGATGATCCACTCCGCATGCTCCGCGCGGTCCGCTTCGCGTCTGAGCTCGGGTTCGAGCTGGCGCCTGACCTGCTTCCCGCGATGCGGCAGATGAAGGGCAGGCTTGCCCCACCGGTCATCTCGGCAGAGCGAATCGCGGACGAGCTGCGCCGGATGCTGGTCTCGGCGCGTCCCCGGCTTGCCTTCGAGCTCCTGGACGCGGCCGACCTCCTCGACGCGGTCCTTCCGGAGGTCGCCGCCTGCAAGGGAGTGGCTCAGAGCGGCTATCACACCCACGACGTGTTCGGGCACACGCTGCTCACCGTTGAGCGGGTGCCGCCTGACCTCGCGCTCCGCCTGGCCGCCCTGTTCCACGACGTCGGCAAGCCTTCAACTGCCACGCCGGACGGCGCGTTCACGGGCCACGAGAACGTCGGTGCGGAGCAGGCCCAGTCGGCGCTCGAGCGTCTGCGCTTCTCACAGAAGGAGATCGAGACGGTGGTGAAACTGGTACGGCTGCACCTGAGACCTGTTTACTACAGCTCCGAGTGGTCCGACGGCGCCGTGCGGCGCCTGGCGCGCGACGCAGGTCCCTTGCTCGACCGCTTGATTGCTCTGGCCCGCGCGGATATCGGCGCCTCGGCTTATCCCGAACCAGAGAAGCTGGACGAGCTGCAGGCGCGGATCAACGCGGTATTGAGCGAGCGGCCTTCACGGCTTGCGCCGCTGGTCACGGGAGAGGACGTGATGCGCGCGCGCGGCATCAGACCAGGGCCGGAGGTCGGGCGCATCAAAAAGCGCCTCGAGGAGATGGTCATCGATGGCGACCTGCCGCCGACCCGCGAGGCGGTTCTGCAGTACCTGGCCGACCACCCGGACGTATAGAAACCACTTTCTGATGCGGCCCGCAGCAGTTATGCTCGGTAGGGGTAGGTGGTGGGACCCAGTTGACGGCTGGGCAAAATAGGGAGGGGTGCAACGTGACTGACGCATTGGCGGAGACGGTTGACGTGTCCAGCTCGAACGGAGGCCCTGAGCCGCACGGGCTCGAACCGAAGGCAACGGTGCTGGCCCGTGACGACGTGCTCTCTGGAAAGCTCCAGGTCAGGAGCGGCGGCCAGGTGCTCGGCAACTTCAGCGGTCAGATCGAATGCGACGGCGATCTTCTCATCGGTCCGGAAGCCCATGTCGAGGCGAACATCCGGAGCGAGCGTGTGACCATCTCCGGCTTCGTACGAGGCAACGTGGTCGCGTCGAACCGGCTGAAGATCACGACGACCGGGCGCCTCGAAGGTGACGCCAGGGTTGGAGCGCTGGTGGTCCAGGAGGGCGGCGTGCACCTCGGCGTGATTCGGGTCCATCCCGAGGGTCTGCCGGACTCGGAGCCGGTCGCCATCGTAGATGCGTCGCCTCGGGCCCCGATCGTAGCCTTGAGGACCGTGCCCAGCTCAGTCGGCCGGGTCAGGAAGTTCTGGGGTGAGTTCTTCTAACCGACCCTGGCCTCCCCACGCCGTGGGGAGGTGGCCGCTGGCCGAATGGCACCGGCCAGAGGGGAGAGGCTACTGGCCAGAGGGGACAGGCGCTCTCCGTCGGCCAGGTCGGGGCCGCCGGAGCGCCGTTTAGCACTGACTGTCCTGCGGCTTCGTATATTTTGCGTACCCGATGATCGAAGAACCGAAGATCAATCGCAACCTGGCCCTCGAGCTCCTGCGGGTCACCGAGGCCGGCGCCCTCGCGGCGGCGCCGCTGCAGGGTCGAGGTAACAAAGAAGCGGCCGACGCGCGTGCCGTCGAAGCGATCCGCAACGCGCTCGCCTCGGTCGACATGAAGGGCACCGTCGTGATCGGCGAAGGCGAGAAGGACGAGGCGCCGATGCTGTATTTCGGCGAGCCGATCGGCAACGGCCTCGAACCGGAGGTCGACGTCGCTGTCGATCCGATCGAAGGTACGAGCCTGACGGCGTCCGGCCTTCCGGGGGCCATCTCGGTCGTCGCGCTTGCCGAGCGCGGGACGATGTTCACCACCCACGCGCACTACATGCAGAAGCTCGTGGTCGGCCGCCGCGCGCGAGGCGTCATCGACCTCGAGATGCCGGTCGAGTGGAACCTGCGGCGGATCGCCAAGGCTGAGGGTCTCCCGGTCCAGGAGCTCACGGTCGTCGTCCTCGAGCGCGAGCGGAACAACGAGGTGATCGCCCAGATTCGCGATGTCGGGGCCCGGATCAAGTTGATCACCGCCGGCGACGTCGCGGCCGCGCTGGAAGCTGCGCTCGAGACCAGGTCTGGGGTCCACTGCATGATGGGCTCGGGCGGCGCCACTGAAGGCGTGCTCGCGGCGTGCGCGATCAAGACGATCGGCGGCGACATGCAGGCGAAGCTCCACTTCCGCGACGACCAGGAGAAGCAGATGGCCATCAAGGAAGGTCACAAGCCGAACAAGGTGCTCTGCCTCGACGACCTTTGCTCAGGCAATGACATCTTCTTCGCAGCCACCGGCATCACTTCGGGTGAGCTGCTGAAGGGCGTGCGCTACGAGGACGTTTACGCGTACACGCAATCGATGGTCCTACGCTCCGCGTCCGGCACGATGCGCATCGTCGACGCGTACCACCCGATCGACAAGCTGCGGGCCAAAGGCATGCTGCCCGAGCAGGTCGCAGTCCGCTGAGCGCTTCGGACGCCGGACAATTTCTGGTCGCGGCTGCCAAAGCGCTTGGCGTCGCACAATGGGAGTGGATCGCCACAGCCCGGTCGGTCTCCCGCCAACGGCCGTCGACGGCTGTGATCGAGCAGCTGCTGGAAGGCTTGCTGGGCGGCGCCGACCAGGCGATGGTCAACGCATTCACCGGTGGCTTTCGGGTCGCCCAAGCCAAGCTGGCCATCAACAAGGCCCTGCCAGACCCCGCGGCGGCAGCGGCAGCGCTCGAGTCGGCGCAGATCGTCGCTCTGGCGATCCTCGTGAGGGAGCAGATGGATCCCGCGCAGTTCCAGGTCGCCTACCGGCCCTTCGCGACGATCCTTCCGGGCCCGGGCTTCCAGCCTGCCGCGCCCGTCGACCGGCAGATCGCCGCCTTCCTGCAGACTCTGCCGAAGCTCACGGGTCCGCCAGAGGCCGAGATTGCGGCGGTCGCCAAGGCCCTGAGCGAGCCGCCCAAGGCCGTCGCGCCGACCGGCGGGCTGGGCGCCGTGGGCGCCGGCCCAGCCACCTTCAGCCCGGCCGCGAACTACACCGCGGCGTGGAAGGAGGTGATCGCGACCGCCAACCAAACCGGCCGGACGAATTCGTTCAGGGCGACGCAGGACAGCGCCGAGCAGGCGGCGCCGCACGACGGCCTCGGGATCGTGGGGTTCGCGGGCGTGGCGGCCGGCGGGATCTTCATGCGCGACGTCCTGCCGATCGAGAAAGTCCTGCTGCTCTACGAACCGTTCGCAGCGGCGCTCCCCTACGAATCTTTGCAGTAGCCCACGTGGCTCAGATTTTCATGCGGTCCTGAGTCCGGCGGCTTTTTCCAGGCCGAGCTCTTCGACCGCGACTTCCCTCATCTTGAATTTCTGGATCTTGCCCGTGACCGTCATCGGGAACGAGTCGACGAACTTCCAGTGCCGGGGGATCTTGTAGGTCGCGATCTTGCCCTTACACCAGGCGGCGAGCTCCTCGCCCGTCTGCGTTGCGCCCTCGCGCAGCTTCACCCAGGCCATGACCTCTTCGCCGTACTTTTCGGACGGTATCCCGATCACCTGCACGTCGGTGATGTCCGGGTGCCCGTAGAGGAATTCCTCCACCTCGCGGGGATAGATGTTCTCGCCGCCGCGAATGATCATGTCCTTGATCCGGCCGACGATGTTGACGTAGCCGTCTGAGTCCATCGTCGCCAGGTCGCCGGTGTGCATCCAGCGCGCGGGGTCGATGGCTTGGCGGGTGGCCTCTTCGTTGTTCCAGTAGCCGAGCATGACGATGTATCCGCGGCTACAGAGCTCGCCCCGTGTGTCTCGTGGAACGACGGCGCCCGTGGCGGGGTCGACGATCTTGATCTCGACGTGGGGATGGACACGGCCGACGGTGGCCACCCGCTTCTCCAGGGGGTCATCGGTGGCGCACTGGGTCGACACGGGAGAGGTCTCCGTCATGCCGTAGGCGATGGTCATCTCCGGGATATGCATAGTGGTCTGGACTTTTTTCATGACCTCGACCGGGCACGGTGAGCCGGCCATGATGCCGGTCCGCAGCGTGCTGAAGTCGAACTCCTTGAATCGCGGGTGCTCGAGCTCGGCNATGAACATGGTCGGCACGCCGTAGAGCGANGTGCAGCGTTCGCGCTCCACGGTTTCCATCGTCATCACCGGATCGAAGGCTTCGGCGGGGATGACCATCGTCGCCCCGTGTGTCGTGCACGCGAGGTTGCCGAGCACCATGCCGAAGCAGTGATAAAAGGGCACCGGGATGCATACCCGGTCGTGCTCGCTGTACTTGAGCGTTTCACCTATGAAAAAGCCGTTGTTGAGGATGTTGTGATGGGTGAGGGTCGCGCCCTTGGGAAATCCAGTTGTGCCTGACGTGTACTGGATGTTGATCGCGTCGTCGAACTGCAGAGACGATTCGACCTCGCGAAGCCTCGCCTGGCTCACTTTCGCCGCGTCGCGCACGAGTCCCTCCCAACCCTCGTCGATCACGAGCGTCTCGCGCAGCTCGGGGCATCTGTCCCTGACCCCGGCCACCATCGCCTTGTAGTCCGCCTGGCGAAAGCCGGCTGCCAGGACGAGAAAGGTGATCCCCGATTGGTTGAGGGCGTACTCGAGCTCAGAGGTGCGGTAGGCGGGGTTGATGTTGACGAGGATCGCGCCCATCGCGGCGGTCGCGTACTGGGTGATGACCCATTCATATCGATTGGTCGACCAGATGCCTACTCGATCCCCTTTGTTCACGCCGCGGGCCATCAAGCCACGCGCGAGGACCTCGCATTCCTCCACCAGGCCGCGGTAGGTGGTGCGTCGGTCCTGGTGAGCGGCGACCAGGGCTTCGCGATCTCCGAATCGTTCCGCGGTCCGCCTCAGGTTTTGAAAAATGGTCTCGCCCAGGAGCGGAACCTCTCTCGCGCCGTGCACGTAGCTCAGATCTGGCATCTCGACCCTCCTGGCTCCTGATTGTGCGCCGGTCGTGATTATCCTGGGAAAACAAACCCCTTGACAACGTCGCCCGAGCGTCGCAATTTGGAGCCAGTTCGATCGTCCGGGTTTCACCGACAGCCCACGCAAAGGTTGGCCTCCACAAGAAGGCAACGGCCGTAAAGCGGCGCAGAAACCAGCAGCGTGTCACCCGGTGGCATCCGGTCGAGGCGGTGTCCGCTGCAGGCGCCGCCTCGTTTACTGTTCAGCGGTAGGGCACGTCTAAGCGAGCTTGCTCGCGCTGCGGCGTCAGCGCACCGACTTGATCCGGCTCACCAGCACCGTCCCGACGAACAGGAACACGACCGCGCTCGAGAAGACGATCCGGTAGCCGCCATTGCCGTGCGCACCGTTGAGGTAGTCGATGAGCGGGCCCCCGAAGAACGGGATGATCGCCTGAGGCATCGTGAGCGCGATGTGGAAGAGGCCCATGTCCTTCGCCGACTGGCTTTTGTCCGGAAGCGTGTCGCAGGCGAGGGCCCAGTCGACGGCGAAGTAAAGTCCGTACCCGACCCCATACGCGATGCCGAGCGCAAATACGAGAGGGATGGCGGTTGGGTAGAACGCGATGAAGACGATGGCCACGAAAGCCTGGGCTCCGCCGGATAGATAGACGAACGCCTTCCGTCGATGCCAGCGGTCGGACAGCAGGCCACCGAAAAAGCCGAAGGGCAGGGCCGTCACCACGACCACCAGGAGCCAGTTGGACGTGAACGAGTCAGGGTTGGTCCCCGGAGCCAGGACGACGTCTCGAAAGAAGTTGTGCAGGTTGTACAGGACCGCTGTGATCCCGGCCGAGATCATGAGCCGGGTGAAGACGACCCAGGCGAAATCACCTTCGTGAAGCGGCCGCAGGAATTCGCGGATCGCATCGCCCATCGAGCGCCCTGGGTGTGGCGCGATCGGAGCCAGGCCCTCGTTGCGCGCCGCCCAGATGGTCGGGACGAGAGTGAGCAGGATCACGACCATGAAGACCACGTAGATGACCCGGGAGGAGCCCATGAGTGACGTGACGCCCAGGCCGCCGCCGATGCCGAGCTGGGTCATCGTCGCCAGGAAGCCGCTGGCCTTTCCGAACTGCTGGGCGGGAACGACGTCGGGGATGATCCCGGCGTAGGCCGCGCCCGCGGCATTGAAGAAGAACTGCACGATCACGTAGCCGACGACGATTTGCGCGTAATTGCCGGCGGTCATCAGCAAGATGAGGCCGGGAATTGTCAGAAGGGTGCCGGCGACCATGATCGGCCGGCGCCGCCCGAAGCGGGTGTTCAAACGGTCGGACCACGCGCCCACCAGCGGTGGCACGGTCATGGCGAGAAAGCCGCCGATGCCGATGGCGAAACCGATGGCGCTGTTCTGGGAGCCCTTGGGCACGACCGCGTCGACCTGGCTCTGGATCAGCACGGTGGTCAGGGGGATCCAGAGGAAGTTGCTGCCAAACCAGAAGGCGCTGAGGGCCGTATGCCGGAGATTGCCGAAGCCAGCCTCTTCAGTTCCAGTGACAACCGCCGCAGTCGCCATTGCGCAAGGCTAAGTTAAGTAGCTTTCCTGCGGGGGCGGAAAAGCTGTAGGCTTTGGCGGCCCCCATGCCGAGTGTCTTTTCGCGCGCCAAAGAGGTCTTGATCGATGTGCCGAGGCACGGCAAGCTTGCCTATTGCCTTTTGCGAGACGAGCGAGTTCCGGCCGCCCCGAAAGCGGTGCTCCTGGCCGCCCTCGGCTTGATCATCAGCCCGATCGACTTCCCGGCGTGGGTTCCGGTCCTCGGGGAGCTCGACATGCTGGCGCTTGGCATCCTGGCTGTCGAGACGTTTGTGGAGGCGTGTCCGGAGGACGTGCGCCGGGAGCACGAGGCTGCGATCAAGGCAAAAGAGAGCACTTTCGATCGGGACGTACGCGACACCGTGGGCGCTGCGCGCTACGGCGCGGGGCGCGTGGCGAACCGCGTGCGCTCTCGACTGCGACGCAAGGATGAATATCAATCGGTATCGGAGGGCCTGGGCAATTGAAGGTGATGCTGACCAAGGACGTCGAGAACGTCGGCCGGGCCGGCGATGTCAAAGATGTGGCTGACGGCTATGGCCGCAACTTCCTCTTGCGCCGGAAGCTGGCTGTGCGGGCCGGCACCGGCGTTGAAAACGAGGCGAAACGGCTGAAGGACGCGGCGGTCAAGCGCGAGACCAAAGACCGCGTCGATGCCCAGTCGCTGGCCGACGAGATCGACAACAAGACGGTTGTGGTCCGGCTGAAGGTCGGCGCCGAGGACAAGGCGTTCGGCTCGATCACGAACCAGGACATCGCCGCAGCGCTCAAGGCGCAGCACCGGGTGGACATCGACCGCCACAAGATCGACATGAAGGAGCCCATCAGGACCCTGGGCGAGCACGAGGTCTCGCTCAAGCTGCACCGCGACGTGGCCGCCCACGTGAACGTGATCGTCACCCAGGACCGGTAAGGCTCGGAAAGTTGGCGACCACGGTTCCTCTCGTTCAGGGGAGGGTGCCCCCCCACGACCTTGACGCCGAGATGTCGGTC
>JGI12635J15846_10002138_pt1 | contig 17287 bp, 12 predicted proteins | sample BlaSpr_A8_OM2_M2_FD_15846 | JGI IMG/M metagenome (IMG submission 15846) | reverse complement strand
ATCGATGGATTCGGCCCCGACGGCGTGTCGGCGCGGGTCTTGGATGTGACGCGCAACGCCGTCCGCTTGCAGTCAGGCTACGTCTATCACTACGCCTTCGCGATGATGATGGGCGCTGCGGCGGTCATGACCTGGTTCCTTTTCGGAGGAGCCCGCTAATGTTTGGAATAGGCATTCTCTCCTGGCTTCTCGTCCTGCCCATTATTGGCGCTCTATGCATTGGCGCGCTTCCTGGCGAAGGCAAAGCGACGTTCAACGGGGCGCGTTGGATCGCATTCGTCACGACGATATTGACATTCGTTTTGTCGCTCGAGGCCTGGCGCGAATTCGACCCGACCATCGGCGGCTTTCAGCTGCTCGAGCAGCGCGTCTGGTTGTCACAGGCCATTTCCTACAAGGTCGGCGTCGACGGTGTTTCGCTAGCGTTCGTGATGCTGACGACATTTCTGATGCCGTTCTGCATCGCATCGTCCTGGGTTCCGATTGAGACGCGGGTCAAGGAATACATGATCGCGTTTCTTATGCTTGAGGCGCTCATGATTGGGGTATTCGTTGCGCTCGATCTCGTGCTTTTCTATTTTTTCTTCGAAGCTGGTCTGATTCCGATGTTCCTCATCATCGGCGTATGGGGCGGTCCGAGGCGCGTTTATGCCGCGTTCAAATTCTTCCTGTACACTTTCACCGGCTCCGTCTTGATGCTGCTCGCCATTATGGCGATTTATTCGACGGCCGGAACAACCGACATTCCGACGCTGCTGACGACGCACTTCCCAGTGGGCATGCAGAAGTGGCTGTGGCTAGCCTTCTTCGCGTCCTTTGCAGTGAAGATACCGATGTGGCCGGTCCATACCTGGTTGCCAGACGCGCACGTTGAGGCTCCCACCGCAGGCTCAGTCATTTTGGCAGGCGTTTTGCTCAAAATGGGTGGATACGGGTTTATCCGTATCTCACTGCCGATGTTTCCGGACGCGTCGCATTATTTTGCTCCACTGATCTACGCCCTCTCAATCATCGCCATTGTGTACACCTCGATGGTCGCGCTGGCTCAAACCGACATGAAAAAGCTCATCGCTTACTCGTCGATTGCTCACATGGGCGTGGTGACGCTGGGCCTGTTCACCTTCAACCGACAGGGTTTTGACGGCGCCATGTTCCAGATGTTGTCGCACGGCATTGTCTCCGCGGCGCTATTTCTGTGCGTTGGTGTTCTCTACGATCGCATGCACACTCACGAGATCGCTATATTCGGCGGCCTCGCCAATCGTATGCCACACTACGCGTTCTTCTTCATGGCGTTTACGATCGCTGGGATGGGCTTGCCGGCTACCTCGAGCTTCGTTGGCGAGTTTCTCGTGCTTATCGGCACGCTGCACGTAAACTTCTGGCTCTCGCTATTCGGCGCGCTCGGTATGGTGTTCGGCGTCCCCTATAGTCTTTATCTCTATCGTTGGGTCATGTTTGGCAAATTAGTCAAGCCGACTCTGTCGGCAATTCAGGATCTGACTCGACTCGAGATCGCGGTGTTCGTTCCCCTCATGATTGCCACTCTTTGGATGGGCATCTACCCCGCCAATTTCAGTCGCATCTGGGCGGCGACGGCAACGCAGATGATTGCGCACTATCAGGCTGCGCCCATCGCGGTCGCGGCGTCGAAGCGCGAATAGCGAAGGTTCGAGGAGCGCCAAATCGGTGAGAACGCCGAGGCGCAAGCTACCGTCGCACAGACCCAGGAACTCTGCCCAGGGTACCGGCCTGTTATTGGCTAACGGCGCCACTGGCCGAGATCGAGGGACGCTGCTTAGGATCGGGAGCACTAGCAATGAAAACACCCGTACTTATCGTTGGCGCGGGACCCGTCGGGCTCACGCTCGCCTGCGAGTTAACCCGGTACAAGGTTCCGGTGAGAATCGTCGACAAAGCCGCGCAGCGCACCGACAAGTCCAAGGCGCTCGTACTTTGGAGCCGCACCCTTGAACTTCTCGACCGTGGCGATCAGGGGGCGGCGCCCTTCGTTGAAGCCGGGTTCAAGGTCAGGGGCGTCAACATCATTGCGCCCGGGGGCCACGTGGTCGGCCACGTTAAAATGGATTCGGTGCTGAGCCCTTATAACTACGCTTTGATGCTGCCGCAGTCCGAGACCGAGCGCCTTCTTGAAGAGAGGCTTGAGCGCCTGGGCGTCTCAGTAGAGCGAAGCACGGAGGCCACGGCGCTGAAAATCGGCGCAGATGGCGCCGAGGCTACGCTCCAGCGCGCTGACGGTGGCGAAGAGATCGTCCGCTCGGATTGGCTGGCTGGATGCGACGGCGCGCACAGCATCGCACGGCATTCGGTTGCCGACACCTTTTCGGGGGAAACGTTGAGCGGCGATTGGATCCTAGCGGACGTCCATATGAAAGGGTATCCATTCCCGGACACAGAGGTCGCTGTCTATTGGGCGCGCCAAGGGGTGCTCCCAATCTTCCCGATCTCCCCTGGCCGATATCGCGTGCTTGCCAATGTCCCGCCAAACAACGGAGACCATCCTCGCGATCCAACACTCGAAGAGGTCGCGAGGATCGTCGAGGAGCGTGGACCGAAAGGCGTGACGCTGTTTGATCCGGTCTGGCTGTCTAGCTTCAGAATTAACTCGCGCAAAGTTACAAACTATCGCTCGGGGCGCTTATTCCTCACTGGCGACGCCGCCCATATTCATAGTCCAGCCGGCGGCGAGGGCATGAACACAGGGATGCAGGACGCCTTCAACCTTGCATGGAAATTGGCTCTGGCCATTCATGGGACCTGCGGAGAGACGCTACTCAACACCTACAGCCCCGAACGAAGCTACGTCGGCGATGAGGTTTTGAAGGCGACCGCGCGGCTCACTGCAGTTGGCACCTTGAGCAACCCGATCGCAGAGGACCTCCGCAATATTGTAGGCCAGATTGCGCTCGGATTTGCGCCGGTCCGGCACGCTTTTGCCGACCAGATGTCACAAGTGTCCGTCGGCTACCCGGAAAGCCCCATGAATGCTGGTGGGCATCGCTCGCTGCATCCAGCGCCTGGCCAGCGGATGGCGCCAATTGCTGGCGGTCCGCTCTTCGGCGCTGGCAATTTGCCCCGTTTCACCCTCCTGGCTTCGCCCTCGTCGGATGTTGCGGGGATTCTCGCGACATATCCGGGACTGCTAAGCGATACGCTTGGAACCCCGCCGTCGCCGGACGGGGTGTGGCTGATTCGGCCAGACGGATACGTTGCAGCGACTGCGCTCTCTGGGGACCTGACGGCAGTGTCGGACGTTTTGCAGAGGATGAGCGCCTAAGTTTTTGCTGTCGTCAGCAGTCAGGTAATCCGCGAAGTTCCTCGACGATCTCGTCACATTCGCGGGCGATCGCCGCGGCCTCAACTCGGAGGTTCGCTACAGCCTCGACTGTTCGTGCCGCACCAGCTTCGCCAACGAAGAATAGATGGTTCCCGGGCAGAGTTACCGTCAGGCGCTCCGAAGCGCCGACAACGAGATCGCGAGCCCGGGACCAAGACGAGGGCGACACCTCAGCTATGTTCCCGACACGCGCCAGGATGCGGGCCTCGGAGAGGCTTTTGGCAATCAACATCCCCCAGATTGCGCGGTCGGTCAGCGCATGTCGCGCATCCAGCGCGGAGGCATGGGTAAGAACCGCGATCGGCGGATAACTGGCAAAGTCGAACACTGCAGTATCGTCTTGGTCCTCAAGCGGCGCGCAAATGAAACGTCCATCCCGAAAGCGCATGCCCGCGGCCGCCAGCGCAATCGGGAACGGTCCGATATACTCCTGCAAGAACCGTTCATGGCTGATCGCGGCGCGCCCGTTCTCCTCGTTTTGCGCCTGGAGGCAAGCCAGCAAGCCTTCAAGAAAAGCGCCTTCTACTCGCGCTAGACCTGAAGTGTCCGCCGCGAGAGAAGCGAAGCCGGGAAGCAGATTCGGCAGCCCGGGAGATGCCGCCATCGCAACGAAGAGCTCGATGTCGACGCCACGCCGCCGCATCGCTTTCGCTAGGGGCGCGGCGATCCGTCCGGCCATGCTCCACGCGAGAACGACAACATTCGTCGGCAGTCCGTCAATCTGCCTGTAACGGGCGACGATCTCCGCGCTCTGCTCCGCCCAGTCGTTAACGGTGAACGTGGGCCAGGCCTGGCCGAAGGGCGGCGCGCCGAGCGGATAGGTCAGTGCAAGGGTTGAATAGCCCGCTTCCTTGAGCCAATGGCACAGGAAATCGGATGGCCGTCCTTCAGGATGACCGTAGGCGATGCGCGCAAAGACTCCCCCGCCTGTGATGAAGACGGCGAGCGGCGCACCAGCTTCGTTCTTTTCAAATCGAACGAGCGCTGGAAAGCCCGAGCCGGCCTCTACAGTCTCGTCGTTGTACATGAATCATCTCCTAGACATCCGTGCGAGAAGGCTGCCCGTTACGAATCGCGGTCTGAAGGCACCGACGAAAGGATCTGCGGTCGAGTTGACGGTCGCGTCCCATTCAGAGCGTTCAGTCTGAGAGTCGCACGCAACTCGGACCTCCGGAGGTAACATCGAACGTCTTTCTCCACATCCGCGTAATCTACCACCGCGTCCGTGATGGAAATGGTCTTCGTCATCACGGCCGCTCGCTCTCCAGCGCATTGATCTGAAACGGCGGCATTAGGAATTCGGCCATTTGCCGCGTCATCACGGCGAAGTCGAACATCAACAGACCCCGAAGCTTCGCTCGAAAGAAACAATGCTAATCTACGCCGGAGCCCACACGCTTGTGGTGGACGTCGCAAAAGCGATGAAGCGAACCGAGGCGGCGGTCCGACAAAAGGCGAAGACGATCGAAATTGGTCTCGGTCATCGCCGCTGAGGATTGCGACTCATAATGACTCTCCAAAAAGCGGCGGGCCGTTAGACGCGCCTGTTTATCTAGGCGGCGTTCGATTTGCGCGGCCGTCCATCAAGGTCGTCGGGACGCAGACTTGACTCTCGCGACTAGGTAAGAACAAATAGAGAACATGATCCATCCGACCCGAGAGGTCAACTCACCCCGTGCGGCTGCCATCCGCCATCGAATCTCTGCGCGCCCAGGTCCGGCAGATCGAGGGCCAGCACCGGCGCGTCTCGACGGCGTTAGCTTTCGGAGTCCCAGCGGTGGACTCTCGGCTTCCCGGCGGGGCGCTGCCGCTTGGCGCGTTGCATGAGATCGCTGGCGGCGGCAACGGCGCGATTGACGGCGCGGCCGCTGCCCTTTTTGCCGCAGGGATCGCCGCCCGCACGCGCGGCAAGGTGCTCTGGTGTCTCACCAGACTGGATTTGTTTGCGCCGGCGCTCGCGCAAGCCGGGCTGAACTCCGACCGCGTCATCTATCTCGAAGGCGGCGACGAGAAGACCATCCTCGCCTGCTTTGAAGAAGGCCTGCGGCACGGTGGCCTGGGCGCCGTGGTGGCGGAGGTTGCGCGCCTGCCCATGACGGCCTCGCGGCGACTCCAACTCGCCGCCGAAGGCTCGGGGACGATCGGCATCGCGCTGCGCCGGTGGCGGCGGCAGACCGAGGCGTCCGATTTCGGCCAGCCGACAGCCGCCACCACCCGCTGGCGGGTCTCGGCGCTACCGTCGACGCCGCTCCCCGTCCCGGGTGTGGGCCGCCCACGCTGGCTGGTGGAACTGATCCGCTGCCGCGCCGGCGAGAGCGCGGATTTCGAATTGGAGGCGTGCGATGCCACGGGTCATCTCCGTCTTCCTACCGACCTTGTCCAACGATCGGATCAGGCGGAAGGCGGGCGATACAGCGCCTCCGCCTGAGACGCCACTCGTCCTGGTGGGTCGGGATGGGAGGCGAAGGGTGGTGCTGGCGACGGACGCGGCGGCCCATGCAGCTGGCCTCCGTGTCGGCATGCCCGCGAGCAAGGCCCAGGTGCTGGTGCAGGGCTTGGTGATCCAGGACGCCAATCCAGCCGCTGACGCCGAAGCGTTGGAGCGGTTGGCGCTCTGGATGCTGCAGCGCTTCGCCCCAATTGTCGCTGCCGATCCACCTGACGGAATCGTCATCGACTCCACAGGCGCTGATCATCTGCACGGAGGAGAGGCCGCGACGCTCGCGATCCTGGTCGAGAAGCTCGCCAGCGTTGGCCTGCGCGCTCGCGCGACCATCGCCGACACCTGGGGCGCAGCCCATGCCCTTGCCCGCTTCGACCCGCGGCCGGGCTTCGTCTCAGCCCCCGGGAATGCGGCGCGCGACGTCGCGCCGTTGTCGATCGCGGCGCTGCGGCTTGCGTCCGATATGGTCCGCGATCTTCGTGTTCTCGGTTTTGACAGCGTGGGTGATCTATTGGCACAGCCGCGTGCGCCGCTGGCGCTGCGCTTCGGCCCCGAGCTCGGCCGGCGTCTTGATCAGGCGACCGGTCGCCTCGCCGAGCCGATCGAGCCGATACGCTCCGAGGCCCTGATCGAGGTCCGGCGCGCCTTTGCCGAGCCCATCGGTGCCGCCCAGACCGTGGCGCGCACTATCGGCGAGCTCTCCATACAGCTTTGCGGCGCTCTGGAGCGTAGAGGCCTGGGCGCACGGCGGCTCGATTTGATATGCCACCGCGTCGATAGCCAAGCGCAAGCCGTGCGCGTCGGGACGGGCCTGCCGCTGCGCGATGTCAAGCGCATGACTCGTCTGCTTTGCGACAAGATCGAAACCATCGATCCGGGCTTCGGCATCGAGGTCATGATCCTTGCAGCGACCGTGACCGAGCCACTGCTACCAAAGCAGGCGTCGTCCAGCCTCATCGACCAGCCAGAGCCCGACGTCTCCGGACTGATCGACCTTCTTGCCAACCGGGTGGGCGAGAAGAACCTCTATCGCGCGGCTCCGGTGGCAAGCGACGTGCCGGAACGCACGGTGCGACACATTCCAGCGCTCGCGCCCGAGACCGGCGCGGAATGGCCTGGGCGCTGGCCGCGGCCGTCGCGACTGCTTACGCGGCCCGAAACGATCGACACCGTGGCGCTCCTGCCGGATCACCCACCGGCTTCCTTCACCTGGCGCGGCATCCGTCGGCGGGTGAAGCGCGCCGACGGCCCCGAACGTGTGTTCGGCGAATGGTGGAAGCGCGATCCTGAGCTGACAGCGGTGCGCGACTATTTTCGGCTCGAGGACGACGCGGGCGAGCGCTACTGGGTTTATCGCGCCGGTGATGGCGAGGATCCCCTGACCGGCTCTCAGCGCTGGTTCCTACATGGCATCTTCGGATGAGCGCCCCGCGCTACGCAGAACTGCAGGTCACCTCGCATTTCAGCTTTCTTAGGGGCGCTTCGTCCTGCGAAGAGCTGTTCGCTGCGGCAGTAATCATGGGGATTGAAGGTCTCGCCGTCGTGGATCGCAACTCGTTGGCCGGCGTCGTACGAGCCCACGAGGCCGCCAAGGCCACAGATGTGCGGTTGGTGGTCGGCTGCCGGCTTGATCTCAACGACGGCGAGTCGGTCCTGGTCTATCCGACTGACCGAGGGTCTTACTCTCGGCTTTGCCGACTTCTATCGCTCGGGAAGAAGCGCGCCGGCAAGGCGAAGTGTGATCTCGCCTGGGCTGACCTTGTCGCCTATGGCGAGGGCTTGATCGCGGTGCTCGTGCCGGATGAGGCGGACGAGGAATGCGCGCTGCGTCTGCGGCGGCTGCGGGAGGCCTTCGGCGACCGCGGTTACCTGGCGCTTTCCTTGCGCCGGCGGCCGAACGACCAGCTGCGGCTGTTCGAACTGTCCAACGTTGCCACATCGATGCGCGTGCCGACCGTCGTCACCAATGATGTGCTCTTCCACGAGCCAGGCCGACGCATCCTTCAGGATGTCGTGACCTGCATTCGCCACAACGTGACCATCGACGAACTGGGTGATCGCCGCGAGCGGCATGCCGACCGCTATCTCAAGTCCCCCGAGGAGATGCACCGGCTGTTCGCACGCTATCCCGAGGCGCTGGCGCGAACCGTCGAGATTGTCGATCGCTGCCGCTTCTCGCTCGACGAACTGGCGTATCAATACCCGGAGGAGCGCGCCGACCCCTCACTCACCCCGCAGCAGACCCTGGAGAAGCTCACCTGGGAGGGCGCGGCCTGGCGGTATCCCGAGGGGCTTCCCGACGATGTGGTCCAGACTCTGCGCCACGAACTCGACCTCATCGAGAAGCTGCGCTACGCGCCATACTTCTTAACCGTGCATGCGATCGTGCGCTTTGCGCGGTCGAAGAACATTCTTTGCCAGGGCCGCGGCAGCGCCGCCAATAGCGCTGTCTGTTACGTCTTGGGCGTCACCTCGATCGATCCGGCACGAAACGACTTGTTGTTCGAGCGCTTCGTCTCGGAGGAGCGCCACGAGCCGCCTGACATCGACGTCGATTTCGAACATGAGCGGCGTGAGATCGTCATGCAGTGGATCTTCGACCAGTACGGCCGCGATCACGCCGCCCTGTGCTCAACCGTGATCCGTTATCGCACCAAGGGGGCGATCCGCGACGTCGGTAAGGCTTTGGGCCTCACCGAAGACCTCATCAAGATGCTGTCCTCCCAGGTCTGGGGCTGGTCGGAGGAAGGCGTCGAGGAGAAGCACGTCGAGGCGCTGAACCTCAATCTTTCTGACCGACGCTTGCGCCTGGCGCTCGACCTCGCCCGCCAGCTCATGGGGGCGCCGCGCCATCTCAGCCAACATCCCGGCGGCTTCGTCCTCACCCACGACCGGCTCGACGACCTCGTGCCCATCGAGCCGGCCGCTATGATCGACCGGCAGGTGATCGAATGGGACAAGGACGACATCGATGCCCTCAAGTTCATGAAGGTCGACGTCCTCGCCTTGGGCATGTTGACCTGCATGAAGAAGGCTTTCGATTTCCTGGCCGAGCATAAGGGGATCAATCTGGATCTGGCGACGATCCCGGCCGAAGACCCGCGCACCTACGCAATGATCCGCAAGGCGGACACCCTCGGCACCTTCCAGATCGAGAGCCGGGCGCAGATGTCGATGCTGCCGCGCATCAAGCCCCGAACGTTTTACGACCTCGTGGTCGAGGTGGCGATCGTCCGGCCGGGCCCCATCCAGGGCGACATGGTCCACCCCTATCTGCGCCGGCGCGAAGGTCTTGAGCCCGTTGTCTACCCCAAGCCAGAACTAGAGCAAGTTCTCGGCAAGACGCTGGGTGTGCCACTGTTTCAGGAGCAGGCCATGCGCGTCGCCATCGTCTGCGCCGGCTTCACCCCCGGCGAGGCCGACCAGCTCCGCAAGAGCATGGCGACTTTCAAGTTCACGGGCGGCGTCTCTGCTTTCCGCGACAAGCTCATCGCGGGCATGGTCGCCAATGGTTATGAGCCGGCATTTGCGGCGCAGACCTTCAAGCAGCTGGAAGGCTTTGGCAGCTATGGGTTCCCTGAATCTCACGCCGCTTCTTTTGCGCTGATCGCCTATGCCTCATCCTGGGTGAAATGCTGGCATCCCGACGTCTTCTGTGCGGCGCTCCTCAATTCTCAGCCAATGGGCTTTTATGCACCCGCGCAGATTGTCCGCGACGCCCAGGCGCATGGCGTCGAAATTCGGCCGATCTGCATCAATGCGTCGCGGTGGGACTGTACGCTCGAGCCGATCGGTGACGAGGGCCTTTTTGCTGTGCGGCTTGGCATGCGCATGGTGAAGGGGCTCGCCAACACCCATGCCGCGACCATCGTGGCCGCCCGCGCCGACCGGCAATTTCTGTCCGTCGACGATCTCTGGCGGCGCGCTGGCGCGCCGTCCGCGGCGCTCGTCCAGCTCGCCGAGGCCGACGCTTTCCGGCCCGCACTGGGTCTTGTCCGGCGCGAAGCGCTTTGGGCGATCAAGGCGCTGCGGGACGAACCCCTCCCTCTCTTCGCGGCGGCCGCAGCTTGTGAGGAGGGGCCTGCGGCTGAGATTGAAGAACCCAAAATCGCGCTCCGCCCGATGACCGCGGGTAGTGAAGTGGTAGAGGATTACGGCCATGTGGGTCTAACACTTCGCCGGCACCCCGTCGCGTTCTTGCGTGACGAACTTGCTGCGCGCCACATGGTCACTTGCGTCCAAGCCATGGACGCCCGCGACGGGCGTTGGCTAGAGGCGGCGGGCCTCGTCCTAGTTCGGCAACGGCCCGGCAGCGCCAAGGGCGTGATGTTCATCACCCTCGAGGACGAGACGGGCATCGCCAACCTGGTGGTCTGGCCGCAGGTGTTTGAGAAATTCCGCCGCGTCGTGATGGGCGCAAGCATGATCGCCGTGCGCGGACGCATTCAGCGAGAGGGCGAGGTGGTCCACCTCGTCGCAAATCGGCTCGTGGACCTGTCGGCCGAACTGGCCACCGTCGGCAGCCGCGACGCGGCTTTTCCCCTGCCGCATGGACGCGGCGACGAAGCGACACACGCCGGCGGCAGCCCCGATCCGCGCGAGCTCCCGCCCAAGGGCTTGCGCACACGCGACATCTATGTTCGGGACTTGCACATCGAAACCATCAAGGCGAAGAGCCGAAACTTCCACTGAGCAACCGCTTCGAGAAAGAGCGTGCGTCACACACTGTCTGGCTTGACCTTTCAAACAGACATCCCGGCGAGCTTCTGTCCTCTCCAGTTGCTACTCGTGTCGCTAGCTCGGCGAATGGCGGCGGCCAAATGGCCAGCTGACGACCTCGCCACAGTACAGCGCCCACCAAGTGATAACCGGCTGAAGAAGCAAGCGCGGCGCATGATACCACCAGCCGGTCGGCAACTTCGGTAACTGAATGTTGGGTACGGCATGCTTGATGTTCGCTGGAAAAACGCAAACTGCGTATAGAGCAAGCATAACGCCCGCCCACCATCGAAGCGAACGCGTCAACAGCGCGAGGGCGCCTGCGATCTGGCATGCGCCGGTGAAAAGAATCACCTCACGAGGCGCAGGAACCCAGTCCGGCATTATCGGCAGAAACGCCTCGGGATGTCGCAGGTGGACGACGCCAGCGACGAAATAGAAAATCGCCATTGCCCAGCGCATCCAATGTCTGACTCGGTGGTCGTTCAAAGATGGTCTCGGTTCATTAGACCCTTCTGATTTGTCGAGGACGAAGCGAAATTGAAAGACGGCGAGGCCTTGCGGCGAACTAACGAAGAGAGCCGCTTCTCGAACCACCATCGAGCTCAAGTTGTGCGAGAACTGAGGTTTCCTGCCGCGAGCTCATTTACTTGACAACGTGTGGCGTGAGAACGAACCTAGAACGGCTGCGAATCAATTTCCTGACGTTTTGTGACCGCCAGAGACGCCTGACACGCTGATGCCTGCAAGATCGCAGTCGATCTCTCCACTTCGCAAAAGCTATGTGTCAATCGCGGCAAAAGCCCGCGTCGGCGCAAAGAGAGACTGAGAATGCCGGCACGGATCAAGCCGCCGGTCCTTCCGGTCTATTATTATCACGACCATTTCACCGAGATGTTGCTTTTTGTCAGCGAGACCTACGGGGCTGTGCTGACCGAATGCCATCGCGCGTTCGTCAGGACCTTCAAGGCGCTCTCAAAAGACGCGCAGTGCCTTCTGATCCGGATGATCAACCGGCGCGGACGTCTCTTCCGTCACAGCGCATTTCGTTATGCCGAGATTGTCGATGCCCGGAGCGCGCTTGAAGAACTGCGAAACTGTAACCTCGTGCGTGCTTTGGTCGAGAACGACTACGCCGAATTCATCGTCTGCCACGCAAAAGAAGCCCTGATCAGAGGCGGAAAGGACGCAGGACTTGCCGACATTCGGACCTCCTGGTCGAAGGCGAAACTGATCGAATATTTTATCGGAAACGTCACCTTTGAAACAGCCCATGATCACTGCGGTGGTGGTGAGTTCGTCGCGCTGGGCGATACCGAGCCTGTTGAGTTCATGCTCTATCTATATTTCGGGAAGACAGAGGAGGATCTCAAGAACTTCGCACTAAGAGATCTCGGCATCATCCGCACAAACAAGAACGCAAAGCTGAGTGCGCGTTTCACCGACGAGGCCGAAGCGCGCGCCTGCTTCCATTACAGCCGCCTGCTTGCTCGGCTCGAGGTAAATTCCGAGGAAGTCTACCGAAGCGCCATCACTGCGACGCTAGACGGCCCGCGATGCACAACGGAATATGCGAGAGACATGCGCAACAAGGTCGCTCATAGAGTCGGTCTGTACTTCGAAAAGCAGCGCGAGACTACGCTTGCAATCGAGCTCTATCGCGCCGCGCCTTCGGCCGACTGCAATGAGCGCCTTGCGCGGCTGCTCTATACCGGCGGCGATAAGACCAGCGCTGAGGAGCTCCTCCGCCGAATGATCGAAGATCCCGCAAGCGACGACGAATTTATGTTCGCGAGCGACTTCTACGCACGCAAGTTTGGTGGTCAGCGCACAGGGGTGTGCACGGCGCTTTTGCGCGCAGCGTCAACCCTCACGGTTGATGACTCCTGGCGGGGGAATCCGGAAGCGGGCGTCGCCAGCGTGCTGCGGCGGCAAGGGCATAAGGTCTACTATGCCGAGAACACGCTCTGGCATTGTTTGTTCGGCTTGCTGTTCTGGAATGAGCTTTTCGAGACGGGCCAACTCCACAGCGGCTTTGACTGGATGCCACAATGCCTCAAGAACAAAACTTTTATGAGGTCTTTCGGTCAGCAGATTGAGGGGAAGCTCTTAGCCGTGCAAAGCCGAACGGCTCTCCCGCCCATTCTGCGCAGCGTCGCCGCCCACTGGGCGAAGCCCAATGGAATCTTCGCCTGGGATCACGTGGACATGGATGCGCTGCGCGCGCTCTTACATGCGTGCCCGCTCGGAGTGGCTGCGATCCTTCGCCTAATGAGTGAGGACTACCAGGCGATGAGGGATGGCTTTCCCGACTTGATGACGGAGATGGACGAGGCCGTCGCTTTCATCGAGATCAAAGCGGAGGGAGATGTCATCCGCCGTAACCAGCTGACGCGGTTGCGCCAGCTGAATAACTCAGGAATCAAAGCCGAGATTGCCCGCGTCGACTTCCGTTTCGACCCAGAGCAGGATTACGTTGTCGTCGATATCGAGACGACCGGCAGCTGGTCGAACGGTGACCGTATTACAGAGATCGGCGCCGTAAAAGTTCGCAATCACGAAGTCGTTGCCGAGTGGCATTCGCTCATCAATCCCCAGCGCGCGATACCTGCCAACATCACCCGGTTGACGGGAATTGATTCTGACATGGTGCGGGGAGCGCCGGTGTTTGCAGAGATAGCTGACAGCTTCATGCAGTTCATGGGTGACGGGATATTTGTCGCCCATAGCGTCAATTTCGACTACGGATTCATCGCTTACGAATACGAGCGCCTGGAACGACGTTTTCGCTTCCCGAAGCTCTGCACTTGCGCGGGAATGCGCCGGCGCTATCCAGGCCATCGATCCTACGGCCTTGGCAATCTTTGCGAGACTTACGGCATCGAGCTAAAAGAACACCATCGCGCTCTCTGCGACGCAAGAGCCGCTGCGCAGCTTCTAAATCTCATCAATCACAAACGCGAGGAGCGGGTCGAAACCGCCGGCATTGCCGCATAAACGTGGTCAAGGGTAGATGCCGCAATTCTTGCGTTGGCTAATGCGCCTTGTCATTCGCTGAGTGAATCGAGATCGACCTCGCCAAACCGCGCCAGGACCACCGCGTCCTGAAACTCGCCCGTCGCCGGATCACCGGTGCGGGAAAATGCCAGCGCGCCCGCGTGTCCCACGGCAAGCGCGCGAGCTCGACGTTCGGCGATGATCGGACTTAAGACCTCACGCGCTTCGCCCGGCTTCAAGTCGCCCTCCGCATCCCAATCGAATGCGATAACGACGTGATAGGTCACCGGCAACGTCAGGCAGACTTCAAATTGTCCGCTGAGGATTTCCCGGTGCGTCTGTCGGCAACTACCTCGTACTCAATCTTCTGCCCTTCGTTCAAATCCCGCATGCCCGCCCGTTCGACTGCACTGATATGCACGAACACGTCGGCGCCACCGGCGTCAGGTTGAATAAATCCAGAGCCCTTCGTCGCATTGAACCATTTCACTGTGCCGATCGCCATGACGCACTCCTCCATAACAGGCGCGAACCTAGCCGACTTCCTATTCGTTGCAATGCGGGTTTCGGCGGGTAACGAGCTAAGTTTTATTCACGTTCCGAGAGGCCACATGGTTGCAACGCGCCGCGGCCGATGTCATTTCGGTGGATCCGTTGAGCGCGATCCTTTCTCCGCGAAGCCAACCAAAAATCGGGATACCCGCTCTTATCCGTCTTCGATCTGGCGCACACGCCCCACACGAACTCTGCGTATTTGAGATTTTCGCTCCCGGGTCGCATCAGACTGTTGGGCAGCGTAGGCTCAAGGATTCCTCGTACGACAAATTCGGAAGACCGAGGCGCACGGGTGGCAACGAATGGACGCTGTCACACCGTTTTTTTCTTTTCGTCTACGTCGCGACAGGCCTCGGCTACCCCCGCAAAGAAAAAGGTTCTTCCAACGTGCCAAAACACCTACGACAAGCACTCGGCGGCCCACTAGCTTATCGTTTGGTCGACTAGTTTACGGCGTTCGCCTCAGGTCAGGGGAGCGAAGCTTTGAACCTTTTCTTTTCTTAACTCGGTACGGTTGCACAGACCCCGCCAAATGTGTCGGTTGCTGCATATCGTCGCCATGATTACGCCGGTGTTGTGACTTGTGGCGGAGATGTTAGCCGCCTAGCAGACCCACTCGCCGTTACCTCCCATAAGGCTCGCGCATCGGGGCTCGCGCGACGGGGTCGGCGCGACCATTTGTAAGGAGCGCAAATGCAAAGCATGACCTTTGATGCCGCGACAATCCGCTTGACGGAGACGATGCTTGGCGAAGAGGCGCCGGATCTCCAAGAGACGCTGAAGGCGATCGCTCTTAACATCGGAGTGCTGCATATCGCGTACGCTCCGCTCTACTCGCAGAAAAGCGTGGACGCGAACCTATTTAGAGTGGTCTGTACGTACCCGGCCGCATGGCAAGCACGCTACTTCATGAAACAGTACGCCAAAATCGATCCGGTCATCGCCCGTGCGAGCGAGGCAGTTCTGCCATTCGACTGGGAGGAATTGCCTAAGGATAATCCTACCACACAAGCATTTTTTGAGGACGCTGCGGATCACGACATCGGCAACAATGGGCTGACGATCCCTGTTCGAAACCGGAACGGCGTCCGTTCTTTAGTTTCCTTCACCAGCAATCATTCGAAAGACGGTTGGGCTAAGTATAAATCGCGGAATATGCCAAAACTACAACCAATAGCCGCTTTGATCCACTCTGCGGCTGGCATCAATTTCAAGCTGACGCCGGAGCCGGTCGAACTGTCGAAAAGAGAGGAGGAATGTCTCATCTGGGCTGCGCGAGGAAAAACATTTCACGACATCGCCGCGCTTCTGAATCTGTCGTTCGCCAGCGTGAAGACCTATCTGGATACCGCGCGGCACAAACTGAGCTGCATAAACCTGACCCACGCGGTCGCCGTCGCCATCGCGACCGGAGTCATACCTGCGAAAGCGCTGAGATGGCCGGATTGAGCTAGCGCGCGCATCTCCAGCCGTTGTCTTGCGTCGTCTGTTTCTGTTGGACGTCGCGGACGAAGATGGCCTTGCAGAATTGCGTAGTCGGCGGCACCGACGGCTGCGATCAAACCGTACGTTCGATCTGGTCGTGATTATCCACGGGCGGGCGACAGAATTGGTCCCGGCGTGCAACCCGTGTTGGGCAACCCTTCGGACATTGGCAACGGATAAGGGTAGTACATTATCAAACGGAGTGGCCATGCCGGGCCTGGATCGTTTTTCGGAAAATGCAGGCGACGAGCCCATGTCGTGTGGCAGTGCTTCGTATGGCGTGATCTTCGACAGGTATCGCGAATTTTTGTCAATCGGCACGCGGCTCGATCAGATCGAAGCCGAGTATGGCGCTACGCGAACGCGGCCGAGCGAGTTCGATGACTTGTGGCAGCGTCGGTTGGCTTTGGTGCGAGACATTGTCTATGCGCCGGCGACCAAGATTCGCGACGCCGTCTTCAAAACGAGATTACTCACTTCGTTCCTTGCGGATGGGGAATTGCGGCTGGCGCTGACCTCCCAGTGTGTCGAGGATTGCGATCGGGCGCTCGTCGTTGAAGGCGAGACTGATCGAGATTTTAAGGCGCTCGAGCCGAAATTGTGGAACGCCTGTGAACGGGTTCGCGAGAGTTTAGCTGTGGCGCCGACTGACGGAACGGCCCTTCCGGAGTCCTGGTGGAGGGATTTGAAAAACGGGGTTTTGGCGATCGCCCGTCACCAGGCTCTGACCGCCGTCGGTCTGAGGGCCAAAGGCGAAATCTTCCACGAGCTCTGGCTTTTCGCCGAGGAAACCGAACTGTGGGGCGCGCTGCAGATGTCTTATCTGCGCGACTTCGACGCGCTCGCGGCCGCGAGGCTGAGCGACGAAGGTATTGCAACGGCGCGGCGAAAGGCGGGCTGATCGAAGGCATTTCTTGTTCGCGCCGATCCTCCATAGCGTCATTCGTGGATGACGTGGAGAGTGAAGCGCATGCCAAGATTGTCTTCTTTTGCGGCCGGCGTCGGCCTGATCGCATTTTCCACGCTGGCGTTCGCCGGCGCTGACACCGCGACGAATGATGGGGGCTCTTTTAGCCCCGCTGCCAGTGAGGGCGGGCTAAAGATGCCGCCGTCGATCTCCGCGGCCCCGAGCGCTGGGGTCGTTACGTCTGGCGGCAGTGAGCCGCTTGCGCTCGCGGCGCCGACCGACGTCGACGCTGTGCCGGTTCTCAAGCACATCGCTTCGACAGGCGCGCAACTGTTGGATCTTGGGTCGGCGCATGGGCTCCGTAGCGTCAGCGCCCGAAGCGGCGCACAATTCATGATCCTGCAGATCTCGCCTGACGGCCAAGCTGTGGTCGGGGGCCCGCAGCTCGATCTGCCGGTCGACAAGCTAATGACCTTGGCCTCTGGCCAGGTGAAGGAGCTCGGCGCGACGCATGGGTTGCGCGGCCTTTATCTGCGCAATGGTCCCGAGTTTCAGGTGCTCTACGTTACGCCTGACGGCAGGGCGACCATTGCCGGGGTGATGTGGGACGCAACCGGCAAGAATCTGACTCGCGATCAGGTGTCGAAGGTCGACGGCGCGATTCCGACCGTCATCGTCGACAAGGATGGGGCGAAGTCGATCGAAGCGGCCGCCAGGACCGACGCGCTTCTCGGCGTCGAGAAGGCGACGTTTGGCCTCGCCGGCGATCCATCGGCGCCGAGATTGTGGATGATCATCGATCCCTATTGCAGCTATTCGGTGC
>JGI12635J15846_10002137_pt1 | contig 17293 bp, 17 predicted proteins | sample BlaSpr_A8_OM2_M2_FD_15846 | JGI IMG/M metagenome (IMG submission 15846) | reverse complement strand
TGCTTCAAAGCGTACTTCTGTGCGAGGTCGAGCCGGAGAAATCCACACTTCTCGCAGAAATGCTGAACAGTTTGCTCGGCTACAGCGGCGATTTCCGGCTTATCGAGCGCGGCCGCCAGCAGCCACAGATCGTCACTTTCGACCTGCGCCAGCTTCACGACACGCTCTGAAATCTCTGGATAATCTTTGGCGAACCTTTTGGGATCGGTCATCAGCTGAACGAACTTTGCTCCCTGAACGTGCTGGAAGGCGCCATAGGTTCCAATTGTGCGGCGCTCGGTGCCGGAAATGTCTCCGGCTTTTGGAATCCTGATCAATTGGATCGGCAGATCTTTCCTGATCTTGAATTTGGACGCGAATTCGTCGAGTTCCTGCGCTGTGAAGGCCTCGCGGATGTCGGTCATCGCAGGAAGACGCATGTCAGGTTTGTCGTTTCCGTAAAGACGCATGGCATGGTCGTAGCTCATCCGTGGAAATGGCGTCTTGATCTCGTGCCCGGCGGCCTTGAAAGCGGCCGTCAAGAAACCTTCAACGACTTCCCAAACGCTCTCCTGTTGGGGATAAGACATCTCCAAGTCGATCTGGGTGAATTCTGGCTGACGATCGGCGCGAAGGTCTTCGTCGCGAAAACAGCGCACTATCTGAAAATAGCGGTCGAAGCCGGAGATCATTAATATTTGTTTGAACAACTGCGGAGATTGCGGCAACGCGTAGAAGCATCCCGGCTGCACACGGCTGGGGACGAGATAGTCTCGCGCGCCTTCGGGCGTTGACCGCGTCATGAAGGGAGTTTCGATTTCAAAAAATCCGTGATCTGACAGGTATTCTCGAATCGCAATCGAAACCTTATGCCGCAACTCGATATTGCGCTGCATCGCGTCGCGCCGCAGATCGATGTAACGATATTTCAAACGCATCTCTTCGTTGGGTAAGACGGTTTCTCCTGGAAGGAACGGTGGTTGCTTGGATTCATTCAGGATGCGAAGTTCGTCCGCGACCAGTTCGACCTCACCCGTGGGAAGGTTCCTGTTGATGGTATTTGAATCGCGTTGCTTAACCTTTCCAACCACCGCAATTACGTACTCATTGCGCAGACCTTCGGCCTTTTGATGAACAGCTGAATTCAGCTCCTTGTTGATGACGACCTGAGTGATACCGGTACGGTCGCGCAAGTCGATGAAGAGCAAATTACCGAGATCGCGACGGCGGTTGACCCATCCCATGAGCACGGCTTTTTTGCCAGCGTCGGCGCTGCGCAGACCGCCGCACATATGAGTCCGTTGCAAGTCGCCTAAAAAATCGAGCAAGTTGTGCCCTTCCGAAGGGGATTCAAAGTAGAACGAAGATTATAAACGGAGAAGTTCCGCAGGGTACGCCGGGTTGTGAGCGAGAACTTTATCTGAATGACAGAAAAGCAGATTCCCTTCGACTCCGCTCAGGGCAGGCTCTCCGGGCTTCGCCCGTTCGGAATGACAAATATAATAAGTAATGCGCTATCTAAAGCTCATTTCGCTTTTGTGGCTTTGCCGTCCATTACGGTCGTCCAGTTAGTGCCATCCTGCGATATGTCGAATTTGTAGGTATAGGAGGTCGGCGAAACCATCTTCATGATGAACCGGTTTTTCATCATTTGCCCGCCCATTTTATCCTCGCCGCTCCATGTCCAGGTATCGCCGTCAATCGAACCAGTCGAGTGCGTTCTCTGTCCCATGCTGTTGAATTCATCGTAGGTGTATTGCTTGTCGTCGGAGTTGTATCCCATGAATGATGTCGCAGTGCCATCGCCCATGTCGCCTTTGAAGCTGGAATGCAATACCAGAAAGAAGCCGCCGGGCATCCACTCGTACTTGTCCATCATTGCCATCTTGCCCCCCGGTCCCATCGGGCCTGGCTTCAGGTTGGCTTCGCTATTCCACGTTCCCGACAGCACCTCGAGCTTTTTGAGCTCCGGAGCGGGAGTCGGCATCTGACCGAAACTTTGGACGGAAAGAGCGACTAAGAAAAGAGCGAGTGTAAGAAATATCGCCGGAGTGCGTTTCATGTAATCCTCCTTCAAATGATCTCAGGCTAGGGCAAAAGATTCCTAGAATCGTGCCGATGGTAGACGCACGAGTGTCGTACCGTCAAGAACTGTCTTCAATGTGAAAGTTGCGGCGGTCAAGACATCGAGCGATTTTTCCGGCGAGGTCGGCGCGAGGGACAGAGACTTGCTCGCCAGACTGCTGGTTTTTTAGCGCGAATGCGCCAGCATTGACTTCGTTCTCTCCGCAGATCAGAACGTTGCGGGCCCCGAGCTTGGCTGCGGTCTCGAAAGACTTTTTCAGACGGAAGGTCTCATCGCCTAACTCCACAATTATCCCGTGACGGCGGAGTTCTCGGGCGAGCCGAGCGGCTTCGCGGTCCATCCCGGGACCGAGCGGCGAGATGTACACATCGGGCTTGGGCTGCGCCGATTCGGCGGATTCCTGCAAAGCCAGGATGAGGCGATCTTCTCCGATGGCAAATCCTATGCCGGGAGCAGGCGGGCCACCAAGCGACTCGGAGAGACCGTCGTAGCGGCCTCCACCGAGAATCGCGTTCTGCGCGCCCAGTGCGCCGTGAGTGAATTCGAAGGCGGTGCGAGTGTAGTAATCGAGACCGCGGACGAGACGGTCGTTAAACTGAAAATCAACCCCGACAGATTTGAGGATATTTTGAACCTGCTCGAAGTGTTGGCGGCAGGGCTCGTCGAGAAATTGGCTGATACGCGGCAGGGTTTCGATGATGGGCTGATCTTCTGGGACTTTGCAATCGAACACTCGCAGTGGATTGTTGACGGCACGCCGCTGGCAGTCCGTGCACATTTGCGATGCTACTGGTTCCAGCGCCTTGCGCAATGCTTCGTTATAGGTGGCGCGGTCGTTGGCGCATCCAACGGAATTTAGTTCTAGCGTCCAGCCTTTGATTCCGAGCCGGTCCAGGAGTGTGGCCAGCAGTTCCAGAATCTCAGCATCGCGGGCGGGAGACTCGCTGCCTGCGCTAGCCGGCCCGATGACCTCAGCGCCGATTTGGTAGAACTGCCGGTAGCGTCCCTTCTGCGGGCGCTCACGGCGGAATTGGGGACCAATGTAGTAGAGCTTGTTGAGGCCGCGATCCCACAGTTTGTGTTCGATGTAGGCGCGAACGACGCCGGCCGTGTTTTCGGGACGGAGAGTGAGGGATTGGCCTTTTTCGCTTTGGGCGCGGCTGCGATCTTCCCATGTATACATCTCTTTTGCGACGATGTCGGTTTCTTCGCCGACGCTGCGGGCGAAGAGTTGCGTCTCTTCAAAAATGGGCGTGCGAATTTCGTGGAAATTGTAGGCGCGGAAGACATCGCGCACCGTGGCCTCGGCAAAGTTCCACAGTGCGGTTTCTGGTGGAAGCAAATCACGCGTTCCTCGGACGGCTTTGATCATAGGTACTATTCCGACGCGGAAAAAGCCGGGAGGGCACGGCTTTCAGCCGTGCCGCATGCCAACGCTAATCGCATTCACGGCACGACTGGAAGTCGTGCCCTCCCGAAACCGAAAGTCGAGACCCGAAAACCAATATTGTGAGAATACTCGAATCTCGGAAAGGCGTCATCGAGGGGCGATATTCATTGAAGGTGACATGCGGGGAACTCTAATGAAGCTTGGTATTTACCGCCGCTCCCAATTACACTAGAGACTGCAGTGTCTGCTCAGAATGCCATTCCGCTTCCTGAAGATAGCTCTCAGCCGAGCTATGTGCGCGACCTCGACTTTTCTCCGCCCAAGAGTTTGGCGGTGCCGCTGTGGAGATCGCTTCTTGGCAATCTGCACGATAGATTTTCGCCGGAGATTCTGCCACCACTTCTGCTCACTTCGCGTCCCGTAGATACGGGAATGTTAGCCAGCGACATTCTGAGCATGCCATGGTATCGGACGATATTCACGAACCTTGGCGATGTAATTTCGCCGGAAACGCTGCCACCGCTGGAACTGGAATCGCTGCCTGAGGATGTGGGTGAATTGATCGGCGACCAGCTCAATCATATGTGGTGGACGTCTTTGCTTCGAAGTCTGGCCGATGCGGCGGCGCCGGAGCGTCAAGCTCCGCTTCATTTGACGTCGATGCCGGCGGATCCTGGATTTTCTCCCGGTCCCATGTTACTGGTGCACTGGTCCTCCGTGATCAGCGGGCCCAAAGCTTTGCTGCCTTCCAAACCGACGCTTACTTATCTGGGTTCGTCGCTGGCACCAATTCCGGAGTCAAAATCTCAAGTCGACCCGGGCGAATTGGAATTCATCCAGGGCCTGGAGAAAGATTTGAGGAGAGATCTCCGCCGGTCGCGCTTTCGTCAGAGGATTTGGGTTTTGCTGGCAACTGCCCAGATAGTTCTCTTGATCGCTGGCTTTGTGTGGAAGTGATACTAGCTAGCTAAGACTTTGTCGAGCTGCGCTCGACTGGACAGCCGAGGGCGGCTGTCCCTACGCGTTATTTATCGGCGAAAACCTCGGGCGGATCGAAGAAGCATTGCCGCCAGATTGTTTCATCCGAGACGGAACCCGCCTGCCATTCTTTTAGCGTTGCCGACGTTGCCGCTAACATGCCGCCATCGTCGGAATCGAATATGAGGACAATTCCGGCTGGAGCGCTATCGGTCGCGGCAAGCTCTACATATTTCTTTTGAAGTAATGTTTTGGCGAACAATAGCTTCGCTCGGGGACCGGAACTCTTCGCGCTTTCATTTGTTTTCTGGACAGTCAGAATCTTAACTATTTTTCCTCTGAGCGGTTCCCAATCTCCCGGAAACGGCGCCAGTTGTTCGTTGCTTAGCTTGAATTCCTCGGCGGTGTCTGACACACTTGGCTGCCGGTTTCCCCCGTCGGCGTCTCCTGGCATTTCTAAAGCGGACCGGCGAATCCATCCACGGGAGAGCCCGGAGATTCGCACATGAACCCAGTTGGAATTAGCATCCAGGAGTTCGAATTCATCGCCTGCCGTTGCGGGAAACAAGATTTTGCCGTCGGCATTCGGACTTTGCAAAACTGGTGTGCCGGTGGTTTTTACCGCGACTAAGTTCGTGGGATGAGTCTGATTTTGCAGAATCTCTTCAAGGCCTTTCGCTTCATCCGCCAACTCCTGTTCGTGTTTTTCGGCCGCATCAGTTTGCGCCTTGAGAGAAGGGGCAGCGTCGCCCGGAGCCCGACTAATGGCCGAACTGCGGATAGATCCATCCGGAAGTCTCGGCATCGGAGCGGACAAGGAGGGTTGAGGTTCTAGAGATGGAACGGCGTGCGAGTCGGTGCGAGGAAATGCCTTGGGTTTCAAGGCCTCCGCAATTTGATCCAGCAGGTCAGCCTCGAGCCTCCCGTTGGAGGGCAATACCTGGTACCCCGAACGCGAGGGAGTCGTATCTGCGTACCATGCCGTGACCTTTGCGTTCACACGCACCAGTGATCCGCCCGAGGGCGCGGAATTAACTTGAACGGCGCACTGATAGTAGGCGCGAGTGAAACGATCCAGCGGGCGGTCGCCTGGGACGACGAATCCTTCTAACAAGGGAAGGCGGCCAGCGACTGAGGATTGCACGGTCTTAAGCGCTCTCTCAATTACGGCCCTGGATTGCGGGAAGGCGCGTTCATTGGGAGAATTCTGCGCTGCGATGCAGACTGCAAAACCGCAGAATGCGAAAAAAACTAGTGCTCGTAACGGCGCGCAACCCGGGAGATTTGCGATTCTCACGGCAGCATCTCCAGTTGGTCGTGAAAGATCCAACCGTGTTGTCCATCTTGCGTTTCGATCCCGTACCAATATGGGGTGACAATCAGAATCACGACTTCGGTGCCAGGCGTAAGTGGCTTTAACGTGCTTGCGGTGTGAAATGGCGCCGACTTGAGCGCTCCACCAGAGGCCGGAACTCGGCGTTCAACCTGGCGGCGGAGATCCTGGATGTGTTGCTCGAGAGTTTGATTTGAGACTTGGGCTGCGGCGAAGCGTGAAGCATCGCTGTTGGCTTCCGGAGTACGAGCGAGTTCACGCTTAGCAACATCTTCTTCGCGTTTCTTGGCGGATTCTTCGGTTTCCTTTTGGCGAAGGTGTATTGCGTCGAGGTGGTCGGTTATGTCTTTGTATTCGCTTGATTCGACCATCCCATTGGAAGGATGAACCGTGCGCCGAAAATCCTCCACAAAAACGGCATTGATCCGCAAAATGGTCTTGCTTGGTGCGACGCTTTGCACGACATAGCGGACTGCGAGCGTTCCGATGTCCCCGCCTTCCTTGAAATTGCGGGGATCGAGGACTTCAGTTCGGACCTTATAAAAGGCCTTGCCCGGGCCTGTCCATGCGGGGTAGAGCGGAGTTGAATCAACCGAAGAGGCGCCGCTGATGTTTTCGTCTTTGTTGTATTCCTTGCTCCCTTGGATGATGCCGTCGTCGACGACATCCCCGACGGCCTGCAATACTTCACTCTCTGGAGATTCAATCTCAACCGATAGTCCGGCCCCGTAATCCACCTTGCCGGCTTTTTCGCGCCCGCTCAATGGAGACAACAGAACGAGCACGGCAAGAACCACGAAGAGTGCGGAGCCAGCGGACGTCCACTTATTTTCCGGAATGTTCAAGGAAGGAATCAAAACCTTCGACATCGGATGCATCATCGAAAGATATCGGTACTCGGCAACATTAACACTGTGGTGCATCGGTCGCGAATTTTGCACGAATCCGATTAGATTTTTTGATGAGTGAAATCATCGTTTCCGGTTTTTCCTTGACACCGTAGTAACTGAAATGATAATTACTCTCTGCAATACGCACTTGTGGGAGTGCTGTACAGCAGCAAGTAGTTTGTGCCTCGAACGCGTCGGAGGACGAAAATGACTCCCCCCCAGAGAAGTCTCGCCGGTGTACTGCTGTTGCTTGTAGTTGTTCTTGGATCCGCAAGTCCCGCCAACGCCTTACCTGCATTCGCCCGAAAATATGGATTGCGATGCTCGGCCTGTCACGAGGCTTGGCCGATGCTCAACTATTTCGGACAGAAATTCAAAGACAACGGTTATCAGTTGATGAACGATCGGGATGCCCCAATCTGGCAGAATCCGTCGTACTGGCCGGTAACTTTCAGGGTCACGCCGCAATGGCATAGGGAAAGCACAGACAAGGTTGCTGTCGATACTCCGGCGGGTCCCAACGCTGGCCAACAGCAGGTCACCTCCCACGGTTTCGATCTGAGCGGTCTCGACTTCCACACCGGAGGAACGCTGGAAAAGAACATTTCGTTCTACGTACTGCCTTCCTCGAACTCGGCAGGCTCATTTCACTTTGAGACGGTGATGGCGCGACTGGACAACCTCTTCGGAAGCTCATGGTTCAACGTAAAGCTGGGTAAGTTTGAACTGGACAATCTTATCTCCGAAAAACGAATCCTGACGCTTACCAACATTTCGGGTGTTTATCAGACTTATCATTTCCGTCCGCCTGGAGATAGCAACTTCTACGGTCAGATAGGCGACAACCAGCTCGGAGTCGAGTACTTGGGCCACTCGGCTAACGACCGCACTCGAGTTTCTGCTGCGTTGTTGAGCACCAACGACGGCCAGGTAGGGCTGCCTTCGAGCAACGCTTACAGCGGATTCTTTACCGCCAGCCAGGCTTTCGACGTGGGTAAGTTTGGAGTTGACCGCGTAGGTTTTTACGCCATGGTGGGCGAGGCGCCGACGTTCTTTCTGACGAGTAACGGTGGCGGTCCGGTAGCCACGCCATTCGGCACCAATAACGGCGGCGGGAATAAGGGATTCAGCCGAGAAGGCTTCGTTGGTCTGTTCTACTTCGGCAAGCTAGATTTCCTGGTTTTGACACAGCATGGTAACGACAGCGCGTTCTTTGCGACGTCGCCTTCTTCTCCGGCCAACCAACCGCTTCCGTCCGGATTGCAGTCGCCAACCTGGAACGGCTACCTGGTGGAAACCCATTACGTGTACAGCCCGCAGCTTATTTTCCTCCAGCGCTCGGAGTTCGAGCGAGTGTCACAGCAGGGAGTCCAAGGGACGCCCTCTAACATGGGCAACCTAAACATGTTCACGTTCGGGTACCGCTACTACCCAATTATGACCAGCCGGGCGGGGTTTGCCTGGCACAACGAATATTCATGGATGAGACAAAAGGGCGCAGCGCCTGACGGCACCGACCTGACCAGCAGCAGTCTGTTGCTGGGGTTTGATTTCGATTTCTAGAAAGGGATAGCGATGCGCACAACTTCACAGAAATTTTCGTTCTTTGTGAGCGTAACCGCTGGCGTATTTTTTGCGCTATCCTGCGTCGCAATCGCTCAGGAGACGAAGTACGCCGAGGATCAGCGGCTGGACACGGAGAGCCATATTGGCAACCTAACGGGTCACGCCAGGTCCGCGCAGCCGGATTATCGCCGATACTGCGTGGGGTGCCATGGGGACGAAGGCGATGGCTTAGGCGAAAACGAACCGTGGCTTGATCCCAAGCCGAGGAATTTCACCCTGGGCCAGTTCAAGTGCCGCTCGACTCCAACTGGGACGTTGCCGCTCGATCAAGATCTTTACGACACGATTGCGCGGGGTCTCGATCGCTCTGTAATGCCGCCGTGGAACACTTTCACCCATCAGCAGCGAGCCGATCTGGTTGCGTACGTGAAGCACTTTTCGCCCAAGTTCCAGACAGAAAAACCGGGAACGCCGATTCAGATTCCTCCGGAGCCCGCAGTTACAGCGGATCGCATCAAGGCTGGGCAAGCCTTATTCCAGAGGCTGGAATGCTGGAAGTGCCACGGGGTAGAAGGAAGAGCAAATGGACCTTCTGCCGACACCCTTCAAGACGATCAGAATCGCCCTATCAAGGCTTATAACTTCGCGGAAGGTGCGCGGCCGAAGTGTGGCGGTACCGACGCGGATATATACAAAATCTTCATGACCGGTCTCGACGGCACCCCGATGCCTTCATTTGCGGATAACGTAAAGCCGGACGAGGCGTGGGATTTGGTTTTTTATTTGCGCACACTTCAGCCGATGCACACAAAAGAAAGGGAGATCGCTAAGCAACTTGGATTGAAACCAATCAATCCAAACGCCCCAGCGGCAACTCCGGAAGCGACTCCAACTACACCGACACCGGCTCCGCAACAGTAAGTTTTGAGGAACGGGAGAATCATTGCAATGAAGACTGGATTCAGAAACAAGTTCGCCGCACTGTTTACGGCTGGATTACTGCTTTACGTAGGAATTGCGATTTTGGGCCGGAGGGTCAGTGCCGCTCCTCCCACTGGTGCTTCCGTGACGGGTACGATAAAACTCGATGGAACACCTCCCCATGAAAGACCAATTGACATGTCCAAGGAGCCAAGTTGCGCGCAGCAACACGCCAGCAACCCGGTTCGGACTGAGAGTGTGGTCGTCGGTTCTAACGGCGGCTTGCAAAACGTCGTTGTTTATGTGTCAGAAGGTCTTTCGGGAAGCGAACCTAACTCCACCGAAGTACAGACCTGGGACCAGAAAGGCTGCCAGTATATTCCTCATGTCATGGGGATGGACGTCAATCAACACTTCAAAGTTGTCAACAGCGATCAGACCTCACACAATATCCACCCTCAGCCTAAAAACAATTCGGAGTGGAACAAATCGCAACCGCCGGGATCTCAGCCCTTTGATGTGGCTTGGACGAATCCCGAAGTAGCCATCCCGGTAAAGTGCAACATTCATCCCTGGATGCATGGATATATGGTCGTGGTGAAGGGACCCTACGGAGTCAGCGATAACAACGGCGATTTCAAGCTTGCTGGGCTTGCCCCAGGAAATTACACGTTGACCGCGTGGCAGGAGACCTATGGTACTCAAACTCAGAAAGTGACAGTCGCTGCAGGCAAGCCAGCTACGGCTAACTTCACATTCAAGGCCAAGTAGGAGCGAAATTAATTTAGCCCTATTGAACAGATTCTTCGAAAAAGGTTTCGTTCGCGAGGCGAGCCATGGCGAAATTGTTTGCCGTAACGATCATTGTGATTGCAATAGCTTCGGCAGTGCCAATCGTGATGCATACCTGGGTTGCTCCTGTTGACATCTCCACCCACGGGCCGCTGATTGATCAGCAGATGTCAGAGACAATGGCTGAGGCGGGAATTTCATTTCTGGCGGCGCAAATTATTCTTGCGGTGTTTATCTGGAAATTCTCGAACCGCCCTAAAGATGCCAAAATCGGGAAATTTCCAGGCGGTTCGATGGGCCTGGTGATGGCCGCGTTTCTTCTCGTTGGCACGGAAGTTCTGGCACTCGGTGCGTTCGGAACAAAAGCATGGGCGAAGATATATTTCACTCCACCTTCGGCCGACTCGATGCCCGTCCAAGTACAAGCGGGCCAGTTCGCGTTCTATTTCCGCTACCCAGGACCGGATGGGAAGTTCGGTCCTCTTCATCCTGACAAAATTGATGAGGGCAACCAGAATTTCTTTGGACTGGATCCCGCGAATGACCCAGATTCAAAAGATGACATCGTCACCGCAGAAATGGCAATTCCGGTAGATAAGGAGATCCATCTTCTAATGCATTCGAAGGACCTGGGGCACTCTTTCTATGTGCGGGAATTGCGCATNCAGCAGGATTTTGTTCCAGGCTTGGATCTATCNCTTCACTTCACTGCCAACAGAATTGGCAAATATGAAATTGTTTGCACGCANCTTTGCGGCCTGGGCCATTACAACATGAGGGCATATTTAGAAGTCATGTCACAGAGTGACTTTGACAATTGGTTAAAGCAGCAAGCNGCAAACCAGTAATCTAGCCGGACCTTCCGCACATTCGCGGACGAGCAAATCGTTCAGCGCAAATTGTTCCGAGGTGAGCAAAATGCACGATATGTCNGCGCATGCAGCCCCACACCACGCACCCCCCGTTGGTTTCATCAAGAATCACGTCTTCAGCCTCGACCACAAAGTTATTGGACTGCAGTATTACGGGCTTGCCCTGGTCGCGGTGTTTATCGGAATGGTGCTTTCGTGGTTCATGAGAATTCACCTTGCTTGGACAAACGCGGCCATCCCTGGGTTGCAGTTGTTGTCCCCCAGCGGGGCCCCGAATGGGTTGATGACCCCGGAATATTATTTGCAGCTGATGACCATGCATGGCACGATCATGGTCTTTTTTGTTCTTACGACTGCGCCCTTCGCGGCTTTCGGCAATTATTTTTTGCCCATCCAGGTGGGTGCGGAAGATATGCCGTTTCCGCATTTCAACATGATGTCTTTCTGGACCACGCTGACTGCTTTTTGCGTTCTGATTTCAGCATTCTTCGTCGGCGATGGTCCCCCGCTTGCCGGTTGGACGGCCTACGCTCCGCTAAGCGCAGTGGGCTCAATCGCTGGTCCGGGAGAAGGTACAGGTCAAGTTCTCTGGGCCACAGCGATTGGCATCTTCTGCATTGGACAATTGCTCGGTTCCTTGAACTTCATCTCAACGGTGCTCGACATGCGCACCAAGGGAATGACGCTGATGCGTCTTCCAATAACCGCCTGGGCCTGGTTTATTACCTCCTGCATGGGCCTAACAGCCTTCGCGGTGTTACTGCCCGCATGCATCCTGTTGATTCTCGATCACGTCGCTGGAACCAGCTTCTTTATCCCGTCCGGCCTGGTTGTGAGCGATAAACTGCTTCCCCACTCCGGTGGGTCTACTTTGCTTTGGCAGCACCTGTTCTGGTTCTTCGGTCATCCTGAGGTTTATATCGCGATTGTGCCAGGGATGGGCATTGTTACTCACGTTCTGATCTGCAACATGCGGCGGCCCATGCTCAGCATCAAAGCGCTTCTCTATTCAATGTGGGCGCTCGCGTTTCTGAGCTACATGGTATACGGACACCACATGTTTGTTAGCGGGATGAACCCGTTTTCGTCGTTGGTTTTCTCATTCCCGACACTGCTAATCACGATCCCGTCAACTGTCGTCGTTTTGATATGGATTGGCAGCCTGTATGGCTCAAAGTTGCGCATCAATGCCGCATCACTGTTTGCCCTGGGTTTTATCTCCATGTTCGTGAGTGGCGGTGTCAGCGGGTTTTTTCTGGCGCAGCCTTCGATTGACATCATGCTCCACGCAACTTATTTCGTGGTGGGACATTTCCACATGGTAATGGGCGTGGCGGCGCTGTTCGGAATCTTTTCTGGGACATACTTCTGGTTTCCAAAGATGACCGGGCACATGATGAATGAAACGCTAGGAAAGATACATTTCTGGCTCACCTTCATCGGCACTTATGCCATCTTCATGCCATTCCACTATCTCGGGATGGCTGGCAACGTTCGCCGATACTCCGCGTTCACCGATGACTATCTGGTTCCGCTGATCCCGGTGCACAAGTTCATAACGATCGCAGCGCTGTTTACCGGAGCCGTCCAGCTGATTTTTATCGTCAACCTGATTTACAGCCGTTTCAAAGGTCCGAAGGCGCCGGACAATCCGTGGGAGTGCACTTCGCTCGAGTGGATCATGCCTTCACCGCCGCCGTGGAACAACTTCGGCGGCAAAGACCCGATCGTTTACCACGATGCCTATCAGTATGGGATTGAGGGCTCATCGGGTGATTACGTTATGCAGAACTCGCCCGAGCAAATACAAACCGTGAGAGACGAAAAGTAATTTTCGCAACACGGGCTGCCGTTCTGGAAATCGAAGGAAATTATGGCAACCACGGTCCACGAGCCGCCGAAATCTGAAACTCGCCGCTTTCCGAAGCCAACGTCAGGACATTCGGGAAATGGCGGCTGGGCACCTGTGGACGGCACTCTGAGAACTGTCGAAGATTACTCTCCTCCCCCCTCCAGCAGTGCGATATGGGTTGGGGTGGCTGCCATTTGCATGTCGTTCGCAGCCTTTACCAGCGCCTTGATCGTTCGCCAGGGAGCGTCAACCGACTGGCGGCACTTTACGCTGCCGTCAATGCTTTACCTCGATACACTTGTGATCTTAGCAAGCAGCGTAACGCTTGAAATAGGACGGCGGCGGATAGCAGCGTTTATGACTGGCCCTCGCTCCCAAGCCGCACGCCCTGCGCTCTGGCTTTACGTGACCCTGGTCTTGGGGTTGCTCTTCGTCGCTGGTCAGTGCGTCGCATGGATGCAACTTAGAGCTCAGGGACTTTACTTGGCGACGAATCCAAGCAGCTCGTTTTTCTACGTGCTGACTGCGGCCCACGGGTTACACGTGTTGGGCGGCCTTGGTGGACTGATTCGCGTTATAAGGAAACTTAGCAAATCCGTGCTGCGCCGAAGCACGTTGAATGCGACATCGTATTATTGGCATTTTATGGGCGTTCTTTGGCTGTACCTGTTGTGGTTGTTGTGGGCAAAGCTATGATGCGACTCTAAGTTTTTTGGTGAATGAATTCAGGAGGCCCTGTGAGCCAAGCCAACTTAACGATGGGGCACCACGTACCTGAGATGGAACCATCGCCCTTTGCGATTCCCGCAAAGAAATTGGCGATGTGGCTGTTCATCATCTCCGACATAATGACGTTCGCCGCATGCATGATTGCTTACGGATTCCTGCGGAATTTCACTTCAGACTGGCCCAGGCCGTTTCATTCTTCCACCGTAGTCAGTGTGATGGTGATGACATTTATCCTCGTCACTAGCAGTTTGACAATGGTACTCGCCATCCGCGCGGCGAAGAGTGACGACAGGGCAGGGGCGTTTCGCTGGACGTTAATCACGATGGGCGCGGCCGTGATCTTTGTGATCCTTCATCTGCGCGAATGGAAGGATATGATCGACAAGGGCGTAAGAATGAACACCAACCCCTGGGGCTCGAGTCTGTTTGGCGCGCTCTATTTCACCGTTACGGGGTTGGAGCTTTTGCACGTGGTTGCCGGGCTAATAGCTCTGTTAATTGTCGGGCTCGGCTATCGGAGCGGTCGATACAGCTCTGTTGATCTCGAGAATTGCAATCTTTTTTGGCAATTCATTAACGTCGTTTGGATGTTCGTCGTTCCGTTCGTTTATCTTCTTAACGTCGCGAACTAGCACAACGGCAAAGAGGAACTTTTTATGCAAAAGGTCGAAAAGCAAAGCGGAATTGGAAAGTACATCATCGTGTATCTTTGCATGCTGGTAATCCCAGCCATAGAAGTGGCCATTGCATACCGACACATTGACGGAGTGCAAATGGTTGCCCAGATGATGGCATTGGTAATTCTGGCAGCTGGACTTGGGATCATGTTCTTCATGAATTTGGCAATGGAGAAGCGTAGCATGATCATTGCTGCGGCTATTTTTACCCTTTTCGTGCTCGGAGCGATCAATTATGGATGGACAGATAGTTTCCGCCTGGTCTCAGGTGCTCCGTTCTCCACGTACCACTGAGTCGAAGGAATTATGAGGATTCCAAACACTCTCCGACTGACCGGCTTGGTTTTTATCGGACTGGTTATTCTGACCGCCCCTTTGCCAGCCTTCTCGCAAAGCTGTGCGCTGTGCTATACCCAAGCGGCGGCAGCGGGCCATCGAATGATCGAAGCCTTGCGCAGCGGGATTATTGTTCTGATGATCCCCCCAGCTTGCATGTCGGTGGGAATTTCAGTCCTGGCGTACCGGAAGCGAAATCAATTCAAGCGCGCCGGCGATGACGGCTATACTGATCAGTCTGATGGACGCTGGTAACGGGAGAGCATGGCCACAATTCAAGTAATGGCTGTACCGCGCGATACCCAGGCTTTGAGTTCCAAGTTCCGGGATTATTACACGCTGACCAAGCCGGAAGTCAATCTGCTGATTCTGATGACCACGTCAGCTGGCTACTATCTTGCCTCCCACGGAAGTTTCAGGTTCGCCGGATTGATCAACACTCTGATCGGCACGTTACTCGTCGCCAGCGGCACCGCCACTCTAAATCAATGGATGGAACGAGTATGGGACAAGCAGATGCGACGCACCGCAAACAGGCCGATACCTTCGGGACGGATGCGTCCCCTCCATGCACTTTTGTTTGGAATTACGCTGAGTGTTGGAGGCGGAGTTTACCTGCTTCTAACCGTGAACCGTCTGTCGGCGGTTTTGGCGATATCTACGCTGCTTTCATATCTTCTGGTTTACACGCCGCTGAAGCGAGTAACGCCCCTATGCACTCTGCTAGGCGCAATCCCGGGCGCCATGCCAACCCTCATCGGTTGGGCCGGAGGCGCTGGTAGCATTGATCGGCAGGCATGGTTCCTGTTTGCAATTCTTTTTCTCTGGCAGTTTCCCCACTTCCTTGCCATCGCCTTAATGTACAAGGACGACTATGCACGGGCTGGCTACAAGATGCTGCCGAAATTCGATGCTGACAGCCGTTTTACCCGCGCAGAGATCATTGTTTTTACGATCGCGCTTATTCTTACGACCATGCTGCCCTTCGTCGACCGCAGCGTTCCGGTTTACCTGGTCGGAATGTTCCTCGCCGGCGCGTTTCTGCTCTATCATTCATCGAAACTTGCCGCATCCGCTTCCGCGGTCCTTGCCAGACGCCTGGTTCACGCCTCAGTGCTCTATTTGCCGGTAGTGCTCGTGATCATGGTCGCCTTGAAACGGTAGAACATTTGGTAATTGAGTAATTTTGTAATTGGGTAATTTAAAATCGGAACCAGGCTTGCTTGAATTGCCAAATACAAAATTACCCGATTACTGAATTGCCCAATTACTCAATATCATGGCTGATTGCATCTTCTGCCGGATAATTCGGGGTGAAATTCCCTCCAAAAAGGTCTACGAAGACGATTTCACTTTCGCTTTCGAAGACTTAAACCCGCAGGGTCCGACGCACGTATTGATCATCCCCAAGAAACATATTGTCGGACTGAAAGAAGCCTCTGCCGAGGACGCCGAGGTCCTTGGCCGATGCCATCTTGCGGCCGCCCAAATAGCTCGCGAGCGCAATATCGAGAATAGCTATAGAACAGTATTGAACGTCGGTCCCGGCGCAGGCCAGTCGGTTTTTCATCTGCATGTTCATTTGATCGGCGGCAGGAAGTTAGACTGGCCTCCGGGATAACCATCCAGTTTCCGTTTCCATGGCCCGTTCGTGCCCCCTTGAGCCCAGTGCTAGAATTGTTGTGTTTATGGATTCGATAGGAATCCGCCGCCGAATGCCATGTTTCAACAGTTAACCCACTCTCGTCCGCGCAGAACGTTATTGGTGTCATTGGCGGTCCATGGTGTGCTCTTGTATTTGGTCGTTGCGGCGGCCCCTAGGTTTGTCCAACCATCTTCGATCGCATTCGGAAACGGCGGATCCGGCATCTCGACTGAAATCGTGTATGTCGGTCCTTCATCAGTCGCTCGACAGATCCGGTTGCAAGCGCCATTGCCGAAACAAAAGCAGCAGCGAACCCCCAAGTTACCTGCTCCCAAGCCAGAAGAGGATTCAGTCCTTAACGCTCCGGTTGAATCGGCGCGAGCGGGTTCACTGGTTGGGTCCTCGTCAACCGGGGCGACAACCGGATATGAATCGCGGCCCGCGCTGCCCGTGGTATTCCCAAATCCCGCGGTTGACCGCTCCGACATACCGTCCGGCGTCGCTGGAGATGTGGTCGTGGAAGTGACGATCGACGAAAAAGGAAATGTCGCCGATACGAAGGTGCTGGAATCCTTGGGCTATGGCCTGGAAGACAAGGTTCTGGAAGCGCTAAAGAACTGGCGGTTCACTCCAGCAACAATGAACGGGATCGCGATTGCGTCGCGACAGGACGTACACTTCCACTTTCCCAGTTAGCCTAATGCTCAGCTAGTCGGCTGAAACTTCTTCGGGAGCACCGTGGCGGCGCAGCAGCTGCGGAAGGTTCTGCGAGAATGCCGATCGCGGAAGCACCATATCGCATCCCACTTCGTGCGCCTTTTGCTTCAGATCTCCCTGAACATGAGACAGGAAGCCAATCACTGAAGTTTTCTTTAATTTCGCCTTCAGCTTGGGGATCAGCGTCAGCGGCTTCGCGTTCGCATTATTCATATCGAAAATGATCAGAGACGGTTTCTCTTCACCGTTCAGCTTGATACGTTCCAACAGGTCTTTTTCGGCCTTGCAAAACTCAACTTTAACGTTGAGTTTGCGGGCGGTTTCCTGAATCTTGGCCTGGAAGAACAAGTCGTCCACGAAGGCAAAGATGCGGGAATTGGCATCCTCGCGAAATGGCAACGGGTCGGGCTCGGCGGGAGAGTAGGCGGCCGCAAAGCCGGGCCGGGGGCGCCCCTGGCGGGAACCGTTCCCACCTCCCATGGTGGCGCGGTAACTATGATCCATGGGAGCGCTGTAGATACTGTTCTGTT
>JGI12635J15846_10002136_pt1 | contig 17293 bp, 20 predicted proteins | sample BlaSpr_A8_OM2_M2_FD_15846 | JGI IMG/M metagenome (IMG submission 15846) | reverse complement strand
CGAAGGCGGAATCGACCCAATCGGGATTATCGTCGCTGTTGCGATCGTAGGACGTGCCCGCATGCCCGCCTTCCATGGCATTAATNGCAGAGCCCAAAGAGGCNAGCTGGTCGGACGTGAGCTGCCCGACGACCGTGTCACTGCTCAATCCGGTTTGCTTCTCAATGAACTTGATGTAGTTCGCAGTATTGTTTTCGCTTGGCGGCGCGTAGTGCTGCATCATTTGCGCGATGGTGGAACTGCCGTAATTGTTTTGCACCAGAGACTGAAGAGCAGTGTTGCCCGTCGCCGCGTCGGGGAAGATGGCAAACCTGCCGTCGGTGCCGACCGCACCGTGATTTTTAGCAAACGAGCCATATTCGATATTGCCTGGATTGTTATTTCTCCAGTTCCGATCGCCGCCGACATTTAAGGTGTTGCCGGTGGCGGTATACAGAGAGCCGCTGGGCGATTTGCCGGTGGTGCTGGCGGGCTGGCTGGCGGCCGCCGTCGGGCGCAGCACGCGGGCGGTTCTTTGAATCTCGCCGGCGCCGACATCCGACAACGCCGACAGCAGATTTCCCAAATGTCGCAAAATCCGCAGATGGGCAGGTTGTTGCGTGCTCGCAAGCGACCGCAAATGCAACCGCACGGCGCGTTTCGCCGCCCGGCGCGGTTTCATTATTCGGCGCCGGCGCTTCGGCGCCGCTAATCGTGGGATCGCAGGTGCAGCCTTTCGGCCGGAAAGAGAAATTTTTGTGCGCGATTTACCAGACCTGCGTGCCATGTTTCCCTCCTCAACGCATATCCCAGATGCAATCTATACGTGTTTTATAAGCGTTCCACAACTGATCGCTACTCTCGACGCTTGACAACATACCAACTGGTCGGTATGGATGATCATGAGCGATCGTAAGAAGGAAAAATCCGGCGCGACAGCGCGGCAGAAGCTTCTCGACGCCGCGCTTTCACTGATCCGCGCGCGGGGTTACGAGGCGACGACAGTGGACGATCTGTGCGCCGCGGCAGGCGTCACCAAAGGCGCCTTTTTTCATCACTTCGACGGGAAGGAATCGCTCGGGGTCGCGGCGGCCGAGTATTGGTCGGAGACGACCGGTGCGTTTTTCGCTGCAGCGCCCTACCACCTGCATGCCGACCCACTGCAGCGCGTGCTCGGCTACATCGATTTCCGCAAGTCGATCCTGACCGGAAAGGTGCCCGAATTCACTTGTCTTGTCGGCACCATGGTGCAGGAGGTCTACGTGTCCTCGCCCGCGATCCGCAACGCGTGCGACGCCAGCATCAGCGGCCATGCCGCGACCCTCGAGCCCGACATCGCCGAGGCGATGGCGCGTTATCGCGTCCGCGGCGATTGCACCGCGCGCAGCTTGGCGCTGCATACGCAGGCCGTTCTGCAAGGCGCGTACGTGCTGGCGAAAGCGAGAGGCAACGCCGCCATCGCCGCCGAGTCGATCGACCACCTCCGCCGCTATGTGGTGCAGCTTTTCGGCGCCGATCGCGCCGCGGCGAAGAAATCCGGTTCAACAAAGGAGCAGCGACGATGACGACCAAGGCCATCCCCGACGGAATGCATACGGTGACCCCGCATTTGATCTGCGCCAACGCGTCCGCCGCGATCGAATTCTACAAGAAGGCCTTCAACGCGACCGAGACGTCGCGATTGCCCGGGCCCGGCGGGCGGCTGATGCACGCGAGCCTTCGCATCGGCGATTCGGCTGTGATGCTGGTCGATGAAATGCCGGAACACGGCGCGCTCGGACCAAAATCGCTCAAAGGTTCGCCGGTCGCCATCCACCTCTATGTCGAAGACGCCGACGCGGCGGCCGCACGGGCGGTTGCCGCCGGCGCCAAGCTGACCATGCCGGTCACCGACATGTTCTGGGGCGACCGCTACGGCCAGCTCGAAGATCCGTTCGGGCATCGCTGGTCGATCGCCACCCATGTCCGCGACGTGACGCCCGCCGAGATGCAACAGGCGATGCAGGCGATGAGCAGCAGGCAGAAACAGGCGCAGCCGGCGTAACAAGCTTACGGCGATCGGGATCGCGCCGCCACGGAACGATAGCCACGTCGCGATCTGTAGCCGTCCGCAGGGTTCTTCAGGAGATAAAAATGACCAACACCGTTCGGCTGCACCGCGTCCTGGCGACCAAGCCCGATAAGGTCTACCGGGCTTTCATTGAGGGCGATGCGCTGGCGAAGTGGCTGCCGCCGAACGGATTTGCCTGCACCGTGCACAACCTCGACGCCAAAGTCGGCGGCGGCTTTCGCATGTCGTTTCGCAATTTCACCACAGGCGCCAGTCACTCGTTCGGCGGGAAATATCTGGAGCTCGTGCCCGGCCAGCGCGTGCGCTACACGGACAAATTCGACGATCCGAATTTGCCGGGCGAAATGGCGGTCACGGCGACGTTCAAGGCGGTTAGCGTCGGCACCGAACTCACCATTGTGCAGGAAGGTATTCCCGACGCCATTCCGGCGGAGATGTGCTATCTCGGCTGGCAGGACTCGCTGCGCAACCTCGCGAGGTTGGTCGAGCCGGAAATCAATCAGTAACGCCGGCGCAGCGATTCTTTCTGGCGGTGATTACGGGCCGACGATGCACTCGCTGTTGACGCAACTCGCGACCCACCCCGGCGGCAATTTCGTTTGACTGAGGAAGATAACAGCCAGACCCAGCGCGAGGACGACAACCTTCAGCATGGCGATCCCCTCTTCGATGCGATTCCGGGAAGCGCCGTTGTGCGCCGTTCCGGGGACGGGGTTGTGACGAGGGGCAGCAGACCCCTGTCCCGTGCGCCCGCAATCAAAGTCGCGGCGGATTAACCCGTCATCTTTATCGGCGTCTCAACTTGATTCAAAGGCGCGGCGCATGGGTTGGCGGCGACGCGGCTGGCTTACCTCAGCGTTGTCGCGCCGAGAATCCGAAAAGGGAATAGGCGGATTGGAAGTTGGGCGTTTTGACACTACGATAAACGGATGAGAACCTTCCTTTGCAACACTGACGCAAGCAATGCGTAGGTCGATCGCAACTGTCACACTCGCCGCCGCTTGTTTGCTCTGCGCGTGTTCGCCAGGACCGCAAGGTCAAAAGGGCGACCAGGGTCCTGCGGGCGCCAAAGGAGAACAAGGGCCGCCGGGACCTCCGGGCCCGCTGGGACAACAAGGTCCGCCGGGGCCAACTGGCTTGCCTGGTCCCGACGGTGCGGGCGGCGGCGTCGGTCCGGCCGGACCGGCGGGTCCGCCCGGCCCACCAGGCCCAGCCGGGGCAAACAGCCTGCACGCACTCACCGAGCCGGAATGCGGCACCCGATGCGCACTCATCTGCAGCCCCGGCGAAAAGCTTGTCTCCGTGACCTGCCCGGGCGGCACCGTTCACATCGAGCAAGGTGACGAGCTTAATGCAGCGTCGTGCATCGGCGCGTCGGGGCCGGTCATCGCACTCTGCATGCGTCATTAAACTGACGCTCGTTGCGCATCGCATCGCCGGCCGAATCGGCGGCCACAGCCGCTAAAGCGTGTCGGGGTGGGTCGCTGCCGCGCGTCTAAGGACCGACAATGCACTCGGCATCGACGCAAGTCGCGGTCCAGTGTGGCGGTAGTTTCGTTTGCGCTAAAAAGGCAACGGCGAGCGCCAGCGCGAGGACGACAACCTTCAGCACGGCAACCTCCTTTATGGAGCGATACCCGGCAAGTTGTTTTTACGCTTTTCAAGAGACAGCGCTGTGACGGCAGTCACAACCGGCCGCCTAAGGCCCGATGATCGAGATGATCTGTTTCGTTGCGGGATCGACGATCAGCACCTGGCCGTGCAACAGCGCGTACCGATAAGAACCGATTGTCGGAATCTTATGCCTGAGATGACGATTGAAACGCAGCACGTTCATCGTGTCGGGAACGGCTTCACCGACGTTCAATCCCGCAGGCTCTTGCGTTCTCCCCGCCGATTTTCCCAAGGCGCGCCAAATCTCGGATTGTTGCGCTTGCGTGAGAGACAAATTGTGCTCTTCGGCGGCCGCAGGCTGCGCGAATGCAATCAAAGGCCAAGCGGCCGCGGCGACCAGTCCAGCAACGAATTCGCGCCGTATCATTTTCATCCCATAGCGTCAAAGGAAGTCATTTTAGGAGGTGGTGAGTTTAGTGCAAGCACGCAACCCGAATGTGGGCGGCCAGGCCCCTCGCTCATGCACCCGATAGGCTCCGTCAGGGCCGGTCGCAGCTGACGACGCACAGCGCGACGCGGACACAGCAAATCCGTCATCGAACGGCGCTATTCGTGTCACATGACATTTGCCGGTCGTGTCGCCCTGCGGAATATCTGCCGTCGCCTTGGAGCCACGCAGGCGGGCCTTTGCCTGCTTGTTATTTCCGCATTCGCCGGCGCGGCAGTGGCAACGGAGGCCGGGCCGGCGACGCCGCTGCGCGTCGCGGTTTATGACCTGGAGCCTTATGGCGGGCAAAGCCGCGATGGACTGTTCAACGGTGCAAGCGTCGAGCTGTGGCGTCGCGTCGCCGAGGATCGGAACTGGCAGTATCAACTGACGCTGGTGCCGCGGATGGATGACTTGCTGTCGGGATTGCACGCGAGCGTCTACGATGTGGCGATCGGCGCCATTACAATCACACCCGAGCGTCTGACGCGGGTGGACTTTTCCTATCCTACGCATCGGTCGGGCGTCGCCGCCGTCTTTGCGAAGCAAACAGACGCTACCTCGGCGTTATACGAATATGGCGCCGCCGTCAGCGAACTCGGCCCGCTGCTCGTTGCCACCATAATCTTTCTGACAGTTACCGGCGTCCTGATGTGGTGGTTCGAGCGATCCCCTGCGCACAGCGCGGGCAAACCGGATTCGCACTCGTCGGTAATGTCGTGGCACGAGGGCGTCTACTGGGCCGTCGTCACGATGACCACCGTCGGATATGGCGACAAGACGCCAAAGACGCATGTTGGCCGCGCGATCGCCGTTGTCTGGATGATCGGTAGCCTTGTGCTGGTCTCCCTGCTGACCACTTCTTTGATCGCCCGCATAACCGTTAGCCGGGTCGAGGGCAGCGTCGTGACGCGGGTGACCGACCTCGCCGGCAAGCGGCTCGCAGCCGTTTCTGCTTCATCGGGCGCCGAATTTCTCGACACCCAGCGGATTGCCCACCAAAAATTTGGCAATCTCGCCGACGCGCTAAGTGCGCTTGCGACCGGGAAGACCGACGCGGTGGTCAACAGCGTCGGTACCTTGCAGTATCTGGTGAGGACGCGGTTTGCCGCAGCGATTGCCCCGCCGCGCGGGCTATTGGCTCCCGCCTATATGGCCTTCGCGCTGCCGATGAACTCAGGCCTGAAAAAGCCGTTGGACCAAGCACTAACGGCCGTCACGGCGAGTCCGGAATGGCAATCAATCGAAGACAGCTATTTTGGCCAATGAGTAAAAACGTGCAGCGCTTTGGCAACGCCGCCGATCCCAGGTGAACCAGAACCGGCGGCGCAACAAAACCGCAGTGAGCTTAGAGCGGGCGCCTGCCGTACCAACGGCCACGTCCGTACCAGCCGCCGCCACCGAGCAGCAAGACAAGAAGAACAATGAGCAGGATCGTTTCCATGGAAATCTCCGTTGTTGACTGAGACAACGTCGCCGACAGAGCTAGAGTTCCATGGAGGCGTGCGGCGCTAGGCCCCTCACGGATAACTGGCTAATTATCGGGAAGTAGGACTGCGCTTTGGAAACGCTAATTAGTCTTCGCGAGCGGCATGACGGCCGCCGCAGTGCCCGTAATACCACGCCGTCATTTTCCGCTTCATTGCCTGTTGGTCGGGCGTCAATGTCACCCCGGCATACTGAGCATGCAGCACTACAAGTTGCTGACACCGGCCGTCGTCAGCGAGGACCGGAGTAGGAAACAGAGCAGCAAACACGGTGAGTGAAATGGCGATCGCGCCAAAGGACGGCTTAAACATCATCGACCCCGACAGTTGTCGAGCTCAAACGTCTGAAGACCCCATCGGTTCCGTGTTTATACGGCTACAGCCGGGCTCGACATCGCGTTCCCACGTTGACGCAAACGAACTCGCAGATGACGTGGCGGTCCCGGCAAGACTCGAACTTGCGACCTTCGGTTTAGGAAACCGCTGCTCTATCCGGCTGAGCTACGGGACCAATAAGGATGCGGCGAACTTATAGCACAGAGGCGATCGGCGCGCCGTCCGCACCGGCTGCGGCGCGCCTTGAAACAAACACAGCCATGTGCCATATGAGGCTCGCTAGCCCTTTTGGGCTCTTGCGAGCCGCGTGTACGGATTCCCGTCAAACGGTCTCTGGCTCGCTTTTTCACTTAACCATTTGCGACACCTAGATCGCGCGGGGTGTCTTGATTTTACCCGCAAATGCGGCCGCGGCGCTTGGCGCACGGGCCGCCTGCGCGCAACACAGAAAGCTTTTCATTGAATTCCTTCGATGGCTTCGGCCTTAACGACGCGATTGCGCGTGCAATTGCGGAAGAGAACTACGCCACCCCGACCCCGATTCAAGTGCAGACCATCCCGACCGTCATGTCGCGCCGCGACGTGATCGGGATCGCCCAAACCGGCACCGGCAAGACCGCCGCCTTCGCACTGCCGATCCTGCACCTGCTCGCGGCTGCTCCCCAACCCCTGGAGCGCAAAGGCTGCCGCGTGCTGGTGCTCAGCCCGACACGCGAATTGTCCAGCCAAACCCTCGCCAGCTTCCGCGCTTATGGCCGCCACCTGCGCATCCACACTGCGCTCGCGATCGGCGGCGTGCCGATAGGCGGGCAGGTGCGCGCATTGAGTGGCGGCGTGGATGTTCTGGTCGCGACCCCTGGTCGGCTTCTCGATCTCGTCAAGAGCAACGCACTCCGCCTCGGCGGCGTCGAATTTCTCGTGCTTGACGAAGCCGACCGCATGCTCGACATGGGCTTCATCCATGATGTCCGCAAGATCGTCGCCAGGCTTCCGGCCAAGCGGCAGACGCTGCTGTTCTCGGCGACAATGCCCGGCGCGATCGCTGAATTGGCCAAGCAGCTGTTGCACGATCCGATCAGGGTTGCCGTGACGCCGGCCGCCTCGACGGTTGACCGAATTGAGCAGCGGATCGTCCACGTCGATCGCGCCGCCAAGCCCGCTATGCTCGTCGATGTTTTGCGGCGCGAAGCGGTCGATCGCGCTCTCATCTTCACCCGGACCAAACATGGCGCCGACAAGGTCGTCCGCGGATTGATCAAGGCCGGCTTAACGGCCGAGGCTATCCACGGCAACAAGTCGCAGGGTCAGCGCGAGCGCGTGCTCGCCGCGTTTCGCCGGGGCGACGTGAAAACCCTTGTCGCCACCGATATTGCCGCACGCGGTATCGACGTGGACGGCATCAGTCACGTGGTGAACTTCGATCTGCCGCACGTCGCCGAAACCTACGTGCACCGCATCGGCCGCACGGCGCGCGCCGGCGCCGACGGCATCGCGATTTCGCTGTGCGGTCCCGAGGAGGCGCCGCTGCTGCGCGCCATCGAGAAGCTCATCGGAAAGTCGATACCGGCATCGGGCGCGCAACCGCGAAGCAGCCGCAACGCCGCGCCCAACCACGGCCGTGGCGACGCGCCGAATCCCGGCCGTAGCAAAGGCCGGCATGCCAATCACTCGCGCTCAAATCAACGCCGGCGTCACGACAACAACCCAGCACCAGTAAGCACTTCGCAGGAGCCAAAAAGCGGATCCACAGAGAGCATCGGCACCATTGCGTTTCTGCGCCGCGACCCCCGATCATGGCGCAAAGGCGGCCGCCCAGCCGCCGAGCAAGCTTTCAAAAGGATCACGCCATGACCAAGGAAGAACTCCTGCAATTTGACGGTCTGGTGATCGAGATTTTGCCCGACGCCCGATACCGCGTTCAGCTCGATAGCGGTCATGAAGTCGTCGCCTATACGGCCGGTCGAATGAAGAAGAACAGGATCAAAACCCTTGCCGGTGACAGAGTGACGATCGAAATGTCGCCTTATGATCTCGACAAGGGACGCCTGATTTTTCGGCACAAGGACGAACGTGCCGGATCGAGCCCCCGGCCGGCGCAGCGCAACCAGTTCCGCCGGCGATGATGCGCCATGGCGAACGCGGCGGCCGATAACGACAATAATGTAGCGCTGGAGCGAGGCACCGAAATGCGAATATTCATTTTCAAATCCGAATTGAGGCCGGACCTGCGCGCATTTGGCGGCGATTTGGTCGGCAGCCAGTTGCCGAAGCAGTTTAGTCCCTGGCACGCGGTCGGCGCCATTGCGCCGGGTCAGGCTCCTCCACATGGGCTGTCTCGCGACGTGATCGAACCCGCCATCAAGACTCAAGGCTTTCAGCTCTGGCGCATCAGCAAAAAAGAAGAGGTGTAAGCCCAAAGCTGCCTAACCGTATTCAAAGGACATGCAAAACGTGGCGCAAGGAGGCTTTGCAATGACGAGCCTAACGCACAAGTTCAAGGTCGGACAGACCGTCGAGCTGATCCCGTCGATATCGCGATCGGCGGCGAGCGGACACTATCAAATCGTCGGCTTAAGGCCGACCGATGGTGAAAGCATCCAATATTGCATCAAGAGCCGGAGCGAAGCTCACGAGCGCGTCGTTGCGGAGAATGACCTTACGCCTTCGCCGCCCCAGGTTTTCAACGACTGAAGATACGTGACGAAAATTGCCGTTGCTGCGGACAGCATGACGAACCTGAACGACCGTCGAAAGGACGACAATGATGTTCAAGATTCTCGAGTTCAAAGGTGTCGGTGCGGTCCAGGCGACGGAAGTCGGTCACAGGTACGCCACGCGTGAGGAGGCCATGGCCGCGGTCAAGAGCCACCTGAAGAAATTCAGGGCATCCGGCCGTAATCCCGAAGGCGATTATTGGTGGGCACGGGATGCGGACGGCCTGCGAAAATGCTGGATTTCCACCATCAACTAAAGGCCGGCCACGATGTTAAATTTCCCGAACCCAAGCCGCATTTTTGATACCACCCGACGCTCGGTGCGGTTCTGGGGCCATGACAGCGCGATGGAATGGTCGTTCTTCGTAACCGAGCAGGCGCTCAGGCGGCTGGAGCCGACTGCGGCGCGTGACGAAGAAAATCTGCTTCGCGTTTTCGATACAAACCGGGCAAAAATCCACGCTGCGGCCAAGTCCGCCTATGAGCGTGAGCGAAGAGGGTTTTATGAACTGGGGGCGACGGATTTTTGACGGTCCGCCGCGCTTTGGGCAAAGGCTCGATCGCTACCCCTCGTCTGAAAGGCGCTTGAAGTCGGCCAGCACCGCGGCAATCAGCTTTTGGCGGCGCGGATCCTCCGCAGTGATTGTCGCCGAAAACAGCCTGAGCAGGTAGCGCGCTTTCTCAGCAGCTTCCGGCCAATTACTCGCCGGTGCCGCCAGCAAGTGAATTTCCAACTCCTCTTGCCGAGCACGCAATGTTTTCTCGTTCGCCTCCACATCCGCCAATAGGCGGCGAACGTTGGTCGCTTTCTGTGAAGCCATCCCGCGATGNTGATCGAGGTCGATGGTCTTGTCGGTCATGATGGCCGNTCGCGACGGTTAAGGGGATATTCGGCGCTTTGGTACAAACGGCGGATATCGTCACTGCCGTATCTCTGCTCGTCGACTTCAAGAAATGCNCCGGCAAGACATTCGGGNGGCAGGTTTTCGATGGCGAAACGGATGGCTTGTGAGGCTTGTTCAAATCGCTTGTATCCGAAGGACTGACGGCCNAACGACCGACGTCGCGCCGGAAAAAGCTCCGCGGCTGCGCCATAATCAAATTGAGTCATCGCCGAAGCCTCTCGAAGCATTCTGGACGAGGACCATCCAGGCAACCCATACAAATATAAGGTCAAAATGGCACCTTACCAGTGGGTCAGGCTTCAGCGCACCGCGGCAATCTCCGGCACCTCGTCGGTGTGGACCTTGAAGCCCGCGAGCGTGTTGAGCCCGAACGAGGTCGAGATCGCGACGTCGGTCGCGTCGCGGCCGCGCGCCATGAGGATGCGGCCGATGCGCGGGACGTTATGGCGCGCATCGAACGTGTACCAGCGATCGCCGAGATAAACCTCGAACCAGGCGGAGAAATCCATCGCAGTCTCGTCCGGCGGCACGCCGATGTCGCCGAGATAGCCGGTGCAATAGCGCGCGGGAATGTTCATGCAACGGCAGAGCGTAATAGCGAGATGGGCAAAGTCCCGGCAGACGCCGCGGGCCTCCTCGTGCGCCTGCCAGGCGCTCTTGGTCGGGCTCGCGTGCGCGTAGCCGAACTCGATGTGGCCGTGGACGTAATCGCAAATCGCCTGCACCAGCGGCCAGCCCTTAGGCACGGTGCCGAATTTTGCCCACGCCAGCTGGATGAAGCGATCGGTTTCGCAGTACCGGCTGCCGAGCAGATAAAACAGGGTGTCGACCGGGAGCTGTTCCAGCGGATGCTGGACGGCGCGCGGCGCGACAGCATCAGGCTTGCCGCTATCGTTGATCACGAAGTCCGTGGACATCGTCAAAACTCCTGCGGGCGCATGCACGACGTGACATACATTGCCGAAGCTGTCGCGATAGACGTTGGCGGCAATCGGCGGAACAAGATTTAGCCCGTCAGTTGTAACGAGGTCGCCCGCGCGCGAGGGATGCACGCTGAGCATCAGGATCATCGGTGTCGGTTGCGGACACTGATAGGCAATTTCGTACCCGGCGCGAATCTGCATCAACCAGCCCCTTGGCGCGCGGCACGGACATTCGCTGACGCCGACGCAACGAGCGCGTTCACGCTGTTACCGCTGGAGAATAGCGTCACCCGGCCACCATAACGCATATGCTGGCAACATGCATTTCCCGGGCCAAGTTCCAGGCTCGCCGGTTCCCCTAACGCCTCGACATTCCGATCGATCGCGAAGCAACACCCAAACGCTACGGCACACCGCCTGCACACCGTAATCTTTTTCGCCTCAAGCATCCGTGATTGGGCGCCAGGAATAAACGCGGGTCTCCACAGTCTCGTCTAGGGAAGCCGCAGAAGATCGACTTCGCGGCGTCGTGATCGAGATCACGATAAGAACCAGGAGAACGTATATGTTTAAACTTCGTGGCAACACCTATGCCGTGATCGCGGCAATCGCGCTTGCGTCACCACTGACTTCGCCCGCCAACGCAATTCAAGGGAGTGCCACGGCGGCAAACTCTTACCAGCCGGCGGCGCATTCCGCCCGTCCAATGTCGGCTCCGCCCAAAGCTGTCGCGGTCCCGCAGACCACGCTCTCATGGCCCGAAGGAAGCCCGGACTATCACGGCGCTAACGGCGGCTGAGGGCCTTTGCTGCAAATCGGAGCGGTCGAGCTAATTCTGTTTTCAAGATTGCTTGGTCGCGCGCGTTGTTGGCAACGACAGGGAGCACACTTGTTGCTCCCTGTCGCCGCGAAGCGGCGCTCACGGCGGCAAAGCTCGAAATGCTACCGCCGGGAATTTTTGTTCTGCGTCGCTTCTGCGTAGCAAGCGCGCATTGCGCGGCAGCGTTCCGGCCCGGGCGTGTGCGTAGCGTCAGGCTGGCCTACATTAATGAAGGCGCAGATTTGGTCGAGCCCGTTCTTTGAAAGCCAGCCATCATGCACGCCTTTTTTGATGCCAAAACAGTCGGCTCTCGTTTCGTCAGGACCGATAGCTTCATGACCGCACTCGTGTTCATAGAGCCAGTATTGAACGGCAGGAGCGATCCTCTCGAATTTCCTCGGATTGACGACAATGAAACGCGGAAAGGCCGCGCCGTAATCCGCAAGATATGGATTAAGGACTGTCAGCCGGCCGAGACAACTCACTTTCCGGCCGGCTAGCGTCAAGCCATCTGCCGGCACGATGGCGTTCGGATCGCTCAGTAACGACCAGCGCGCATAAAATTCCGGCGTGATGTCGGAGGACGCATCAGGCTTCGGGCCCGGTGCCGCCTGTTGGGCAGTGGCTTCTTGCGCGCAAGCTACTACCGCGACGGCTGCAAATAGCGCGCTCCGCCACGGCGATTTTCGCGACCGCAAACCTATTTCACCAGAACAGGCGCTCCTGAGCTGCCCGCGAACGCTGCCCACGGCACGTTCAAAGCAAGCGTGCCCCCGCTGAAGTTGGTGGTTGAGCTGGCTTTGTAAAAGCCGCTCGCTTTTAGATTGACGCCGTTCGGCCACGTCACGCCCAACCCGGCCTCGCCGCCCCAGAACTGCTCGCCTTCCTGCAACGTTATAACACCGCCGCCGGGAATATTGGTCGCGTCGTGAAAGCCGACCCAATCGTCGAATGTCGCGCCGATATAGGGCGACCACAGCAGCCCACCGCCAGGCATGGCCGCTTGCAGCTTCGCTTCGGCACCGACAAGGCCGGATTGCGCCTGGGTGTTGCCGATGGCTGTCCCGGCGCTGTCGGTGAAACCTCCCAGCGTGTTGTCCAGGTAACCGCCGTGGCCGCTCAGGTCGAGGCCGAGGGCCCAGCCGGCACGCCTTGGATCGAGCAAGAGGAATTGATAGCCAATCTTCACATCGCTGAGAAAGCCGCCAGATGTCGCACTGCCAGTGGCGCCGGTTGCACCGTTGGTGAAATTGCTCGGTGAGAAGCCACCGCCGATTTGGCCGATTGTGTAAAAGCCGCCCTGCCGATAAGCCGCGGCGCCTATAAAGGTGTAGTCGTCGGATCTGACATTCCCCACAGCGCCAAACGAACTGTACTCGTTGTTGTAGAAAAAGTAGCCGGCCAACAAAAGCTGCCGATCCGGTCCAAGACTTAATGCCTGGCTCGCGTCGTAAACGTCATGGAATTCGAAGCCGAGGTTCGCTGTAGTGCTGGAGATACCGGGGGTGGTCGCTCCGCCAGTTGTTATAATTCCACCGTTGTCGTGCAGCGACGAACCAAGAAAACCTCCGCCGACGTAATTGTTTTCGACGAAAGTTTGTTTCATTCCAGCATGCGCTGCAATCACGAGGAAACTGTAGTCAGGAACGAAACCAAAAAAGTTCGTAAGCTGCTGGTTGACGTAGTTTTCGTATACGGCCCATTCCTGTTCTTGAAACCACTCGTGGTACTCGGCTGTCCATGCGGCCTGGGTTTCTGGGGTTTCACTGTTAAAAGCCACGTTGCATGCCGAGGGTGCCGGCGTTTGACTAATTACGCCCGTATTGGGGTCAACCGAAACACAGAAGCCGCCACCACCTTGCGAATTCGGCGAATAGTCCGAGTTGGCGGGGCAGCAATTTATATTTCCTGCCGCTTCGGCCTCTGTCGCGGTGCCGATCTCGAGCACTGTCGTCAGAAGGCAAAGAACGACAACGCTCAGCAGCGCCGTTGCCAGCCGTCCAAACCGGGACGTCAAAATCCAGTCCGCGCGCCCGCTAACGCCATTCACCAAGTTCATGATCATTGCCCCCGACGCAGACTGCTTGCCTGCGCCACCAAGACTCGCCGATCTCGATCCAGCCGTCAGTGGCAAAAAAGCCCGACAACCGCCGTGCAGCCGCGCTGCAAGACGGCATAACTAGACCGTGCGTAGAGAATTTAAGCCCTACGTTCCGCCGACGAGTACCGCGACGCCCCGCATAAATCCATCACATGCCGAACCTGGCTGTCAATAATCATATATGAAATCATATATGATTTTCAACAATCGTGCACGCTGGTCGCGCGCGCGCTTCGGAAACGCTCGCGCCGGCGTCAGCGTCATGCTACTCCGATGCCGGGTGGAAACCGGTGCAGCGAGGGGCGAACCTTGGCTTCCAGCCGAAAGAAACGCCGATCGAACAAATCGGGTCGCGCACCTGCGACGCCGGCGGGCATCGCCGAGGCGTTGCGCGACGCGATTGCCTGCGGCGATCTTGAAGCCGGCTCACCGCTCCGTCAGGACCGCATCGCCGCCGAGTTCGGCGTCAGTCACATTCCGGTGCGCGAAGCGCTCAAGCAGCTCGTTGCCGAAGGTTTGGTCATCTTCATCAAAAACCGCGGTGTCGTCGTCTCCGAGCTGTCGTCCAAAGTCGCATGGGAACTGACGGAATACCGCTGTCTGATCGAGGGACAAATGGCGCGCTGGGCGGTGCCGGTGATGACCGACCACGATCTCGCTCAGGCGGAACAGGTATTGGACAAGCTCGACGAAGAAACCCGGATCAGAGAAATACTGTGGCTGAACACGGCCTTTCACGCCGTGCTTTTCACACCCGCTGACCGGCCGCATTTCCTGGCGTCAATCGAGACCGTCCGCGCCAATCTCATGCGTTACTGGCGCCTGGCGTGGGAGGACCTCGGCCATAAACCGCGCTCGCAGCGCGACCACCGCAAACTTCTGGCGCTTTGCAAAAATCGAAATGCCGAGGCGGCCGGACGCGAGATGGAGCGCCACATACGCGAAACCGGAAACCTCATCGTTGCCTATCTCAACCGCAAAGACCGCGCGGTACACAACCCTCATCACGCTGGCCGTGTACGGGCCACACGGCGACGTTCTTCGCACCGTGACTAGTGGAGCGGATTTGACATTCGCTACCCGCCAAACCCTCGTTCATGAGCCAATGTCAAATCCAAAGCTCCACTAGTGTCCCGATTCCGAAGTTCGCCTTACCTTGCCGCCCGTAACCGAGCGAACTTCGGTATCAAAAGGGACACTAGCATGCATATGAATTCCAGTGCCCCTTTGAACTCGAAGTTCGCAACCGACCTTGCCGCACCTTGCGTGCGAACTTCGAGTTCGGGGCACTGGCAACTAATATTTGTTAGTGGTCCGTTTGATTCTAACATTCGCATGAGAGCGCGCCGAGACGGATGCGAATGTTAGAATCGGACCACTAGGGGCTCCGGCTCGCGCTTTAATGCGCGCCGGAACGACCAATGTTTCCCGCAATCAGGATGCTGTTTGATAAAGTCGATCGGCAAGCGGCGGCGCAGGCTCCGCTGCCCACACCGTTTGCCCCAACAGGAAATGTTGACGGACGTCCGCCGGCCGGAACGGTTTCTTCAGCGGCGGCAACATCGCAAGCCCGTGATTGGCGCCGATCCGCGCGATCTCGCAGAGCGTGGTCTCGTCGCGTCCGCTGATCAAGAGCACCTTGCCGCCGTAGCCGCAGGCTTCCAGCCGGTGAATGATCTCCACCACATTCGACTCGCCAAGCGATAGGTCGAGCACGAGGAGCTCCGGCGCGCCGCTTTTCACTTCCGCCAGAAAATGAGGTATCGCCGTGAAGTTTCGCGCCGCGAACCCGCCGGCTTCCAAAACCTTGCCGACCATGGCCGCGATCCGCAGCTCATCATCGAGCACGAATGCGCGCGCGGCCGCGGGCTGCGCTCTCATCTCGGTGATGCTTCCGGCCGCCATTGATCGCGCCTCGTCCGGCGTTCCGGCGTTTTGCGGCGATCCGGGCATGGACGGCAAAGGCGGATCGCTCCTGTCCCGCTTGCCGCCGCGCAGCAAGTTCGACCACTGCGCCTCTTGCTCGTTTGCTTGCGCCGTGGCCGCGATCACCCGATTGCGGCCGGCACGCTTGGCCTGATAGAGCGCAGTGTCGGCGCGCTTGAGCAAGAGATCGATGCTCTCCTGCGCCGCGCGTTCGGCAACGCCGAAGCTCGCCGTGACCGAGAACGTTTGCCCCGCCGTCTCGAAGGATAGCGCCGCAAGCTTGTCGCGCAGCTCTTCGGCGTACAGGGTCGCGGCGTCGAGGCTTGTTCCTTCAAGCACAAGGGCGAACTCTTCGCCGCCGAGACGGCCGAGAACAACCTTATCCTTGCGCGCCTCGCCACCGATGACGCGCAGGACCTGATCGCCGACATCGTGTCCATAGGTGTCGTTGACGTCTTTGAAATGATCGATATCGAACATCACCGCGGCAAAGCGCCGCCCCGCATCAGCAAGATCGGCGGTCTTCTCGAAGAAAGCGCGGCGATTGAAGGCGCCGGTGAGCGAATCCAGATTGGCGAGCACGATCAGCTCGCGTTGCTGGCGCAACAACCGCTCGGCGGTGCGCAGCCGCGCATAAAGTTCTTCCCTGGCCGGCGGCTTTCTGATGAACTCGTCGGCGCCGCTGTCGAGCGCGTTGACCACGGCGCTCTGCTCGGCATTCGACGACATCAATATGATGTAGATGGCGCGGTCGCGTCCGGAGAGGAGCCGCGCCTCCCAGCAGAGTTCGAGCCCCGACATCGAGGCAAGTTCGGCGCTGGTCATCAACACGCTGACGTCGGGCGCCGATTTGATGTAGTCGAGCGCCTCGCGGCCTTCACTAAAGGCGCTCACCACGTGGCCATCGTCTTCGAGAAGCCGGGAGACGGCTTTCAAGATCGTCCGGCTCGGATCAACCACAACGATGCGCACAGCCGCCCCAACTGTAAAAACGCGAACCTAGCGGCCAGAGTCATAATTCGGTATTTACACGCAAGGGTAGGCCCATGGCCGCATGCCGGCCGCGGCGGGCGTAGCCGGAGTGTGTTCCGCGGGTCATCGCCGGCTGCATTATTCTAGATGCTGGCCAATTGGCCTTTAGGTACCTTAAATCGCCCCAATTATGGCGCCGGCAAAACACACATCTCGTTTACCTAATCGGCATTCTTTTCAGCCGAATACCCAGATACGCCGGATCTTTCTGCTGCATGCGGAACGTGAATTTCCATGAACGGTGCGCCGCAACAAACGCTGCTCGCTCCCGACGATCCCGCGCCGGTCGCGGTTTATAACGGCAACGGCCGATCGCCGTTTCTGCTCGTCGCCGATCATGCCGGCAATATTTTCCCGCGTGCTCTCGGCCGGCTCGGCATTTCCGCCGCGGAAGCCGAGCGGCACATTGCGCTCGACATCGGCATCGCCAATCTAAGCCGGATGGTGGCGGACGCGCTCGATGCCGCTCTCATCCAGCAGACTTATTCGCGGCTCGTGATCGACTGCAACAGGCCGCCCGCCGCCGTTACGTCGATTCCGGAAATCAGCGAACTCACGCCTATTCCAGGCAACGTCGGCTTGACCACAGCCGAGCGGCGCGCACGTGAGCGGGAAATTTTCCAGCCCTATCACGACGCCATTGCCGCCGCGCTTGAGCAACGCCGGCAGGGGAATGCGCCGGCGGCGCTAATCGCGCTGCACAGCTTCACGCCGGTGTTCAAGGCCGCGGAACGGCCGTGGCACGCGGCGCTCCTTTATCATCGCGATCCGCGGCTTGCGCGCGCGCTGATCGCTTTGCTGCGCAACGAAGCCGGACTCACTATCGGAGACAACGAACCCTATTTCGTCAGCGACGCGACCGATTACACCATTCCGGTCCACGGCGAGCGCCGCAATA
>JGI12635J15846_10002135_pt1 | contig 17296 bp, 11 predicted proteins | sample BlaSpr_A8_OM2_M2_FD_15846 | JGI IMG/M metagenome (IMG submission 15846) | reverse complement strand
GATCGCCGGCATCGCGTCGGCGTGGCTCGGCGGTTCGGCGCGAATTCCGTTTGTCGCGGGGCTCGATTCCTACATGCCGTCCTGGCTGGGCAAAGTGCATCCTCGTTACCGCACGCCGTACGCCGCGCTTATCGTTCACGCAGCGGTCTCCATGGTGCTCGTTGTACTGAACTTTAGCGGTTGGTGGATCTGGAATAAAATTATCAGCTTGTCGTTCGTCGGATACCTCTTGCGGGCGTTCGGGTTTGTCGTGGCGAACTTATCGGCGAGCGAGACTGGCGTGCAGGAAACGTTCCAGAAGTTGCTCTCGCTTGCCGTGGTTCTTCAGCTCGTTCCTTTCCTTTATATGTTTGGCGCGTTGCTGAAAATCGCGTTCAGTGATTCCTTTGCAAAAACCTGCTATAGCAAGACGACATTGGTTCTTTCCGGCGCCAGTGGGCTTATCACCACCATTCTAGGAATTTCGCTGGCTTTTTTTCCGGCGCAGCAGGTCACCTCCATTCTTTCCTATGAGGTGTGGATGTTTGGCGGAACATTGTTTTTTATAGGGCTTGCCGCATTTTTCTTTTTTATTTATGGGCGCCGCAAGACGGCGAGAAAACTAGCGGAAGCAGTTCCAGCTGTTTGAGCTTGTGGGCGCTCGTTAGGGCGCCGACTTAGTGACGAGCTTGGGGAGGTTGTGATGTCCAGCAGTGCGACGGCGGGCGTTCGAACGTACAAGAATTATGTCAATGGCGAATGGATTGGCAGCGCCTCAGGGGAAACGTTTCCGGTTTACGATCCTTCGACCGAGGAAGTCATCGCGCAGGTTGCTGCCGCTGGTGCCGCTGATGTCGATCGCGCTGTGAAAGCGGCGCGCGCCGCCTTCGACAGCGGGGCATGGGCCACGACTTGCGCGCAAGACCGCGGACGCATCCTTTTCAAGCTCGCCGACAAAATCCGCCAGAACAGTTCAATACTCGCTGAAATCGAATGCCGCAACACTGGCAAACCCATCGTCGAAGCCGAGTACGATATCGCGGACGTCGCCACCTGCTTCGAATACTATGGTGGCCTCGCCAACAAAGTCCTCGGAAGCGTGAATCCCGTGCCGGCTAACGCGCTCAGCTTTACGCTCCGCGAGCCCATGGGCGTCGCCGGGCAAATCATTCCGTGGAACTATCCGCTGCTCATGGCCGCGTGGAAACTCGCGCCCGCGCTTGCGGCTGGCTGCACATGCATTCTGAAGCCCGCCGAACAAACGCCGCTAACCGCGCTAGAATTCGCAAACTGGTTCGCGGAAGTTGGTTTGCCGCCCGGCGTTGTGAACATCATCAATGGCCTGGGCGAGACTGCGGGCGCCGCCCTCGTTGCGCATCCTGGTGTCGACAAAATCGCGTTCACCGGGAGCGCCTCTGTCGGCAAGCTCATCGTCAAGAGCGCGGCGGACACGCTCAAGCGGGTCACGCTCGAGCTCGGCGGAAAATCTCCGAACATTTTCTTTACCGACGCGGATTGGGAAGCGTCCATCGATGGCGCGCTCTTTGGCGTATTCATCAATCAAGGAGAAGTCTGTTCCGCGGGCAGCCGCATCCTCGTCGAAAAAAAAATCTATTCTAAGTTTGTTGAGGCCATGACGGAGAAGGCCAAACGCATCAAGCTTGGCGCACCCCTCGAGCGCGAAACAAAAATGGGCCCGCTCGTCAGCAAAGAACAATATGACCGCGTCAGTTCTTATCTCGAACTCGGCAAGAAGGAAGCCAAGGTCGCCATCGGCGGCGGCCGCCCGAAGCAGTTCGGTAAGGGTTACTACCTCGAGCCGACAATTTTTTACGACGTGGATAACACCGCGCGCATCGCCCGCGAAGAAATCTTTGGCCCCGTCGCGTCCGTCATTCCCTTCGATGGAGAAGCCGATGCCATCCGCATCGCCAACGACACGCCTTACGGTCTCGCTGCTGCAGTGTGGACGCGCGACATCTACAAAGCGTTCCGCGTCGTGAAATCGCTCCGCGCCGGAATCGTCTGGGTCAATCACATGCAGCCGACCTACGTCGAAGCGCCCTGGGGCGGCTACAAGCAGTCTGGCTTCGGCCGCGAACTTGGTCCTTGGGGCCTCGAAGAATATCTGGAGACAAAACAAGTCTTCGTCAATCTCGACGAAACACCCATCGGCTGGTACTAGAGTTCAGCACGCCGGCTGTGTGTTCCGGCTGGCCGCTAGAAGGAAAAGGAAATGGCTACTATTCAGATTCGCACCGAAATTCCCGGACCGCATTCGCGCGCGCTCATGGCGCGCCGCGAAGCTGCCATCCCGCGCGGGCCCGCCAACGCCATGCCCGTTTTCGCCGCCCGCGCTGATGGCGCGGTCATCGAAGATGTCGACGGCAATCGTTACATCGATTTTGCCGGCGGAATCGGCTGCCTCAACATCGGCCATCGCTCTCCGCGCGTCATCTCCGCGATTCGAGAGCAGCTCGAAAAGCATTTGCATCTCTGTTTCGCCGTCACGCCCTACGAAGGCTATGTCGCTGTGGCGGAAAAACTGAACTCGCTGGCTCCCGGCAATTTCGCGAAGAAAACCATTCTTCTCAACTCCGGCGCCGAAGCCATCGAAAATTCCATCAAGATCGCTCGGGCTTATACAAAACGTCCCGCCGTCATCTGTTTCGAAGACGCCTTCCACGGCCGCACGCTTCTCACCATGTCATTGACCAGCAAGACGCATCCGTACAAAGCGGGCTTTCAGCCGTTTGCCAGCGACATCTACCGCATTCCGTTTGCGTACCCGTATCGCAATTCAGCGGGCACCACAGCTGCCGACTACGCGCATCATCTCGAAGACGCGTTCAAACGCTCCGTCGCGCCGGAATCTGTTGCCGCCCTGATCGTCGAGCCCGTCCTCGGAGAAGGCGGTTTCGTCATTCCGCCTCGCGATTACTTCAAGCTTCTCCAAAACATCTGCCGCAAGCACGGCATCCTCTTCATCGCGGACGAAGTGCAGTCCGGATTCGCACGCACCGGCAAATGGTTTGCTTCCGAACATTTCGGCATCGAGCCCGATCTGATCACCATGGCGAAGTCAATGGGTGGAGGCATGCCCATCGCTGCGGTCACAGGCCGCGCCGAAATCATGGACGCGCCAGGGCCAGGAGCACTCGGCGGCACGTACTGCGGGCATCCTCTTTCCTGCGCCGCCGCGCTCGCCGCGATCGAAACCATCGAAAAGGATGGCTTGCTCGCCCGCTCAACAGGGATCGGCGAACACTTTGAAAAACGCGCCCGCGGCTGGCAGAAAAAATGGCCGCTGGTCGGCGACGTTCGCGGCCTGGGCGGCATGTGCGCTATCGAACTCGTGCGCAACGCAGAGACTCGCGAACCAGCGGACTCCGAAACAAAAGAGATCGCCAAGTATTGCTACGAGCACGGCCTCATCATGATCACCGCTGGCACTTTCAACAACGTCATTCGGATTCTCGTTCCGCTCGTCGTCACCGACGAGCAACTGAACGAAGGACTGGACGTGATCGAAGCCGCGCTCGCAGGCGTCGCAGAACGCAAGCAAGCCGCGCTTTCCCTCGCATAGCTTTGTAATGGAGTACAGAGAAGCGCCAAACTATCGCCTATCGCATCTAACCAAGGGAAGCTTCAGGAGTGTTCGATGCAAGACACAATGACAAAATCTGCAAGCGCTGCTGCCGAACTAAAAGACGCGCGGCTTTTCCGCGAAGCCTGTTACGTGGATGGACAGTGGATTCAAGCGGGCTCAGGCCAAACGATCAACGTGGATAATCCCGCCACGAAGGAAATCATCGGCAAAGTGCCGAAACTGGGCGGCGCGGAAACACGGCGCGCCATCGAAGCTGCGAACACCGCCTTTCCCTCCTGGAGCAAGAAAACCGCGAAAGAGCGCGCCGCCGTCCTTCGCCGCTGGTTCGACCTGGTGATGGCCAACCAGGAAGATCTCGCGCGCCTGATGACGCTCGAGCAAGGCAAGCCGCTCACTGAATCGCGCGGAGAAGTCGCCTACGCCGCCGCGTTTCTCGAATGGTTTGGCGAGGAAGCCAAACGCGTTTACGGCGACACCATTCCGCAGCATCAGGCCGACAAAAGAATCGTTGTCATCAAGCAGCCCATCGGCGTAGTCGCCTGCATAACTCCATGGAATTTTCCCTTGGCCATGATCACGCGCAAAGCGGGACCGGCGATCGGCTCCGGTTGCACTGTTGTGCTGAAGCCCGCTTCGCAAACTCCGTTCTCCGCGCTCGCACTCGCGGAACTTGCCGAACGCGCGGGCGTTCCAAAAGGCGTGTTGAATATTGTCACCGGCTCCGCGACCGAGATCGGCGCCGAACTCACCTCGAATCCCATCGTCCGAAAGCTCTCCTTCACCGGCTCCACGGGAATCGGGAAAATCCTGATGGCGCAGTGCGCAAGCACCGTTAAGAAGCTTTCCCTCGAGCTCGGCGGCAACGCTCCCTTCATCGTTCTTGAGGACGCTGATTTGGACGCCGCCGTTGAAGGCGCCATCGCTTCGAAATATCGCAACACGGGGCAAACTTGCGTTTGCACGAACCGCCTGCTAGTGCAAGACACCGTCTACGATGTGTTCGCCGAAAAGCTGGCTACAGCCGTAAAAAAACTCAAGCCCGCACCGGGATTGGAAGCGGGCTCTACGCAGGGGCCACTCATCGACGACGCAGCCGTCGAAAAAGTGGAAAGCCATATCCGCGACGCGCAATCAAAAGGAGCAAGAATCCTCGTCGGCGGACACCGTCATGCTCTTGGTGGCCGTTTTTTCGAGCCGACGATTCTCACCGATGTCACGCCGCAGATGGCCGTCGCGCGCGAAGAAACTTTCGGTCCCGTGGCCCCACTATTCCGGTTCAAAACGGAAGCCGACGCCATCGCGCTGGCGAACGACACGGAGTTTGGTCTGGCTGCTTACTTTTATGGCCGCGACATTGCCCGCGTTTGGCGCGTCGCCGAGGCGCTTGAATACGGCATCGTCGGGATCAACAGTGGAATCATTTCCACCGAAGTCGCGCCCTTCGGCGGCGTCAAGGAATCCGGCCTCGGCCGCGAAGGCTCCAAGTACGGCATGGACGAGTACGTCGAAATCAAATATCTCTGCTTCGGCGGCATCACTTCCTAACGCGGCCGGACTACACCCGACGAAGCTTGCGTCCCGTACAAGTCCTAAATCGGATTGATGTCTTCGTTTTTCTCCAGCCGGGCGATCAGTCCCTGGATTTGCGCTTTCGTTTGATCCGGCGCGCTCGCAAGCGCGAGCTTCATCTCTTTCACCGCCGTTGCAAAATCACCCTTTGCCGAGGCCATTCGCGCCAGCTCGCCATGCGTATACCATTCGTTTGGCCGCTTCTGTACGTTCACCTTGAAAACGGCGAATCCTTCGTCTTGCTTCTTCTGAATTTGCAGACCGCGTCCATACACATGAAGTTGCAACCCGGTTGCCTTCTCCATTGCCTTCGCTTGTGTTGCATCCGCCTCTTGTTTCTTTCCCATCGCCGCCAAAATCTGCGATTTCGTCAGCAGATTCTCGAATCTCTCCTCGTTTTGGATGGAAGTATCTTCCCACTTCAACGCCTGTTCGAGGCTGCAATTGCCGTCCAGGCACCACGTCGCCGCTTCGTCATAGCCGGCCCACGAAAATCCTCCCGTGTTTCGCAGTTGGTTGCGAATGCTGCGCTCGGTAATCGCCTTTACGTCCACAGAAATGTGGAACGGCACCGCCAGTTTCTCCCACCGCAGCGTCGCTGCCGCCGACTCCGGCTTGATGTCGTCGAAGGTGTAGGTCAGCGCTTCGCGAAATTCCGCCGGCTGCGGCTTCACGTCCACGCGCAAGGCATCCTCTTTTTCGTCATAGCTGAAGCTTCCCCACGACGTCGAGTTCTTGGAAAAAATAATCGTCCAGTGGTCGGCATTCGGAATCATATGCAAGCCATACGTACCTGCCGGCAGCGGCTTGCCTTCCACAGAAACGTCATCCGCAAACGCGATGGCCGTATTTTCGTTCGCCCCCGCCCGCCACACCTTCCCGTACGGTATCGTCTTTCCCCAGATTTCGCGTCCTCCCACGAAAGGTTCGTGATAGACGATTGTGATGTCCGTCAGCCCAATTCGCTGCGTCACCACAGCACGCGGGCTCAACGTCGGCAGATTCAACTCTGTTGCTTGGCTGCCATTCTTAAACTGCGCGTCCGCTCTTCCTGCCAGGCAGCCGATTCCTACCAACAAGCCCAGAAAAATCTTGCATACTTTGCACATAAGCACACCTCTCCGTCTCTCTGAAGAGAACAAAATAGGCCGAAGCGCACCTCCGCTTGGCCTCCTCACCCTTTTGGGATAGACGCTGCGCGACCCAATGCGTGAGCAGCGTGTGCAGAACGCATAATTCCGCTTCCGGTCGGAAGACCTCATAACAACTGACGAATTGCGCGCAAGACGGTCCTAAACGCCGGATTCTTGATAGGTTCAGCTCGCCGAACCATCTTTACGATTGGAAAAAGCATCGCCAGCCTTTACCATCGTGCCGCACTCATCGTTCGCATAAAATCTGCCGCCGAAGGTGAATATGAAGATCGCGATTGGCCTGTCCATTCCCCTACTTTGGATCGTTTTGGCCGTTCCGGCCAACGCGCAGAGCCAGGCTGAGCCTGCGCTCCCCTACTCGCCAAGTTTGGACCTGAGTTCCCTCGACAAGTCCGTTGATCCTTGCGTAAATTTTTACCAGTATTCCTGCGGCCGCTGGCAGAAGAACAATCCCATTCCCTCCGACCAAACCTCGTGGAGCGTCTACGGCAAACTCTACCAGGACAATCTGAAATTCCTGCGCGGAATTCTGGATCAAGCAACAAAGAGCAGCGATACGCGCGACACCGTTACGCAAGAGATTGGCGACTTTTATGCCGCCTGTATCGACGAGCCCGAAGCGGAAAAACGCGGCGTAAGCGCCCTTAAGCCGCAAATGGATGCTATTTCCCGCCTGAACTCCGCGCGCGAGTTGGCTCCTCTAGTTGCCAAGCTGCAGCTCTACGTGGGCGGTTACAGGTCGCTTCTCTTTCGAGCGGGCTCCGACCAGGATCCTGACAATTCCGAGCAGGTCATTGCGGAACTCGGCCAGGGCGGGCTCGGTTTGCCGGACCGCGATAACTACACCAAGGAGGACGCGAAGTCGAAGGAGATTCGCGAACGGTACGTGCAACACGTGCAAAAGGTCTTCGAACTCCTCGGTGACAATGCGGAGACCGCGAAGAAAAATGCAGCAACGTTGATGCGGATGGAAACCGCACTCGCCAAGGCCTCGCTCACACGCGTGGAGATGCGGGATCCTTACAAACTGAAAAACAAAATGGACCTGGCGGCGCTGCGCAAACTTGCCCCAAACTTTGATTGGCACACCTACTACAGCCAGCTTGGCTATCCGGCGTTCGAAATCCTCAATGTCGGCGCTCCAGAGTTTTTCATGGAGGTCAACAAACAGCTGGCGGCCGAACCCGTCGAAAACTGGAAGAGCTATCTGCGGTTCCATGTCGCCGATACCGCTTCTCCTTATCTCTCTTCCCCATTCGTGCAGGAAAATTTTGACTTCTACCGCAAATATCTGCGTGGCGCGAAAGAAATGCAGCCGCGCTGGACCCGCTGCGTACAGTTCACCGATCGCAATTTGGGTGAAGCGCTCGGCCAGGCTTACGTACGCAAAGTTTTCTCTCCGGAGCTCAAGCAGAGCACGCTCGACATGGTGCTGCGCATCGAAGCCGCTATGGAGCAGCGCATCAGCGCGCTCGATTGGATGAGCCCCGAAACCAAAAAGCAAGCCCTCGTTAAACTCCACGGCATCCGCAACAAGATCGGCTATCCCGATAAATGGCGCGACTACAGCTCCGTCAAAATCACGCCCTCCGATTTCCTCGGCGACATGCAGCGCCTCACCGAATTTGAACATCGCCGCGAAATCGCCAAGATTGGAAAACCCGTGGACCACGGCGAGTGGGGAATCAGTCCCACCACAGTGGACGCCTACTACGACCCGCAAATGAACGACATCAACTTCCCCGCGGGCGTCCTTCAACCGCCGCTCTACGATCCGAAAATGGACGACGCTCCCAACTACGGCAATACCGGCGGAACGATCGGCCACGAACTGACCCATGGCTTCGACGATGAGGGCAGCCAGTTTGACGCCATCGGCAATCTCAAAAATTGGTGGAGCAAAGAGGACCGCGATAAATTCGATGAACGCACAAAATGCGTCAGCGACCAGTATTCAAAATACGTGGTCGTGGACGACGTGCACATCAACGGCCGGCTTACCATGGGAGAAGACGTGGCGGACCTGGGCGGCGAAATTCTCGCCTACCTCGCCTGGCAGGGCGCGACCAAAGACAAAAATCTCCAGCCGATCGACGGTCTGACTCCCGAGCAACGCTTTTTCATCGGCTACGCCCAGTGGGATTGCGCCAACGAACGCCCCGAAGACTTGCGCATGCGTGCACAGGTCGATCCGCACTCACCCGCGCAATACCGCATCAACGGAGTTGTCGTCAACATGCCAGAGTTTGCGAAGGCGTTCGCCTGCAAAGCCGAGCAGCCCATGGTAAACCCGCCAGAAAAAGTCTGCCGCGTCTGGTAGCGGCCACTGGATCCGCTGCAAAATGCGCGCCACAAAATTCGAATTCGAACAACGCTTCTGGATTATCGGCATGATTTTCTTTGTCGGTTTTGGTCTTTCCTCCGTCGATCATGTTTACTTCGTGGTTGGCCTCCTGCATCTGCTGGCACCCAGCATAGACCCGGACAGCGCCCGGGGGATTTTTTTGCTCCGGCTGATTTTCGCCGCTGGCGCGGCCCTGATTTTCTTGTCCGCACTCCTTCGCACCTGGGCGACCGCTTATCTGCGCACCGAAGTCGTTCACGACGCCAGCCAGCATTCCGAAGCGCTGGTTGCCGACGGCCCCTTCCGCTACGTCCGCAATCCTTTATATCTCGCCAATCTGCCCATGGCCGCGGGCATTGGAGTCATGGCGAGCCGCTTGGGTTGGCTCTTCATGATTGTGGGAATGTGGCTGTTCGTCTACCGCTTGATTCTTCGCGAGGAGGACGGTCTACTCCAAAGCCAAGGCGAGCCCTATCGAGCCTATTTGAAAGCCGTTCCTCGCTTCTGGCCAGCTCTAACCCCGCGCGTTCCGTCCGCCGGCGGCCAGCCGTACTGGGGCCAGGCGATTGCCGGAGAAATGATTTTCTGGCTTTTCGGCGTAGCTGAGCTTTGCTTCGCCTTCACGTTGAACATCAAGCTGACAGGGATAGTCTTTGTTTCCAGCTTCGCCGTTTACTTCATCGTTGTTCCTTTGGTGAGGAAACGCGCAGCTTCATCCGGGGCCAAATCTTAACTGCCCGCGTAAGACCAAGCGTCCGCGGAATAAAACTCTCTGCGACGGCTAACCACACAACGGCAACCGGAATTGATGCCCGGCCCTACGGCTTCGTCGGTTCGGTGGGTGGCTGCGGTGGGGCCACCGGCGTCGGCTTGTAAACTGTCGCAGGCCTGGCAGGCTGATACGTCACTTTGACTTCCTTTTTCTTCGGCTTCTTTTTCTCTCTGCCTCTTGCATCTCGATTGCCCATCGCTTTGTCCTCTCCAAATTGGTATGTGACAGCGCGGACTAGTTTACCTGACTCCACGAGGGCATGCCCACCAACCCGTCTACGGCCTTTGCATTGCCCATGTCACGCGTCACAGCAGGTTTGTCGGAGAATTTCAAGAAAGCCGGTTAGGAGTGAACCGCGCCGTCATCTCCATCACCCGACGGTAATAGTCCCGCTGCTTCAACCGCGCCCCCGCCGCTTCGTCGATCACAAATGTAACGTCCGGATGCAACTGCAAGCACGAAGCCGTCACCGACGCCGTAATCGGTCCTTCGATTGCCTCAGCGACCGTCTCCGCCTTCGCCGCCCCCGTCGCCAGCAACAAGATCTTCTTCGCTTCGAGAATCGTTCCGATCCCCATCGTGATGGCGCACTCTGGCAACTCTTCGCCAGCACCAAAAAACTTACGGTTATCTTCAAGCGTCTCGTTCGTCAAAACTTTCAGCCGCGTCCTCGACCCAAAACTCGAAGTCGGCTCGTTAAACCCGATGTGCCCATTCCGCCCAATCCCCAGAATCTGCAAATCGATCCCACCCGCCTCGCGAATCGCGCGCTCAAACGCGGCGCAGTATTCTTCATAGTCCCCGCCAATCGTCCCATCAGGAATATGAATATTCCCTGGCGCAACATTCACGTGCGCAAAAAAATTCTCCCGCATAAAACAATGAAAACTTTGCGGATGCTCCGCCGCCAGCCCCAAATATTCGTCCAGGTTAAATGTCACCACCTTCGAAAAATCCAGCCCCTGCTCCCGATGCAGCCGCACCAACTCCCTGTACATCCCCAAGGTAGTGCTACCGGTAGCCAGCCCCAGCGTCACAGTCGGCTTGCTCCTCACCGCGCCAGCAACAATCCGCGCCGCCTCCCGGCTCAGTTCCTCATAGCTCGAATTCAGAAGTACCAGCATTTCCCCGCCATTTTCACCATTCTCCGCAATCTCACATCAGACATTACAAAACAAACAGCCCAACGTTGCCCGCCCCAGCCTTTCCCGTGTACTATCGGCATTGGCAACACAACACTATGCCAGCCGGTGCTATATATACCAAGTCTTCGCATCCCCCAAAGCGCTTCGGAAAATCCTCGAAATCCCAAGAGTTAGGAGTAGAATGGCCAATCCCATTTAGCTCGCGTCTCCAGAGCTATATAGCAGTATACTAGGCCGCTCAACGCACCAACAGTACGCGCATCTCGCGGAGCAAAACGAAAAATGGTCCTCACCGCCACCGATTGGATCGTCATCGCCGCCTACCTGCTCCTCAATCTCCTCATCAGCCTCTACTACCGCCGCCGCTCCTCCGGCAGCACCGAAGAATTTTTCGTCTCTGGCCGCAACGTCTCTTGGTGGCTCGCCGGCACCTCCATGGTCGCCACCACCTTCGCCGCCGACACTCCGCTCCTCGTTACCGGCCTGGTCGCCCGCAACGGCATCTCCGGCAACTGGCTCTGGTGGTCGCAATGCCTCTGCGGCATGATGACGGTCTTCTTCTTCGCGCGCTACTGGCGCCGCTCCGAAATCCTCACCGACGTCGAATTCGTCGAGCTCCGCTACCAGGGCAAACCCGCCGCCTTCCTTCGCGGCTTCCGCGCCATCTATCTCGGGGCCCTCATGAACTGCCTCATCCTCGGCTGGGTCATCAAAGCCATGATCAGCATCACCACCGTCCTCCTCGGCGACGCCATTGCCCAAGGCCGTGTCCTGCGCATCGGCCTCGGCGGCCACAACCTCACAACCTACACTCTCGGCGCACCCGAACACACCGCCCTCCTAATCTGCGTTCTTCTCTTAGTCCCCTTCACCGGCATTTACACTTTCATCGGCGGCCTCTGGGGCGTCCTAGTCACTGACCTCTTCCAATTCGCCCTGAAAATGACCATGATCGTCGTCTTAGCCTGGATCGCCGTAGCCAAAATCGGCGGCATGGCTCTCCTAAAGATCCAGCTCACTCACGTCGACGCCGTCGCCCGCCAATCTGGCGAAACCACCGGCTCCATCCTCTCTTTCTTCCCCTCATTCCATCTCGGCTGGACGACCGACGCCCTCTGGACGCTCCCGGTAATCACCTTCGCTCTCTACCTAGCCGTCCAATGGTGGGCCAGTTGGTATCCCGGCGCCGAGCCAGGCGGCGGCGGCTACGTAGCCCAGCGCATGTTCAGCGCCAAGGACGAAAAAAATTCCCTCGGCGCCACCCTCTGGTTCAACATCGCCCACTACGCCATGCGCTCCTGGCCCTGGATCATCACCGGCCTGGTCGCCGTCGCCGTCTATTCCCCTCACGGCGGCCTTCACCCCAGCGCCGAATTCGCCGCCGAACCCGAAAAAGGTTACGTCATGGTCCTCCGCGATTTTCTCCCCCCCGCCCTGCGCGGCCTGATGATCGCTGCCTTCCTCGCCGCCTTCATGTCCACAGTCGGCACGCAGCTCAACTGGGGCACGTCCTATCTCATCAACGATTTCTACCGCCGCTTCCTCGTCCGCAAAGCCAGCGACAAACACTACGTCTTCGTCAGCAAAGTCATCATCGTCCTGCTCGTCATCCTCAGCGGTTACGCCGCCGCCAACATCACCAGCATCCAATCCGCCTGGCAACTCCTCCTCGGCATGGGCGCCGGCACCGGCTCCGTCCTCCTTCTCCGCTGGTACTGGTGGCGCATCAACGCTTGGAGCGAAATCTCCTCCATGATCGCCGCCTTCGCAGTTTCCATGTCGCTCACCCGCGTCCAGTTCGCCGGCAACAGCTCGGTTGTCTTCGCCAAGACCGCCCTCATCACCACTGCCGCCACCACAGTAGTCTGGCTACTCACCACGCTAATCACCAAACCAGAGCCGGAAGCCAAACTAGTCCAGTTCTACCGCCGCGTCCGCCCCACCATCCACGGCTGGAAGCACATCGCCTCCCTCGCCCCCGACGTCGCCCCCGTCCGCGACCTCACCGCCAACGCCTTCGACTGGATCATGGGCTGCGCGCTAGTCTATTGCGCAATGTTCTCCATCGGCGAATTCGCCCTCCACGACTGGCTAATGGGCGCCGTCCTCCTGATCGCCGCCGCCCTCTCCGGCTACTTCATCTACTGGAGCCTAAGCCGCCGCGGCTGGCAAACCCTCTCCGGCAAGTAACCTGCTCTCTGCCACACGCTCTTCCACCACACGCGCTCACCTCAGCGATTGTCATCCCCTCGCAGCCCAAAGAATTGTCATCCCGAGCGGAGCGAGGGATCTGCTTTTCTCTTCCTCTTCTCCGTGCCCTCTGTGCCTCTGCGACCTCTGCGTAAAATCCTTTTCCGATTCCGTCCCTCGTACTGTGTTTTACCCGAGATAAATTAACTTCCCGAAATGTCAAACTTTTGCGCTACAGTTCGAACTCCAAGGAGCAAGCATGTCAACAAATGCTGTAGCCGCAAGAAACCCCCGCGCAAACTCCCGCACCCTGGGCGCACTCTGGATCGTCTACGGCATCCTCCGCCTAGTAGCGGCCATCCTCCTGCTTCTCTACGCCGGCACCGCCACGGTAATGTTCGGCGCCCTCCTAACCCGCGTCGCCGATTATGCGTCCTTCATGGCCATCTTCCACGTCCTCTACATCGCCGCCATCATCGTCACCGCCCTCTCCGGCCTCTTCGGTCTCTTTGCAGGCTTAGCTCTCCTCGCCGGAAAATCCGCCCGCACCCTCGTGCTACTCGCCGCCTTCTTCTCCCTCTCCGACCTTCCCCTAGGCACCACCCTCGGCATCTACACCCTGATCGTCTTCCTCCCCTGAACCTCTTAACGCACAGCCTCCCCATCACCGTCATTTCGTCCTGCTTCTCCCGCCACTAACCACTCGTCACTCGCCACTATCCCCTTTAGAATCACATCTTTTGCAGACCCCTACCTCTTAACTCCCATCGAATCACATCTTTACAAAAAACCGGGGAGGGGTCGTGCCAGGCATTTTTGTTCCACCCAAGTCATTCCTATTTTTTCCACAGTGAGTGCCGGTCTCGCTAACCTTCTCAACCTGCAAACCTTCCAACCTTTAAACGCTACTTCTTTATTTCCTCAGCTTCGGCCACTCCCACAAACCTATCCGCGCCGCCGTAGTAAAAAAGAAACTTGCCACCCCACTTCACCATGCCTTCGACAAACACCACGTTCGGAACCTGCCCAACTTTCTCCCATTCCTTTTCCGGCGCGAAGACTGGCTCATCCGTTCGCGAAATCAGTTTTCGCGGATCGGCCCGGTCAAAGACCGCGACGCCAGTGCGGTAGACGAGCTTGTCGTCCGCGCCGTTGTAGACCAGCACGATTCCTGTCGGCGTCAGAATGGGCGGCGGCCCTGGCTCGACCACACGCGAATCGAATTTTCCCGGCCGCCGCGGAAGCACCGGCGTTTTCGTCGCCTCCGTCCAGTGAATCAAATCGTCCGAATACGAAAGCCCCATCTGGTCGGTCTGGTCCGGTGTCGTTCCGAGCCAGTACATCCAATATTTTCCGCCGATTTTTTCCGGCACGATCGCGCCGGACTTGGTCCACGCCACGTTCCAGTTGCCCTTGTACGCTGGCAAGATCACGCCTTTGCGTTCCCAATGAATCAAGTCCTTCGACGTGGCGAGGCAAAGCTGCGCATCTTTTTTGTTGTAGCCGGTGTACGTCAGGTAGTAAGTGCCGCCGAATTTCTGCAGCCGCGGATCTTCAACACCGCCATCTTTTTCGTAGTCGGTTTCGGGAGAAAGGACCGGCTCGGCGCGCCGCGTAAAATGAATTCCATCCGTGCTCTCTGCATAACCGATTCGCGAAGTTCCCGCAGCATCTTGCGCGCGATAGAGCATGACAATTTTTCCGAACGGCAGCCCCTCAGCACTCTTTTCCAAGGAATCATTGCGGAGGACCGCCACAGCAGGATTGAAAACGCCTGCGGATTCCCAGCCCGCGCCCTGGGGAGAAAGGATCGGAGTTTCCGATGCGCGCTGCCACGCGCCAAATGGCGAATTCGCCGCTGGAGCCGCAAGGGCCAGCGACACGGCAACGAAGAAGAGCGTCAGAAATATTTTGTGCTTGCGAAAATGCATTCTCCGCAACTCCTTACTCCGCAGCATTACTTGGTTTTGCAGGCTCAGCCGACTTGGCGGGCGCGGCTGGCGGCTTGGTCGGCTTCGCGCGCTCGAACTTCGCGGAGCGAACAATTCCTTCGCCCTCCTTCACCACGATCAATTGGTTGGGCTTCACGTCTTTCAACGTGTCCACGCCGCCGCTCGGCCAGCGAATTTCGAGCAGCTCAACCTTCTCCGCTTTTCCAATGCCGAAGTGCACGCGCAAGTCATTTTGCGAAATGTAGCTGCCGCCGCTGCGCACCTCATCAATTTGCTGATGCGGCTTCGTTTCCCCGGGCAGGTGGGTCACGCAGCGCAAACGCGCGCCAATTCCGCTGCGATTCGATTTTGTGCCAATGGTTTTTATCTTCAGCCAATTATTTTCAAGACGCGAATCGCAGCGCAGCAGCTGGGGAAAATCATTGTTAGTGTTCACGACCACGTCGATGTCACCATCGTTGTCGAAATCGCCGAACGCCGCGCCGCGCGACGCGACCGGCGCCATGATTCCCGAGCCGCCTTGCGAGGACACATCTTCAAAATGCCCGTTGCGCAAATTGCGGTAGAGAATTTTCTGCTGCGCATATCCCGCTTCGGTCCGCAGTTGCTCGACTTCGGGATAGACGTGGCCGTTGCAAATCAATATGTCCGGCCAGCCGTCGTTGTCCATGTCGAAAAAGCCGCAGCCCCAGCCGAGGAACTGCGTATGCTTGCCGAGGCCGGCGGGAAACGTGGCGTCCTCGAAATTTCCGCCGCCGATGTTGTGGTACAGCGACGGCGTGTCGCCCGCAAAATTTGTTTTGATGATGTCGAGATTTCCGTCGAGATCGTAATCCGCGGCGGAAACGCCCATGCCGGCCTGGGGCTTTCCGTCCGCGCTCAGCGCGCATCCCGCTTCCATGGCCACGTCGGAAAAGGTGCCGTTCTTCTTGTTTTGATAAAGCGCGCTGGCCGTCGAATCATTCGCGACATAAATGTCGGGCCAGCCGTCGTTGTTAAAATCGGCGGTGAGTACGCCGAGCCCGAAAGTTCCATTGGCTTGAAAAATTCCGGCGCGCTCGGAAACATCGGAGAATGTGCCATCGCCGTTGTTGTGAAACAAAATATTTTTCCCGCCGATGAGTCCCGGCGGGCCGCAGGCGACGAGCACTCCTTTGTAATTGCAGGGACCAGATTCGGGGACGGGCGCGGTGGCTAAATCGAGATCGATGTAGTTCGCGACAAAAAGGTCGAGATGGCCGTCGCGATCATAATCGACGAAAGCGCAACCGGTGTTCCAGCGTTTTCCGCTTGTGCCGACGCCGGCTTTTTCGGAGACGTCGGTGAATGTTCCGTTTCCGTTGTTGTGAAACAAAACATTTTTGCCGAACGAAGTAATGTAAATATCGTCGAAGCCGTCGTTGTCGTAGTCGCCGACGCAAACGCCTTGTCCCCAGCCGTAATGGATTAGGCCGGATTTCGCCGTGACGTCGGTGAAAGTGCCATCGCGATTATTTTTGAAGAGATGCGAGACGGGTTCCTGGCCTTTGGGAAATCCTTCGAGGCGCCATCCGTTTACCAGAAAAATGTCGAGCCAGTCGTTGTTGTCGTAATCGTAGAAAGCTACGCCGCAGCCTGTTGTTTCCAATAAATATTTATTTTTGTGTTCGCCGCCAAAAACTGTTTTTGCGTTGAGGCCAGATTCGCGTGCGACATTGACGAAGCTGACGCCGAGGTCGCCCGGAGGAGCCGGATATTCATTCGAATTGGCCGCGGCGGCGTGGTTCGAATGGGGAGCGGGAGATTGGTTCGAATCGCCCAGAGACTCACAGCGAATCTTACTCGAACGGATGGGCCGAGCTAGCGCCAGGACGCTTTCTAGCGGCAGGACTAGCGCGGAGCGGCTTAGCGATTTAAGAAATGCGCGACGTGAGGAAGACAAATGGAATAATACCTTCCCGGGTTTGGCTCATGTTAAGATTTGCCGCTGCTCCGTATTGTACGGCCAAATGATGATTCAAACTGAGGGGCGCGAGAGAATCAAGGATTCTCTTGTCCTACGGGCCTTCCTACCGTGATCGAAAGAAAACACACAATTCGAAAAAGGCCAGGATTCCGCGGGAGTTTGTTCGGCGCGGCGCTGCTCGTCGTTCTAGCGGCCGCGCACGTACAGGCGCAAGGGACATCCGGGGTGAAGGAAGCGGCACGAACGAAGGAATTGGCTGGAGCGAAGGAACAAGCGCGCGCGCCAGGGCCGCCGCCTACAGCCGAGTTGGCAAAGCCGATCGAATTAATGCGGGCAGTTCGTCCATGGGAGTTTCTGTCAACACTAGGGACGCGCGCAGGGCTGCTGGGAAATGAATCGGGGCGGATGGAAGCCTGGGTTTATCCGCTGAAGATTTTTCGCGACTTTCATTTGAAATTTCATGTGGATGGGAAAACGCTCGCTGCGGATTCGCTGGCGCGGACGCTAATCACTCGGCCGGAATCGAGCACGATTGTTTACACGGGCGATACATTTTCGGTGCGAGAGACTTTTTTTGTGCCGGTGCGGGAACCAGGGGCGGTGATTCTCTTGGAGGTAGCAACAGAGAGTCCGCTC
>JGI12635J15846_10002134_pt1 | contig 17317 bp, 11 predicted proteins | sample BlaSpr_A8_OM2_M2_FD_15846 | JGI IMG/M metagenome (IMG submission 15846) | reverse complement strand
TTTGCGCCGCCGCTCGGCCTCGGCCTTTACGGCGCCTGCCTGATCGGCAACGTGCCGATCGAACAGACCGTCAAGCCGATCTTGGGCTATCTCGGATTGCTTTTGATGTGCCTGCTGGTGATTGCCTTCGTGCCCGGCATCAGCACCGCGCTGCCGCGCGCGCTCGGCTATTGAACGGGAGAGACATTTACTTTGAAAGTCCTCTTGACCCACACGCCGCAAGCCCGCCGGCAATATTACGGCGAGCGCAGCCTGCGGGGCTTGCAAGCCCTGGCGCAGGTCGTCCTGCATGAAGCCGGCGAGGCGCTGAACGCGGCCGGCCTGATCGAGGCGGCGCGCGATGCCGATATCATCGTGGCCGACCGCCTGACCGAAGGGCCAGGCGAGATTTTTCGGCGGCTGCCGAAACTGCGCGCCTTTGTTCGATGCGCGGTCGATATCCGCAACATCGATGTCGACGCGGCCAGCGCGGCCGGCGTACTGGTGACGCGCGCCGGGCCCGGCTTCGTGGCATCGGTGACGGAACTCGCGCTGGGCTTCCTGGTCGACCTGTCGCGCGGAATCTCGCGGACGACGGCGGATTATCATTCGCGACGGATGCCCGAGGTGATGATGGGGCGGCAGCTTGCCGGCAGCCGGCTTGGCATCATCGGTTACGGCAGCATCGGCCGAAACCTTGCCGGAATCGCAAAGGCGCTTGGCATGGAGGTTTTGGTCGCCGATCCCTTTGCAACCGTGAGCGAGAAAGGCATCAGGCACGTTCCGCTCGAAGATCTGCTTGAACAGTGCGACTTCGTTGTCTGTCTGGCGGTCGCCAATGAAGCAACCGAAAATCTGATCGGCCAGGCGGCGCTGGCGCGGATGCAGCCGCACGCGTTCTTCATCAATTTGTCCCGCGGCAATCTGGTCGATGAGGCCGCACTGGCCGCGGCGCTGCGCGAGAACCGCATTGCCGGCGCAGCGATGGATGTCGGCCGCGCCCGGGATCAGATGCCGACATCGGAGCTGGCAAGCTTTCCGAATGTCATAGCCACTCCGCACATCGGCGGGTTGACGCCGCCGGCGATCGAGAGTCAGTCACTGGAAACGGTTGGGCAGGTCGAAGCGATTATCAAGGGCCTTGTTCCGATCGGCGCCATTAATGCCGATCGCTGGACGCGCAGAGCCAGGATTTGAAAATGACAACACGCAAAGATTCTGACCCCGTCATTCCGGGATGGTCCGAAGGACCAGACCCGGAATCTCGAGGTTCCCCGATGTGCAACTGCACATCGTGGTTCGCATCTTCGATGCGCCCCGGAATGACGGTGCAATTTCAGAAGCGGCTTCCTTTTTTTTACGGTTGGATCATCGTCGTCGTGACGTTCGTCACCATGGCGATCGGGGTCAACGCGCGCACCGCGTTCTCGCTGTTCTTTCCGCCGATCATCGACGAGTTCGGATGGGAGCGCGGGGTCACCGCGGGCGCGTTTTCGTTCGGCTTTGTGATCTCCGCCGCGGTCAGCCCGCTGATCGGCCGGCTGATGGATCGCGGCGGCCCGCGCGCCGTGATGGAACTCGGCGTCGCGTTGATGGGGGGAGGGCTGCTGCTGGCGCCGCTGACGACCCAGCCATGGCATCTGTATCTCACCATCGGCGTCATGGTCGGCGCCGGCAGCGTCTGTCTCGGCTACTCCGGTCAATCGCTGTTTCTCCCAAACTGGTTCATCCGCCGTCGCGGTCTGGCGATGGGGCTGGCCTTCGCCGGCGTCGGGATCGGTTCGATGACGCTGTTGCCCTGGGTGCAGCACATGATCGAGCAGACCGGCTGGCGCACCGCCTGCACGGCGATGGGCATCGTGGTCCTGGTCGTGCTCGCGCCGATCAACCTGCTGTTACGCAAGCGTCCCGAGGACGTCGGTCTGCAGCCCGACGGCGACGCCGCGCCTTCGGCCGCCAACAAGCCGGTGTCCTATGTGGTCGATGCCGATTGGGCGAGCATCGACTGGACCTTGAGTCGCGCGCTGCGCACCGCGCGCTTCTGGTGGATTGCGATCGGCTATTTCGGCGGCTTGTACATCTGGTACGCGGTGCAGGTGCACCAGACCAAATTTCTGCTCGACATCGGCTTCAGCCCGAACGTCGCGGTCTGGGCGCTGGGCGCGGTCAGCCTGCTCGGCATACCCGGCCAGATCTGGCTCGGACATCTCTCCGACCGTGTGGGACGCGAATGGATCTGGACCGCGAGCTGCCTCGGCTTTGCGATCTGCTTTGCGGCGCTGATCGCGTTGGCGCACTTTCCGACGTTGCTGTTGATCTACCTCATGGTGCTGGCGCAGGGCGCGCTGGGCTACGGCCTGACCTCGATCATGGGGGCGGTGGTGCTGGAAATTTTTCAGGGCCCGCATTTCGGCAGCATCTTCGGCTCCGTGATGCTGGCGGCGCTCGCAGGCGGTGCCGCGGGTCCGTGGGTCACCGGCTTGCTGCATGACATTTCCGGCAACTACACGCTTGCCTTTGCCATCGGCATCGGCGTCAGCGCGCTGTCCGCCTTCGCGATCTGGATGGCCTCGCCCGGAAAAATCCGCGCGGTCGCCGGCCAGTTGCATCGGGTGCCCGCCGGAACCGCCGCCGGCTAGGTCCAAGACAATTCCTCAGGCCACGCCGGCGCATTGGAATACCAATCCCGGCGCGGACCACCATATCCATGGCTTGCCGCATGGCCGGCGGAGCAGTATTGACATCATCAGTGCCAAATCATTAGATTGCGCGTCAGTCCGATCCGGATGAAACTGAGCCTTCACGCGCGACAACCGCTTTCGAGGATGCCATGAACGAGCATGTTCAGACCGCGCAGACCGAGCCGCTTTTCAATCCGCTGTCGCCGGAGTTCATTCGCGATCCCTATCCGCATTACGAGCGGCTGCGCACCACCGACCCGATGCATCTCTCGCCGCTCGGCATGTTCGTNGCGAGCCGGCACGCCGAGGCGAGCCTGGTGCTGCGCGACAAGCGCTTCGGCAAGGACTACATCGAGCGGACCAAGCGGCGCTATGGGCCGCAAATCATGGAGCAGCCGATCTTCCGCAGCATGAGCCACTGGATGCTGCAGCAGGACCCGCCCGACCACACCCGCTTGCGCGGCCTGGTGGTGAAGGCCTTCACCGCGCGCCGGGTCGAGGACATGCGGCCGCGCATTCAGCAGATCGTCGATCAGACGCTGGATCGCGTTGCGCCGCAGGGCCACATGGACCTGATCGAGGATTTCGCGTTCCGGCTGCCGGTCACCATCATCTGCGACATGCTCGGGATTCCCGAGGAGCATCGCGAGGTGTTTTACTCGAGCTCGCGCGACGGCGGGCGGATTCTCGATCCGGTGCCGCTGACGCCGGCCGAAATCGCGCAGGGCAATGCCAGCAACGCCATGGCGCAGATGTATTTCCAGCAGCTGTTCGAGCTGCGGCGNAAGAACCCCGGCGACGATCTGACCACGCAGCTGGTGCAGGCCGAGGAAGACGGCAGCAAGCTCTCCAACGAGGAACTGACCGCCAACATCATCCTGCTGTTCGGCGCCGGCCACGAGACCACCGTCAATCTGATCGGCAACGGGCTGTTGGCGCTGCACCGCAATCCCGATCAGCTCGCGCTGCTCAAGGCCCATCCGGAACTCATCAGCAACGCCATCGAGGAGTTCCTGCGTTATGACTCGTCGGTGCAATTGAGCGGCCGGGTGGCGCTGGAGGACATCGAGGATCTCGGCGGCAAGAAAATCCCCAAGGGCGAGAGCGTGCTGTGCCTGCTCGGGTCGGCCAATCACGATCCCGCGGTCTATCCGGACCGGCCTGATAGCCTCGACATCACCCGTCCCAATGTGCGTCCGCTGTCGTTCGGCGGCGGCATTCACCATTGCCTCGGCGCCCAGCTGGCACGCATCGAGGCCGAGGTCGCAATCGCGACCCTGCTGCGCCGCTTGCCGGAGCTCAAGCTCGACGACTCCGTGAACCCGGAGTGGCGGCCGACCTTCGTCCTGCGCGGCCTGAAAAGGCTGCCCGCCAGCTGGTAACGGTGTCGGCGTCAGGCCGTCACACGATCGCGCTGTGACTTCGCCACAGTTGTCTCTATATATGGCGCTGCTCCGGCGCTGATTTCAGCGCGGCAGCTTGTGGGTTGCCGGCGGATCGCGTCGTGCCGCGCGAGGCGCGCCGGGGCGGGCTCAAAGGGAGACACCGTGCAGACGACGCTGCTCGGACTGGCGATTGCCTTTATCATTGCGCTGATGGCCGCACTGATCGGGCCGTACTTCATCGACTGGAACCAGTTCCGGCCGCAATTCGAGGCCGAGGCCAGCCAGGTCATCGGCGCGCCGGTGCGTGTTGGGGGTGAACTGAACGCGCGGCTGCTGCCGACGCCGTCGCTGCGGCTGCGCTCGGTCGTCGTCGGCGGCCCCAACGATCTCGGCAAGGTCCGCGCCGACAAGCTCGACGTCGAATTCAGCCTCGGCTCGCTGATGCGCGGCGAGTGGCGGGCCGACGAGCTGACCATCAACGGCATGTCGCTGGACCTCGGCCTCGATCCGCAGGGGNNGATCGACTGGCCGGCNTCGACCGGCAAATTCAACCTGGGCACGCTCTCGATCGACCGGTTGAACCTGACCGGCCGGATCGCGCTGCACGACGCCGCAAGCCGCGGCACGCTCGAGCTGAACGATATCGGCTTCTCCGGCGACGTGCGGTCGCTGGCGGGCGCGGTGCGCGGCGACGGCAATTTCACGCTGGCGGGCCTGCGCTATCCGTTTCGCGTCTCGTCCGGTCAGAGTGGGGACGGAGGCGGCACCCGCGTTCATCTCAATATCGATCCCGGCGCGCGGGCCTTGTCGATCGATCTCGACGGCGTGTTGAGCTTCGAGACGCGCGCGCCGCGCTTCGACGGCGCGCTGGTGCTCGCGGTTCCCGCCGGCCTCAAGGCCAAGGGAAACGCCAAGGGCGATGTCCCGATCACGCCCTGGAAAATATCGGCCAAGGTCAAGGCCGATCCGGCTGGCGCGCGACTCGACCAGCTCGATGCCAGCTACGGCCCCGAGGAAAACGCGCTGAGATTTTCCGGGCTGGGCGACGTTCGCTTCGGCGCTTCGCCGTTGCTGCATGCCGTGATGTCGGCGCGCCAACTCGATGCCGACCGGTTTGCCGCCCGGGACAACATCGCCGCCGAGCCGCTGCGGCTAATGCCGTTGCTGCGCGCGCTGATCGCGGGAACGCCGCAGTCGCCTGTGCCGGCGCGAATCGAGTTCAGCTCCGAGCAGATCATGCTGGGCGGACGTCCGGTGCAGAATCTTTCCGCCGAGTTGAGGTGCGACACCCGATCCTGGGCCATCGACCGGCTCGAGTTCCGCGCTCCCGGCGCGACGCTGGTGTCGCTGACCGGCAGCAGCGCGCAAGCGGGCCAGTCCGGCAAGTTCAAAGGCGCGCTCAGTGTCGAATCGGCGGACCCCGATGCGCTGGCGACGTGGCTGCAGGGCCGCAGCGAGATCGTCTACCGCAGCCAGAAGCCGCTGCACCTGAGCGGCAATGTCAGCGTGGCCGAAGGTCATCTCGGCATCGAGGCCATGAAGGCCGAGATCGATGGCGGCGCCGTCGAAGGGCGGGTTTCGCTTCTCAATCAACAAACCGGCGGCGGCTCCCGCTTCGAAGCAGAGCTGAAGGGGGACCGCCTTGATCTAGATGCGGCGGCCGCCTTTGCGCGTTCTCTGGCGGGCCCACCGGGCGAATGGCCCGACGAGGCGATGCTGTCGCTCGACATCGGCCGCGCCACCGCGGCCGGGCAGGAGTTGCGGCCGCTGTTCGCGAAGGTCGGTTACAGCCCGAAGGAGGTTGTCATCGACCGGTTGAAAATCGGTCGGCCTGATGGCGTGATGCTGGAGGGCGGGGGCCATTTCGATCGCGTCGATTTATTAGGGAAGCTGGAGCTTGGTTCGACGGCAGCGTCGCTGGGACAGCTCACCGGACTTATCGCGCCGTTTGCGCCATCGTTGGCGTCGCGGCTCAATGCGCTGGGAACCGAAACAGGTCCCGTGCGCGGAAAACTGACGCTCGATCTCACCAGGAACAAAGCTGTCAGTGGTCCGGTCGTGTTCGGCGGATTAGATCTTGATACGCCTGAGATCAAGGGCCACGCCAGCATTACGGCGCAGCCATCATTCGAAGCGCTGCGCGGCGGCGATCTCGACGCGCTCCGTCGAACCGAATTCAGCGTTGAAGCGAAACTGTCGTCGGAGCGGGGCGGCTCGGCGCTTGCGCTGCTGGGCCTCGATCGCGCAATCGGGCTCGGCGAAGGTTCGGTGCAGTTTCAGGGATCGGCGGCCGGGGTTTGGCACAAGCCATTGCGGCTGAACGTCAAGGTATCGGGCGCGGGACTGGACGCCGAAGCGCAGGGCACCGCCGAACCCTGGGCGGCCGAACCCAGGGCCAGCGTCAATCTGAACGTTCGCAGCGTCAACCTCGCGCCGCTGCTCGATCTCAGGCCGACCGACCCGCTGGCGCAAAACATAAAACTCTCCTCGCGCGTCTCGCTTATTGGCAACAGGCTTTCCTTCGACGATCTCGACAGCATGATCGGCGGCTCACGGCTGCGCGGGCGGCTGGCGGTGACGCTCGGCGGCGAAAGGGACGTCGAGGGCGAGATCGGCCTCGATACGCTCGATCTGAAGCCGGCCTTTGCGCTCGCCATCGGTGCGGTCGGGCACGACGCGGCCGAGCCGCTCGGCGCCGGACTGTTGAAGGGATGGCGCGGCCAGATTGCATTTCAGGCGCTGCGCGGCACGCTGCCTGGTGGGGTCGAGCTGCGCCCGTTCAGCGGCACCGTCAAGAGCGACGGCCAGTCGTTGACCCTCGACGCGATCAAGGGCGGCATCGGCGGGGGCGAGGCGACCGCCGCTATCGACGCCCGGCAGAGCCCGAATGGAATTGCCTTGAATGCACGCCTTCAGCTTTCAGGTGTCGATGGCGCGGCGTTGCATTATCGCTCGCTGGCGATGCCCGCCGGCCGCGCGTCGATGCAGATGACGCTGACGAGCCAGGGCCGCAGCGCCTCGGCGCTGACCGGCGCGTTGTCCGGCAGCGGCGCCGTGACGCTGGAATCCGCTCACCTCAAGAGCCTCGATCCACGCGCTTTCGACGCCGCGATCCGCGCCAGCGACAACGGGCAGGCAACCGACGATCTCAGGCTGCGGCAGATCGTCGAGCCGGCGCTGTTGGCAGGCGGCCTGTCGGTCAAGTCGGCGCAGATTCCGTTCACCATCGGCGACGGCCGGCTGCGCGTTGGCGCTACCACGCTGGAGGCCGACGGCGCGCGCGCCATCATCTCCGGCGGATACGATATTCCCGCCGACCAGGCCGACATTCGCGTCACGCTTGCCTCGACCGCGGCCGGTCAGGCGACCAGCCGTCCGGAGATCCAGCTGTTTGCCGCAGGTTCGCCCGATGCGCTCGATCGCACCGTCGACGTGGCGGCGCTGTCGTCATGGCTGGCAGTGCGGGCGATCGATCGCGAAACAAGAAGGCTGGATTCGATCGAACGCGGCGAGCCGCCGCCGGCATTCCGCGCATCGATCCCGCCGCCGGCGGCAATACCGCCTGCGGTTGCAGCGCCGGGCGCGGCGACTTCCGATCAACCGCCCACCGACGTGCGGCTCCCCGGCCGCGATCCGCGCCGGCTCCTGCTCAAACCGAAGGTTAGCGCACCGCGCCCGCCCGCCGCGGCGGCGGCGCCAAATCCTGCCCCACCCGTGGCCAGCCAGCAGGTGACGCCCCTGCCGCCACCGATCGAGGTCCGCCCCGCACCGGGTCCGGTCGCGCGGCCGAAGCCGAAACCGCCGCTGGCGCTGACGCCGCCGGTTGCCGCGCCGCCGCGCTAGGCGCTCTAGCGGCCTGGAACGATCGGAACCAGGACGTGGCTGAAGCCGGTGCTATCGATATGGAGCGTGGTCGTTCCCGCAAACAGGCGAGACGGCCGATCGCGGGGATCGTCGTGCAGGAATGGTCCGCATCCCAATAGCTCGTTCTTGAAATTGGAGAGTTTCAGTCCGGTCGTTGCCTGCCACTGATAATCTTTGCCGCGGATGCTGAGCGCGATCCGATATCCCCTGGGCACGCCGACCGATGTCGGCCAGAGTTCGATGGCAACATCGACCGGCTTGCCGGGTTGCAATCGCTGCACCTCGTCATGGCGGTGGTAAGGGCGATACGGCCGAGACAGGGTGGCGTCGAGCTTGCGATGAGACGCGCGCAGCCAGCCCTGCGCCACCGGGGTGTGCGGATCGATCGCGCCGGCAAAGGTCACTTCGCGGAGATCCGGGCAGAAAACCCGGAACACGACGAAGATGTCGGCATCCGCGGTGCTGGAAGAGATCCGCAAATTCGCCGCCAGCGGACCTGTGATCTCGGTGTCCTCCGCGAGCGGCGCAGACATGAAAGTCAGTCCGTCGCCCATCGCCGCGAAGCTGATCGCCGCGTCCCGGGCCGGCGGCTGCAGCGAGAGTGTTTGATCTGCGGGATCGAGGTAGAATTTGGTCCAGACGGTCGTTGGCAGCGGCCAGCCGGTCTCACTCCGTTCGACGAAGCCATCGATATGGCGAACCTGCAGCTGAACGCGCGGCTGCAGGTCCCATCCGTTGGCTTCGCCCTTGAGGTGGAAATCGAAGAATCGCCTCTGCAACTCGCGCCCGTAGTCGGTGTAGAAATGCGTCCAGTGCTCCAGGCCGTGACACTCCAGCCACTTCTCTTTCGACGCCGCCCGAACAAAGCCTTCAAAATTTCCGCGCGGATGCAGGCCCTGGCCGCCCCAATTGGCCGCCGACAACAACGGCACCGTCACCTTGTTCCAGTTTGGCGACCGCGCTTGGTGGTAATCATCATCGAGCGGATGCGCCAGAATCTCATCGCCAAAGCTTGCGCGGTTGCGGGCCAGTTCCTCGTCCGACATGGTTTCGTCGCCGCAAACCAGCGCGCCGGTGACCTGGCTGCGTGGCCCTCGCTCGCCCAGTCCGTATTGCACGGTCTTCACCTGCATGTCGTACCAGTTGGCCCAGAACGTCGAGAGGATGCCGCCATGGTGCGTCATGTCGCGGTACCAGTCGGCCGCGCCTTCCCAGATGCACATCGCCTTCAGATGCGGCGGCTGCAGCGACGCCACCTGCCACTGGTTGATCCCGTAATAGGAGACGCCGTTGAGGCCGACACGGCCATTCGACCAGTTCTGGACGCCGGCCCATTCGATGCAGTGATAGAAATCGCGGGTCTCTCGTGGCGAAAAATGATCGATGTATCCGGGCGATCGTCCGGTGCCGCGCGAATCCACGCGCACGCAGACATAACCGTGGGGCACCCACTTCTCCGGGTCGACCACTTCCCAGTTCTGGTATTTGTTGGTCGAGCCGTGGGCGACGTCCGGGTGGTTTGCGATCATGCGCTGCCAGGCGCTCGGATAGCCCTGCTGAAAGGCGAGCCCCTTGGCGTAGGGGCCATAGGTCAGCAGCACCGGCCATTTGCCTTCCGCCTTCGGCCGGAACACATCCGCGCGCAACACCAGGCCGTCATCCACTTCGATTCCGACGTCCCATTCGATCAGCATGTCGTCCTGCTCGACCGGCTCAGCCATTTCCTGCCCTTGTTTTTCGCACGTCGCTTGACGACGGTTTTGCGTCTGGTTTTCAGACCTGGAATTTTCTTTTCCAGGACAATCTGAATAGCATATTCGACCAATCGTACACGAAATCAGTGACTTGCATCGATTTTGCCGGGTTGATCGCCGGCAGTGCGGCTTTTCTTCCACCGTTGTTGGGTTAATCGGGATCATATGGGCTATGAGATGCTTGTCTCGGTGTTCGCAGCCATTTTGAGCTATGGCGCCGGCTGCTTTTCCCTCGCATTCGAAACACCCGTCATAATGGTTCTGGATCGTTCCGCTCCTCCCGCAGTCGTTCTTGTCGTCGAGGACGAGATGCTGCTGCGCATGCGTGCAGTCGATATGGTGGAAGACGCCGGCTTTACCTCGGTCGAGGCCGTGGATGCCGACGAAGCGGTCGCCATCCTCGAGGCGCGTTCGGATATCGCGCTGCTTTTCACCGATATCCAGATGCCGGGCAGCATGGACGGCCTGAAGCTTGCGCACGCGGTGCGTGAGCGCTGGCCGCCGATCAAGATCATCCTGGTATCCGGGCAGTTGAGGCTGGCAAACGCCGATATTCCCGCCGACAGCCGGTTTTTCGGAAAGCCGCTCGAGGCCGAGGAAATGATCGCCGAAATGCGGAACCTGATTGGTCAGGCCCGACAGCGGCAATAACCCCCGAAAAAGGCAATAATCGCTCGATTGCGTCCGAACCTTGGTCGGCAATTGATCTGACCGGAAGCCGACATAACGTGATACAGTGAGCGATGTTCGAGATCGATAATCACCAGGACCAGCGCCTTTTGAGCGCCGGCGCGACGCCTCCCCAGGAGTTTCTGGCGGCGGAGAATGTCAGCCTTCGTCTGCTGTTGGCGCAGGCCGAAATCGACGCCCAGGACTTGCTCGCTCAAGCCGGCATTGACGCCAGGGAGCGCGAGGCGGCGGACAAGCTGCAGAAGCTGATCCTCGAGGAACTGCATCACCGCATCAAGAATACGCTGGCGACGGTCAGCGCCATCGCGTCCCAGAGCCTGCGCAGCGTGCCCGGCGCCGAACATGCGCAGCACGCCATCGAGGGGCGGCTATTGGCACTGGGGCGGGCCCATGACCTGCTGTTGCAGGCGCGATGGACCAGCGCGGATCTCGGGAAAATCGTCCGTGGCGCCACCGAAGCTTTCGATAACCCCGATGTGCCGAAATTCACGATTGCGGGACCCGATGTCCGGATGGCGTCGGGGGCCGTGATCGCGATCGCCATGACCCTCAATGAGCTCTGCACCAACACCACCAAGTTCGGCGCGTTGTCGGTGCCGGCTGGACGCGTCGACGTCGAGTGGACGCTCGATCCCGGGACGCAGCATCTGCAACTGAAATGGACCGAGCGCAACGGCCCGCCGGTTCTGGCTCCCGGCAAGCGCAGTTTCGGAACCCGGCTGATTGAGACGCTCGGCAAGCAACTCAAGGGCGATGTGCGGTTGACGTATGAGCCCGGCGGCTTCGTCTACGCGCTCGACGTGCCGCTGGCTTCTCTGACCTCGATCGCCAGCCAACAGTGAAAAATGGAATTGGCGTTGTCTGACGATCAGTCGAAGCCTGCCGGCAGCTGGCCATTCCGGAAGAAGACCGTAGGCTCGTCGTCGTAGTCACCCATCTCCGGATCGCCGGTGGACGAGAAGGCGACGACACCGAGTTTACTCAATGCCAGTCGCTCCGCCGTTCGAAGCGCGCCATTTGCCGACTTGCAGGCGATCGGAGTATCGGCCTTCAGGTTTCCACCCCTGCCGGCGTTGAATGACTGAACGAAATAGCTTGTTTCGCGGGCCATGAAGGCTCCTTTGACGTGTCAACGAGCGCGGCGAGCGCGCCCGGCTTCGGGAGCGGCGATCAACTTTTCATGGCTTGCAGCAGCGCCGGAATCGTGATGGTCGCAAAATTGGAGAAGGTGTCGGACACCGCGTATGGCAAGATGATCTGGTCGTTGTGCCGCATCGCGCCGCAGGTGTAGACCACGTTGGGAACGTATCCTTCGCGCTCGGATGGCTCGGGCCGCAACAACGGCTCGCGCGAGCGTGCCAGCACCCTGGAGGGGTCGTTCTTGTCGAGCAGCGCCGCGCCGATCGAGTATTTGCGGACCGGGCCGACGCCGTGCGTCAGCAGCAGCCAGCCTTCGTCGAGTTCGATCGGCGAGCCGCAATTGCCGATCTGAACGAACTCCCAGGGAAATTCCGGCTTCAGAATGGCCTGACCGCCATCCCATGTGTACAGGTCGTCCGAATAGATCAGATAGAGGTTCTCGTTGTCCTGGCGCGCGATCATGGCGTATTTGCCGCCGATCCTGCGTGGGAACAGCGCCATGCCCTTGTTCCGGGCCGCGGTGCCCCGCAGGGGCGCCAGCCGGAACGACATGAAATCGCTGGTCTCGATCAATTCCGAACGGATCGCCCGTCCGCTGTAGGCGGTGTAGGTCGCGTAGTAGGTTTTCCGGCCGTCGTCGCTGAATTGGACAAAGCGCGCATCCTCAATGCCGTTGGATTGGGCTTCGGTAACCGGAAAGATGACGCGCTCGCTGAGATCTTCTTCGGGATTGAAAGTCAACTCAATACAGTCGCCGTCGGGTCCGGATACGCGGCGGCTAATCCGGGGGCTCGAAGCGAGGCGAGCCGTCGGATCCACCGTCAGGCTGCCGTCGGCCGCGATGGTCCCGACCCGAAACGTNAGTGACGACACATGCCCTTCGCCGGTCGCACGCAGACTGAGAATGAAGCGCAGGCCACCTTTCGGCGCGTCCGACTGGTCGGGGTGCGGCACGATGCTGGGGTTGAACAAGGCCGAGGCCTCGAACGAATATTCGTGGAGGAAATAGGCGCCGATCAGCTGACGCTGGACGGCGGAGAAGGTGCCGTGAGCCGACAACGCCTGTTCCATGACGTCCGCGCGGGCCTCGAATGTTTCCAGCAGGTTGCGATGCCGGCCCTGGAAATTTTCCAGGACATCGGCGAGCTGGCCGGCAACGGCTTCGGAATCAAGTGCGAGAACCCGGTCGACGATATGATTGGCGCGCGTCTTGTCGGTCGGGTTGAGATCGCGGGGTTCGGTTGCCGGCTTGAACGGGCGCACGATCACCCGCCCGGGATCGGGCCGAAGGTAGAGCGCTCGCCGGTGCAGGAAGCTGGTTTGTAACACGGTATCCTCGGCTCGCTGGAGTGGGAGGTAAATTCAGGCGCCGACGGCGCGCAGCACCGCGGGTTTGGTCAGGCTGGCGCTGGCGCGTGCGAGCTGACGAATCTCTGCAAGACCAAGCAGATAGGATACGACCGACTCGCCGCCGCGATTCTCGTTAGCGCGGTCGGGATGCAGTCCGTCGCGGCAACTGCCGGTCTCGGGATCGACGAGCGCGACGGACAGGTCGTTGCTGCCGAAGAACCATGCGAAGGCTCGTGCCGCTGAGGCTCTCCACTCGGAATCACCATCCGCGCGCCATGCCGCGAGACAGGCCGAGATGGTTGCCGCAGCTTCCACGGGCTGCTGATCGAACGAGCGGGGAGGTTGCCGCTGCTCGCCGAAACTGGCCGTGCCCACGGGACGGAAATGACCAGCCGGCGCGGTTTGCTGCGTCATCAGCCAGCGCAAGGATCTCAATCCGGCGTCGACATAGGCAGCCGTGCGCGTTGCCATGCCTGTCACCAACAAGGCCTGCGGCAAGCGTGCGTTGTCGTAGGCAAGGCCCTCCTCGAACCACACCCAACCCGGCGTCTCGGCCGATGCGAGAATGTTCATCAGCCTGTCCGCAAGAAAAGGCCGGACATCCCTCGCGCTCAGGTCATTGGGAGCGGCCGCACAATAAGCGTCCAGACCAAGCAGCGTGAATGCCCAGGCGCGCGGCGAATGAAACGCTTCCGCGGTGGGGAGCGCTTGTGCAAACAAGGATGCAGCCCAGCCGCGGCGCGACGGGTTGGAGTCGCTGCGGGCGCACTCACCCAGGGCCCACAGCGTGCGTGCGTGACTGTCCTCCGAGCCAAAGGCNTCAAGCCATGCGCGGTTGAAGCCCATGAAGTTGCGAAATCGCCGGGTGTCGGGATTCCACGCATGCTGCACGAAGGCGGCAAACCNGGCCGTNAGAAGNTCCGAAAGCCGCTGTTCGCCGCGATCGTTGAGGGCGCACGCCAAAAGCAGCGCGCGTGCGTTGTCATCGACGCAATAGCCGTGCGAGCGATCGGGCACCGAATGCACCGCGTGCTGAAACAGGCCGGTATCGTCGCACATCGACAGGAAATGGCCGATCTGCATGGCGGGCGGCGCAGGGCTGTGCGGTTCGGGCGCACTGACAGGGCGCGCAAAAGCCCTGAGCCAGTGACCCTGCCGCGCATTCTCGAAGGCGGACGTGTAACGTTCGGCGGTGCGCTGCCATGTCATCGATCGGCTGAACGCATAGGCGCGCCTGCATATCGTCTGGCGGCGGACGTCGTCGGTGAGCAATTCCGCGATTTCGCGGCCGGTCGCGGCGGCGTCGCCAAACGGGACCAGAACGCCGCGTCCATCAGCCAGCAGTTCGTGCGCGTGCCAGTAGGGCGTAGAGACGACGGCTTTCCCAAGCCCGTAGCTGTAGGCCAATGTACCTGACGTCATCTGCGCCTCATTGAGGTAGGGCGTAACATAGACGTCGCACATCGAAATGAATTCGAGCAGCGTGGCCTGATCGACGAACTGGTCGAGGAACACGAGGTGGTCTTCGACGCCAAGCTCGCGTACGCGCGCGAGCAGGCTTTTGCGATAGGCCTCGCCCTGGTCTCGCACCAGATTGGGGTGCGTTGCGCCGAGCACGACATAGACCGCGTCCGGGCGGCGCTTCAGAATCGACGGCATGGCGTCGATCATGACTTCGATGCCCTTGTTGGGTGACAGCAGGCCGAATGTCAGAATTACCGACCGTCCGTTGAATCCGAGCCTGGCCTTCGCCGCGTCCGGCCCGACAAAGGTGACGTCGGGAATACCGTGGGCGATGACTTCGATCTTGTCGTCGGGCGCCTGATAGACACTGCGCAGCAGTTCGCGGCCCTTATTGGCCATCACCACGATCTTTGCCGACGCTTCGACGACGCTACTCATGACCGCGCGTTGCGCGGCGGTCGGCTTGGCCAGCACGGTGTGAAACGTCGTCACCACCGGCATGGTCAGGCGTGACAACAACGCCAGGATGTGGGCGCCGGCTTCACCGCCGAAAATTCCGAATTCGTGCTGTAGGCAAACGGCGTCGAACCGGCCGGCGTTCAGGAAGTCGGCTGCGTGTGCATACTCTTCGATGTGGTCGTCCCTGATCTGGAATGCTACGGAAGGGGGATAGTCATAGGATTGACCGTGGTCNGTCATCGCCACGATGCAGGCNTCGAGGTCGGCGCGTGAACTTGATATTGCCTGCTGCAGGTCTGCNGTGAAGGTGGCGATCCCGCAATGGCGGGGAAGCGAATTGCCGATGAAGGCGAGACGGCGGAGCGGCGTCATGTCTGCGCCTCGACATTCGCTTTCCGCTTCGGCGCGCGGGCGGCCGAGGTGCCGGCAGATCCGCTCCTGGGGTCTGCCGATTCCTGCAGCAGCCCCATCAGTGGATCCGGTCCCGGATAGGCGATCAGGCAGCTGATCCCGGCGGGCCCGACTTCAATGTCGGCGCAATCCGCTACGGCAAAGACAGCATCGCCGACCGACGCATCTGTGGTGCCGATCCGGGCCTGTCCATCGATCACCAGGATCCAGGTTTCCCAATCGGCATTGAGGACCCAATTCGAATTCGTCGGAAGATCGACCCGCTCGAGAACGAAATGCTGGCTTGCAACGAGGGCCGTTCGAGCCGTGGTGAGACGCCGTGGACCGGCTTGAGTTCGAATCGGCCCGGCCTCGGAAACGGCGACGGCGTTGTCTTCATGCAGTTCGCGCTGCCTGCCATAGTCGAACAGACGGAATGTCGCCTCGCTGTGCTGCTGAATCTCGGCGAGCACGATTCCCGCGCCGATGGCGTGGATCGTACCTGCGGGGACGAAGATGACGTCGCCCTTCGTGACTGAACGCCACTGGGTCATGTCGGCAATCGAGCCGTCCCTGATCGATGCGCGCAATTCCTGCGGCGTGAGATTTCGTTTCAATCCGACGGCAACCCGCGCGTCCGGCGTTGCCGAGAGGATATACCATGCTTCCGTCTTGCCGTTCGAAAGACCGATTGAGCGTGCGAATGCATCGTCCGGATGAACCTGGATCGATAACGTGTCGCTGGTGAACAGTAACTTGAGCAGCAGGGCCGGGACGGGTGCATCCCTGTCGGTGCGCTGAAACCACAACTCTCCGACTGCGCCACCGGAAGCGTCAATGCTGCTCCAGGGGTGCAGATCGGCGACCCCCCAGGGTTTGCGCGCGACCCGCACGGAGGCATGTTCGATGGCCATAGGTTGTCCTGACCCGTCATGCGGATACCGAGATGATATGCCGTTGGTCGGTATCGTTGATCAGATTTGGCGTGGCTAAGGCGTCGCGATTCGGGAAAGGCGCTGTTGCAGCGATCCAATTGCGCTGTTTGCACAGATGGCTACTCAGCCGGCCAATAGCAACCTGCGGGAGCGACCAAAAGACGGTCGGGTGCTTTTGCCGGAGATAAGCGGACTGGCGAATGCGTTGGGCTTGCGAGGAAAGGAACGGCCCCAGCACGGGGGTACATGCTGAGGCCGTCAATTCATCGGATGCCAGGGGTTATGACGTCCGGCAGTGCATCGACAACTTGGCTGGGTGGCAAAGGTTCCAGACCTGTTCGGTGGCGCAATTCCCAAATCCTTCATAGTGAGCAATATTGACCGCCGACTCGAACGCTCTGATCCAAATCGCCCCTGGGTCAGAGCTTGATCTCCCGTTGCACCCCGATCGTCCGTAGAAACGTCTGGTCGTGGCTGACGGCGATCAACGCGCCGTCAAAGCCCGCGAGCGCGGCCTCCAGCTCTTCGATCGANGCCAGGTCGAGGTGGTTGGTCGGCTCGTCCAGCAGCAGCAGCAAAGGCGGCTGCCGCCTTGCGAACACGCAGGCGAGGCCCGCGCGCAGGCGCTCGCCGCCGCTTAGTGNAGCCGCGAGCTGCAGCGCCGCGATGTTGCGGAACGCGAAACGCGCCAGCGCCGCGCGCGCTTCGTTCTCGGACAGATCGGGATTGAGACGGCGCAGATTGTCGAGGATGGTGTTTTGGGGATCGAGCAGACCGGCATGCTGGTCGAGCATGGCGACGCGATCGGTCAGGCGGCGAACCTCTCCGGCCGTCGGCTGAAGCTCTCCCACTACCAGGCGGAGGAGGGTGGTCTTGCCGGAACCGTTGGCGCCGCCGATGGCGATGCGCTCGGGGCCGCGTACGTCGAACGACAGCGGGCCGAACAGCCGGCGGGCGCCATGAGCCATTGTCACGTCCTTGAAGACGACGAGTTCGCGGCTTCGGGGAAGACCGGTTCCGGGCAGCTCGATCGACAACGGCGTCAGCACCTCGACGCGCGCGCGGGCCTCCTGCAAGGCTGCCGCGTGGCCGTCGATCTGGCGGTCGCCAATGTAGCCTTCGCGCGCGCCAGAGTTCTCGGCGCGCTGCTTCTCGGCGTCGAGGAACATTTTGCTGTCGCCGCCCCTGGCGTGTTTGGCGCGGCCCATCTTGTCGCGGCGGGCCTT
>JGI12635J15846_10002130_pt1 | contig 17340 bp, 14 predicted proteins | sample BlaSpr_A8_OM2_M2_FD_15846 | JGI IMG/M metagenome (IMG submission 15846) | reverse complement strand
TGCAGCCGCCGGGTGGATAGGAGGTTGCGAACACGAAGCACGACCTCATTCCGGTCGAGTGGCTTGATCAGGAAATCGTCGGCGCCGAGGTCCAGCGCGTTGTTGCGCGCGACCGGTCCCACGTCGCCGGTCAGCACCAGAACCGGCAAGAAGCCCAGCCGGCTTCGCGCATCTCGAATCCGCCGCAGGATCTCGAGGCCGTCTGGCTGAGGCATGTGGAGGTCGAGCAAGATCAGGTCCGGCTCGAATTCGGTAAATACCATCTCCGCCTGGGTCGAGTCGGTGAGACCTCGAATCGCAATCGTGTCGTCGGCCAGGAACCTCCGGATCATCTCGATGTCGTCCTCGCTGTCATCCACGATCAGCACGCGGCTCATCATTTCGCGGCCTCGAGGACCTCGCGGACCCGGGCGAGCAGGGTCGGCTCGTTGAAGGGCTTGTCGAGGAGGGTTACCCCATGCTGCAGCTTCCCGTTGGCGGCGAGAGCAGGCTGAGCAAACCCCGACATGTAGAGGACGCGAAGATCTGGACGCGCTTCGAGGAGCTGTGGGGCCAGCTCATTCCCCAGCATGTGCGGCATGACCACATCGGTCAGAAGAAGGTCGATGTGGCCGGCGAATTTCCGCGACATTTCGAGGGCCTCCGGTCCGCCTGCCGCGACCATGACCTGGTACCCGCTCTGGGTCAGGATCCGGTTCACGATCTCGCGTAGGTCGTCGGAGTCCTCCACCACGAGCACCGTCTCGCTGGCCCGGGCGTGCGGAGCGTCCTCCGTCACCGCCTCGGCGGTGACGGCCTGGTCAGTGGCTGGCAAGAGCACTGAGACTCGCGTGCCGAGCCCGGGTTCCGAATACACCTCGATGCTTCCGCCGGCCTGCGTGACGATGCCGTAGATCGTCGCCAGGCCGAGACCCGTACCCTGCCCGCGAGGCTTGGTCGTGAAAAACGGCTCGAAGGCGTGCTCCAGCGTCTTCTTGTCCATGCCCGCGCCGGTGTCGCTGACGCGCAGCCGCACGTAGCGGCCGGGCTTCAACGTCACATGTGCCGCCGCGTAGGCGAGATCGACGTCGACGTTTGCCACGTCGATCGTCAGCTTGCCCCCTGTAGGCATCGCGTCGCGCGAGTTCACAGCGAGGTTGGTGAGCACCTGGCTGAGCTGTCCCGAGTCGATCATCACCGGCCATGGAGCGGCTTCTGGTTCGGCCACCAGCTCGATGTGCTCGCCAAGAGTGCGCCGCAGCAGCGGGGCCAGCTCGGCGACAACTACGTTCATATCCATAGGCCTGGGCTGAACCACGTCTACCCGGGCGAACGCGAGCAGCTGGTGGGTCAGCCGAGCCGCGTTCTCCGCGGCCCTCTCGATGCGCTCCATGTCTTTCAGCACCGGTCGCAAACGTTCGCCGTTGCCGCTCTCGATCTCGGCCGTCAGGTTCGCTTTGACGAACCAGCTGAAGTTGATGATGACCCCGAGCAGGTTGTTGAAGTCGTGGGCCACGCCCCCTGCCAGCTGGCCGAGGCTCTCCATGCGCTGCGCCTGGGCGAGGTGCTGCTGATACTTCTTTTTCTCGGTCACGTCCTGCGCCATCACGTAGCGAGATCCTTTCCCGACATCGCGGGTCGACACCTGGACTTCGATCAGGGCGCCGTCCTTGAGACGGTGGACTCCCGAAATCGAACCCAGCGCTGCCGGCTCGCGCGTGCTGGCCAGGATGGCCGGCAGCTCCTCAGGCGGGTAGATCTCAGCGATCGTCATCGCCAGGAACTCATCGTGTGAATACCCGTAGCGCCGGACTGCTGCCTCGTTGACCTCGAGGAACCTGAGCGTCTCGGTGCTGAAGACCCACATGGGCTCCGGGTGGATTCGAAAGAGGGTCCGGTACCGGCTTGCGGTGGCCTCGAATTCCCCCCGCGCGACGTCGAGCTCGCGGACCTTCTCATGCAACTTGGCGGACACCAGCCGCAAATGCTCGGCATGAAAATCGGCCGCTGCGTGACCGTTGCTCGCCGGATTCACGGCCCGGTTGTACCGGCTCGCCGCGGCGACCATTTCGAGAAACACCTGGGGCTCGTAAGGCTTGATGATCACGCTCGTCACTCCGATCTGCGAGGCCAGGCGACGTACGTCAGCCTCGAGGTAGTGAGCGGTCTGCAGAACGATCGGCGTCGTGGCCGTGCGCGCTTCTCTGCGCACCGCGCGCGCCAGGTCATAACCGTCGATCCCAGGTGTGATCAGGTCTGCCACGATCAGGTCGGGGAGCTCGTCCTTGATCAAAGCCAGTCCTGCCAGGCCGTCGGCGCAGCTCGTGACCGTGTAACCAGCGTGCTTGAGCAGAGTCTCGGCCAGCAGCCGATCCGCAGCCGTGTCGTCGATCACGATCGCAGTCGCCACTCAGACTCCTTCCGGGGAGCGCCGAGCGCCCTGTATGAAGAAGGCTTTGATCTGCGCGGCAAACGTGGTCGGCTCGATGGGTTTGGCGATGTACCCGTGGAACCCAGCCTTCAAGACGCGGTCGCGATCACCGACCATCGCGTAGGCCGTCACCGCAACTCGAGGAATTGCTCTGAGCTCGGGGTCGGCGCCAAGCACCGCGGCCGCTTCGAGGCCGCTCATACGTTCCAGCTGGAGGTCCATGACGATCACCCGCGGGTGCTCCCGGCCCGCGATCTCGATCGCGTCGGCCCCATCGGTGCATGTCAACACGCGGTTGCCGGCGGCTCGGAGCAGGTAGGCCATCAGGTCGCTGCTTGCCTTGTTGTCTTCGACGACTAGAACCAGGTCTTGCTCAGGGATCAAGGTGGTCCTTCGGCAGTATGAAGCTGAAGATGCTGCCCTTTCCGAGCTCGCTGCTGAACTCGATGGTCCCGCCCAGAAGCCCCGCCAGGCGCTGGCAGATATAGAGCCCAAGGCCGGTGCCTTCCCGGGGCGCGGCGATGCCGAACCGCTTCAGCTGTTCGAACGCCTTGAAAAGCTTGGCCTGGTCCTCCTTCTTAATTCCGACGCCCGTGTCGATCACGTCGAAGCGAACGGTTGGGCGCCCGTCGGAGGACCCTTCGTGAACCTCGATGCGGACCGCACCCGTGTCGGTGAACTTGATCGCGTTGCTGCTGAGATTGATCAGGATCTGGTGAAGCGCCCTGCGGTCGGTGCTGGCCGTCACGGCCTGCTCCGGGGCGGTCACCGTGAACGCAAGGCCCTTGTTGCGCGCCAGCGGGCTGAGCCCGCCCACCACCTCTTTGGCGACCTCGGCGCAATCGAGCGGGAGAAAGTCTCCTTCCCACTTGCCCGACTCAATCTTGGCGAGGTCCAGCAGATCGTTGATGATCGCCAGCAGATGGCGGCCGCTCGACTGCACCGTTTGAAGCTGCTCCTCCTGCTCGGGATTGAGCGGGCCGGGCAGCTTCATGAGCAGTGTCCCCGTAAAGCCGATGATCGCGTTCAGGGGGGTTCGCAGCTCGTGGCTCATGCTCGCCAGGAAGCGGTCCTTTGCCTGGTCCGCGCGCTCCAGCTGGAAGTTGGTCTCCTGCAGCTGCTGCTCGAAGCGTTTGCGCTCGGTGATCTCGCGCACCGCGGCGAAGATTCCCTCCAACTTGTGGTCGGGGTCGAACAGCGTCGCCGCGTTGTAGACAACGACCGTTTCCTTGCCGTCCCGGCTTCGGGCCGTCAGCTCGTAGTCCGTGACCTTGCCTTCCCGCAGCGTCTGGCGCACACCTTCTTCGGCACGCTCAGGCTCGGTGAAGTAGGTCTTGAGATCGGAGCCGATCAGCTCGTCGCGCCCGACACCCATCATTGCTTCCATCTGCTGGTTGACGTCCGTGATCGTGCCCACCGGGTCGGTGGTGACCAGGGCGTCGATATTCGACTCGATCAGCGAGCGCGTGTAGACCTGCGAGTCCCGCAGCTGTTGCTCCAGCACCTTCTGGGCGCTGGTCTCGCGCGCGCCGGCGAGGATGCCCAACGCCTGACCTCCTGCGTCGGTGAACACCCCGGCGTTCAAGCTCACGGTGATGCGGCGGCCCTGGCGAGTCACGATCACGAGCTCGTGTCCGATGACGCGCCCTTCGGCGAACGTCTTGGCCGCACCGGCCGCGGCCTGGGCGGGGTCGGTGAAATAGTCGTGAAAGCGCGAACTGATCAGATGCTTCCGGGAGTAGCCGCTGAGCCGCGTCGCCTCCTCGTTCACATCGGTGATGACCCCGTCGGGCGCAATGGCGAAGAGGGCGTCGGCCGAGGCTTCAAACAGAGAGCGGTTGTAGACCTGCTGCTCGGTCAGCTGAGTTTCCAGGCGCAGCTTTTCGGAGATGTCACGCATCGACGCGAAGATGCCCTCGATGTGGCCGTCCGGAGCCCTGAATACCGAGGCGTTGAATGACACGGCACCTTTCCGGCCCCCCTTCGACTCGAGGACCAGCTCGTAGTTGGTCACGCCACCTTCGGCGAGAGTCCGGCGCACGCCAAGCTCGGCGTTGTCCGGCTGCGTGAAATAGCGCTTGAACACAGAGCCCATCAGCTCCTGCCTCGCGTAGCCGGTCATGCGGCACATCTGCTCGTTGAGGTCCGTGATGAACCCCTCGGGGTCGACTGTGACCAGGCCGTCCCCGGACGATTCGATCAGACCACGGAGGTAGTTCTGCTGCTCACGCATTTGCTCCTCGAGGCGGACGCGATCGGTGACGTCCCGCACGGAGGCGAAGATGCCGCGCGCGATGCCGCCCGAGTCTTTGAACACTGACGCGTTGAACGTCACCTGGAGATGGCGGCGGGTGCGTGAGACCATGGTCAGGGCGTATTCGGTGACGACGCCCTTCTCGAACGTTTGCGTGACTCCGGCGCGCGCGACGTCCCGCTCCGTGAAGTAATCGGCGAACTGCGAGCCGGTGAGGTCGGCGCGTGCGTAGCCCGACATCCTGCACATCTGCTCGTTGACATCGGAGATGAACCCGTCGGGATCAAGCGTGATGAGCCCGTCGCCAGACGATTCGATCAGTCCTCGGAGATATGCCTGCTGCTCCCTGAGCTGCCCTTCGAGCTTCCGCTGCTCGGTGATCGTGCGGGCGGCCGCAAACACTCCCTGGAGGCGGTTGTCACGGTCGAAGAACGCGCTCGCGTTGTAGCTCACGACCGTTTCACGACCTTCCTTGGAGCGAGCTGTCAGCTCGTAGTTGGTGACCTTGCCCTCGTGCAGCACGAGCCGGATCGCTTCCTCGGCCCTGTCGGGCTCGGTGAAATAGGTCTTGAATGCGGAGCCGATCAGCTCTTGTCGGGTCCGGCCCGTGAGCGCGACCATCTGCTCGTTCACGTCTGTGATCACCCCGAGCGGATCAGTGGTCATGATGCCGTCGACGTTCGACTCGATCAGTGAACGTGTGTAGACCTGCGTGTCGCGCAGCTGCAGCTCGAGCTCCTGCTGGTCGGTGACATCGCGGAACGACGCGAAGATTCCACGCACCACGCCGCCGGCGTCTCGGAAGACCGCCGCGTTGAAGGAGACCGACAGCTTCTGCCCGTTAGCTGCCTGCATCGTCAGGACGTAGTTGGTGACAAGGCCTTTCTCGAAAGTGAGATGCACCCCGTCAATGGCGCGTTCGCGCTCGGTGAAGTAATCGGGGAACATCGATCCGACCAGCTGGGCGCGCGTCCGTCCGACCATCTTGCAGAGCGTCTCGTTGACGTCGGTGATTCGCATGTCGTCGTTCACGGTCACCAGGCCGTCGCGCGAGGCTTCGAACAGTCCTCGGTTGTAGGCCTGCTCCTCGGCCAGCAACTTCTGGAGACTCCCCTGCTCGGTGATGTCGCGGGCCGACGCGAAGATGCCCCTAACCTTCCCCGCCTGGTCGGTGAACGTGGCGGCGTTGAACGACACGAGCTGCTCGTGGCCGTCCTTGGTACGCAGGGTGAGCTCATAGTTGGTGAGGGCACCCTGGTCCAGGGTGTTCCGGACGCCGGCGGCCGCGCGCTTGACATCGGTGAAGTAGTCCTGGAAAGCGCTGCCGATGAGCTCCGTTCGCTCAAACCCGGACATCTGACACATCTTCTCGTTCACGTCGGTGATCGTCAGCATCGGATTGATGACGACGAGGCCGTCGAACGATGCCTCGAAAAGGCCGCGGTTGTAAGCGCGCTCGCTCAGAAATTGAGCCTGGAGCACTGCCTGGTCGGTGATGTCTCGGGCGGAGGCGAATATGCCGCGAACGTTTCCCACGTGGTCCCGGAAGATCGATGCGTTGACGGACACCTGAAGCTTTTTCCCTGACCGGGTCAACAGCGTGAGGACGTAGTCCTTCACGGAGCCCTGATCGAAGGTCTCCTTGACTCCGGCGGTGGCGCGCTCGGGTTCAGCAAAGTACGTGGCGAAGGCGGTGCCGAGCAGGTCTTCGCGGGCATAACCGGACAGCCGGCACATCTGCTCGTTCAGGTCGGAGATCAGGCCTTTCGAATCAACGGTGACCAGGCCGTCGACGCTGGACTCGATAAGCCCGCGAAGGTAGTTCTGCTGCTCACGCAGCTGTTCCTCCAGCTTTTTCTGCTCAGTGATGTCGCGCGCGGCGGCGAAAACGCCCTGCAGCTTGCGGTCCCGGTCGAAGAATGCGGTGGCGTTGTAGCTGACCAGCGTTTCGCGGCCAGTCTTCGAACGTGCCGTGAGCTCGTAGTTGGTGACCCTGCCTTCGCGCAGCACCAGGCGAACCGCCTCGTCTGCCCGTTTCGGCTCGGTGAAGTAGCGGTTGAAACGCGACCCGATCAGCTCTTCCCGCGAGTGCTCGGTCAACAGCACCATCTGCTCGTTGACATCGGTGATCACGCCCAGCGGATCCGTGGTCATGATGGCGTCCACGTTCGACTCCATCAGGGAGCGCGTATAGACCTGGGTGACCTCCAACGCCTGGGCCAGGCGAACCTCGTCCGACACATCCCTGGATATGAGAAGGAAGCCAATCGCGTCACCCTCGTTGCCGCGGCGCGGAGTGACCACGAGTCGGGCGGGAAAAGTCGTGCCGTTCTTCCGGCGCCGGACCAGGGATCCTTCGAACTTGCCTGTCTCGATCGCCGTCGCCATCATCGACTTTGCGAGGCCGGCCGTCACATCCTCGGCCGTGTGGAGCAGGGTGGAGTTGGCCTTGCCGATCACCTCCTCAGGCTCATATCCGTAGAGGCGCCGCGCGCCCTCGTTCCAGAGCTGGATGTTGCCTTCGAGGTCCGTGCCGATGATCGATGTCTCGGTTGAAGCCTCGAGCACGTTGCCGATGAAGTTGGCGGCGGCGTAGGGGTCCGCGAGGAGAGCGGGATCGATGAGCCGCCGCATGCCTCGGGGCGTCGGAATCGAGTGACCGATCTCGCCGTCGGAGAGACCAGGGCGCGTTTTCAGGTTCGCGCCGCCCGCGTGGCCGTTGGTCTCGGCTGGCCGCTTTACCGCCAAGTCATCTCAGCCGCCAGCCGGAGGATCTCCGGCGAAATACCCCAGTGGGCGTGGACGGAGGACTGCGAAGGATGGTCACGTTTCATTCTCTGACCGCCCGACGCAGGCCCACAACCTAAGAACCATGGGTCGCGCCCCATGCGTTCGGTGGGGCTTGCCGCAGGCCGCACACAGGTTGTTGCGGTCTTTGTTACGCGAGCACTCAGACGATGAGCCGCAATATGATCGCCGCTCCCCTGGACGCTCCAATCCACCTGACCGACGGTTCAATGCGTCGCCCACCACTGCCCGGAGTGGGCGGCGAAAAGGTCGTCGAAACACACGGGCTGACCAAGCGCTACGGCACCGGCATCGTCGCGGTTGACACGCTGGATCTCACCGTCTATCGCGGCGAGGTATATGGATTCCTCGGGCCGAACGGAGCCGGCAAGACGACCACCCTGCGGATGCTGCTTGGTCTCATCCGCCCGACCGCTGGAAGCGCGAGGGTCGTCGGCGCCGCCCCCGGGTCACCCGCGTCGCTCATCAAGGTCGGCGCGATCGTCGAAACACCCGCCTTCTACCCGTACATGACGGGCTACGACAACATGCGTCTCCTGGCCACGTACTGCGGCGTCGACAAGTCGCGTGTTGACGCGACCCTGGCCGAGGTGGACCTGACACCACGTGCCCATCACAAATTCTCGACCTACTCACTCGGAATGAAGCAGCGGCTGGGAATCGCCGCCGCCCTGCTGAAAGAGCCGGAGCTCCTGATCCTCGACGAACCCACCAACGGCCTTGACCCGCAGGGTATGGCAGACGTGCGCAACCTCATCATCGAGCTCGGAAAAGGCGCCCGCACCGTCCTGATCTCCAGCCACCTCCTGGGCGAGGTGGAGCAGATGTGTACTCGAGTCGGCGTGATCCGGAAAGGCAAGATCGTGGCCGAAGGAACCGTGAACCAGCTGCGCGGTGCCGCCACGCTGACCGTGCGGGGCACCCCGGAAGAAACCGCGAAGGCGGTGCTCGTCGAGGAAGCGGGCGCCGACAAGGTGACCGCCCTTGGCGACGCTACTTTCAGCCTGGCGATCGACCTCCAACGCACAGCTCAGATCAACCAACGACTCGTGCAGGCAGGAGTCGCCGTCACCGAGCTGCATGCGGACGAGCGCTCTCTCGAAGACGTTTTCATGGAGCTGACGGGCACCGAGGGTGGGCTCTGATGTGGGCAGCGTTCCGCGGGGAACTGTTCAAAGTCGTCCGCCGGCCGGGCGTCTGGGTCCTCCTGATCCTGCTGCTGGCCCTGGCATTGCTGCTCGGCTACGTTGTGACGTACCTGTTCGACACGTACGGTTCGTCGGCCGCCTCGCAGGGACTTCCGCAAGGCACGAAGCTGGCCGACTTCAAGGTGGCGCTGTACCCGGAGAACTTCATCAAGGACACATTCAGCACCTGGGGCGCGCTCGGTGGGGTCTTCGCCCTCATCGTGGGCGTGCTCGTCCAGGGCAGCGAGTACGGCTGGAGCACGATGAAAACGCTGTACACGCAGCGCTACGGGCGGCTGACGATGCTGTTCGGCAAGGTGGCCGCGCTGGGCCTGGTCGTACTAGTCATGGTGGTCGCCCTGTTCGCGGTGGACGCGGCGGCCAGCACGGGGGTCGCGCTCCTGGACGGCAAGCCGATCGTCTTCCCAGCGGCGAGCGTGATCGTCAAGGCGATCGTGGCGAGCTTTCTGATCTTCGGCTTCTGGGCGATGTTCGGCTTCGGGCTCGCCACCATATTTCGGCAGTCCGCAATGGCAATCGGTCTCGGCCTGGCCTACGCACTGGTCGTCGAGCTGCTCATCTTCAGTCTCCTTCGCGGGTTCGGAGGCGAGATCGTCCAGAAGATCGAGCAGTGGTTCCCCATCGCCAATACCGGTTATCTGGCCAGGGCGTTTGGAGAGATCCAGTTAAAAGGCATACCGGCGACGCCCGCGCCGTACGCGGATGCAACCCACGCGGTCCTCATGCTGCTGCTGTATGTCGCGGTGTTCACCGCCATCTCGGCGTGGCTGTCGCGCACCAGGGACATCACCGCCTAGAGGCGCGGCCGAAAACCTCGACGAGAGATTCGGCGATCCAGGTGGTCCAGATCCGGGTGAAGCGACGAGCAGCGCAGCGAGCGCATCGTCGATGCGTAAGCGAGCAGCGCAGTCGCTGAACCCGGATCTGGGCCGCATGGGCGCCGAAGATCCGTCGACGGCTTTTTCGGCCGCGCCTCTAACGACCGGCTGCGTAGCCTTGCCCACCCCGCGGGTTGGCGGCGGCGGAAAGCATCTGAGTGTCGGGATCACGCCCGACAGCGCACATGCGGCCCAACGACCAGGGTCCCGCATCGACGACGTCGTGACCCCGACGGCGCAGCTCCTCGAGCACCTCGGGTTCGACGCGAGACTCGATGTACAGGCTCCCGGGCTCCGCGGCGTGCGGCGCGAATGAGCTCGGAAAGTGCGCGGTGTGAAACGTTGGCGCGTCGATTGCCGCCTGCAGGTCGTGCCCGAAGACGGCGTGCGCGAGGAAGAACTCGAGCGACCATTGGTCCTGCTGGTCACCACCAGGTGTGCCGAAAGCAAGCCGAGGCTCGCCGTCGCGCAGCACGAGCGACGGGGTCAGCGTCGTGCGCGGTCGCTTTCCGCCCTCGAGACGGTTCGGGTGAAGCGGATCGAGATTCAGCATCTGGGCGCGAGTGCCGAGGCAGAAACCGAGGCCCTCGATCACGGGCGAGCTCTGCAACCAGCCGCCACTGGGTGTGCAGGCGACCATGTTGCCGTGACGGTCGACCGCGGCGACGTGCACGGTGTCGCCACGCACCTCACCAACAGCCTGCGCGCCGGTTCCAGTCCAGTGACCCTGAGCGACTGTCTGCCCCGACGGCTGTGGCAGTCGCGGATGGCGGCCGCCGGGAGCGCCGGGACGGAGCTCCAACGAGGCGCGATCGCCCAGGAGCTCGCGCCGTGCCGCAGCGTAGTCGCGCGCCAGGAGGTCGTCCAATGGCACATCCGCGAAATCCGGGTCCGCGTACCAGGCCTCCCTGTCGGCAAAGGCGAGCTTCGCGCACTCGGTGACGAGGTGCACGTGGCCGGCCGAGAGAAACCCGGCCGTGGTCAGTCCGGCGCCTTCGAGCAGCAGGAGCTGCTGAAGGAACACGGGTCCCTGGCTCCATGGTCCGCATTTGGCCACGGTCCAGCCTTCGAACTCGACTGTGACAGGCGCCTCGCGCCTGGCCTTGAACTCTGCGAGGTCCGCGCCGGCGAGCAGCCCTTGATGCGCGGTCCCCGAGCTGTCCATGAACTCGTGGCGACAGTGCCGTTGGACCGCGTCCGCCACGAAACCTGAGTAGAAAGCGCCCAGGGCGGCGTCGATCTGGCCCTCCCGCCCGCCAGGCGTCGCCTCCGCCTCGCCCACCAGGCGCCGGTATGTGGCGGCGAGGTCCGGGTTCTGGAAGCGTGAGCCGGCTGCGGGCAGTCCGTCGCGCAGGTAGACCGCGGCCGACGCCGGCCAGTGGTCGCGGAGTACGGTCTCGACCATCGCGATCGTGCCGGCGACGCTCGGCGCCAGCGGGTAGCCGGACCCCGCGTATTCGATTGCGAAGCGCATCACGTCGCCGATCCGCCAGGTTCCGTGGTCTCGAAGCAGCGCCATCCATCCGCCGAACGCGCCCGGCACGCACGCCGCCACCAAACCGGTGCCGGGGATGTCGTCTAGCCCGAGGGCATGGATTGAATCGATCGACGCCGACTTCGGAGCGGGACCCTGACCACAGATGACCTCGACGCGCGATCGAGAAGCGTCCCACAGGAGGATCGGCACCTCGCCACCGAGCCCGTTGAGGTGCGGCTCGACCACCTGGAGCACGAACCCCGCGGCGACTGCAGCATCGAAGGCGTTGCCGCCCTGCTCGAGCACGGCCATCCCGCATTGAGTGGCGAGCCAGTGCGTCGAGCTCACCATTCCAAACGTCCCCTTCAGTTCGGGTCGGGTGGTGAAGGCCACGGCTCGATCATAGTTTGGAACCGATGGGCCTCCGGATCGCGCGGGCGGAAGGGCCGCTGACGGACCGCTGGCGCTCCGTTCCAGTGGAATCGCGCGGCGCCACTCGCCTCGGCATCAGCTTCCGGCCGCTGCAGGCTGAGAGCATGGGACTGGAGCCGCGAGGCACGCTGGCCGCACTGCTCGAGCATCCCTACCAGGTCGTCCGCCTGGCGGCGCTGTGGAACCGGATGGAGCCCGCGCCCGATGCTTTCGATCCCTCGCACCTGGACTGGCAGGTCGAAAGCGCCGAACGCACGGGCAAGCAGGTGATCATCGCCGTCGGCGCGGTCAAGAACTTCGGCTACCCGGAGTTCTTTGTCCCCAAGCACCACCTCCCGACGCCGTTGCGCGAAGGCTCGCTGGTCGGCGAGGCGTCTCATCCGGAGCTGCTGGCGGCTGCGCTCAAATTCGTGGGCCGGGTCGTGGAGAGATACGGCACGCACGACTCGGTAGTCGCCTGGCAGGTCGAGCACGAGGCGGTGGATCCGCTCGGAGTAGAGCATTCGTGGCGGCTGACGACTGGCTTTGTGAAGCGCGAGATGGCGGAGGTCAAGCGGTTGGATCCGAAGCGGCCGATCCTCTTGAACGGATTCCTTCCGATGTCGACGCCAGTTGCTGCCCAGCAGTGGTGGCGCACGCGCGACCAGGGCGACTCCCTATCCCTGGCCGAGGCGGCGGCGGAGATCGTCGGCGTCGATTTCTATCCCTGCCACGCGCTCGGGACCGTGGGCGGTTTGACTGCGTACATGAGCGCCCGCGAGCACGCCTGGCCGGTGCGTGCCCGACGCGTGGTCGAGCGGGCGGCGGCTAATGGCGGGCGGCTGATGATCAGCGAGGGTCAGGCCGAACCATGGGAGGCCGTCACGACGCCGCCCAGTCCCGCGGGGCGGGCGATGGCGAGCTGCCCCCCAGAGCGCGTGATCGAGAACTACAACCGGTGCTTTGTGCTCGCTCGCGAATCGGGCTCCGGGCTCGATGCCTACCTGTTCTGGGGCGCGGAGTACTGGCTTTTGCGACAGCAGGCGGGCGATCGAAGCTACCTGGGCGCTTTTGAGCGGATCCTCGCGACTGACTGAGCGAATCCTGGCGGCGGGCTCGAGTCGCCCCATCCGGCGCATAGCGCCACCTTCCGCGCAAAGCGGCGATGAGGATGGGACCTACTGATTGCCCCGGCTAGCGGGGAAGTCACTTGATTAATGAGGCGGATCTCGCCTCGGCGGCCTCCTGCATTCCGACTCCCACCAGGAGCAGCCATGCGCCCGTGACCATGAAGATGAACGACGACAGCATCCCCATTGCTACGACATACAGGCCCCATGACGAGCCGAAGAAGAGAATGACTGCCCCTACCTGTTCCAGCACAAGGCAGGCGAAGCTTCCAACGGCACGGAGCAGCACCGCATTGTCGGCATCTCGAGCGGCCATCCGAATGCTCCTGTAGAGGATGGCCTCGACCACCACGAGCACAACAATCAGCTCGACCGCGACGGCCTGGGCGTTCTGGCCTCCCATCAGCACGAGCGCGCACCGAATGAAGACCGCGGTCAGCCCGGCCAGGATCGAGCGGGCGCGATGCCGGTGGACCGGGTTGTTGATCACCTCATCGAGATGGAGCGTCATCGCAACGAAGACCAGTCCGGTGAGGGCCGCCGCGCCGCCGCCCACCGTGATGAAGTAGTCGTGCCACTGGCTCGCCGGAAATGTCGTCGCGGGCATCTTGTCCTTTTCCTAGCCCGTCAGTGGTTTCGTTCGCGCTCGCGCTCTGAGATCTCGTCGATGCATACGGCAGCCGCGAGGATCATGGCCTGGTCGAGCTCCGGAGCAACGGCCACGCCGTAGGCGTCTCTGATTGAGAACCACTGCCTTGATATCTGTGCGACCGGAGCGCCGTTGGCCATCACCTCGTATTCATGGTTGGTGATGTCGCCCTGAGCTTCGTAGGTGGGCCCGCCTTCGACCTGGATCGTGTAGTGCTGGTGAAAAAGCGTGAACAGCGCCTTGGTCACGGTCGCATAGAGCTGCCCCTGCCGCTCGATCCTCATCGTGGGCTGGAGGGCGACGAGCTTGGATTCGACCGACAGCAGCTCCGCCCCGGCCTGATCCTCAACCAGGAACTTGTGACGCAGGCTGAGGGCCTTGCCGTCGACCTTGAAAACCGCCTCACCTCTGTCGTTTTCGATCCAGAAGTCCTCGCCAACTGCAAAGAGCTTTCGCATCAGCTTGTAGCGGGTCCATGCGTTGCTCGCCATCAAGCTCTGCCCAGGTCCGCGATTCGACACGGGATGTCGGCGTCCTCGTCCAGGTGATAGCTGGCGCAGATCCTGTGATAGCCGTCCGCCACGATCAGCGGGATGTCAGCCCGAAGCATGCCGCGAACGCAGAGCACCGGTGAGAGCAGTTGACCCTGCGTTACCTTCTTCAGGTCCTTCGCCACGTGGAAGTTGTCAGGCGCGAGGACGGGCAGGCGGCTCGAGCGCAGCAGGTCCTTCGCCTTCCGATGCACGAGGGGAGCGGTGCGCAGGCCACGCGCGAGCGCCTTCGCGGAAGCGGGCGTCGTGATGAGACTCAGGTAGTCCTCAGCGGCGGCATAGTCGTGGTCGTCGGGAATTTCCTTCCAGCGTTCCTTGCGCTTGGCGGCAGGCGGCACCGCCCGAGGGTACTACGACTCGGCGGCTCGAGCCACGCCGCGTTCCAGGAACGCACGTTCAGTTGCGTTGGTGGTGAGGCTGATGGCCCGTTCGTACGCGGCCACGGCCTCGACTCCTCGGCCGAGGCGGACCAGGAGGTCGGCCCGGACGGCGTGGAACAAGTAGTAGTCCTCGAGGTCGAGACCCTCCAGCAACGCGATGGCCGCCTCGGGCCCGTGGACCTCGGCCACCGCGACCGCTCGGTTGAGGGCGACCACCGGATTGGGGGCGAGGACCAGCAGCTGGTCGTAGAGGACAACGATTTGCTTCCAATCGGTGCCGGCTGCGGTGCCCGCATCACTGTGGACCGCGTTGATCGCCGCCTGGATCTGATACGGGCCGGGCCGGTTGCGCCGGAGGCACTCCCGCACGATGGCCTGCCCTTCCGCGATGAGTCCACGGTCCCAGGCCGCGCGGTCCTGGTCGGCCAGCAGCACGAGAGCTCCGTCGGCGCCGGTGCGTGCCGCACGGCGGGAGTCCGTGAGCAGCATCAGTGCGAGAAGTCCCATCACCTCGGGCTCGTCGGGCATCAGGTCCGCCAGGAGGCGGCCGAGGCGGATCGCCTCCGCGCAAAGATCGTCACGGACGAGCCGGTCGCCCGAGCTCGCACTGTAGCCTTCGTTGAAGATCAAGTAGACCACGGACAGCACTGCCCGCAGCCGACTTGGCAGCTCGGATTCACCGGGGACGCGATACGGGATTTTCGCGTCGCGGATCTTTCCCTTCGCGCGCACCAGGCGCTGGGCCATCGTCGCCTCCGGAACCAGGAAGGCTCGCGCGATCTCGGTCGTGGTGAGCCCTCCCAGCAAGCGCAGCGTCAATGCGACCTGGGCGCTGGCTGCGAGCGCCGGGTGACAGCAGGTGAAGATCAGGCGTAAGACGTCGTCACGCACGGGTCCTCCCTCGACTGGCTCGTTCCTGCTTTCCAGCAGCAGCGCGGCCTGGGCGTGCCGGTCCTCTCTTGACGCCTCGCGGCGGAACCGGTCGATGGCTCGGTTGCGAGCCGTGGTGATGATCCAACCGGCCGGGCTCGGTGGCAACCCAGTCGACGGCCACCGCTCCACCGCCACCGCGAATGAGTCCTGGACCGCCTCCTCGGCGAGGTCGATGTCGCCGAACGCGCGCACGAGGACCGCCACGGCGCGGCCGTACTCCTCACGGAAGACTCGCTCAATTTCGGATCCACCGACCGCGGGCACTCGGTCAGTCCGGTGGAATGTCTTGGAAGGGGCGAACCTCGACCGGGGCAGCGCAGGCCCTGGTCGCCTTGGCCGCCCAGGCGAGGGCGGCATCGAGGTCGGGCGCGGCGATCACCCAGAATCCGCCGACATGTTCCTTGCCTTCGGCAAATGGCCCGTCGGTCATCAGGATCTCGCCGCCCGGATGGATCCGAACGACGGTGGCGGTGTTCACCGGGTGAAGCCCGCCGCCGAACACCCACGCACCTGTAGAGCGGAGCTCCGCGTTGAAGGCGTCAACGTCCCGGTACACCTTCTGTCTCGCCTCGGCCGAGGGCTCCGGACTTCCCTCGACCGAGTGCACGGTGAGCATGTACTGCTGCATCAGACGGCCTGGTAGGTGAGCATGACGATTCCGTCGCCTGCCGGCTTGGTGTCGACAAGCTTGAGCGAGGCCATCTTGCCCGCGTCCGCGAACAAGCGCTTGCCGCCGCCCAGAATGACCGGGTAGACCATCAGCCGGTAATCGTCGACCAGCCCGTGCTCAGCCAGGCCCTGGGCTAGTCGAGCGCTTCCGAAAACGAGCAGGTCGCCCCCGGACCGAGCCTTGAGCTTGGCGATCTCAGCCGCCATGTCGCCCCGCACGATGGTCGTGTTGTTCCAGGTCGCCTCCGCGTCCTTCAGAGTGTTCGAGACGACGTACTTGCGGATGCCGTTCATTTTGTCGGCGAAACCGTCCGGGTCCTTGATCGCTGGCCACGCCTTCGCAAATCCCTGGTAGGTCACCCGGCCCAGGAGAAGCGCGCCGGCCGCGGACAGCTCGTCGACCTTGAACTTGTCGCCTTCAGGACCACGGTTGAACTTGAAGGACCAGCCGCCGTTCTTGTACCCCTCCGCCCCACCTGGATCCTCCATCACTCCATCCAGCGAAACGAACTCACTCACAACGATCTTCATGGTGTTTCCTCCGTCCTGAGAGATCGCCGGCCCGGCCGGTCGTCATCACCTACACGAAGGCCGCCAGCCCAGATCGACATCCCACCGGAACTCTCTTGAGCCCTCAGTACTTGATCTGCGGACTCCAGCTCTTCCCCCTGCCCTTGGGAGTGGTGTCGAGAATGCTCCACACCGGCCAGATGAAGTCCACGTGGCGCATGTCCTGGCCGGGATCCGGGCCCGCGAACCAGAGCTCGCTGCTCCAGAAATGCCGGATCTTCTTTCCTCTGCGGACGAAAACGTGAGCCAGCGGGAACTGTTGTCCGTTGGGCGCCTCTGCGCGGTATGCGGCATTGAACGAGTTGTTCGCGGACGACAGCAACCGGACATGCCGCCAGCCGCGCTTGCGAGCGTGGCTCCGGAACTTGTCGATCGGAGCCTTCGCGACCGCCACGAAGTTGATCCGGTGAGTGACGTGGCGCGCCGCGCCGTCAACGCCGTCGATGATCGACGTGCAGGACGGGCACGGCGTCATGCTGTCGACCGATTCCGGGAACATGAAGTTGTACAGGAAGAGCGTGTCTTTTCCAGGCTGGAAGAGCTCTGACAGCCGGACCTTCTTCACCTCTTTCGCGCCCGCCGGCAACTCTTCGAAAACGTAATCCTCGGGGACCTCGCCGCCAAGAGGCAGCTTCCTTCGTTGAGCCGCGACGGACTCGATCTGCCGGCGAAGCTCGACCTCAGACTTCAGCAGGCGGTTGCGAGCACGGCGGTAGTCGGCGGTCTCGCCGGGAAATTTGGACTTGCGACGCGCTTTGACTGCTGCCACGGTTCCTCCTCTGGATTGTGGTCGGGCTTTCTGGAGGTGAATATAGAGGGGACGCGCGCGCGAGAGGCGCGGCCGAAAACCTCGACGAGAGATTCGGCGATCCAGGTGGCCCAGATCCGGGTGAAGTGACGAGCAGCGGAGCGAGCGCATCAGGCATGCGTGAGCGAGCAGCGCAGTCGCTGAACCCGGAGATGGGCCGCATGGGCGCCGAAGATCCGTCGACGGCCTTTTCGGCTGCGCCTC
>JGI12635J15846_10002129_pt1 | contig 17343 bp, 16 predicted proteins | sample BlaSpr_A8_OM2_M2_FD_15846 | JGI IMG/M metagenome (IMG submission 15846) | reverse complement strand
TCGACTTGATGGTGGCGCCGCCCTTGCCGAGCACGATCTTGCGCTGGCTTTCGCGCTCGACAAAGATCGTCTGCTCGATGCGGATGGACTTGTCCTTGCGTTCGGTCCAGCTGTCGGTCTCGACGGTGGATTGATAGGGCAGTTCCTGGTGCAACTGCCGGAAGATCTTTTCCCGCGTGATCTCGGCCGCCAAATGCCGCATCGGCGCATCCGACATCTGGTCCTCGGGGTAATGGAACGGCCCCGGCGGCACCATCTCGGCAAGCGTGTGGCGCAAATCGTCGACGCCATCGCCTGACAGCGCCGAGACCATGAAGGTCCGGGCGAAACCCAGCCGGTCATTGGCGGCCTTCGCGAGCGCCAGCAGCTTTTCGCGCGGAACCAGGTCGATCTTGTTCAGCACCAGAATTTTGTCGTGACCGACGGTTGCGAGTTTTGTCAGGATCGCGTCGGCTTCTTCGTCGATGCCTTCGCGCGCATCGAGCAGCACGCAAACCAGATCGGCATCATGCGCCCCGCTCCAGGCGGTCGACACCATGGCGCGATCCAGCCGCCGCTTGGGCAAGAAGATGCCTGGCGTATCGACCAGGATGATCTGCGCGTTGTTGTCGATCACGATGCCGCGGATCAGCGCGCGCGTGGTCTGCACCTTGCGCGACACGATCGTGACCTTGGAGCCGACCAGCGCGTTGACGAGCGTCGACTTGCCGACATTGGGGGCACCGATCAGCGCGACAAAGCCGCAGCGCGTGGCTTTGGGCGCGGCATCGCGCGAGGGCTCATCCATCATTTTTCCAGCCGCCGACGCCTTCGCGCGCGATCATCACGGAGGCCGCGTCCTTTTCGGCGGCGCGCTTGTTGCCGCCGACACCTTCGGCCGGCGCAAGCCCCGGTAAATCCACGGCGACGCGAAATTGCGGATCATGATGCGGCCCGGTGCGCTCGATCTCGCGGTACACCGGCGTCGGCAGGCGCTTGCTCTGCGCCCATTCCTGCAGCACCGTCTTGGGATCGCGCAGCGGCCGCCGCAGCTTGCGCATCCGCTCGGTCCAGTTGCGCTCGACGAATTGCGCCGCCACGGTGTAACCGCCGTCGAGGAAAATCGCCCCGATTACCGCCTCGCAGATGTCGCCGAGCACGGATTTGCGCAGCCGCGCGCTGGCGAGCGCGCCGACCTGGCCAAGCTTGACGTCGTCGATCAGCCCGAGCGACTTCGCGACATCGGCGCAACTCTCCTTGCGCACGAGATCGGCGAGCCGCTTTGAAAGCTCGCCCTCGTCGGCATTGGGAAAGGCGCGATAGAGCATGTCGGACACGACCAGCCCGAGCACGTGATCGCCCAAGAATTCCAGACGCTGGTAACTGTCGGCGCGCTTGTGCGAGGGTTTCAGTGCCGAAACATGGGTAATGGCGGTGATCAGTAGCGCGGAATCAGCAAACTTGTGCCCGATCCGCGCCTCGAGCGCGGCGAGCGCCTCCCTCGCGGCGGCAGCCTTGCCGCGCTTTTTCTTCGCGGGCACCGGCCCGCCATCGGGCTGATGGCCGGCTTCGCCTGACGCGGGTGAGGTCTGGATATCAGGTAATTCGTCGTTCATCGCACGATTGTGAATAGGCGATTCCAGCGCACCGCGGTGGGCCAGCGCCAGAACATCCACGCGTGCTCGCCTTCGGCAATGGAGAAGAAGATCATCTGGGCCCGGCCGACGATATTCTCGAACGGCACGTAACCCACCGCCGACAGCACCCGGCTGTCGGTCGAGTTGTCGCGGTTGTCACCCATCATGAAGAAGTGGTCGGGCGGCACCGTGTAGACATTGGTGTTGTCGTAAAAGCCGTTGTCGACGCAATCGAGCGATTCGTAAGAGACGCCGTTCGGCAGCGTCTCCTTCCAGCGCTTTACCCGCGCGGTGGCGTCCGACCCGCAGGGGTCTTCGCCGATAAAGTCGCTTAAGCGCTCGCGCTTCACCGGCACGTCGTTGATGTAGAGCAGCCCTTCCTTCATCTGGATGCGGTCGCCGGGCAATCCGATCACGCGCTTGATGTAATCGGTGGAATCATCCTTCGGCAGACGGAACACCACGATATCGCCGCGCGCAGGTTCTGAGCCGAAGATGCGGCCCGAAAACAGCGGCGGCGACAGGGGGATAGAATAATGGCTGTAACCGTAGGAAAATTTCGAGACGAACAGATAGTCGCCGACCAGAAGCGTCGCCTTCATCGAACCCGAGGGGATGTTGAAGGGCTGGAACAGGAAGGTGCGGATCACGAGCGCGATCAACAGTGCGTGGATGACGACACGGACGGTCTCGCCCAAGCCGCTTTCAGTTTTTGTCCCGGATGTCACGCTCATTGCTTTCCAGTTCCCGGCTTTCCCAATTCCCGGCGCGAAAACTCCGCGCGGTGGCAGAATTTGTTCCTCACGCGACAAGCGGCTCGCTTTCGCGTCGAGAAAATGGTCCTGATTCTGATAGTGAGAGCAAATTCCGGCGCAAACCCGAATTCGCTTCTTTCTCGATCCCTGCGGCGTTTTAGACGGTTGTTCGCGGCCGCGCAATCAACGGCTGCATTAAAACACGCTAATCCTTTGACAAATCGAAGATTTTTAGTTTTGCGACAGGCTGCTATATTGGCCGCCGAGGCGCGTCACGGTTTGCCCGGATGGACTGCCGAAATTATGACGAAGGCCTGAGCCAGGGGCCAGTCATCGGTGATGGAAAGATCAATCCGCGCAGAAAACCCCTCCGGCGTCAGGGCCTCGAGCCGGGCCAGCGCCCCGCCCGTCAATTGCATGGTCGGGCGGCCGCCCGGCAGGTTCACCACCCCCATATCCCGCCACCAGACGCCGCGCCGGATACCGGTGCCGAGCGCCTTGGAGCAGGCCTCCTTGGCGGCAAACCGCTTGGCATAGGTCGCCACCACCATTTTTTCATTTTTGGCGCGCCGTTCAGCCTTGGCCCGTTCGGCATCGGTAAAAATGCGGTCGAGGAAGCGGTCGCCATGCCGCTCGATCACCTTGGCGACGCGGCGGATGTCGATCAGGTCGGAGCCGATGCCGATGATCATGCGTTGCCCGCATCCGGCTGGCCCGCAAGGTTCTTGCGGCCGCGATCCATCGCCGCCCGCATGGCGCGTACGGTCTCAGCGAGGCCAACGAACAGCGCCTCCCCGATCATGAAGTAGCCGATATTCAACTCGGCGATCTCCGGAAGGCCCGCGATCTTCTCGGAGGTCGCGTAGTCGAGACCGTGGCCGGCATGGACTTCGAGGCCGGCCGAGCGCGCCAGCCGCACGCCTGCGACAATGCGCTGCCATTCGGCGTCGGCTTTTGCGGTGTGGCCGTCGACCACCGCGTCGCACCAGGCGCCGGTATGGATTTCGATCACCGGCGCCCGCAAGCTTGCCGCCATTTCGATCTGCCGCGGGTCAGCGGCGATGAACAGCGACACCCGCACGCCGGCATCGCTCAGTTTGGCGATAAAGGGCTTGAGCACGTTGTGCTGGCCGACGACGTCGAGACCGCCTTCGGTGGTGAGCTCTTCGCGGCGCTCGGGCACCAGGCACACCGCATGCGGTCTTGTCGCAAGCGAGATCCGCAGCATGTCTTCGGTGGCCGCCATCTCGAAATTCAGCGGCTTTGAGATTTCCGCTTTGAGCCGCGCCATGTCGGCGTCGCGGATATGGCGGCGGTCCTCGCGCAAATGCGCGGTGATGCCATCGGCGCCGGCCTCGATCGCGGTGAGCGCCGCGCGCACCGGATCCGGCCGCGCCCCGCCCCGCGCATTGCGCAGGGTGGCGACGTGATCGACATTGACGCCGAGGCGCAGCGGAGGAGCTTTTGTCATTGATAGACTCGCTGACGAATTCAGAACGCGATCGGATAACTGAATGTCATGCGCGGGGTTGACCCGCGCATCCATCCTCTTCGTCAAGATGGTTTGCCGGGAGCGTAGACAAGTGTACGTAGTCTGCGCAAGGCAGACTACTATGCCCGGCAATGACGAGCTCACTACCCATTGACGCGCTCGACCCGTGCGACCACGGCTTTGGCGCGCAACTGGGCAATAATAGCGCTGAGATGCTTCAGGTCATAGACCTCAAGATCGATGGTGAGTTCGGTAAAATCCGGCGAGCGGCGCGACATACTGATATTGTCGATATTGCCGTCGTGCTCGGCGATTACGGTCGCGACCTGGGCGAGGCTGCCGGGCTCGTTGACATTGGCGACCATGATCCGCGCCGGAAAGCGCTGCGGGGTGGACTCGTCGACGTCCCAGCGCACGTCGAGCCAGCGCTCCGGCTCCTCCTCGAAATCCTTCAGCGCCGGCGACTGGATCGGATAGATCGTAATGCCCTCGCCCGGCGTCACGATGCCGACGATGCGGTCGCCCGGCACCGCGCCGCCGTTCGGCGCGAATTTGACTGGCAGATCGGAATTGATGCCGCGGATCGGTATCGCCGAGGTGCTGCGTACGGGATCGGGCGGCGATTTCAGCTTCAGTTTGACCGCGAGGCTGCTCTTCTTGGCGCCGTATTGCTTGACCCGCTCCTCCTTGTAGTCGGGATACATCGCACGCGCCACGTCGGAAGCCTTCATCTCGCCGCGGCCGACGGAAGCCATCACGTCGTCGATCGAGGCCCGCGCCAGCCGCGGCAAGGCACCTTTCAGCTTGTCGTCGGCATATTCGATTTTTGCCCGCGCAAACAACCGCTCGACGATGCGGCGGCCGAGGCCGGCATATTGGTCACGCACCGCGGTCCGGGTAGCGCGCCGAATCGCCGCCCGCGCTTTGCCGGTCACCGCGAGCGATTCCCAGGCCGAGGGCGGCGCCGATTGCGCCTCCGAGGTCAGCACTTCCACCTCGTCGCCGTTCTGCAGTTCGGACGACAACGGCGCGAACTTGCCGTTGATCTTGCAGCCGACCGCGCTGTTGCCGACGTCGGTATGCACGGCATAGGCGAAGTCGATCACATTGGCCTGGCGCGGCAGCGCAATCAGCTTGCCTTTCGGGGTGAAGCAGAACACCTGGTCGTGAAACAGCTCGAGCTTGGTGTGTTCGAGGAATTCTTCCGGATTGGCGCCGTCGGACAGCACCGCGATGGTGTGGCGCAGCCAGGCAAAGGCGTTGGATTCGCGCTTCAGAAGCTCGGTCGGCGAACCCACCCCGTCCTTGTAGAAGGCATGCGCGGCGATGCCGAATTCCGCGATCTGGTCCATCTCCCTGGTGCGGATCTGCAACTCGACGCGCTGTTTGCCCGGACCGATCACGGTGGTGTGGATCGAACGGTAGTCGTTCTGCTTCGGCGTCGAGATGTAATCCTTGAAGCGTCCGGGCACCACGGGCCACGTGGTGTGGACGACGCCGAGCGCGCGGTAACAGGCTTCGACGTCGTTCAACAGCACGCGGAAGCCGAAGATATCGGACAATTGCTCGAACCCGACCGACTTGCGCTCCATCTTGGTCCAGATCGAAAACGGCTGCTTGCGCCGGCCGTAGACGTGCGCGGCGAGCCCGTTCTTCTGAAGATTCTTGGAGAGCTGGGTTTCGATCTCGCCGATCAAATTGCGGTTGCGTTCGGCCAGCGCATCCAGCCGCTGCTTCACCACCGCATAGGCTTCCGGATCGAGCGTGTGGAACGAAAGGTCTTCGAGTTCCTCCCGCATCTCCTGCATGCCCATGCGCCCGGCCAGCGGCGCATAGATATCGAGCGTCTCCTCGGCGATGCGGTGGCGCGAAGCCGGCGGCACGAATTCCAGCGTGCGCATGTTGTGCAGGCGATCGGCGAGTTTTATCAGCAGCACGCGAACGTCGTCGGCGATCGCCAACAACAGCTTGCGCAGGTTCTCGGCCTGCTTGGCTTCGCGCGAGACCAGCTCCAACCGCTTCAATTTGGTGAGGCCTTCGACCAGCGCGCCGATCTCGTGGCCAAAAACCTGGTCGATTTCGCCGCGGGTCGCCTCGGTATCCTCGATCGTGTCGTGCAGCAGCGCCGCCACGATGGTGGCGTCATCGAGCTTGAGGTCGGTCAGGATCGCCGCGACTTCGAGCGGATGCGAGAAATACGGATCGCCGGAGGCGCGGGTCTGCGCGCCATGCGCTTTCATGGCGTAGACGTAAGCGCGATTCAGCAAATCCTCGTTGGTGTCGGGGTTATAGGACCTGACGCGTTCGACGAGGTCATATTGTCGCATCATGCGCGTGCGCGGCGCCTTGACCGCCTTCGCCGCCACAGGCGCGGAAGGTGCCACGGCGACCGATTCGATCGCGGCCTGCATCTGCTCCCGGCTGCGGCGCCAATACGCCATCACAATTACCACCTTCGCACGCGGGCCTCGGACACGGCCCGCCAATGTATTACCTAAGTGTTTTTCGGGCGAAGCTGCAGCCATGGCGGGTGCGGAAACGCTCGATTTCGGAGATCGGGGGAACACAGTCTAACGCCAAACCGGCAATCCTCCGATCAAATCGGAGCTAGCCTTGCTGGAATTGTTCCGCGCCCGCGATGGCCTCAGGTAACCATGAAAAGGTCAATAAAAGCAAAGGCCCGGACGAGAGTCCGGGCCTTTTCTAGATTGGGCGGGATGTTCGAGGTTCCCAAAGACGCTCGTAAGACGGCGCTTGCGGCTCACTCGTCCTCTTCGGGCTGCTCCTCCGGAGGCGCCAAGCCCTCGAGGCCCTTCAGAAGCTCCTCCTCGGTCATGCGCTCGACCGCAACCTCGGTATCGTCGGCATCGACGCTGGCGCCGGCTGAGCCGATCAAGGGCACCGTATCGGGTTCCGGTTCGTCCACCTCGACGAATTTCTGCAGGGAATGCACGAGTTCCTCGCGCAAATCCTCGGGCGAAATCGTCGAGTCGGCGATTTCCCGCAGCGAAACGACCGGGTTTTTATCGTTGTCCCGATCAACCGTGAGTTGTGAGCCCGACGATATCATACGGGCGCGATGCGCCGCCAACAGAACCAGATCGAACCGGTTGTCGACCTTATCAATGCAATCTTCCACGGTGACGCGCGCCATCGGCTGTCGCTTTCGTTAATGAGACCGAATATGTTGATTATGCGCGGGTGTTTATAGGGCGTCGGGGCGTTTCGCAAGACTATTTTGTGATTTGGCTGGCCCAAACGGCTCTGCTAACCCGTCCCGAAGCCTGCGCCGGGAATGTCGGGAGCCGCACGGACGCGGTTCCACAAGAAAAGGCTTTATTACGTCGGCTAAAGTATACAACAATTGCCCTTACCTCTCCATATTTGCGGTGGCGTCTGTCCAGACCAATCCGCCGGGCTGGGCAGTATCGTTCTTTGAAATGCGCGGCAGGGTGCCGCCGCGCCAAAAACGTTTAGCAACAACAAACACGCGAGAAACTGAATGTCCGCTTCCTCCAACAAAATTGCGCTCTTTATCGATGGCGCCAACCTCTACGCAACCGCCAAGACGCTCGGTTTCGATATCGACTACAAGCGCCTCCTCAAGGAATTCCAGAGCCGCGGGACGCTAGTGCGCGCGTTCTACTACACCGCGATCATCGAGGATCAGGAGTATTCGTCGATCCGCCCCTTGATCGATTGGCTCGATTACAACGGCTACACCGTCGTCACCAAAGCGACCAAGGAGTTCATCGACGCCTCCGGCCGCCGCAAGGTGAAGGGCAACATGGATATCGAGCTCGCCGTCGATGCCATGGAACTCGCCGAGCATGTCGATCAGATCGTGCTGTTCTCCGGCGACGGCGATTTCCGCTCGCTGGTCGAAGCGGTGCAGCGCCGCGGCGTCCGGGTCACCGTGGTCTCGACGATTTCGAGCCAGCCGCCGATGATCGCCGACGAGTTGCGCCGCCAGGCCGACGTCTTTACCGATCTGGTGGAACTGCAATCCAAGCTCGGCCGCGATCCGTCCGAGCGCCCGGCCCCGCGCGAGCCGCGTCACCACGCGCCGCAATTCCTGCAGCGTGCGACCACCATGGCGCCGAGGGGTGATGACGACGATTTCGACGACTAGCAATGAAGCGGCGAGCGTTCAGCCGCCGCCCGGTACCACGCCTCTCCGCACCGAACCCGACCGCAACTGCCCGCTTTGTCCAAGGCTGTCAGGTTTTCGCGAGGCCGCGCGTGCGAAAGAACCGGACTGGTTCAACTCACCGGTGCCCTCGTTCGGCGATCCCGACGCCCGGCTGTTGATTGTCGGCCTCGCGCCGGGCCTGCAGGGCGCCAACCGCACCGGGCGGCCTTTCACCGGCGATTTCGCCGGCGATTTGCTGTATGCGACGCTGCTCGAATACGGTTTTGCTAAAGGCGTGTATCAGGCGCGGCCCGACGACGGCTTGAGGCTGGTCGATTGCCGGATCAGCAACGCGGTGCGCTGCGTGCCGCCGCAGAACAAGCCGTTGCCCGCGGAGATCAAAACCTGCCGGCCATTTTTATCGGCGACGATTGCGACCATGCCGACATTGCGCGCGATCGTGGCGCTCGGCCGCGTCGCGCATGAAACCATGCTGAAGGTGCTCTTCCTTCGCAGCGCGGCCGCACCGTTTGGGCACGGCGCGATCCATCAGGCCGGTGCGGTAAAACTGTACGACAGCTATCATTGCTCGCGGTACAACACCAATACGGGCGTGCTGACGGCGGAGATGTTTCGCAGCGTGTTTGCGAAGGTAACAGCGGATTTGGGTAGCTAAGCTATCGAAGTCAATGCGTTATCTATCAACACGTCGTCCCGGCTCAAGGCCGGGACGACGTGGGGTTGTCAGCTGCGACTAACCCGATTTCGCTTCAGCCAGGCCAGCACGTCACCGGCGTTTCGGTCGGGCGGGAACACCGGATAGAACACGTAGGTGATGCGCGCATCGTCGATGATCAGCGCCATCCGTTTGATCAGCGTCAGTCCCGCGACCTGCATGGTCGGCAGATTGAGCGCGCGCGTCAGTTCAAGCTTTTCATCCGACAGGACAGGGAACGGCAAATGCAGCCGCGAGGCCATTTCGGTCTGGTAGGCGTTGTCCTGCGTCGACAGGCCAAATACGTGCTGGCTGCCTGCTGACTTCAATTCGGCGAACAGATCGCGGAACGCGCAGGTTTGCGGGGTGCAGCCGCGCGCGCCCGGAATCATATCCCAATCGTCGACCAGCGCGATCTTGCCGGGCTCGCCGGTCCGGGGATAGGCGAACACGACGACGCGCCCTGGCAGCGCCGACAGCGTCACCGAGGTATCGTCGGTCGCAACCAGCGCGATCGGCGGGATCATCATGCCCTTAAGATGCGCCGCCGCGCCGTCGTCGGCCGGCGCCGGAATTTTGCTCCAGTCGACTTCGAGCAGGTTTTTCTGGTTCATCTTGCAATTCTCCGTCAGTCGTTATCGCCCGCGACAAACGCGAAGCGTTTGCGCAAGGGAGCCCTTGCGACGAAGCAATCCATCGCGCGGCAAATGCGGAAACGTGGATTGCTTCGTCGCAAGTGCTCCTCGCAATGACGGATAGNGCAAAGTCATCCCCGCGCTCGCAGCAGGCGGCCCTTCTCCCTGCCCCAGTCGCGTTTCTTCTCGCTCTCGCGCTTGTCGTGCAACTTCTTGCCCTTTGCGACAGCCAGCAACAGCTTGGCGCGGCCGCGTTCGTTGAAGTAGAGTTTTAGCGGAATGAGCGTCATGCCCTCGCGGTCGACCGCGCCCATCAGCTTGTTGATCTGCTTTTTGTGCAACAACAGCTTGCGCGGCCGCTTCGGCTCGTGATTGAAGCGGTTGGCCTGCAGATATTCCGGGATATTGGCGTTGATCAGCCAGATTTCGCCGTCTTTGGAATCGGCATAGGATTCCGCAATCGTGGACTTGCCGTTGCGGATCGACTTGACCTCGGTGCCGGTCAGGGAAATGCCGGCCTCAATCGTGTCCTCGATCGCATAGTTGAACCGGGCCTTCCGATTTTCGGCGACGACTTTTATCGCGCGCTCGTTCTTTTCGGCCATGATGAAGTTATCTCAAGCAAACCTTAACGATAGCACTCTAGCCGCGCGCCCGCATCTCAAGACTTTTTGAGGAGGTCGCGGATCTCGGTAAGCAGCTCTTCCTCGCGGCCCGGTTTCGGCGGTGGCGGCGCAGCTTCATCACTGCGCTTGAGCTGGTTCATGAACCTGATCACTATGAACAGCACGAAGGCGATGATGATGAAATTCAGCGTCAGCGTCAGGAAATTGCCCCAGGCCAAGACCGCGCCCTGTTTTTTCGCGTCCGCCAGATTGCCCGCCGTGACCGCCTTCGACAGGCCCGTGAAATAGTTGGAGAAGTCGAGCCCGCCGGTGATCGAGCCGATGATCGGCATAATGATGTCGCCGACCAGCGAGGTGACGATGGAGCCGAACGCCGCCCCGATGATGACGCCGACCGCGAGGTCGACCACATTGCCCTTCATCGCGAATTCGCGAAATTCCTTGAGCATCCGCAGGCCCTTCTCTTCGACGTCGCGAACCGGAAGACTCATGGCAAGCGACACGAACGGTTAGTTGATAAGACCCGCATGCACCATGGCGCTGCGCACCGCTACCCGAGTGGGTTCGGACACCGGCACCATCGGCAGCCGCAGCGTCTCGTCGATCTTGCCGAGCAGCGAGAGCGCGTATTTCACCGGCGCCGGGTTGCTTTCGATGAAGAGATTGTTGTGCAGCGGCATCAGCTTGTCGTGCAGTTTCAGCGCGGTTTTCAGATCGCCCTTCTGCCAGGCCACGTGGAATTCGGAGCACAGCCGCGGCGCCACGTTGGAGGTGACGGAGATGCAGCCGTGACCGCCATGCGCCATGTAGCCGAGCACGGTGGCGTCTTCGCCCGACAATTGATTGAAATCCTCGCCCATCCTGGCGCGCTGCTGCGAAACCCGCACCATGCTGGCGGTCGCGTCCTTGACGCCGGCGATGTTCTTCAGTTCGAATAGCCGCGCCATGGTGTCCACGCTCATGTCGATCACCGAGCGCGGCGGAATGTTGTAGATCACGATCGGAATCCCGATCGCATCGTTGATGGCCTTGAAGTGCTGGTACATGCCTTCCTGGGTCGGCTTGTTGTAATACGGCGTCACCACCAGCACCGCGTTGGCGCCCGCCTTCTCGGCATGCTGCGCGAGCTCGATGGCTTCCCGGGTCGAATTGGAACCCGCGCCGGCGATCACGGGAACGCGGCCCCTCGCCTCCTCGATGCACCATTCGACGACGCGCTTGTGCTCGTCGTGGCTCACGGTCGGGCTTTCGCCGGTCGTGCCGACCGGCACCAGGCCGTTGGTGCCCTCGGCGATTTGCCAATTCACCAGGCCGCGAAAACCGGCTTCATCGAGCGAGCCATTTTTGAATGGCGTGACCAAGGCGGTGAACGACCCCCGGAAATTTGTCTTGGCTGCCATGGACTTCCTCCAAACGCTTAGGTTTACGGCTTCGTTACTATCAACGGTGATTCATATCGGGTCTCGTGATCAGGCGGAAGCCTCAACCGCCCGGGCTGGCCGCGATTTTGCCGCTGTCTTGGCCCAGACAGCGGCACGCGACGACGTATTTAGTATTTTGTCCACATATTCAATGAAATACAGCTTGGGCGACGGGCATCACATGATTCGCCGCGAAAGCATGCCGTGATCTCTTTCCGCAGCACAGCCGCATTGCGGTCGACTGCCCTGGCGACAAGCCTTGTGCTCGCCATGGGGTTGTCGGCGGGCGCCCAAACCCCAACCAAGCCAAAAGTTCCATTGCCTAAGCCGCGGCCGATTGCACGCAACATCGTGCCCAAAACCGCGCCCAACGCCACGGCCAAAACCACGCAAGCCACCAACACCGCCGCCACGAGCACCGCGCTTCCCCTGGCGGCCCCCGCTCCCGCGCTGGCACCCGCGACGCGCCAGCATGCCGCCTTGCCGCCGCCGCCCGCGCGCAAACACGTAGCGCCGGCCGCGGTGGCCGCGACGTCGTCGACGCCGCAGGCCGATGTCGATGCGTTGGAAAACGTGATCGAGCTGGTCCGCAAGCATCAGCCTGTCGATGCGACCCAGACCGAGGCCGCGATATCGGACCCGGTCGCAAAAAAACTCGCGGAATGGATCATCCTGCGCAGCGACAATAATGGCGTGTCGGTCGAGCGCTATCGCGCCTTCCTCACCGCCAATCCGAGCTGGCCCTCGCAGACCTTCTTGCGCCGACGCCTTGAAGCGGCGCTGTGGGACGACAATCGCGACGAGGCGATGGCGTGGTCGTGGTTCGAAAACGAATCGCCGGTGTCGGCCAAGGGCAAGTTCTCGCTGGCGCGCGCCATGATCGGGCGCGGCGACCGCGCCAATGCGGAGCGCCTGGTGCGCGACGCCTTTCGCAACGACGCCATGTCCGAGGACACCGAGAGCACCGCGCTCGACCTGTTCGGGGCGCTTTTGACATCGGGCGACCAAAAGGCCCGGATGGATCTTTTCCTTTATGGCAGCGAGCACGAGATTGCGTTGCGCGCCGCGAAGCGGTTGGGCGGCGGCTATGTCGCGCTCGCAAAGGCACGCATTGCGGCCTACAGGAAGGCCCCCAACACCAGGGCGCTATTGGAGGCGGTTCCGCACGAACTGCACGGCGATCCCGGCTACCTCTTCAGCAAGATCCAGTTGCTCCGCCGCGAAGAAAAATTCGCGGAAGCCGCGCAACTGATGCTGAGCGCGCCGCGGGACGCAGCACGGCTCTACAATGTCGACGAATGGTGGATCGAGCGGCGACTCTTGGCACGCAAGATGCTCGACGTCGGCGAGCACCGCACCGCCTATCTGATCGCGCGCGACGCGGCGCTGCCGGCAAAGGACATCTACAAGACCGAGCAGGAATTCACCGCGGGCTGGATCGCGCTACGCTTCCTCAACGATCCGGCCGTCGCCGCGCAGCATTTTGCGCGCATCGGGGTCGGCAGCGTCAATCCGACCGCGCTGGCGCGGGCCGGTTATTGGCAGGGCCGCGCCGCCGAAGCCGCAGGCAACGCGCAAGGAGCCCGCGCCGCCTATGCCGCGGCCGCGGCGCAGTCGACCAGTTATTACGGCCAGCTGGCGCGCGCCAAGCTCGGCCTGCCCCAGATCGAATTGAATGGCGTCCCGGCAGCAGGCACGCGCGGGGTGGAAAGGCTCGAGATCGTCCGCGCCGTGAAGCTGCTCTACGATCTGGACGAGCGCGACATCGCGATCCCGATTTTCGCCGACATGGGCGAGAACGGCGATCCCGACGCCCTCGTCGGCCTCGGCGAACTCGCCTCCCACAACGGCGACGCACGCGCCATGCTGCTGGTCGGCAAGGCCGCGCTCAATCGCGGATTGCCGTTCGATTTCTATGCCTATCCGGTGAATGGGATCCCACCGTTCAAGTCGATCGGACCGGACGTCGAACGGAGCATCATCTACGCGATCGCCCGCCAGGAAAGCGCATTCAATCCCAACGATGTTTCGGCAGCCCAAGCCTATGGGCTGATGCAGGTGACGCCGGATGCCGGCAAATATGTCTGCAAGAAATACGGCGCCGGTTTTGACCTTTCCCGGCTGAAGAACGATCCGGTCTACAACGCAGCCCTCGGCGCCGCCGAGCTCGGCGGACTGATCGAGGATTATCGCGGCTCCTACATCATGACGTTCGCGGCCTACAATGCCGGCCGCGGCAGCGTCAAAAAATGGATCGACCGTTACGGCGATCCGCGCGATCCCAAGGTCGACGCGGTCGACTGGGTGGAGTTGATCCCGTTCTCCGAAACCCGCAATTACGTGCAGCGGATCATGGAGAATCTGCAGGTCTATCGCGCCCGGTTCGGCGGCGGAACGCGGCTGCAGATCGAGGCCGACCTGCACCGCGGCGCCAGCGTCGAATAGCTTGCATCAAGTCCCGGTCACTTCGATTTTGCGAATGGTCGTCGCGCGCCATGTCGAACGTGAACCAGATCGATTGCGTGGCGATCAATCCGATAGAAGATTTTGAAATTGTAGCGGCGCACGATCTTTACACGAATCTCCGGCAGACCCGTTTCCTGCGACGCCATCGGATTTTCCGCCAAAACTCGATGCCGGCATAGATCGCCCGCATCACATTCTCGGCCCCCGATGGGCTCCGCTGATTAAGATAGTGAAAGATGTCATGGAGATCGCTACGCGCTTGCGGGCTGTAACGAATTTTCATGCAACGCCAAAACGCTTCCAAAACGATTGCATCTCGATATCAGACGCAAATTCTCCGCGCTGAACTTGCTGCAGGCCGTTGTTCACAGCCGCGCGCTCAGCATCGGTCATGATATATCGACCAGTGCGCCGCGCCTCGATTTCGGCCGCGGCCTCGGCGAGCTCCGCCTGGTCTTCCTCTGGCCAGGAAGCGGTCTTTTCCAACAATTCTTTAAGTCCAAGGCCCATGGTTCAAACATAGCATATTTTGACCTCGCTGCCACCCCGCGCCCCGGCGGCGGCGCGATATCTGCAGCCAAAACCACCCCCACAAAGAAGAACCCCGGCAGTTTCCTGCCGGGGGTTCTTTTAGAGGGTTCTTAGACGATCGGGATCAGAAGTTACGTTGAACGCGAATGTTGAGGTACTCGGTGCTCTGGTTCTTCAGCCCGCGGCTGCAGATCGAGGCCGATCTGCACCGCGGCGCCAGCGTCAAATAGCACGTGCGCCGAGCGGCGGTGGGCCACGACTTTTCACGAACGGCAAATGTACTCCCAGGCTCAAATCGGCTAGGTTCCACGCAGCCCGCATGCTGCCGGCTGCGCCCTTAGAAACGCGAATTGCCGAATCATTCCAGTGGTACCGACAATCATACGAGCGTTGCCCGCAGTAGCCCTGGTCATGGCCGGATGCGGAATACAAGCGCGCGCGCAGGCCGATCCCGGCGCCGCGGCGCCCTCTCCCGCTCGACTGGAGCGGCTGTCCGGATTCTTCGAAAATGAAGTCGCAACTGGAAAGCTTGCCGGCGCCATCGTGCTGATTCAGCAGCACGGGCGACCGATCTACTTCAAATGCTTCGGCGTTCGGGATGTCGCCACGAAACAGCCGATGACGCCGGACACAATCTTTGCGCTTCATTCGATGACCAAGCCGATTACCAGCCTGGCGGCGATGATGCTCATCGACAACGGCAAGCTGGCGCTGGCCGATCCGGTGTCGAAATACATTCCGGCATTTGCCGCCGTGAAGGTCGGCGTCGATTCCAAAACAGAGAGCGGCGATTCCGTCCTCAAGCTCGTGCCACCGAACCGGCCGGTGACCATCGAGGATCTCCTGCGTCACACGTCAGGGATCACCTACGACTATATCGGCGGCGATCTGATCAAGAAGGCCTATACCGACGCCGATATTTTTGAGGGGCATTTTGACAACAAGGAATTCGCCCAGCGCGTCGCCCGCCTGCCCTTGGCCAGACAGCCCGGCACGCTTTGGCGTTACGGCCACTCCACCGACGTTCTCGGGCGCATCATCGAGATCGTCTCCGGGAAATCGCTCTTTGAGTTTCTCAAGCAGCGCATCCTCTCGCCACTTGGGATGACCAGCACCAGGTTCGTGCTTCATGGCGCGGCCGAATGGGCGCGCATGGCGGAGCCGCTTCCGGATGATGCCATCCTGCTTCTGGCGGAGCATGACCGGCGAGCGCACCCGGAATGGGAATCGGGCGGCGGCGGCCTGGTCTCAACCATCACCGACTATGCGCGATTTGCGCAAATGCTGCTTGACGGTGGAAGACTGGACGGCAAGCAGTATCTCAGCCCGACCGCGTTCAAACAAATGACCACCGACCATATCGGCCCTGGCTCCGGAGTCGCGCGGGACTACTTCTATTTTCCCGGCGATGGTTTTGGCTTCGGTTATGGCCTGGCGGTTCGCACCGATCCGGGGAATGCGAAACCGCCACCGCCGGGCTCGATTGGTGAGCTGAAATGGGATAGCGGCAGCGGCACCTATTTCGGCGCCGATCCGAAATTGGACATGCTTTACATTCTCATGGAGCAGACGCAGACGGAGCGCGGACGGATCGTGCCGGCCTTCAAGAAACTGGTTTACGACGCCTTCGAAGAATAAGAGCAAGATGGCTTTAGTTTAGAGCATGATCCGGAAAAGTGGACACCGGTTTTCCCTCGCGACAAACGCGATGGCGTTTGCGCGGAGATCATGCTCAAACAAAAAGATAGAGCGGGATGACGATTCGAAGAAAAGTCATCCCGCTCTGATCTGGGTGTACAGCGAATGCGCCACCTTGGTTCACCTCTGCCCGCCCTTTGCAGAGAGAGGTCGAAATTCGCGGTAGCGAATTTCGGATGAGGGGCATGGCACAGCGCCCAAAACTCATCCTGCTCTAATAGTGCCGGCGCGGCTTCCGCGGGTATGCCACGCGCGGTTCCGGGTAAACAAAGTAAGGATTGGTGTCGCACCAGGCCAGACGGCCCGAGGCCGTTGCCAGACACTGCTGATAGGTATCGAAGCTGCAATCCCCTCTCGGACCGGCGTAGGATTTGCCCTTGATGCAGAACGGATAATCCCGCGCCTGGGCTGGCGCCGACAGGATGCCGGTTGAAGCCAGCGCGCCAGCGGCGATGGCGGCCCAGAGGAAATTAGGCATCAGTCGTCTCCCTTGTTCCGTGGCGGGCGGCCTGCACCGCAACGGCCTGCTTAGACAAACGTCCCGCCAGAACGGGATCGGCTGTTCCAGTAGTTGGTCAGACGATTGTTTGCAGCGCTCATTCCGTTCAGGTAGGGATTGTAGTCTCCTCCGTACAAGCCATGTGGCGGCACACTCCCTCGTGATGTGGAAAGAAAACATCAAGGGTCTGAGTCGCGTCCAAACCCGTTGAAAATCCAGCCAACCAAACTACCAAGTAGCAAAATCCCCAGCGATGGAAGCACCGCCGCTAAGAGCGCATTTGCCCAAAAGCTGTACCGATCTTTTGTCAATTGGTCCCCGCGTGGCGCGGAGTAGGTCTTGAAGAACTCAGGTGCCTGCGCCTTTAATGTCGCCTCAGGGACGCTGTTGTCGTATTGTTCGAAGACATTATCCAGCTTAAAAAAGCCGGAGGTCGCATCCGGCAGCCACGACGCCAACACCAATAACCCACAGTGCCGAACTGACGACCCAAAGCCGGAAAAAGCCCCTACGCGCGTTCATTGCGTAGCCCCTCGCCACCTGCAGGGCATATCTAGAAGACCGGCGCTGCAGGAAAACAGATCACTTTGGGGACTTGGTTGGGGACCGAAGGCCAATGTTGAGAAAATAGTTCAATTAAATCAATCACATGTTGACTCTTGATGGCGGAGCCGGAGGGATTCGAACCCTCGATAGGGCTTTACAACCCTATAACGGTTTAGCAAACCGCCGCCTTCAGCCACTCGGCAGCTCCGTT
>JGI12635J15846_10002127_pt1 | contig 17349 bp, 17 predicted proteins | sample BlaSpr_A8_OM2_M2_FD_15846 | JGI IMG/M metagenome (IMG submission 15846) | reverse complement strand
GGCGTGCCAGCTGGTGCCGCAGGCGACGATGTTGATCTTCTTGGCGGCGCGAAATTCGGCCTCGCTGATCTGCATCTCGTCGAGAAAGATGTGGCCAGTGTCGAGCGAAATGCGTCCCAGGGTTGTGTCGCGGACGGCGCGCGGCTGCTCATAAATTTCCTTGAGCATGAAGTGCTTGAAGCCGCCCTTTTCCGCCATGATCGGGTCCCAGGTCACGTGTTGCACCTGGCGCTGGATGGGCTTGCCGTCGAAATCCGTCAGTTGCACGCCTTCGGCGGTGACCACAGCCAGGTCGCCATCGGCGAGAAAGAAAATATCGCGCGTGTGATAAAGAATGGCGGGGACGTCGGAAGCGACAAAATATTCGTCATTGCCCAGGCCAACCACCAGAGGAGGTCCGTTGCGCGCGGCCACGATTTTGTTTGGCTCATCGACGGAAATCACGCCCAGAGCAAACACGCCGCTGAGTTCTTTCACGGTGCGGCGCACGGCCTCTTCGAGCGTGGGACGATGGCCGTTGCCGGTCTTGAACAGATGCTTTTCAATCAGGTGGGCGATGACTTCGGTATCGGTTTCCGTCGTGAACTTGTGGCCCTCTTCGATCAGCTTCTTCTTCAGGCTGAGATAGTTCTCGACGATGCCGTTGTGTACGACGACAATCTTGCCGGTGCAATCGCGATGGGGATGCGCATTTTCTTCCGTGGGGCGTCCATGGGTAGCCCAACGGGTGTGGCCAATGCCGTAGCTGCCTTCGAGCGGCTTGAGGCGAATGACTTCCTCCAGGTTGCGCAGCTTGCCTTCGGCGCGGCGGATCTGCAGCTTGTCTCCGTTACCGGCCACGGCAATTCCAGCCGAATCATAACCGCGGTATTCCAGCCGCCGCAGGCCCTCGATGATGATCGGAACCACTTCCTTCTTGCCGACATAACCAACAATGCCACACATGCGGTAGCTCCAGAAATTCAGTCTGCCAGGGAGCAGCGAAACTCTTCAATCACCGGGTTGGTGAGTACTTCGCGGGCAATCCGTTCGACCTCGGTTTGCGCCTCCTCGCGGCTTAAGCCGCCATCGAGCGTAAGCTCAAAATACTTTCCCTGGCGGACCTCTTCCAGACCCTTGTAGCCCATTTTCTTGAGCGCACCCTGGATGGTCTTGCCTTGAGGATCAAGGACACTTTTCTTGAGCGAAACGTAAACGTAGGCTTTCATGGGAATAAGGGCATTATACGGCAGGGAGATTGCGCTGGATGCGCTCAAGCTCGGTAACCCAGGTAACTGCGAAGTTCAGACCAGTCGAGTGATCTGCTCGTTGAGCTCCGCGAGGGCGTGCTCCAGGATCTTTCGGTAGCGGGGGTTTTCCGCCGACTGGAGCTGCTCTAAAATCCGTCTGCGGGAGAGTTTGAGCCCTTCTTTGCGCGATTCGATTTCTCGTTGTGCGGGCGTCAAGTGACGTTTGCGTTCTCCGGTAGAGGAAGAACTGGCATCGTCTTGCTGAAGTTCAACCGACTTACTCTCCCACCCGCGTGCCACACAAAAATTATACGCCGTCCCGACGGGACCCTCGCGAGCCGCGGCAACGGTCAGCGGCAAAGCTCCAATGAATTCCAATCCTCTTATTTGGGTGCACAACTTCATGTGCTTTCTTGGCGCGACAGGCGTACACTGTTAAACGCTTCAGTTCCCCGGGTACCAGATTTCGGGCGCGTCATGGATTTCGGGCCATGGTATTTCAGTATTTCTGGGTCGGCCTATAAGTGTTGTTGAGAGGAAAAGCGGCGAGGGATCCGTTGTGATGATCTCTGCAAACGTGGCGCTCGTCGGGTCCTACGACTACGGCGAGGTGGCGCGGTCGGTGTTGATAGCCATCGCCGCGTCCTATGCCGCGCTCGACCTTGCGGGACGCGTAACCGCCGCAGGCGGCCGGATTCGCTTGGCTTGGTTGGGCGGTGGCGCTGTTGCCATGGGCATCGGCATCTGGGCGATGCATTTCAAGGGGATGCTGGCCTTTGAGTTGCCCGTGCCCGTGGAATATCACTGGCCGACGATTCTGGCGTCACTGCTGGTGGCCATCCTCGCATCCGCGGTCGCGTTGTATGTGGCGAGCCGCCAGAAGGTGGGCACGGTTGAGGCCTTGACCGGCAGCGTCGTTATGGGCGCCGGCATCGCCGGCATGCACTACATCGGCATGGCCGCAATGAGAATGCCGGCCATGACCCGGTATTCTCCCCTTCTGGTGACGTGTTCCATCTTGCTTGCAATCCTGGTTTCTCTGACTGCGCTGCGGATGGCGTTCGGTCTGCGTGAGGAGACCAGATGGAGTGTTCCCCGAAGGCTTGGCAGCGCCACGGTGATGGGAGGCGCAATCTCCGCGATGCATTACACTGGGATGGCTGCCGCAAGTTTCTTCCCCGCCTCGTCTCCGGATCTTTCTCATGCGGTGACTATCTCCTCCCTCGGCAACAATGGAATTGTCATTGTGACCTTGATCGTGATTGTGGCCGCCATGACAACATCGTCGATGGATCGGCGCCGAAATGAAGAGCACCTTCGACTCGTGATCGATACAACTCCCGCGATGCTACATAGCGCCCGTCCCGACGGCTATGTCGATTTCTTTAACAAGCGCTGGCTGGATTATGTGGGTGCTTCTTTGGAAGAAATTGAGGGATGGAGATGGACCAGTGTAATTCACCCCGAGGACGTTGAGGATGTAGTGGGCAAATGGCGTTCATCAGTGGCCACCGGCAGACCTTTCGAAGCTGAAGCGCGATTTCGGCGGCCAGATGGAGAATATCGTCTGATGCTCATTCGGAAGGTGCCGCTGCGCGACGAAGCGGGCAGCATAGCTAAGTGGTACGGCTCCGCTACCGATATCGAGGACCGCAAGCGGGCCGAAGATGAGTCGAGAAGGCAGAAGGAGCTTTTCCAGAAGATATTCGAGAATATCCCCGTGATCATCTCGTTCCGGGGGCAGGACCGCCGGATAGAGATGGTCAATCCAGAATTCGAACGTGCGATGGGTTGGACGCTGAAAGAAATACGAGGACAAAATCTGGACATATACGCCATGTTTTTCCCGGATCCGGATTATCGCCAAATGGCGCTAGACCTCCTTACCGCGTCAACTGGCGAGTGGAACGACCTCAAGGTGAGCGTAAAGGATGGGCGGGTCATAGATGTGGCCACTACATTCGTACGTCTTTCCGACGGGTCGACTCTTGGCATCGGGCAAGACATCACGGAGCGCAAGCGCGGGGAGGTAGAACTGCGCGAGAGTGAGGCACGGTTTCGGCTGGTGGCCGATAGCGCCCCAGTGATGATCTGGATGTCGGGGACGGACAAGCTCTGCACCTACTTCAACAAGCCTTGGCTGGATTTCACCGGTCGATCCATTGACCAAGAGCTTGGCAATGGCTGGGCGGAGGGGGTCGATCCTGAGGATTTGCAGAGATGCCTGGATACGTACGTTCAGGCCTTTGATCGCCGAGAGCCATTCAGGATGGAATATCGCCTGCAGCGGCACGACGGCGAATTTCGGTGGGTTTCCGACATCGGGGTGCCACGATTCAATCCGGATGGGTCTTTTGCCGGTTACATTGGCTCGTGTACTGACGTGACCGAGCAGAGGCGAGCCGAAGGGCAGTTGCGTCAGGCACAGGCGGATCTCGCCCGCGTCACGCGCGTGGCTGCGATGGGAGAATTGGCTGCGGCTATTGCCCACGAGGTCAACCAGCCGCTCGGGGCTGTGGTCACGAATGGAAGTGCATCTCTGCGCTGGTTGGCTGGGCAACCGCCCAATTTCGACGAGGCGCGGGAAGCCATCGAGAGGGCCGTCCGGGAAGCGACTCGGGCCAGCGACGTGATCGGGAGAATTCGCGCGCTGCTGCAAAAAGGCACACCTCAAATGGAGCGGCTGGATGTGAATGCGGTCATTCGGGAAGTGCTGACCCTGGCCGACCACGAACTTCTGCGGGGAGGCATTACGGTGCGGACCGAACTGGCGCCGGATGTGCCCAATGTGCTCGGGGATCGCGTTCAGTTACAGCAGGTGATATTGAACTTGATCCTGAACGGCATCGATGCGATGAGCGCGATTACCCATCGGCCGCGGGAGTTGCTCATTGAGTCGGCAAAGCACCCCGAGGGCGTTCTGATCCAGGTTCATGATTCGGGAGAAGGAGTCGATCCCGAGCAAGCAGACCATATCTTTCAACCATTCTTCACCACCAAGCCCCAAGGCATTGGTATGGGACTATCGGTTGGCCGTTCCATTGTCGAAGCTCATGGCGGCCGCTTGTGGTTCACTCCGGGATCGTCGCACGGGGTAGTGTTTCAATTCACCGTGCCAAAGGCAGACACGTCAGATGAGCGAGCCGCCTAGCGTCGTGTTCGTCGTGGATGACGATGCATCGATTCGAGATGCACTTAAGAGCCTGATCCGCTCGGTGGGCCTAAAGGTAGAGGCTTTCGGCTCGCCCCGCGAATTTCTGCAAGGGAAACGACCAGATGCGCCGAGTTGCCTTGTCCTTGACGTCAGGTTACCAGGGGAAAGCGGGCTCGATCTACAGCGCGAGTTAGCAGAGGCCAACATCCACATTCCGATCATCTTTATCACGGGCCACGGCGATATCCCCATGTCAGTGCGGGCCATGAAAGCGGGAGCTGTCGAGTTCCTGACCAAGCCTTTCCGTGACCAGGATCTGCTAGATGCGATTCAGGTAGCGCTGGAACGGGACCGTGCCAGGCGACAACGTCAGGCTGAGACCGCAATGCTCCGGGAACGTTTCGAATCGCTGACACCCCGCGAGCGCGAGGTGCTGCCTCTGGTAGTTTCAGGCTTGCTCAATAAACAAGTCGCCGCCGAAATCGGTACGACCGAAGCGACGGTGAAAGTCCATCGCAGCCAACTCATGAAAAAGATGGGTGCGGATTCGCTGCCGGATTTGGTGCGGATGGCTGAGAAGCTTGGTATCGCTGCCCCAGGCATAAGTTCAAAGCGATGAACCTTGGTCAATCTTGCCTTTACTAAAGTAAAGGAATCAGTACTAACGAACAATGGATTTGGCGGCCCGTCCCCATTTACTTTTGGCTTGGCGGAGGCTTGGTTCTACTCGGGGCTCCATACCCGGGGGCAGTCTTTTCGATTCTCCGTGCCAAAGGCAGATTGAGTTTCATGACGGAGCAGCCGCCCATCGTGTATGTTGTGGATGACGATGCATCCATCCGCGATGCCCTTAAGAGCCTGATCCGCTCGGTGGGCCTAGGAGTCGAGCTCTTCGCCTCGCCACTCGAGTTTCTGCAAGGGAAGCGGTCCGATGCACCAAGTTGTCTAGTCCTTGACGTCAGGTTTCCCAGGAAAAACGGGCTTGATTTCCATCGCGAGTTAGTGGAGGCCGAAATCCACATTCCGACCGTCTTCATCACGGGACACGGCGATATCCCCATGTCGGTACGGGCCATGAAAGCGGGAGCCGTCGAATTCCTGACCAAGCCCTTCCGCGACCAGGATCTACTGGATGCGATTCAAGTGGGGTTGGAGCGGGACCGCGCCCGGCGGCAAAGCCAGGCTGAGACCGCACAGCTTCGCGAGCGCCTCGAATCGCTGACACCCCGCGAGCGGGAAGTGCTGCCTCTGGTAGTTTCAGGCTTGCTCAATAAACAAGCCGCCGAGGTCGGCATGACCGAAGCGACGGTGAAAGTCCATCGCGGCCAACTCATGAACAAGATGGGTGCGGATTCACTGCCAGATTTGGTGAGGATGGCTGGGAAGCTTGGAATCCCCGAGTCCAAGCATTAAGTTCAAAGCGATAAACCTTCGTTGAAGCTCACCTTGGCGAAAGTGAAGACCCCTATACCAATGCCCAATGGATTTAGCCGCGGTCTCCATCTATTGTCGCTTTGGGGACGGAGATCGAGTGGTGGCCTCCGTAGATTTCTCTTTCCGGCCACGCCCAAGGCATGTTCAGTTTACGAAAAGCGAACTTGCCGGGAAAGGCGACCGTATGGCTAACGCTTGGGCCTATAATCCCGCTAGGCTATTATCGGCGGGTACCGCGTCTCTTAAAGAGGGGGGAGAAACCTGAGGAGTTGTTGTTGATGTGCCCCTCAAATGCACCGAAGGTTGAGTTGGACCTGTGGCGCTACGCGCAGATGCTCGGGATGGCCGAGGTTGTGTCCCTCCGCCATCAGCCGGGCGAACTGTTTCGCGAACTCGCCCCTCGGCTGCGCGCCATTGTTCCCTTCGACCTCATCAACTTTGCCCTGTGTGACCCCGCTCGGGAAACTATGAAAGTGTATGCGTGGGAGGGAGCAGAGTGGCCGAAAGAGCCAATGGAGACCGCGCTCGGGGAATCCGCTTTGGGGTGGGTCTGGCGGAATCAATCCGTTCTCTCAATCGATGATCTCCTGAAAGAAAAGCGATTCGGGCCGGAGCTGCAATGGCTGCGTGAGCACGAGATACGTTCCTACTGCGTAGTTCCCCTAGCCACTCTTCACGGATGCCCAGGTGCGCTGGGACTCGGAAGCAAACGGGCGGGCGCATTCAATGCTCACGACATTCCGTTCCTGTGCTGTGTAGCCGAGATGGCCGCTCTTGGCGTGGATGCCACGCTGCCCGAAGAAATTCTGGCTGAAGAAATGGCGCGGCTGCGACTGCTGCTCGAGCTCAGGGATCCGCGCATCCAGGACTCCGATTTGCTGGAGTCCGTCGCCTCGATTCTGGGATCCATGCAGAGATGGGTGCCGCAGGACTACGTCGGCCTCTACCTCTACGACGGGATTTCCCAATCCCTGCGCCTGCATATGACCGATCCGCAATTGGCCGAGAAGATGGCCCCCCGGGGTTTGACGCCGCTCGAGGGCACCCTGGCCGGACAAGCCTTCCGCAGCCAGCGCAGTGTGGTTCTCGATCGTTCAGGCCTGGCTGGGTCATCCTTTGCTTCCGTCAAACGGGGGATCGAACTCGGGGTCAAGTTTCTATATTTGACTCCTCTTTTTTCGGCAAAGGGCCCTCTAGGGGTGCTGAAGATAGCGCGCCGCGAGGATCAGCCGTTCTCTCAGCGAGATGTCGAGTTGTTGGAACAAGTAGCCGCGACGGTTGCGCCTGTGATCGAACGCGCCCAGACCGCGAGTGATATCCGAGAGGAAGCGGCGCAAACCCGGACGCTTTCGGAATTCGACAGAGGATCGGCCTCAAGCAGAGCTCTAACAGGCACCGGACGGTTGCTGGATTTGAAGGTGACCTCCGACCCTGAAGCTCGCGATGCGGGCAATCCAGTCTGGTTCGGGGCGGCTGAAGCTCTGCTTGAGTCGGAGCAGTTATTGTCCGCTTATTTCACCGCATCCAAAGTGGGTTTTTGCTTCCTGGATAGAGACTTCCGCTATCTCGCTATCAACCGCACGCTGGCGGAGATGAATGGCATACTCGCGGAAATTCATTTAGGAAAGACCATCCGCGAGATGCTGGGTGATTTCGCCGAGCTGATTGAACCGCAGTTGAATCGAGTCTTGGCGACCGGTCAGCCCATCTGGAACTTCGAGATCAGCTGCACTCTGTACAACAGAACCGAGCCCGGTTATTGGATGGAGCACTATATTCCGATCAAGGACGCGACTGGCAAGGTCGCGCAAATCGGCGTTGTCGCGGTTGAGATTACGGAGAAAAAGAAACTCGAAGAGTCTTTGCGGGAAGAGAAGAAGCGGCAGCAGGTGATGGTGGAAGTGAGCCACATATTAACGGCAAAGAGAGACGTGCCCCAGGCCTTTCCTCAGATCTCCGCCTATCTGCGCCGGGTTCTTCGGCAGGAATACGCGGCCCTGGCGGTACAAGACGAGAAAAGCGGGCAGTTAGTCCGCCAGGCTATGGATTTTCCCCTGCGGAAATGGCCGACTGGCACTGCCGAAACCACCGCAAGGGATCCTGGAGTCAAGGCCCTGCGGGAACGCGCGTCTCTGATTTTCAACCGGGACCAGATGCAAGACTTCCATCCCGAAACCAGGGATTACTTGTTGTCTGAGGGCCTCAAGTCTCTGTGTTGTGTTCCGTTGCTCCGGCCGAAAGGTCCTCTGGGAGTTCTAGTCCTCGGCAGCACACGGGCCGACGCTTTTAAAACGGATGACCTGGGGCTGCTGAACCAGGTTGCCGCTCACCTCGCGATCGCGCTGGAGTATGCGCGTGCCGCTCGCGAGGTGGAGCAACTCCGGAACCGCCTGGAGCGGGAAAAACGATATCTGGAAGGTGAGCCCCGTCCCAAGCTGAATTTTGAGGAAATCATTGGGGAGAGTCCGGCGCTTAAGCAGGTGCTGGATCAGGTCGCAATCGTCGCCGACAGCGACGCCACCGTCTTGCTCCTGGGAGAAACTGGAACCGGCAAAGGGCTGATCGCACGCGCAATTCACCGCACCAGCAAGCGTAAGGACAGAAGTTTTGTCACCTTGAATTGCGCCGCCATTCCTACGGGGTTGCTGGAGAGCGAATTGTTCGGACACGAGAAGGGCGCTTTTACGGGAGCGGTGAGCCAGAAGATTGGACGCCTGGAGCTGGCGGATCAGGGTACGCTATTTCTGGACGAGATCGGGGATATTTCCCTTGAGCTGCAGCCCAAACTGCTCCGGGTTCTGCAGGACCAGGAGTTCGAAAGGCTGGGGGGTACGCGGACCATCAAAGCGGACCTGCGCCTGATCGCCGCCACCAACCGGGAGCTATCCAAGAGCGTCGCGGAGAAAGAGTTTCGCAGCGATTTGTTCTATCGCTTGAACGTGTTCCCGATTCGTCTCCCGTCTCTCCGGGAAAGGCGGGAGGATATCCCGGTGCTGGTCCGTTACTTTGTCCGGAAATTTGCCGGCAGGATGAATCGCGAGATAGAGACCATTCCCAGCGAGACCATGCATGCCCTGATGAACTGGCACTGGCCGGGCAACATAAGGGAGTTGGAGAACTTTGTCGAACGATCAGTCATTCTCACCGAAGGGTCGGCATTGCGGGCGCCACTGGCTGAGCTGCGGAAAGAGAGCCCTGGCGCGAACCAGGAATCGCTCGAAAATTCCGAAAAAGAGCACATCCTACGAGTGCTGCGCGAGACTGGCGGAATGATCTCTGGACCCACTGGAGCAGCCCAGCGGCTCGGTATCAAGCGCACCACTCTGCAGTCGAGGATGCTCCGACTGGGAATTACGCGACAAGACTACTCCGGCCAGTCATCGTAGGCTGCGAGAGACCGTCTGTCACCCTTCGCCTGTTTGCTCCCCGTCACAGCTGTCGCATAAGTGCCGAGCTTATTGCTTTGTTGCCGAATAGTCGGCAGCCGATTGGTTGTCAGCCGTCGCTCTCCACCGGATAATCTTTTCTTTCTGTGAGTTAGACGGCTATCGCGACCCCGCCTTGTGGAACGATAGATGCTCAAGCGTCCTTGATTGGGAGGGAAGTCGGGGCAGCTTCTTCCTGATACTTGTGGAGTTGCACACCCTGTCAACACCGACCACGCATGGGTCAGGAGTAATGCATGTTAGTCGCCAGAAACTATCAGCCGAACAACCTGGTTCGCTTGCTGCCGGTGTCCGCGGGGACCTCGGCGAAGACCGCCCAGATTTTGCCAAGAGAGGCGTGGCGCGGAGCGATGCCGGAGCCAAGGCGCGTTCCGGTGCTCAGCCCGGCCAGCCCGGCCGAGACCGATGCTCTTTACCTGTTCGCCTGTCAGGTGGAATGGGAACAGCGTGCTGATCCGAGTGCGGCGTGGGAGGTTATTTCTGCCGCTCGCAGCTCGCACCAGGACACGCGAGCTCATGCCCGTTGCCTCTTGGAACGTTCCGAGCAACCCAGGCCACAAATACAGGAAGACAGCGGTATCCGCTTTCGAGGACCGCGAAATTCGACAAAGGAGGCAGGCATGAGGACTCCCTACGGTCTCGAGGTTATCGAGAGCTGCATGGGTTGCAAGGCGAGCCGAGAAGGCTTTTTCTGTCATTTTTCACCGACTCTGCTGAGGTCCGTGGATGGAGCCAGTTACCACAGCGTGATGCCTGCGGGGGCGCTGCTGTTCGTGGAGGGGCAATCGCCGCGGGGCGTGTATGTTCTGTGCTCGGGCAAAGTGAAGCTGTCCACGACCTCGAAGGAGGGCAAAGTTCTGATTCTGAAGCAAGCCGAAGCCGGGGAAGTGTTGGGGTTGAGCGCAGCCATTTCTGGTACGAACTACGAAATGAGCGCCGAAACCTCTACGCCGTGTCAATTGAATTTCATCGGTCGCCAGGACCTGATGACTCTTCTGCAAAACGAGAGTGAAGTGGGGGTGCACTCCGCCCAGGCGCTCAGCCGAGAATTCCAAACCGCATACCGCGATATTCACGATCTGGTGCTGGCCCGTTCTTCCTCAGGAAAGCTCGCCAGACTGCTGTTGTCATGCGCTCCCCAGGCGACCCACGAATCGGACGAACAACGCCTCCGTTCCGCCATGACCCATGAAGAGATGGCGCAGCGCATCGGATCGTCGCGCGAGACGGTCACAAGACTACTAAGTTACTTAAAGAAGAAGAGGCTGATCCGGCTCGAAGGCGCGACGCTCGTAATTCGCGACCGCAGCGGGCTGGAAGCCATGGTTGTCTAAACCTTCCCCCCGGAGGCTGAGACTCGAAACTGGAGCCGGCCTCCAAATTTTCACGCCTGACGACCCGGCCGCATTTCCGGTCGAGCACGAGTGACTTGGATTTGTATACAGGTACGCTGATAAAGGAAGCGGCAGACGACGGGCGGCGAATTCAGAGCCCGAAAAGCTCGCGCAGTCGTTTGGTTTGCGCCCGGCTGACTGGAATCTCGCTTTGCTTCTTATCGTCCATGCGCAACTGGTAGGAACTTTTGAACCAGGGCACGACTTCGCGAATCCGGTTGATGTTCACCAGATAAGAACGATGAGCCCGCCAGAACAAGCCCGGATCGAGGCTGGCAAGTAGTTCCTCCAAGGTGCGGCAGTTGGAATGGCCTTCCATGCCCGAGGCGCCGGCCGTTACCACCGTGATCACGCCGTCCTCGATGGAGGCGTAGCAGATCTCTTTTTGGTCCACCAGAAACATTCTTCCCACCGCTTTGAGCAGGATTTTCGAGGTTTGCGCCTTTGGCGCCTGCAGCATCCGCACCAGCGCGTCGATTTTCTCCACCGGCAATCCCTCCGCTCCCTGCTGGGCGCGGGCCTTCTGCACTGCCAGGGCGACGCGCTTCTTATCGAACGGCTTCAGCAGATAATCCACCGCATTGACCTCAAACGCCTTGACTGCATATTGGTCAAACGCCGTGGCGAAAACGATCTTTGGCAATGGGATTTTCTTGTCGAGCAGCTTCTTGATGACTCCGAAGCCGTCGAGCCCAGGCATCTGGACGTCGAGAAAGACCAAATCTGGATTGTGTTCTTTGATGAGGTTGACGGCTTCGAGGCCGTTTTTTCCCTGCGCCACCACATTCACTTCGCCGGCGCTCTTGAGCAGGTAGGCAAGTTCGTCGCGGGCGAGTTGTTCATCGTCCACGATTACCGCGGAAAAAGGCATTCCAACTCCTGAAGATAGGGGCTCTAGAAGATCGGGACTCTAGGAAAAGTATAGCGACCGCGTTTTCCTGCCGTCAACGTGCCCGCTCCGGCGGAGGCCGTCCGGCAAGCTTCAGTGCGGCGGCTGCATCTGCATCATACCGCCCATATCCATCTTGGTGAAGCCGGCCGGGACCTCAAACAAACTGGCCGCCTGCGCCCCATCCTGAACGTTGCGCAGCTCTCCGCTGCTCGACTTGCCCTGCCACTTCACCGGAAACCGCAGCTTGGGGTCGAGCCAGAAGTGGCTGACGTCGCCATTGCTGCTTGTGGTCTCATATTTCACGGTGCTGCGGCCGTTTACCGTTTCATCGCCCACCTTGTGGCAACTCGCGCCCTGGCTGCTCCTCAGCTTCTGCCAGTCGCCACAGGCATTCTCCACGTCGCCCGTCTGGAAGAAGCTGTAACCCAGCCGCTGCGCCTGGTTCTGTGCCGGCATTTCCATATACATATGCTGCTGAGGCATCAGAACGATCGAAGTCTGGGTGGCATAATTCACAATGATCGCGCCTCCGCCGTGCGGGCCCCCTTGCGACTCGATGCGAATTTTGTCCTTCGCGAAATAGAACTTGGCGGTGGTTGGCGTGCCCTGTTTCTGCAGATCGACCATGTCGGCGGAAAACTCGGCTTGCGCCAGCGCGAAACTGGCGGCGAGCAGAAGAGCGAAAAAGCAGGAAATGCGAGCGACGCATCGAAGCATGTGATTCTCCTCAAGTCTTTCGCGCCCCAACTCGGCGCTTACCGCGCGCTGCGATCAAAAGCGAGGGAAGAATAACAGAAGTCGCCGGTAAATTCACAGCTCCCTGAGATTAGATTGCTCACAGAATCACCTGCGCCTAGACCACGTTCTCCAGCGCCAGAGCCATCCCCAGCCCGCCGCTGACGCAGAGCGTGGCCATGCCACGCCGGGTGTTGCGTTTGAGCATCTCGTGCAACAACGTAACCACGATCCGCGTGCCGGTGCACCCGATGGGATGCCCGATCGCGATCGCTCCGCCGTTTACGTTGAGCCGGTCGCGATTGAAATTCAGTTCGCGATCGCAGGCGAGCACCTGCGCGGCGAACGCCTCGTTCAATTCAATCAGGCCGAACTCGTGCAGCCTGAGGTTGTGCTTCTCCTCCAGCTTGCGAAGAGCCGGGACGGGCCCAATCCCCATCGTGCGCGGATCGACTCCAGCCGAGGTTACGGCCGAAATTCGCGCCAGCGGCTTTAAATTGTTCGTCTTTACGAAATGTTCGTTCGCGACAATCACAGCAGCCGCGCCGTCGGTGATTCCCGAAGAATTGCCCGCAGTCACCGTCCCGGTTTTCGAGAACACCGGCGCCAGTTTGCCCAGCTTTTCCATGCTCGCATCCACGAACGGATGCTCGTCACGGCTAAAGATGGTCGTGCCTTTCTTGCCTTCGATGGTGACCGGGACAAGTTCGGCGTCAAATCGTCCCGCGGCAATTGCACGCGCGGCGCGGGTTTGCGACATCAGAGCATATTCATCCTGCTCTTCGCGCGAGATTTTATAATGCTCAGCCAGCACTTCGGCGGTTTCTCCCATCACCATCTTCGCCATGGGACAGAAAAACCCGTCGCGGTACATGCCGTCGACCACTTCCTGATTGCCCAGCCGGAATCCCCAGCGCGCCTCGAGATAATAAGGAACCCGCGACATGGATTCCGTTCCGCCCGCCAGAATGCAACTCGCATCCCCGGGCAGAATCGCCTGATAAGCCAGAGCAATCGACTTCAGCCCCGAGGCGCACGCTTTGTTCACCGTGAACGCCGGAACTTCCTGCGGCACGCCGCTGCGAATGGAAATCTGCCGCGCCGGATTCGGGCCGCCGCCGGCCTGTCGCGCGTTGCCGAAGATCGTTTCTTCCACCTGCTCCGGCCGGATTCCAGCGCGCTCGATCGCAGCTTTGGCGGCCACCGCGCCCATATCAGCCGCCGTCAAAGAAGCCAGCGACCCTCCGAACTTCCCAATCGGCGTCCGCACTGCGGAGAGTATGTAGACAGCTTGCAAAGTGTCGCCTCCAAAACATTTGAGTCTAGCAGGCGGGGAAAGATGCGAGGCAGGGATCAAAGTAACCTCGACTTCAGCCTCGCAGTTGCCGATAATCACTTTGGAACTTGACGGGTCCATGCCCCGGGCTGAATGTGGCCCGGGTTTTTGTTTTCCTCACAGCGACGATTCACCCAGGATGCCGTATGCTGGGCTGCTAGTTCGTCCTATCGCGGGAATTTCATATCGGGAATCAGCGCCATTTGTCGCGAACGCACTTGCGTGTCGCGCGACCAACACCTAGGGTGGCTTCAGGGCCCGTGGTGTAATGGCAGCACGCTAACCTGCCCAGTTTAAAGGCGCGGGTTCGACTCCCGCCGGGTCCACCGCTTTCCCGGTTCTGGTAGGGAAAGCTGGCGAGGAGGTTCCGGGCAGGGAACCTCCTCTAAGTAATCTTGACTTTCATTGTTGCCGTTGCTGATAATCACTACTGTAACTGGGCAGGTTAGCGACCCCGGGCTGAATGTGGCCCGGGGTTTTGTTTTTTGGGAACAGGAAGTCTTATCCTGAAAGCGCTGGGGGAACGTCATGAGCGCCACAAAGAAAGGCAAGTCCATCACATTTGAAGTCCGCGCTTGGTGGAATCCTGAAGACCAAATGATCCACCTTGCAAGCGATGCCTCGAAGACATTCATTCTCACAGTCTGTGACGATCCGAAGGACGCTCCAAAGAAAAAGGCGCGCGGTCACCGAAAGCTCTTTCGCGAGCTGTCAAAGCTCTTGATAACCGCCGGAGTCCCGGCGCCGTGACGCTGCCAAACAAGGGCGTCCACAAATCATCTCGCCCTTGCCATTCCGCCTAACCTCCGGCATAATAAGTGTTTGTCTTGACCTCGCCGGACGCTTCCGGAACAAGGATATATATCTGTGTTAATGATTCGACTGTCGCGCATGGGTGCGCGTAAACAACCGCATTACCGCATTGTGGTGATCGAGAAGGCGCGCGCTCGCAACGGCCGGCCAGTGGAGGTTGTCGGGACCTACAATCCCCGCACCAACCCTGCCAGCGTGGAGTTCAAGCGTGAGCGCGTCGACTATTGGGTGTCAAAGGGCGCGCAAATGTCAGAGCGAGTGGGCAAGCTGTTCTCCAAGCCTCCCGTCGCCCCGGCAGTTCCCGCGGCGTAAACCAGCCCCATGCCTGAAACCGCTGATGTGCGTGCCCTCATCGAGAAGATTGCGAAGTGGATCGTCGACGCGCCCGACGAGGTTTACGTAGACCATCTCGACGACGACGTGATCGAACTCGAAGTCGCCGAAGCTGACGTGGGCAAGATCATTGGCCGGCAAGGCCGAAATGTCCGCGCCCTGCGCACGCTTTTGAGCGCTGCCGGTGCGCGGGCGCGAAAGCGATACACGCTGGAAGTCATCGACTAGGCGAACGGCGAAGAGCCAGCGCCGGGGCAACCCATTCGCGATCCTGAAACAAGTAGTGAGTTCATTACGCTGGCCCGCGTGGTGAAGACGCAGGGCCGCCGCGGCGAAGTTGCGAGTGAGATTCTCAGCGATGCTCCCGGACGATTCGTCGTCGGTATGCAGTTGCTGGCGCTGCCACGGGAAGCGGACGGGAGCCGGCGCGAACTGGAAGTGGAAGAGCTTTGGCCACACAAAGGGCTGCTGGTGCTGAAGTTTGCCGGAGTGGATTCGATTACTGAAGCGGAAACGCTCATCGGCTGCGAATTGCAAGTACCGCGCAGCCAGCGTTCGAAGTTGCAGGCGGACTGGAACTACGTCAGCGACCTGGCAGGTTGTTCGGTGCTTGACCATGATCGCGAGATCGGACGCATTGAGGACGTTCAGTTTGGAGCAGGCGAAGCGCCATTGTTGATCGTGCGCGACGCTGCGAACCGGTTGCTGGAGGTCCCTTTCGCGGAGGCGTATCTCGAGAGGGTGAATGTGGAACGGAAACAGGTTCGCATGAGGTTGCCCGAAGGCCTGCTGGAAGTGAACGCTCCGCTTTCAGCAGAAGAAAAGCGGGAGCAAGCGCAGCCTGAGAGAAAGAAAAAGCGTTGACAGGCACAGACCCGGATCGAAGCCTCTCTGAGAACTGAGAACTGAGAACTGAGAACTGAGAACTGAGAACTGAGAACTGAGAACTGAGAACTGAGTTGTGGAATCTGCGATGAAGGCCGACATAGTCACGATTTTCCCGGACTTCTTTCGCGGACCGTTGCAACACGGCATCACGCGCCGGGCCCAGGAAATGGGGCTGGCGAAAATTCAGGTTCACGATCTGCGGGAGTTTACCCACGATCGTCACCGCACCGTGGATGACCGGCCTTTCGGCGGTGGCGAAGGCATGGTGTTGAAGCCGGAGCCGCTGTTTGAATGTTTGGAGTCGATGGCGCTTGCGCCGCGCGAAGATCGCGTGGCCGGGCGCGTGAAGCAATCGGTAATTCTGCTGTCGGCGCAAGGGCAGCGGTTCACGCAGAAAGTCGCGGCGGAGTTGGCCTTGCTCGATCGCATCGTTTTGGTCTGCGGACGGTACGAAGGCGTGGATGAGCGGGTCGCGGATTTTCTCGCCGACCGGGAACTTTCCATCGGCGACTATGTTCTGAGTGGCGGAGAAATGGCCGCCGCTGTGACGGTGGAAGCGGTGATGCGCTTGCTTCCGGGAGCGGTAGGAAACGAAGCGTCAACCCAGCAGGAATCTTTCACGATTGACGTGAAAGCGAAAAGTTCCGGCGCCGCGGATTCGACGTGCGGGTCGAATGGATTGCTGGATTATCCGCACTACACGCGGCCGGCGGAGTTTCGTGGGATTGCGGTGCCGGAAGCGTTGATGTCCGGCAACCACGAAGAAATCCGGCGCTGGCGGCGACAGCGGGCGCTGGAGAAGACTTTGCGTAACCGTCCCGATTTACTGGAGGGCGCGGCGCTGAGCGAGGAAGACAAAAAGTTTCTGGCTGGGGCTCGGAAAGATGGACCTAGGTGAATCGATCGCGCCCGATCAGCACAAAGTCGTTCACTGCGAAAGACACGGTGACAGGCGAGAGGCTTTCGTCTGTGATCACCTTTTGCACGGGGCGCGCCAGGGTTTTTTCTCCGCCAATGACCCTGGGAATCCTCATCCCGATGCTTGGTGCTCCAAGTGCGAGCAGGTTCGCTCGGCGCATGCGGGTGCCGACGGCGAGTGGAATGAGAAGAGTGAGGCTCTGCTTAAGGTCAGGCTTGTTTGCGGAGACTGCTATGAGGAGATCAAGGGAAGAAACGTTGTAGGTACAGTGCAGTAGTGAGGGCTAAATCAGGATTTCAGAATTCAGAAGGATTAACCATCATGTCGAACTTAATCATCGAAAAACTGCTGGCAAAAACGCAACGCACCGACATTCCCGCGTTTCACCCGGGCGACACCGTCCGCGTTCACGTGAAGATTAAAGAAGGCGACAAGGAGCGCGTGCAGGCGTTTGAAGGCGTTGTGATCAAGCGCGACAACGGGCCGCAGGCCAGCTTCACCGTGCGCAAGATCAGCTTCGGCCAGGGCGTGGAGCGCATTTTCCCCATCCACTCCAAGGTGATCGACAAAGTCGATCTGCTGCGCTCCTCGAAAGTTCGCCGCGCCAAGCTGTATTACCTGCGCGGGCTCAAGGGCAAAGCGGCACGCCTGCGCGACGTCGAAAGGCCGAGCTGAACGTTTTTATTCTTGCTCTCCGTTGCGCTGCGTCTCGGCCTTCGTGCGACGCGACGCGGCTGGAAGCACTTTTATCCCGCGGTCGCCGCTAAAGGTTCGGT
>JGI12635J15846_10002125_pt1 | contig 17356 bp, 15 predicted proteins | sample BlaSpr_A8_OM2_M2_FD_15846 | JGI IMG/M metagenome (IMG submission 15846) | reverse complement strand
GATCTTGCGCATATCTCGGTGATGTCGCTGGTGGGGAGCGAGCGGCGTTATTCGGGTGCGACAGCCGCGGTGCTGGCCGCGGTGTGCACTTTGGTCGCCGCCGTTCTGCTGATGCGATCGGCTTCGATTCTCGGGTCGACACGCGGCGGCGCGACGAAATATGCGGCGCCCGCGACTCGCCGTTTGATTGCCCGGCGCGACGATGCGGAAGGGGCGATGCTGGAGAAGCCGGGGACACCAGAGATGTCGGAGCGGATGATCTGGGATGCGCTTGACGAGGGCCGCGACCCGACCGAGCGGCCCCGCGAGTCTGACACTGAGGGGCGGTGAAGGACCGCGAGCACACGGTCGCTACCCTTCAGGGGCGTCGTCGAAATTGGCTGGGGACCGGCTGGGCAACCGTGGGTTGTGACAGCAGGAAAGGAAACGACAGGCATGAGTCCGGCAACAGTGCTTGACTCCATCCTGGAGGGAGTCCGGGCCGACATTGCCGCGCGCGAAGCCCGCATCAGCCTGTTCGAGGTCAAAGCNGCCGCCGCGGCGGCACCGCCACCACTGGACGTGATGGCCGCCTTACGCGAGCCCGGCATCGGCGTCATCGCCGANGTCAAGCGCGCCAGTCCGTCGGCGGGTGCATTGGCGACCATTGCCGACCCGGCAAAGCTGGCCCGGGCCTACGAGGATGGCGGCGCCCGGATCATCAGCGTGTTGACCGAGGGGCGACGTTTCCAGGGCTCGCTCGACGACCTTGATGCGGTGCGGGCCGCGGTGTCGATTCCGGTATTGCGCAAAGACTTTGTGGTGCAGCCATATCAGATCCACGAGGCGCGCGCGCANGGCGCCGACATGTTGTTGCTCATCGTTGCCGCGCTGGACCAATCGGCGCTGGCGTCGATGCTGGACCGCACCGAATCACTTGGTATGACCGCTCTCGTCGAAGTGCACACCGAACAAGAGGCCGACCGGGCACTGAAGGCCGGAGCCAAGGTGATCGGGGTCAACGCCCGCGATCTCAAGACGTTGGCTGTTGACCGGGAATGCTTCTCGCGAATCGCTCCCGGGCTGCCCAGCAACGTGATCAGGATCGCCGAATCCGGAGTGCGTGGCACCGCAGACTTGTTGGCGTACGCCGGTGCGGGCGCCGACGCCGTATTGGTCGGTGAAGGTCTGGTCAAAAGCGGTGACCCGCGTTCAGCGGTTGCCGATCTGGTCACCGCGGGCACCCATCCGTCCTGTCCGAAACCCGCCCGCTAGTCGGTGACCACGGCGCTGAAACATTGAACCAGATGAGCCGTTCCCGCGTTGAGCCTTGGTGATGGTAGCTCTATCCGGCTCGGATCTTCCGCGTTCGAGTGCGGCTGTCGCTGAGCCCACCCGCCACGACCCTGACTCGGGTGGCCATTTCGGCGTTTACGGTGGCCGTTACGTTGCCGAGGCGCTGATGGCGGTGATCGAAGAGGTCACCGCCGCCTATGAGAAGGAACGCGTCAACCCGGATTTCCTGGACACTCTGGATGAGCTGCAGGCCAACTACGCGGGCCGGCCGTCGCCGCTGTATGAAGCCGCTCGGCTCAGCGAGCACGCGGGATCGGCGCGATTATTCCTCAAACGAGAAGACCTGAACCACACCGGTTCTCACAAGATCAACAATGTGCTCGGTCAGGCTTTGCTGGCCAAGAGGATGGGCAAGGCCCGGGTGATCGCCGAGACCGGAGCCGGGCAGCACGGTGTGGCCACCGCCACTGCGTGCGCGCTGTTCGGCCTGGAATGTGTTATTTACATGGGCGCCATCGATACTGCCCGCCAAGCACTCAACGTGGCGCGGATGCGGATGCTGGGTGCCGAGGTCGTCTCGGTCGAGACCGGCTCGCAAACGCTCAAGGACGCCATCAACGAGGCGTTCCGGGATTGGGTCACCAACGCCGATAACACGTACTACTGCTTCGGCACCGCGGCAGGACCGCACCCCTTCCCGACCATGGTGCGTGACTTTCAACGAATCATCGGCTTGGAGACGCGCGTCCAGATCCAGGCCCAGGCGGGCCGATTGCCCGACGCGGTCGTGGCCTGCGTCGGCGGAGGATCCAACGCCATCGGGATCTTCCACCCGTTCATCGACGACCCCGGCGTGCGGCTGGTCGGCTACGAGGCGGCCGGCGATGGCGTCGAAACCGGCAGGCATGCAGCGACATTCACCGGCGGCTCGCCCGGAGCGTTCCAGGGATCGTTCTCCTACCTGCTACAGGACGAAGACGGTCAAACCATCGAATCCCATTCGATCTCAGCGGGTCTGGATTATCCGGGGGTGGGTCCCGAACATGCGTGGCTCAAAGAAACCGGACGCGCCGAATACCAGCCGATCACCGACGCCGAGGCGATGGACGCGTTCCGCCTGCTGTGCCGCACCGAAGGCATCATCCCGGCCATCGAATCTGCGCATGCTGTCGCCGGTGCCCTCAAGCTGGGCGCTGAGTTGGGGAGGGGAGCGGTCATTGTGGTGAGTCTGTCGGGTCGCGGCGACAAGGACGTCGAGACGGCCGCGAAGTGGTTCGGCCTGCTTTCTCCCGGTGACGATGCGGGCCACGAAGCGGCGAGGGGGCGAGGCGGGCAATCGGGTTCGCCCGGGCAATCGAACCAGGGTAAGTAATGACTGTGGCACACAGCGAAGCAAGTAGGCTCGGACCGCTTTTTGATTCATGCCGCAAGGACAATCGCGCGGCGCTGATCGGCTACCTGCCCACCGGTTATCCCGACGTGCCGACCTCCGTAGACGGCATGATTGCGCTCGTCGAATCCGGTTGTGACATTGTCGAAGTCGGTGTGCCCTATTCGGATCCGGGCATGGACGGCCCAACCATTGCGAGGGCCACCGAGGTCGCGCTGCGTGCGGGGGTGCGAGTCCGCGACACGCTGGCCGCGGTCGAGGCGATCAGTGCGGCTGGTGGCCACGCCGTGGTGATGACCTACTGGAATCCCGTGCTGCGCTACGGGGTTGATGCGTTCGCACGGGATCTGGCGTCGGCCGGCGGGCGCGGCCTGATCACTCCCGACCTCATCCCCGACGAAGCGCAGCAATGGCTGGCGGCATCCGAGGAACATCGGTTGGATCGCATATTTCTGGTGGCGCCGTCATCGACGCCTGAGCGGTTGGTGACCACGATCAACGCATCGCGCGGATTTGTCTACGCGGCGTCGACGATGGGTGTCACTGGGGCGCGCGACGCAGTCTCGCAGGCCGCGCCTGAGTTGGTGGGCAGGGTGAAGGCGGTGTCGGACATACCCGTCGGCGTGGGCCTCGGCGTGCGGTCGCGAGAGCAGGCGGCACAGATCGGCGGCTACGCCGACGGTGTCATTGTCGGTTCGGCGTTGGTGTCGGCGCTGAGTGACGGTCTGCCTGCATTGCGCGCACTGGCCGAGGAACTCGCTACTGGGGTGCGCCAAAGGGTGTCCGCGTCATGACGATGTCGCCCAGTTATATCCCCAGCCCGCCGCAGGGTGTCTGGCACCTCGGGCCGTTGCCGATTCGTGCCTACGCGCTGTTCATCATCGTCGGCATCGTGGCCGCGCTGTTGATCGGCGACCGGCGCTGGGCGGCCCGCGGCGGCCAGCCCGGGGTGATCTACGACATCGCGCTGTGGGCGGTGCCTTTTGGGTTGGTTGGCGGCAGGCTCTATCACCTGGCCACCGACTGGCGGACCTATTGGGGCCCGGGCGGTGCGGGTTTCGGCGCGGCACTGCGGATCTGGGACGGCGGATTGGGCATCTGGGGCGCTGTAGCCCTCGGTGGCGTCGGAGCCTGGATCGGCTGCCGGCGACACGGAATTCCGTTGCCGGCATTCGCCGACGCGATTGCTCCGGGGCTGGTCTTGGCGCAGGCCATCGGTCGGCTCGGGAACTACTTCAACCAGGAGCTTTACGGCAGGGAAACGACGCTGCCGTGGGGCCTGGAGATCTTCTACCGCCGGGACCCCTCGGGATTCGTCGACCCACATTCGCTCGACGGCGTCTCGACTGGGCAGGTGGCGTTCGTCGTGCAACCGACGTTTCTGTACGAATTGATTTGGAACGTTCTGGTTTTCATCGCATTGCTCTACATTGACCGACGGTTCAGGCTCGGCCACGGGCGACTGTTTGCCGTCTATGTCGCCGGCTACTGCATCGGGCGCTTCTGCGTCGAGCTGCTCCGCGACGACACCGCCACACACATCGCTGGGATCCGGATCAATTCGTTCACATCGACCTTCGTGTTCATCGGGGCAGTGGTCTACATCATGTTGGCGCCGAAGGGCCGTGAGGACCCCGCGAGTCTGCGTGGCACCGATTATGTTGACGACGAATCGCTTGAGCCCGAGTCGGAACCTGAGCCGGCGGCTGAGCTTGCGAAGGTCGCTTCGGCGTCGGCCGCAACCGCGGCGGCCTCCATTGCCGCAGGCGAAGATTCGGCAGAAACCGCTGAGTCTGCCGAAGTTGCAGAACCGGAGACCGAGGAAGCTGCGGTCGTCGAGGCGCAAGCCGAAGTGCCGGAGGCTGAAGTGCCGGAGGCTGAAGTGCCGGAGGCTGAAGTGCCGGAGGCTGAAGTGCCGGAGGCTGAAGTGCCGGAGGCTGAAGTGCCGGAAGCCGAAGAGCCTGAGGTTGCAGAGGCAGAAGAGCTTGAAGCCGAAGAGACCGAAGGACCAAAAGCCGAAGAGCCAGAATCGGTTAATGGCGGGGCCGAAGAATCAGCCGAACCCGAACCCGAACCCGAACCCGAGCCGGCCGCGGAGGGCGAACTCGCGGCTGACGACGAGCAGGCGGAGCAGTCCGCTGAGGGCGCGGCTTCTACCTCACCGGCTGCCGCTGACGAAGTAGAAGCGTCGCTCGAACCTGACGTCGAAGCCGAGGATCGCGAAGACCAGTCCGAACCGGAGTTGGCGAAAGAACCGGCCAAAGACACGGCCGCTGCCGAGGACGCTGAGCCTGACTCGAACCCGGAAGCAAAACCCGAAGAGCCTGAGAACGCCGCCTCAGAGACCTCTGAAACCTCAGAAACCTCAGCCGCCGACGACGACGATCACATCGCCACCCGGCGGCGTTGGGGTCTGCGGCCGAGGAGTCGCAGGCCGCGGTAGAGCCCTTAACGCAACTGGATCTGGCATGCTGAAACTGTGACCGATCCGTCGCGGGGTGATGCTGCCGAACCTGGTGCGCCCTCACCGCAGCCGCCGGGATACCAGGCGGGGTATCCGCCGCCCTATCCGCAATATCCGCCGCCCGGAGGCTACTTCGACCCGGCCGCACCATACGGTCGGCATCCTGTGACGGGACAACCGTTCTCAGACAAGTCGAAGACCGTCGCTGGCCTTTTGCAGCTGCTGGGGCTAGTCAGCATCGCCGGGATCGGCCGAATTTACCTCGGTTACACCGGGCNTGGTATCGCNCAGTTAATCGTCGGCATAGCGACTTGCGGAGTCGGCGCTGTGATCTGGGGCCTCATCGATGCGGTGCTGATATTGACCGACAACGTNAAGGACCCGNAAGGCCGCCCATTACGTGATGGAACCTAATCCAGCTGGCGGGAACCCGGGGCNGTGTCGTGAGCACGGCCCGCATCNTCACAGTCGCTACGCCGCAGCCGGTTCGGCTGCGCTGCTTGCCGGGGCTCTCGGCTACGTCGGACTNGTCGACCCGCACAACGCGAATTCGGTATATCCGCTCTGTCCGTTCAAGTGGCTGACCGGCTGGAATTGCCCCTTCTGCGGTGGGCTTCGACTGACGCATGACCTGCTGCACGGAGACCTCGCGGCCAGCATCAACGACAACATTTTTCTGCTCGTCGGCATCCCGATGTTGGCCGGATGGGTCCTGATTCGCCGCCGTTACGGCAAGTCAGTGCTGCCGATGCCGGCGTTGCTAACCATTACTGCTGCGGCGATGGTCTGGACGTTGCTACGTAACCTGCCAGGCTTTCCGTTGGGTCCGACTGTCCTGAGCGGGTAGTCGGACGGGTTAGCGGGCTACTCTGCGATTCCCTGGCGGCTAAACGTCCCGCTACCTTCGATTCACCCCGAGGGCCAGCAGCGCGACTATGCTCAGGCGTCGTGACTAGACGCGGGAAGATCGTCTGCACTCTTGGCCCTGCAACCCAATCGGAGGTGTTGATCCAGGCGCTGGTCGAGGCTGGCATGGACGTCGCCCGAATGAACTTTAGCCACGGCGACTACGCCGATCACAAAGCCTCGTACGAGCGGGTGCGTGCCGCCTCTGACGCCACCGGCCGAGCGGTCGGCGTGCTCGCCGACCTGCAGGGCCCGAAGATCAGGCTGGGGCGCTTCGCGACCGGGCCCACCTATTGGGCCGACGGTGAAACGGTACGGATCACCGTCGCTGATTGCGACGGCAGCCATGACCGGGTGTCGACGACCTACAAGAGGTTGGCCAAGGACGCCGTGGTCGGTGACCGGGTTCTGGTCGACGATGGCAAGGTCGGCCTGGTCATTTCGGGCGTCGATGGCGACGACGTGATCTGCACTGTGACCGAAGGCGGTCCGGTCAGCAACAACAAGGGCATGTCTCTGCCGGGAATGAACGTGTCCGCTCCGCCCTTGTCGGAAAAGGACGTTGAAGATCTGACGTTCGCGATGAACCTCGGTGTCGACCTGGTTGCGCTTTCATTTGTGCGCTCACCGTCTGACGTGGAGCTGGTCCACGCGGTGATGGATCGGGTAGGACGGCGGGTACCGGTGATCGCCAAGCTGGAGAAGCCGGAAGCCGTCGATAATCTCGAAGCCATCGTGCTGGCGTTCGACGCGGTCATGGTGGCCCGTGGCGACCTGGGCGTGGAGCTGCCGCTGGAAGAGGTTCCACTGGTGCAGAAGCGGGCGATCCAGATGGCAAGGGAGAACGCGAAACCGGTCATCGTGGCGACCCAGATGCTGGACTCGATGATCGAGAACTCGCGGCCGACACGGGCCGAGGCTTCCGACGTTGCCAACGCGGTGCTCGACGGCGCCGACGCGCTGATGTTGTCCGGGGAGACCTCGGTTGGGAAGTATCCGCTGGCGGCGGTCCGGACGATGTCGCGAATCGTGTGCGCGGTTGAGGAGAATTCCACGGCCGCGCCGCCGTTGACACACGTGCCGCGCACCAAGCGGGGAGTGATCTCGTACGCCGCCCGCGACATCGGTGAGCGACTCGAGGCCAAGGCGCTGGTTGCGTTCACTCAATCCGGCGACACCGTGAAGCGACTGGCGCGCCTGCACACCCCGCTGCCACTGCTCGCCTTCACCGCGTGGCCTGAGGTGCGCAGCCAACTCGCCATGACCTGGGGCACCGAGACGTTCATCGTCCCGATGATGAAGTCCACCGACGACATGATCCGCCAAGTCGACAAGTCGTTGCTCGAACTCGCCCGCTACAAGCGGGGCGACCTGGTGGTGATCGTCGCTGGCGCACCACCTGGCACAGTAGGCTCGACCAACCTGATCCATATCCACCGGATCGGGGAGGACGACGTCTAGCCTGGCAGACGGTCACCGGCGTTACGCCGAGGAGAGTCAAGCACAGAGGAGAGCCCGTGCCGGCTGGCGATGAGCCGAATGCGCGAGAAAAACCGAAATCCGATTTCGAGGAACTGCTGGCGGTACTGGACCTCAACCGCCTTGGCGATGATCTGTTCCTTGGATCCCATCCCAGCAAGAACCCGATGCGGACATTCGGTGGGCAGCTCATGGCGCAATCGTTCGTCGCGAGCAGCCGCACGCTGCGGGACTACCTGCCGCCCAGCGCTCTGTCGGTGCACTTCATCAACGGGGGGGATACCGGCAAGGACATCGAATTCCATGTTGTGCGGTTGCGTGATGAGCGGCGCTTCGCTAATCGGCGCGTCGACGCGGTGCAGGACGGGGTGTTGTTGTCCTCGGCGATGATCTCGTATATGTCCGGTGGTCGGGGCCTCGAGCACGCTGTCGATCCGCCGCAGGTGGCCGAGCCTCACACGCAGCCGTCGATCGGCGAGCTGTTGCGGGGCTACGAGGACACAGTCCCGCACTTCGTCAACGCCCTGCAGCCGATCGAATGGCGCTACACGAACGACCCGTCCTGGGTGATGCGGGACAAAGGCGAGCGGCTTCCCCACAACCGGGTCTGGGTCAAGGCCCTGGGTGCGCTGCCCGACGATCCGGTGTTGCACACGGCGACAATGGTGTACTCCTCGGATACCACGGTGTTGGACTCGGTCATCACCACCCACGGGCTGTCATGGGGTTTCGATCGCATATTTGCGGCGTCTACCAACCATTCCGTGTGGTTTCACCGGCAGGTCAACTTCGACGATTGGGTGTTGTATTCGACGTCGTCGCCGGTGGCCGCGGATTCACGCGGGCTGGGCACGGGGCATTTCTTCGATCGCTCCGGGCAACTTATCGCCACGGTGGTGCAAGAGGGCGTGCTGATCTACTTTCCGCCCTCTCGCCGAAGATAGTTCAAGCGGGGGGTGAGATGTCGTTTGTGATCGCGGCACCCGAGCTGGTGGCGGCAGCCGCCGGTGATGTGGCGGGTATCGGTTCGACGCTGGGCGCGGCCAATGCGGCGGCGGAGGCTCCGACCACCGGGATCCTGGCGGCCGGGGGCTGGGTGCTTTTGGCCGCCAGCTCGTGGCATTCGGCCAAGGTCATCGAGAACACGGCGATCGGCCCCAGCGTCATGCACGACCAGTGGTTCTGGATGAACGCCCCGGAGATTCACTCCTCGACATGGGAATGGGACGGGTAAATGTATTTGCCGGTTTCAAAAAAGACGGTCTGCTTAAATATGATTGTCAAAGATGAGGCCCAGGTCATTGAGAAATGCTTATCTTCGGTGAAACGCCTCATCGATCATTGGGTCATCGTCGACACAGGCTCATCCGACAACACTAAGAAGATTATCCAAAAGGCACTGGAAGGGATTCCTGGCGAGCTACATGAAAGGCCTTGGGTGAACTTTGCGCACAACCGGAATGAAGCTCTTGAGCTCGCCGAAGATAAAGGCGACTATGTCCTGCTCATCGATGCCGATGAAGTGCTCCAATACCCTGAGGATTTTGCCCTCCCCGCTCTGGAAAAAGATCTCTACTTTATCGTCGTGCGCCGCCAGCCCGATGATCGAACCCCTGGAATCGGGGCGGCAGACGCCAAACGCAATGGACTGATCAATAATCATCTAAATTGGAAGTGGCGGGGAGTCATCCATGAAATCATCACCTGTCCGGATGCGAAGACCTCAGAAGTTCTAGATGGGATCCTCAATCTCAGTAATTCCCACAAAAAAAGCATTTCCGGCCGTTCCAAAGATTCAGAGGTCACGAAATATCTGCGTGATGCAGAAGTTCTTGAAAGGGCTCTCAAAGACGAACCGGATAACAGTCGATACGTGTATTATCTGGGGGTCAGCTATGCCGCAGCTGAAGAGCTCGAACTCGCTAAAAAGAGCTTTGAAAAAAGGGTCTCCATGCCCAGCGCTGATCTACAGGAAACCTTTTTGGCATTGTACAACCTCGGTCTCGTCCAATTAAGTTTGAATGAAACGGACGCCGCGCTGCGGACGTTTTATCGGGCGAACGCCTTTCACCCGACGCGTGCTGAGCCCCTTCTTCAACTCGCTAAAATCTACCGGCAGGAGAACAATTTCCTATTGGGATATCTCCTATCCAAATATGCTCTATCCCTCCCCTATCCGGCAGAAGATTCATGTGTCGAATACGTGGTCTACGACCACACCCTGCTCATTGAATTTGCGAACTGTGCGTTGCTTTTGGGAAAGTTCGATGAAGGATTTGACGCCTGCGGCAGGCTCCTTTCCAACCCCAATCTTCCTCCTGAGTTCAAGGCCAGCGTGCAGTCAAATTATGAACTGGCCCGCGGAAAACTAAGGTCGTAACTTTTTCGGGATACCTGCAGGACAACTGTCAGATTTCGGCTCAGCGCGGCTGCGATCAGGCGTAACGTTGCTGGTAGCCGACGTATTCGATGGTAAAAGCGGCCGGTGAGCCGCCCAGCTGAGAGTCAGCGCATCGGGAGGTGAGTGTGAACGGACCGCGGGTCGATGTCGTACCGAGGCTCAGTGCGCGTGAACGCGTTGTTGTTCACGTCGATTCGCTTGCGGCCCGGTGCATCGGTGCCTTGGCCCTGCTCTGCGCCGCGTCCTGGCTGATCGTGATACTCGCCCACCACCACCATCACTCGGACTGGCACTACGCGGGCCGGCTGGGCTGGTCGCTGACGGTTCTGGCCGCGGTGGCATTGATCGCTCGCGGCATCTTCCTGGGCCGTCCGGTGACGACCATGCACGCCGCCGGTGCTGCTTTGTTTGTCTTGGCGGGGCTGGGCTCGCATGTGCTGTCTTTCGATCTGCTCGGTGACCTGCTGATCGCCGGCTCGGGGATGGTGCTGATGTGGTCGAATTCGTCGCATCCGCGACCCGAAGATCTGCCCCGGGCGTGGGCGTTGATCAACGCCACCAGCGAGGACCCGCTGGCGCCGTTCGCCATGCAGACAGGCAAGAGCTACCACTTCACCGCGGACGGCACCGCGGCGCTGGCGTACCGGACGCGGATGGGGTTTGCCGTGGTCGGCGGGGACCCGATCGGTGACGAGGCGCAATTCCCCGAGTTGGTCGCAGACTTCGCCGCCATGTGTCACACCCACGGCTGGCGGATGGTGGTGGTGGGTTGCAGCGAGCGGCGGCTCGAGCTGTGGAACGACCCGGCGGTGCTTGGACAATCGCTGCGGGCAGTGCCGATCGGCCGCGATGTGGTCGTCGACGTGTGCAGCTTCGATATGGCGGGGCACAAGTTCCGCAACCTGCGTCAGGCAGTCAAGCGCACCCACAACTCCGGCATCACGACCGAAATCGTGGCGGAGCAGGAACTCGACGATCAGCGCCTGGCTGAGCTGACTGACGTCGTGCGGGCGTCTACCAGCGGGGCCCACACCGATCGCGGGTTCCACATGAACTTGGACGGCGTGCTGGAGGGCCGATATCCCGGAATAGAGCTGATTATCGCCAGGGATGCCTCGGGGCAGGTACAGGGCTTCCATCGGTACGCGACTGCGGGTGGCGGTAGCGATATCACCCTTGATGTGCCCTGGCGTCGCCGCGGGGCGCCCAACGGGATCGACGAACGGCTTAGCGTCGACATGATCGCGGCCGGCAGAGGTGCTGGGGCGCAGCGGGTCTCGCTTTCGTTCGCGGCGTTCCCGGAGATCTTCGACGACAAGAATCGCGGTCGGACCCAGCGCGTCTTCTACCGGTTGATTCATTTCCTTGACCCGCTGATCGCACTCGAGTCGTTGTACCTGTATGTGCGCAAGTTTCACGCGCTGGACGCCCGGCGCTACGCGCTGATATCGATGACTCAGTTAGTTCCTTTGGTGTTCGTGTTGTTGACGCTGGAGTTCATGCCGCGCCGGCGACACCTCTGAGTCGTCGCGCGCACCCGAATGGCATGACCCGCGGACCCCGCCGGTAACCGCCCTCTGCCAAGGCCTGGCCGGATCAGCCTCGAGGATGGATACGATGCCTGCCTTGCGCCGGCTTTGGTAAGCACGTTCGCGGGCCGCCGACATGGACCAATCGGCACGCCCTGGATGCCGGGATACAGGCGTTCCTGCAGAGATTATGGAAAATCGGAATGTTCGGGTCGGTGACGATGGCCACGCCCTGCATCTGACCGACGACCTGCTGTGAGTCGACGCGCTCCAAGATGCCCGCTGGGTTAAACGCGTTGCCGGACGGCAGAAACAGCGGCCATTTTGGACATAGGGCTGATCAACTGCGCGGAACCCTCCAACCGGCGTAGTGTCATGGCGGCTGAGAATCTCAGCCGGTCCGGGACGGGTTTGAGCCGTACGCTGCTGAACCGCTGAACCCAAGGAGCGTTGGCTCCGAGCCCGGACATGCTCGGTGATCGTGCGCACTACGGGATCACCATGACCGACACATCGTCACCCTGTTCTGCCCTGCTGGGCAATGCCATTTTCTCCGCGCCGAACAAGGGTCAATTGGCGCGATTGCTGGGTTGTAGCTGAGGTGACGGGAGTCGTCTGTTGTCGTATGTACTTGTAGCTCCGGACATGGTGGCGGAAGCAGCCGGGAATCTGGCCGGGATCGGGTCGGCGATCAACGGGGCCAACGCGGCGGCGGCGGCGTCCACGACGCAGCTGTTGCCGGCGGCTTCTGATGAGGCGTCGGGGGCGACCTCGGCGTTGTTTGGCGGCTACGCGCAGGAGTATCAGGCGCTCAGCGCGCAGATGGCGTTGTTTCATGACCAATTTGTGCAGGCGTTGACCTCGGGTGCGGGCATGTATGCGGCCACTGAGGCCGCCGATGCGTCGCCGCTGCAGACGCGGGAGCAGGACGTGCTAGGTGTGATCAATGCGCCCACCAACTTGGTGTTGGGGCGCCCGCTGATCGGCTCCCCACCAAAACGCCACCGTGTGGCTGGAGAAAGAACACCATGACCAGCACCTTGAGGACCAAGGTTGCCGCGGCCGCGCGCATCGTCGGCATCGCGGCTCTGCTGGGCGCGGCCACTGCTGCGTCGGTGGCCCCGTTAGCCGCTGCGGCCCCCGACGCCACGAGCACTCCCACCCCAAATGCCAACCACATCGTCGGGATGTACGGCGACCCCGCCGCGGCCACGCCCTACTGGCGCCAGCAACACTCTTCCGACTGCGGGGAGATGGCGGTGGCGGATGTGGTCGGCCAGATTACCGGTCACGAACCCACCGAGCAGCAGATCATCTCTTTGGCCGAAAGCACCCCCAGCACAGCAGGTCCCGGACCGGTCTGGAACCCCGCCGGCAACACCGATATCGGAACCCTGCCGGTGCTGCTCGCGCACTACGGAATCCACGCCAACAACATCCAGACCACCACCAGCGCGCTGCTGCAGGATCTGAGCGCGGGGCGCATTGCGATCGTCTTGCTCAACGCCGAAACCATCTGGAACCAGCCCGGGAAGCGTAACTCCGGAGACCACTTCGTCGTTGTCACTGGCATCGACACCAGAGCCGCTGTGGTGCACCTCAACGACACCGGCATCAATACCGGCCGCGACGAGCAGGTTCCCATCGCCACCTTCGAGCAGGCCTGGGCCACCGGGCACAACTCAGCCGTCGTGACCAGTGACAGTTGGCCAGGCGACGACGAAATGTTTGTGCACACAATTCTTCTGCGATCTCAAAGCCTGGGCACTCGCGCCTAACCGATGCGTAGTTCGGGGCAGCGAAAGCCTTTGGGCAAGTGGTGAGTAGCCACCAGAACCGTCCTGTCGGCGCTCATCAGACCGGAGTCCGGCGCCAAAAGATCAAGTAAGACCAGTTCGGCATCGGTCGCGTCGAGGTGCTCGGTGGGTTCGTCGAGCAGAACGATCCGGGCGGGCGAGATCACCGCCCGAGCCAGCAGCAACCTCCTGCGCTGGCCGGCCGAGACCGCTTGCGCGCCACCCGTCAACACCGTCGACAGACCCTCGGGCAAACCGGCGAGCCAGCCGCTGAGTCCGACCGCAGCAAGAGCCGCCGCCAGTTCGTGGTCAGGGCAGTCTCCGCGGGCTACCAGTAAGTTGTCCCGGACGGTGGTGGCGAAGATGTGCGCGTCCTCAGCGAAAAAGCCGACTGTGCTGTGTAATTCACTGTCGTCCAACCGGCTCAGTTCGGTTCCGTCCAGCATCACCTGCCCGTGCAGCGGCGGCAGGAGTCCGGCCAGTGTCATCAGCAGCGTCGTCTTGCCGGAGCCGCTGGCGCCGGTGATGGCCAACCGACCGCCCGGCGGTAGGTCAAGCGTCACCTGAGTTGAGCGCGTCGCACCTGGGTGCCCACAGCGCACGTCGGCAGATAACCGGCCGGCGCCGGTCGGTGGTACCGCAGATTTCGTGAATTCAGCCGTGTGGTCTTCAGGAGCCAGGTCGAGCAAGCGGCGTGCGGCAATCCGCGACCGGGTCAACTGGATGGCGGCAGCCGGTAGCGGAGTCACTGCTTCGAACGCCGACAGCGGCAACAACATCAGAACGGCCAGTGTGGTGGGTGCGACCATGGGTGCCAGCCCGATGCCGGCGGCAACTGCGCCGAGCACGCCGGCGCCGATCGCCGCGGTAGGCATTGCCTCGCCGATAGCGGCGGGTCTGGCGGCAGCGTCGAGGGCATCACCCCAAGCATGTTGGCGGCGCTGTGATTCGGCGATGACGTCAGGTAGCGCCCCGGCGACACGAAGCTCGGGTGCGTGTTCCAGCGCGATCATCGCTGACGTGTCGCGCTCGGAACGATGTTGCCGGGCAAGCGCTTCCTGCGTTGCGGCGGCCCTGCCGGCAAGCAAAGGCGCGACAACGCCGGCGATGAGCAGACAGATCGCCAGTATTCCAGCGGCCGGCAGCGAGATCGCGGCAATAACCGCGGTCGCCGCCAGCGCCAGCACTGCGGCGACGCCAATCGGTACCACCGCACGCACCAGCACGTCGGCCAGTGCGTCGACGTCGGCGCCGACTCGTGCCACCAGCTCACCGCTGGGCAGCCGGACGGCTGCCGCGGCGGGTCCGTGGGCCAGTCGGTGATAGACCTGGGAGCGGGCTGCGCCAGCCGCACGCAGCGCCGTGTTGTGGGTGGCCAGACGTTCGCAGTAGTGCAGCACGCCGCGCGAGATGGCGAACGTGCGAACCGCCACGACGGCGACAGACAGGTCGAGCACGGGCGGCATCTGCCAGGCCCGGGTGATCAGCCACGCCGATACCCCGGCCAGGGCCAGCGCGCTGCCCAGTGACAGCACCCCCAGCACAATCGCCGCTAGTATCCGGGGCAACCGGGGGCGCAACAGGCTCGACGCGGCCGGCAACGTCCTCTGGCGGCGACCCGCTGCACCCGGCTTCGCCGCGCTTGCGATCGCCGCGGGATCAGACGGGCGCATAACGCACCTCCGGGACTACTTCGACGACGTGGTCGCCGATTGCGCGCACTTGTTCGCGATGGCCGACCACGATCACGGTCGCACCGGCGCGGGCACGCTCGACGATTGCCCCCAACACCCGCTGCTCGGCGTCGGCGTCTAAATGGGCGGTGGGCTCGTCGAGCAGCAGCACTGCCGCTGCTGATCCGAGCGCGCGGGCCAGACCGAGCCGTTGCCGCTGTCCCAGTGACAGGCCAACACCTCCACGCCCGACCACGGTATCCAGCCCGTCGGGGAGCTCGGCCAGCACCGCGTTGAACCCGGATGCGGCGCACGCCTTTTCAAGGCCAATCGGGTCACCTAGGCCGCCGAGCAGGACCAGGTTGTCGTGAACCGTTCCCGGGACCAGCACCGGGCGCTGGGGCAGCCAGGACAGCTGCTGCCACCACGCGGTGGGGTCCAGGTCGGCGAGGTCGACTCCGGCCACGGTCGCCCGGCCTGACGAGGGCACGGTGAGTCCGGCGATTACCTGGAGCGTGGTGCTCTTGCCGGCGCCATTTCGCCCGGTCAGCACCGTCACCCGGCCGGGTTGGATCATCGCGCTGAGATTGTGCGGCGAACAGCCGTCTCGGCCTGCCACACTGAGATTTTCGAGGTGGATCTGCGCGCCGCGCGCGGCTACCGTCTGGGTTCGCGCCGTGCCGGTGGTTGGCTCGCCGATGAGCGCGAACGCCTTGTCGGCAGCGGCCCTGCCGTCTTGGGCGGCATGGAATTCCGCACCTATGCGGCGTAGCGGCCAATAGACATCCGGTGCCAGCAGCAGCACCGTCAACCCGGTGGCCAGGCTCATCTCGCCGAACACCAGGCGAAGACCGATGCCGACCGCGACCAGTGCCACGCCCAGCGTGGCGAGCAATTCCAGCACTAGCGCCGACAGGAACGCGATCCGCAGCGTCGCCATCGCCGAGCGTCGATGGGCGGCAGCGAGTTCGGCGATGCGGTGTTCCGGGCCCGAGGCGCGGCCCAGCGCGCGCAGGGTGGGGATACCGGCGATCAGATCCAGCAGCCGCCCCTGCAGGGTCGTCATGGCGGCCAGCGCGGCCGCCGAACGGTCAGCTGTTGCCAGCCCGATCAGCACCATGAATACCGGAATCAGCGGCAGGGTGATCACGACGAGCACCATTGATTTCAGGTCGTAGAGCGCGATCACGGCAACGGTCGCCGGGGTCAGGATCGCGGCTAGTAGCAACGTGGGCAGATACCCGGTGAAGTAGGGACGCAAGCCGTCCAGGCCGTGGGTGACCACCACCGCGGCGGCGTCCCGCTGTGCGGCGAGTTCATTGGGCTGCCGGGCGGTCACCGCCGCCAGCACCTGGCCGTTGAGATCGGCGATAACCGCGCTGGCTCCCCGCTGGCCCAGGCGCGCCTGCAGCCAGTGCGTCACCGTACGGACAACCCACAGCGCCAATAGCATTGACAGCGGGACCAGCCAGCCGCGCAGGGTACGGGCCGAGGGATCGGTGATGACGCGCGCGACGACGCTCGCCAGCACGATCGCCGAGCCGATGGCGCATCCGGAGATCACCAGCCCGCAGCCCACAGCGGCGACCAGGTAGCGGCGTAACGCGGTCGATGTCCGCCACAGTCGGGGGTCCAGGGGAGCTCGGGAGTCCCGAGAAACTCTAGTGCTCAGGACGTGCGCCTCGCCAGACCGATCGGCGGTGGGATCCGCTCAGCTGAGATGCGTTGCCGGAAAACCCAATACGTCCACGCTTGGTACACGACCGTCAGAGGGGCAAAGAACGCCGTCACCCACGTCATGATCTTCAGGGTGTATGGCGTCGACGAGGCGTTGTAGATCGTCAGGCTCCATTGGCTGTTCAAAGTTGACGGCACCAGGTTCGGGTACAGCGAACCGAATAGCAAAACAACCACAGCCGCAACGACTAGCGCGGTGCACGCGAACGCCAAGCCGTCGGAGGCGCGCCGCCGCACCAATATCACCGCGGCGAGCTGCGCAACCACTGCCACCGTCAGCGCCAGCCAGGTCCAGTCCTTGCCATGGGCCAATTGTGTCCAGAGGCCAAAGGCGGCAACCAGTCCCGTCACTGGCAGCGACAACCACGTCGCGAATCTGTACGCATCGTCGCGGATCGGGCCGGAGGTTTTCAGCGCGACGAATACCGCGCCGTAGAGCAAAAACAGCCCGGCGGTGGCTAAGCCACCCAATAGGGTGTACGCGTTGAGCACGTCGCCGATGGACAGGTGCACATGACCATTGGCGTCCACCGGGAGTCCGCGAACCAGAATGGCGAACGCCACGCCCCACAGCACCGCGGGTAACCAGGACCCGGTCGCAATGCCGAAATCGGCCCACGCCCGCCATTTCGTGTCGTCGATCTTGCCCCGCCATTCGATCGACACGGAGCGCACGATCATGCCGAACACGATTGCCAGCAGTGGC
>JGI12635J15846_10002124_pt1 | contig 17361 bp, 17 predicted proteins | sample BlaSpr_A8_OM2_M2_FD_15846 | JGI IMG/M metagenome (IMG submission 15846) | reverse complement strand
ATGCTGATCAGCGACCACCTCAACCTGACGGCGCGGTCACCGCTTCTCGGCGCCCAGTTCTTGGACCTCACCGACGCCTACGCACCCCGGCTGCGGCAGCTCGCCCCACCCGAACCGACGAGGTACTTCGCCGGTATGTAGTTATCGAAGCTAGCGGACAAATGGTATGTAAATTTTTCGTTTGCATGACTACTATGTTGTCGACTAGTCGTGGAGATCTTGTCTGATGCCGAGCGAGCAGCGCGCGCCGGTGGCGCGCAGCTTCGCCCGGCTCCGTAACGAGGCGCTGAAGGACCGGGCCGAAAGGCAATAAGGAGGCAGCTGGTGACCACGGTCAAGGCTGATCCGAAGGTATCGCTGTTCTCGGCCGCTAAGCGGTGGGCGGAGCGGGCACCGGAGGTCATGTGCGGCCCGCGCGGCGAGTGGTCACCCATGCTCCTGTACGAGGAGAGGGGTGGCCAGAGGCGCGCACAGGAACTCGGCACCAACTCACTGGACGACGACCATTTCAGGATCTCCGCTCGCGCCATTTACGAAATTCTCGTGCGGGCCAGGGCCGTTCGGGCCGTCCTCATTGCGCCCACCTCGGCGGCGGAGTGTGACGAATCCAGGCCCGACATCCGCGCCCGTGACCGCGACGAGTGCCTGATAGCGATGCATTTAGACCGCTTGGGGACCCACGTGGAGCTAGCCAGGATCATCCGTACCAAGGGTAAGCCACCGCAGTTGGGTCCGTGGGATGGAACCGTCGACGGCCCGTCTGTCGGCGGCGTGATCGCCGATTCGATGAGTCGATCGCCCGTTGGGCCCGTCGACATTGAGGCCCAGCGATACACGCCTGACGGCATCACATTCATCGGGGCCCTGATAGGGGGGCGGTGATCAGGTGAGGGGAGTCCTCGCGCTTTTTCAGCTTGCGTGATTTCGAGGCGGGTCTCTTCGGGCGCCGAGGCCCTGTCGTTAGCGCCAGCTAAGCTCGCGCAGTGTGACTGACCCTGCGCTTGATCCCGTTCAACTCGCGCTGCGGGCGGCCCAAGTCATCAGTGAGCGCACCGGCGTCCACGAGCACGACGTCGCAATCGTGCTCGGGTCGGGATGGTCTCCGGCGGTTGCGGCGCTCGGCACGCCGACCGTCGCGCTGCCGCAGGCCGAAGTGCCCGGGTTCACCCCGCCAAGCGCCCTCGGTCATACCGGTGAGCTGTTGTCAGTGCCCATCGGTGAACACCGGGTACTGGTGTTGGTCGGCCGCGTCCACGCCTACGAGGGGCATGACCTGCGCCACGTCGTGCACCCGGTTCGGGCGGCCTGTGCGGCGGGGGCACGCATCGTCGTGCTCACCAACGCCGCCGGCGGATTGCGCCCGGACCTGGCGATCGGCCAGCCGGTGCTGATCAGCGACCACCTCAACCTGACGGCGCGGTCACCGCTTCTCGGCGCCCAGTTCGTGGACCTCACCGACGCCTACGCACCCCGGCTGCGGCAGCTCGCCCGCGAAGCCGACCCGGAACTGGCCGAAGGCGTCTATGCGGGCCTGCCCGGGCCGCACTACGAGACGCCTGCGGAAGTCCGGATGCTGCGGATGTTGGGCACCGACATGGTGGGCATGTCGACGGTGCACGAGACCATCGCGGCCCGCGCCGCGGGTGCCGAGGTACTGGGCGTGTCGCTGGTGACAAACCCGGCCGCCGGGATCACCGGTCAGCCGTTGAGTCACGCCGAGGTGCTTGCCGCCGGGGCCGCGTCAGCGAGCCGGATGGGCTCTCTATTAGCCGATGTCATAGCCCGGTTTTAGAAGAAGTGACGCCCGAAGAGTGGATCGCGCACGATCCCGATCCGGACACGGCCGCCGAGCTCGCCGCATGCAGCCCCGACGAGCTTCGCGCGCGGTTCGCCCGCCCGCTCACGTTCGGCACCGCGGGGTTACGTGGACCGGTGCGCGGCGGGCCGGACGCCATGAACGTCGCGGTGGTGTTGCGCGCCACCTGGGCGGTGGCACAGGTGCTGACGGATCGCGGCCTGGCAGGTTCGCTGGTGGTCGTCGGGCGCGACGCCCGGCACGGCTCGGCGGTCTTCGCCACTGTGACGGCTGAAGTGCTTGCTGCCGAAGGCTTTTCGGTGCTATCGCTACCCGACCCGGTGCCCACGCCGGTGGTGGCGTTCGCCGTGCGCCGCGCTGGCGCCGCAGCCGGGATACAGATCACCGCATCACACAACCCGCCGGCCGACAACGGTTACAAGGTGTACTTCGACGGCGGCATCCAAATCATCTCCCCCACCGACCGCGAGATCGAAACGGCGATGGCCGCCGCTCCCCCGGCCGACCAAATCACCCGCGCACCCGTCGAAGTCGCCGACACCGATCTTCTCGACCGCTACATCGAGCGTGCGGCCGCAGTGCGACGGTCAGCCGGTTCAGTCCGAGTCGCCCTGACCCCGCTGCACGGGGTGGGGGGTGCGGTGGCCGTCGAGACGCTGCGGCGTGCCGGTTTCAACGACGTTCACACCGTCGCGACCCAGTTCGCGCCGGACCCCGACTTCCCTACCGTCGCATTCCCCAACCCCGAGGAGCCTGGCGCAACCGACGAACTGCTCGCCTTGGCCTCGAATGTCGGGGCCGACGTGGCGATCGGGCTGGATCCCGACGCCGACCGATGCGCAGTCGGGATACCCACCGCAGCGGGATGGCGCATGCTGTCGGGCGACGAAACCGGTTGGCTACTAGGCGATTACATTTTATCTCACGAGCAGGCCGCAACCGCGGTGGTAGCCAGCACTGTGGTGTCCTCCCGGATGCTGGCGAAGATTGCCGCGCACTATGGCGCGGTCCATGTCGAGACGCTAACCGGCTTCAAATGGCTGGCGCGCGCCGATGCGAATGTGCCCAACGGCATCCTGAGGTACGCGTACGAGGAAGCGATCGGGTACTGCGCCGACCCGGCCGCCGTGCGCGACAAAGACGGCATCAGCGCCGCGGTACTGGTGTGCGATCTGGTGGCCACGCTGAAAATGCATGACCGCTCGGTCCCTGACCTGCTCGACGAGCTCGCCCGGCGGTACGGCGTGCATGACGTTGCCGCAGTGTCGCGTCGGGTCGCTGACCCCGGCGAGGCTGCCGAAATGATGGGGCGGTTGCGGGCGGCCCCTCCGAGCCAGCTGGCCGGGTTCGCCGCGACCACCACCGACATCACCGAAGCGCTGATTTTCACCGGTGGCGACGACGACACGTCGGTACGGGTGGTGGTGCGGCCCTCGGGCACTGAGCCGAAGCTGAAGTGCTACTTCGAAGTTCGCTGCGCGGTGGCCGGCGACTTGCGAACTGCCCGGGAGCGGGCGCGCGGGCTGCGCGACGAGCTGGTCTCCGCGGTGCGGCAGTGGTAACTCGGGGTGAACTAGCGGGACCCGAACTGGCGGTCGCCGGCATCGCCGAGGCCGGGGACAATATAGGCGATTTCGTTTAGCCCGTTGTCGACAGCAACGGTGAACAGCCGTGCGCTCGGCGCCGCTTTTTCAAGTGCTGCAATACCTTCCGGCGCAGCTACCGCACACAGCACGGTGATTTCCACAGCGCCACGACGGTGCAGCAGACCAACGGTATGTGTCATCGAGCCGCCGGTGGCGAGCATCGGCTCAAGCACAATCACCGGCAGGTCGGTCAGGTCGTCGGGCAGCGACTCCAGATACCCCTTCGCCTGCTGAGTTTCCTCGTCGCGGGCGACGCCGACGAACCCGACCCGGGATTCCGGCAACAGAGCTAGGGCCTGGTCGACCATGCCCAGCCCGGCGCGCAATACGGGCACCAGCAGAGGCGGTCTGGCCAGCCGGATTCCAAGTGTCTCGGCCAATGGCGTGCGGATCGGAAACGACTCGTGGGGCGCGTCCCGGGTCGACTCGTAGACCAACATCGTCGTCAGGTCGCGCAACGCGGCCCGGAAGTCGGCGTTGTTGGTGCGTTCGTCGCGAAGCACGGTCAGCCGGGCCACGGCCAACGGATGGTCAACGACGCGCAACTCCACGGTGTTTGACCCTATATAACAATCAGGCCTCTGTTCTCTAACGGCCGGCTGACACGCTCGCGTTGCGTCCCCTCGACGGGGCCAACCCGCCCATATAGTCCCCGAAGTGCGCCTCCCCCGAAACGTGACGAGCAGGCCATATCGAGCTCTGCGGCTGATCGGTGCAGTGCTGGTATCTGCAGTCGCGCTGTCTCCGTTGACCCCCCGTGTCAGCCTCACGGCAGCCACCCTTCCGGCCCTGGCACACATCGTAATCGTCGTGGAAGAGAACCGTTCTCAGACCAACATCATCGGCAACAAGTCGACGCCCTTCATCAACGCGCTGGCTGCCCACGGCGCCATGATGGCTCAGTCGTTCGGCGAAACACATCCCAGCGAACCGAATTACTTGGCGCTCTTTGCCGGTAGCACCCTCGGTGTGACCAAGGACGCGTGTCCGGTTGACGGCGGCAACACTCCCAATCTGGGTTCTGAATTACTCGCGGCCGGCTACACATTCATCGGTTTCGCCGAAGGCTTGCCCGCGGTCGGGTCAACCGTTTGCAGCGCAGGCAAGTACGCGCGCAAGCATGTGCCCTGGGCCGACTTCACCAACGTGCCGCCGGCGAACTCGCTGCCGTTCTCTGCATTTCCGATGGGGAACTACGCCAGCTTGCCGACCGTCTCGTTCGTCATTCCCAACAACGACGACAACATGCACGACGGCTCGATCGCTGCGGGCGACGACTGGCTGAACCGCGAGCTGTCCGGGTACGCCAACTGGGCAGTGACCAATAACAGCCTGCTGATCGTGACCTGGGACGAGGATGACGGCACACCGCGCAACCAGATTCCCACGGTGATCTACGGCGCGCATGTGCAGCCCGGAAGCTACAACCAGCAGATCAGCCACTACAACGTGCTTTCCACACTGGAGCAGATGTACGGGCTACCCAAGACGGGCTATGCGGCCAACGCTCCCGCGATCGCCGAAATTTGGGGCGGATAACCGACGACGAGCCGGGCCCCGCGCGGGGCTAGCGGGTGGACTAGGTCCGTCGCCCTCGCGGGCCGTCGCTATTCTGTGCCGCATGGTTGCTGACCTCGTTCCCATCCGTCTGAGCCTGCCCGCAGGTGACCGCTACACCGTGTGGGCTCCCCGCTGGCGCGACGCCGGCGACGAGTGGGAAGCGTTTCTCGGTAAGGACGACGATCTGTATGCCTTTGAGACCGTCCCTGACCTGGTCGCGTTCGTGCGCAGCGATTCCGACAACGATCTGACCGACCATCCGGCGTGGAAGGACCTGACCTCCGCTCACGCGCGCGACCTGGATCCTCCCGAGGACAGGCAGTTCGATCTGGTCATTGTTGAGGAACTGCTGGCCGAGAAGCCGACCGAGGAGTCGGTGACGGCGCTGGCGGGCGCGCTGGCAATCGTGTCGTCGATCGGATCGGTGTGTGAGCTGCCGACGGTGTCGAAGTTCTTCAACGGCAATCCCAGCCTGGGCACGGTCTCCGGTGGGATCGACAACTTCAGCGGGAAAGCCGGACACAAACGCTGGAATACGATCGCCGAGGTCATCGGGCGAAGCTGGGAAGACGTACTCAGCGCGATCGAAGAGATCATCAGCACCCCTGAGGTCGCTGCCGACCTGTCGGCCAAGGCCGCCGACGAGCTCGCTGAGGAGCCCGAGGAGCCGGAGGAATCCGACGACGAGGGGCGCGAGGCCTCTGACCAGGAGCGCGAGATTACTGAGGATGACGACGTAGAAGACGCCGGCGACGCCCAGGACAGCGAAGAGTCCGAAGACACCGAAGACACCGAAGACGAAGACGAAGACGAAGACACCGAAGACGAAGAGGAGGCCCGTACGGCAGGCGACACCGTCGTGCTGGGCAGCCAAGATGACTTCTGGCTGCAGGTGGGCATAGACCCGATCCGGATCCTGACGGGTTTCGGGACCTTCTACACACTTCGCTGCTACCTGGACGATCGCCCGATCTTCCTGGGCCGCAACGGACGCATCAGCGTGTTCAGCTCCGAACGGGCACTAGCTCGCTACCTCGCAGACGAACACGACCATGACTTGTCCGATTTGAGCACCTACGACGACATCCGCACGGCCGCCACTGATGGCTCGCTGGTGATCGAAATCACCGACGACAACATCTACGTGCTCAGCGAGCTGGCCGACGATTTTGCCGACGGGCCGGACGCCGTGGATCGCGAGCAACTCGACCTGGCCGTCGAGCTGCTCCGCGATATTGGCGACTACTCCGAGGAGAGCACGGTGGACAAGGCCCTCGAAACGAACCGTCCGCTGGGCAAGCTGGTGGCTTACGTGNTGGACTCCGACTCGGTCGGCAAGCCCANGGCGCCCTATTCCCCGGCGGTGCGGGAGTGGGAGAAGCTGGAACAGTTCGTGGAGTCGCGGCTNAGGCGCGAGTAGCCAGGCCGGTGCNGCACGCCCAGCGNGCTCTCGTCGTCAGTTCACGCTCGGCGTCGGAACACCCGTTTGACGGGCACCCAAGACTCCTCTTTACTGGCGGCAGCACCCGCCAGCGGTCANGGAGGCGGTCAAACGGGGAGGTGAGTCGATGGCGGTGATACTCGATCCGCTGTCGGCCGGGCACGCTGCATGACGCTGCCCGGAATCGGCCCCCTACCTCTCTACGGGTTCCAGCGCCCGGCGATGTTACTGTTTGGCCTGGTCCCGCTGGCGCTGCTCGCGGTCTACGTCATCGTCCAGGCTCGACGCCGGCACCGGCTGCGCCGGTTCACCGAGGCGAATGTGCCGCAGTCGTTCTGGCGGCACCTTCCGATCGCAATATCACTGCTCTGCCTTGCCCTGCTGACCGTGGCCCTGGCCACCCCCACCCACGACATGCACATTCCGCGCAACCGCGCCGTCATCATGCTGGTGATCGACATGTCGCAGTCCATGCGGGCAACCGATGTCGAGCCCAACCGGCTGAAGGCTGCCGAGCAGGCGGCTAGCCAGTTCGCCAGTCAGCTGACGCCGGGCGTCAATCTGGGACTCGTCGGTTTCGCGGGAACGCCTTACCTCCTGGTGCCCCCGACCCCACAGCACCAGGCGGTCATTGACGCCGTGAAAAAACTGGATTTCGCCGACAGCACCGCGACCGGTGAGGCCATTTACACCGCCCTGCATGCGATCGGAGCCGCGGCCGTCGCCGGCGGGGACACTCCGCCGCCGGCCCGCATCGTGCTGCTTTCCGACGGCGCCGAGAACAAGCCGTCAGATCCCAACGATCCGCACGATGGTGGCTACACCGCGGCGCGCCTGGCCAAAGATCAAGGGGTCCCGATCTCGACAATCACGTTCGGAACGCCGAACGGCGAAATCGAGATGGAGGGAGTGCGCGTCGCTGTTCCCGTTGCCGCGGACCAGATGAAGACGATCGCCCGACTGGCTGGTGGGCAGTCCTACACCGCGACCAACCTCGGCGAACTCAACAAAGACTATGACGCCATCCAGAACGAGATCGGGTACCGCACGGTGCCCGGGCCCGGCAGTGCCGGCTGGCTGCGGCTCGGTGTCTTCACCGCCTTGATTGCGACGCTGGCGGCACTGTTGATCAACCGGCGACTTCCAGCCTGATCGCTCAGGCTGGCAATCTGCGGTTCAGCAGCAGACCAGCCAGTACGGCGCCGGCCATGACGACCGTACCGAGCAGCATCCAGGCCAGGCTGGCGTCGCCCTTCACGGTTTCGTAGCCGATCTGGCGCTGCAGGGTCGTATAGACGTCCTTGAGCGATTCCAGACTGTCGGCGTGGAAAGACTGGCCGTCAGTGATATCGCAGATTTTCTGCAGGGTTTGATCGTCAACTGGAACCGGAATCGTGGCGCCCTGATAAACGACGGTCCCGTCAGGCGTACCGAACGAGATCGTCGATATCTGCACTCCTTGATCTTTGGCGGCCCGCGCCGCAGTAAAAGCTCCCTGCGGGGCATTAGGGTCCAACGGTACGTTTTCGGCGCCGTCGGACTCCAGCACAATCCGCGCGGGTGGCGGACCGTCGCCGCCTCCCATTACCGAGCCGACCGTGGCGATTGCTTGCAGCGCGGTGAAAATGCCTTCTCCGGTCGCGGTTTTCGGAGCCGGCTGCAGGGTGTCGATAGCCGCTTTCACCGCCGCGCGGTTCGTCGTCGGAGCGACCAGCAGCGTGGCGTTAGCCGCGAATGCCACCAATCCGAGATTGATGGCGGGCGTCAGCTCCTCGGCGAATTGCTTGCCGGCCTCCTGCGCTGCGGCCAGCCGGTTCGGAGCCACATCTGTGGCCGCCATGGACTCCGAGATGTCGATCACCAACATCACAACCGCGCGGTTGAGTGGGATCCGGACGTCGGACGTCGGCCCAGCCATTGCCGTCGTCAGCAGCACCAGCGACGTGGCAAGCAGGATCGTCGGCACGTGCCGCCACCGACTGAGGCGACTCGGCGCGACGCGTTGCAGCACCTCCATGTTGGCGAACCGCAGAACCCGCCGGCGGCGAGCGTATTGCTGTGCGACGTAGATTCCTACCATTAGCAGCACGATCAGCAGGAACAGGAAGAACCAGGCGTTTTGGAAGCCCGCGAGCGACACCGGGCCCAGTAGGGGCAACCTCATGTGTCCATCATCCTCATGTGTCCATCATGCGAGGACCGCCGGTCGGGCTGCACAACTCGGGTCCACTTTTGACAGGGGCCGCGCGGTGCACGAAATTACCCGGTCGGTACTGCCGTGTAGGTTGTCTTTCCCACCTTCGGGGCGCATCACTGCTGTGACTCTTTGATCGATGGCGTCCGCGAGCCTCCTTCGGCCGCGCAGGTACCTCACCGGATCGATACACTATTGACTTATTGTGNACAGTTTTGTTCACTGCTTAGTCATGTCCAGGCAGGCGCAGGCCGTTGTTCCNACGCTGTCGGTCGACCTCTACAGCAGAGAGACATTGCTCAATCCGGTGCAGACTTACCGCCGGATCCGCCAGGCAGGAACCGCCGTATGGTTGCCAAAGCACGCGCTCTGGGTCATGGGCCGCTATCGCGATGTCCGCCAGGCGCTTAGCGACGACGACACCTACCGCAGCGGCAACGGGGTCGCGGCCAATCCATTCACCAATGCGCTCTCGGCGGGCACCACCATCGCCAGCGACGGCGACGACCATGTCAAACGGCGCCGCCTGCTCTGGCAATCCCTTTCGGCCAAAGCACTTTCAGCTGTCGACCCAGTTCTGCACACCGAAGCGTCCGCGCTCATTGAAAAGCTCTGTCGCCGCCAAGATTTCGACGGGGTTTCCGAGTTCGCCGCGTGTCTTCCGATCCGGGTGGTCGCCGACCTCGTCGGTGTCGACATCGACCACAACCGAATGCTCAAGTACGGCCGCGCCGGGTTCGACGTACTGGGCCCGGCCAACCGTCGGACCCTCAAGGCGGCGGGGGCTGGANTGAGTTTCTGGCACTANGCGCGATCGCTGCGCACNAAGAACGTCAAGCCCGGCGGATGGGCGGAATCGATCCTCGCGGCCGGACGCGACCATACAGTGAGCCCGGCGGAAGCCAAGGCTATGGTGATCGATTTCATCGGCCCGAGCCTGGACACCACGATCCTGGCATCCGCGCAGCTGTTGTGGAGCCTGGGCGCCAACCCCGACGTATGGGAGGAACTCCGGCCCAATCCCGATCTCATTCCGGCAGCGGCGCTCGAAGCCGTCCGCCTGGGGTCGCCGGTACGCGGCTTCACGCGAATTGTTAAGCAGGACACTGAGATCGACGGTGTCGTTCTGCGCGGCGGCCAACGCGTGGTGTTGCTCTATGCGTCAGCCAATATGGACGAAACCCAGTTCGAAGAACCCGAGGTCTTCTCGTTGCACCGTAAGGGAACCAATCTCGGCTGGGGTTTCGGCGCCCACGCCTGCGTCGGCATGCATCTGTCCAGACTGGAGATGCACGCATTGATGCACGCGATGATCCCCGAAGTCGCAAACATCAGTGTTGCCAAGCCGGTCCGGCTGTTCAACAACACGCTTCAAGGCTTCGAATCGCTGCGCGCGACATTTCGAGGTTCAGCGATGACCGGTAGCGGCGGTCGCGGCGTCGGCGCAGCAGGTTAGCCCGACGAAAGCGAAATCCTGCGCTAATTACCCGATCAGCACCGCGAACCGCGGCTTGATCACCTCGTCGATTATCGCCAGCCGCTCGTCGAACGGAATGAACGCCGACTTCATCGCATTGATGGTGAACCGCTCTAGATCACTCCACCCATAACCGAACGCCTCCACCAGTCGGTGCATCTCGAGGCTCATCGAAGTGTCGCTCATCAGCCGGTTGTCGGTGTTGACCGTCACCCGGAACCGTGACCGGGCCAGCAGATCGAACGGGTGGTCAGCGATGCTTTTGACCGCGCCGGTCTGCACGTTCGAGCTGGGGCACAGCTCCAGTGGAATTCGCTTGTCGCGCAGGATCGATGCCAGCCTGCCCAACCGGACCTCCCCAGCTTCGAGGCCGCCTTCGACCACGTCGATGTCGTCGGTGATTCGCACCCCATGACCCAGCCGGTCAGCGCCGCAGAACGCGATCGCCTCGTGGATAGATGGCAAGCCGAACGCCTCACCCGCATGAATAGTGAAGCGCGCATTGTGGTTACGCATGTACTCGAAGGCGTCCAGGTGCCGGGTGGGAGGATAGCCGGCCTCGGCGCCGGCGATGTCGAATCCGACCACCCCCTTGTCCCGGAACCGGATCGCCAGCTCGGCGATCTCCCGGGANACTGCGGCGTGCCGCATCGCGGTCACCAAAAGGCGCACCACAATGGGACGGCCCGCAGCGGCGCANGCCTTCTCGGCGTCGGCGAAGCCCGCCAGCACGCTGTCGACGATCTCGTCGAACAACAGCCCGCGGTTGATGTGCAATTCTGGTGCGAAGCGCACCTCGGCATAGACCACCGAATCGGCGGCCAGGTCTTCCACGCACTCGTAAGCGACCCGATGCAGTGAATCGGGGGTCTGCATCACCGCGACGGTGTGCGAAAACGGCTCCAAGTAACGCTCCAGCGAGCCGCTGTGCGACTGGGTGCGAAACCAGGTGGCGAGCTCGTCGACGTCGGTGGCGGGCAGCCCGTCGTATCCGGTCTGGCCGGCGATGTCGATCACGGTTGCTGGGCGCAGCCCACCGTCGAGATGGTCATGCAGCAGGGCCTTGGGCGCTCTTCTGATCTGGTGTAGAGCCAAAGGCGTGGTCACTTGACGATCCGATCGATGATCAGCGGCCGCGGCGCCGGTGGCGTGTCGTCGACGCTCCATCCGCCGTGCAGCTCGGCCATCGCGGCGCCGATGCGGTCGGGGGTGTCGGTGTACAGCGTGAACAACCGGTCACCGGCCGAGACCGGCTCCCCGGCACGGCGGTGGATCCTGACACCCGCACCAAACTGCACCTGTCCGCCCGGGCGGGATCTGCCCGCGCCGAGCCGCCAAGCTGCCAGCCCCACTGCCATTGCGTCGATATTGCCCATTGTGCCGCTCCGGTTGGCGATCACGGTCTCTGAATGCGAACCGATTGGCAACGGTATCGACAAGTCACCGCCCTGCGCGGCGACCAGCTGGCGAAATCGGTCCATCGCGGTGCCGTCGCGCAGTGTCTGCCGGGGATCGCAGTCGTCGATGCCGGCCAGCTCGAGCATCTCTTCGGCCAACCGCAACGTCAGCTCCACCACGTCGGGCGGCCCACCGCCGGCCAGCACCTCCAGGGACTCGGCAACCTCAAGCGCATTGCCGACAGTCGCGCCCAGCGGACAGTTCATGTCTGTCAGCAGCGCGTGGGTCGGCACCCCGTGCGCGGCGCCCAGCTCGACCATGGTGTGCGCCAAGTCGCGGGATTGCGCTTCGGAGCTCATCAACGCCCCGGAGCCCACTTTCACGTCGAGCACCAACGCACCGACTCCCTCGGCCAACTTCTTGCTCATCACCGAGCTGGCGATCAACGGCATAGACTCGACTGTCGCGGTGATATCGCGCAGCGCGTACAACTTCTTGTCGGCGGGCGCCAGCTGGCCGGCGGCAAATACCGCCGCGCCGATGTCACACAGTTGTTGGCGCACTCGCTGGTTGGAAATCTCTGTGGTGAAGCCCGCGATGGATTCCAGCTTGTCCAGGGTGCCGCCGGTGTGGCCCAACCCTCGACCCGACGCCTTGGGCACCGCAGCCCCGCAGGCGGCGACGATAGGCACCAACACCANCGTGGTCTTGTCTCCCACTCCACCCGTGGAGTGCTTGTCNACGGTGGGCAGCCGCTTTCCCNGCTTACCGCCGATGCGCAGATCGCTGAAATCCATCACATCGCCCGACGCCAGCATCGCCGTCGTCCACCTGGCGATCTCACCGCGGTCCATGCCGCGCCAAAAGATCGCCATCAACAGTGCCGCCATCTGTTCGTCACCCACCCGGCCGTCGGTATAGGCGTCGATGACCCAGTCGATGGCGGCATCGGACAATCGACCGCCGTCCCGCTTGGTCTTGATCACGGTCGGCGCGTCGAATGCGGAGCCAGTCAAGAAAGTTCCCGCGGAAGGTCGGCGCTGAAAGCATCGGGCAGCAGTTCGTCAAGCCGTCGGGGGCCGGCCGGATGGCCGATCAGCAGTTCGGGACCGCCGTGCTCGAACAGCACCTGACGGCATCGCCCGCAAGGCATCAGCAACGACCCTGCCGCATCGACGCACACCAGTGCGATCAAGCGGCCGCCGCCGGTCGAAAACAGGGCGCACACCACACCACACTCGGCACAGAGCCCAAGACCATATGAGACGTTCTCCACATTGCATCCGGTGACCACCCGGCCATCGTCGACCAGCGCGGCAGCGCCCACCCGGAACCGCGAATAGGGCGCATATGCTCCCACCATCGCTTGAATCGCCTTGTCTTGCAAGGTATTCCAATTGATATCAGACATTGGCGCAACCCCCCGCTCACCGATGGATTGACTTAAGCAAGCCAACCCTAGCTTCGACATAATCCACGGCCTGGATCGGACTGCTCGGTACCGTGGGGCAACATTGCCGGGCTAAGCTCGATTGCCCGGCTTTAGTGTCCACGAAGGCGGTGAGAAAGACGGCGACAACGGCGGATCCGGCTCGAGCTGCATCAGTACCCGCATCATCGCGCAAGCGGCGACCACCTCGCACTCTGTATCGGGGAGATCCCGGTATGTGGTCGTGGGTGCTGCATCGCATCAGCGGCGCGACGATCTTCTTCTTCCTGTTCGTACATGTCCTGGACGCCGCGATGCTGCGGGTGAGTCCGCAGACCTACAACGCGGTGTTGGCGACCTACAAGACCCCGATCGTCGGCCTGATGGAATTCGGCCTGGTCGCCGCGGTGCTGTTCCACGCGATGAACGGCATCCGCGTCATCTTGATCGACTTCTGGTCGGAGGGCCCGCGCTACCAGCGGCTGATGTTGTGGATCATCGGCGTCGTATACCTACTGCTCATGGTCCCGGTGGCGGTGGTGCTGGGCACCCACATGTGGGAGCACTTCCGATGAGCACCCCCGACCTTCAGCTCGGCCGCGGCGACGCAGCGCCGGTACACCAGCGCAGCCACGACCGCCCGGCCAGCCTGGACAATCCACGCTCACCGCGCCGTCGCGCCGGAATACCGAACTTTGAGAAATTCGCCTGGCTGTTCATGCGGTTTTCCGGCATCGCGCTGGTGGTCCTGGCAATCGGGCACTTGTTCATCATGCTGATGTGGGATAACGGCGTATACCGCATCGACTTCAACTACGTGGCGCAGCGCTGGGCTTCGCCGTTCTGGCAATTCTGGGATCTGGCGCTGTTGTGGCTGGCGCAATTGCACGGCGGCAACGGCCTGCGCAACATCATCGACGACTACAGCCGCAAAGACACCACCAGATTCTGGCTGAACAGTCTGCTGCTGTTGTCGATGGGGTTCACGTTGGTGTTGGGCACCTACGTGCTGATGACATTCGACCCGAACATCTCCTGAGAGGCGACCGGTGATCCAGCAACACCGATACGACGTGGTGATCGTCGGCGCGGGCGGTGCCGGGATGCGGGCCGCGGTAGAAGCGGGTCCGCGCGTTCGTACGGCCGTGCTGACCAAGCTGTACCCCACCCGTAGCCACACCGGCGCCGCCCAGGGCGGCATGTGCGCCGCGCTGGCCAACGTCGAAGACGACAACTGGGAATGGCACACCTTCGACACCGTCAAGGGCGGCGACTATCTGGCCGACCAGGACGCCGTGGAGATCATGTGTAAGGAAGCCATCGACGCCGTACTCGATCTGGAGAAGATGGGGATGCCGTTCAACCGCACCCCCGAAGGCCGCATCGACCAGCGCCGCTTCGGCGGGCACACCCGAGACCACGGCAAAGCCCCGGTGCGCCGGGCGTGCTACGCCGCCGACCGCACCGGCCACATGATCCTGCAGACCCTCTACCAGAACTGCGTCAAGCACGACGTGGAGTTCTTCAACGAGTTCTACGCGCTGGACCTGGTGCTCACCCAGACCCCGACCGGTCCGGTGGCTACCGGAGTGGTCGCCTACGAACTGGCCACCGGCGCGATCCACGTGTTCCACGCCAAGGCTGTGGTGATCGCGACCGGTGGTTCGGGCCGGATGTACAAGACGACGTCCAACGCGCACACCCTCACCGGCGACGGCATCGGCATTGTCTTCCGCAAGGGACTTCCGTTGGAGGACATGGAGTTTCACCAGTTTCACCCGACCGGCCTGGCCGGCCTGGGCATCTTGATCTCCGAGGCCGTGCGTGGCGAGGGCGGGCGGCTGCTCAACGGCGAGGGCGAGCGCTTCATGGAGCGCTACGCCCCGACGATCGTCGACCTGGCACCCCGTGACATCGTCGCCCGCTCGATGGTGCTGGAAGTCCTGGAAGGTAGGGGCGCCGGCCCGCACAAGGACTACGTCTACATCGACGTCCGCCATCTCGGCGCGGACGTGCTGGAGGCCAAGCTGCCCGACATCACCGAGTTCGCGCGAACCTACCTGGGCGTGGACCCGGTAAAAGAGCTGGTCCCGGTCTACCCGACCTGCCATTACGTGATGGGCGGTATCCCGACGACCGTCACCGGGCAGGTGCTGCAGGACAACACCTCCACCGTCCCGGGTCTGTACGCGGCCGGCGAGTGCGCATGCGTGTCGGTGCACGGCGCCAACCGGTTGGGCACCAACTCGCTGCTGGATATCAACGTCTTCGGCCGCCGCGCCGGCATCGCCGCGGCCAGTTACGCCCAGGGCCACGACTTCGTCGAGATGCCGCCGGAGCCTGCTGCGATGGTTGTCGGCTGGGTCGGCGACATCCTCTCCGAGCACGGCAACGAGCGCGTCGCCGATATCCGCGGCGCGCTGCAGCAGACGATGGACAACAACGCCGCGGTGTTCCGCACCGAGGAGACGCTGAAGCAGGCGCTCACCGACATCCACGCACTCAAGGAGCGGTACTCACGAATCACGGTGCACGACAAAGGAAAACGCTTCAACAGCGACTTGCTGGAAGCCATCGAGCTGGGCTTTTTGCTGGAGCTGGCCGAGGTCACCGTGGTCGGCGCGCTCAACCGCAAGGAGTCCCGCGGCGGCCATGCCCGCGAAGACTATCCGAACCGCGATGACACCAACTACATGCGCCACACCATGGCCTACAAACAGGGCACCGACCTGTTGAGCGACATCCGGCTGGACTTCAAACCCGTCGTGCAAACCCGCTACGAACCCAAGGAACGGAAGTACTGATGGCCAAAGGCGACGCTTTGGAACCGGTAGGGGAACCAGGGGTCGAGGCGGCGCAGGACCCGCCGGGGACAACCCTGCCGCCGGTCCCGGACGGCGCGGTGATGGTGACGCTGAAGATTGCCCGGTTCAATCCGGACGACCCCGACGCTTTCGCGGAAACCGGTGGTTGGCAAAGCTTTCGGGTGCCCTGCCTGCCCAGTGACCGGCTGCTCAACCTGCTGATCTACATCAAGGGCTACCTGGACGGCACGCTGACCTTCCGGCGATCCTGCGCCCACGGGGTGTGCGGATCTGACGCCATGCGCATCAACGGCGTCAACCGGCTGGCCTGCAAGGTGCTGATGCGTGACCTGCTGCCTCAAAAAAAGAAGGGGCAGGCGGGCAAGTCACTGACCATCACGGTCGAACCGATCCGCGGGCTGCCGGTGGAGAAGGACCTGGTGGTCGACATGGAACCGTTCTTCGACGCCTACCGCGCCGTGAAGCCCTACCTGATCACCAGCGGTAACCCGCCTACCCGGGAGCGGATTCAAAGCCCGATCGACCGCGCCCGCTACGACGACACCACCAAATGCATCCTGTGCGCCTGCTGCACCACCAGCTGCCCGGTGTTCTGGAGCGAGGGCACGTACTACGGCCCGGCGGCGATCGTCAACGCGCACCGCTTCATCTTCGACAGCCGCGACGAGGCCGCCGCCGAGCGCCTCGACATCCTCAACGAGGTCGACGGGGTGTGGCGCTGCCGGACCACGTTCAACTGCACCGAATCCTGCCCGCGCGGCATCGAGGTGACCAAGGCGATCCAGGAGGTCAAACGCGCGCTGATGTTCTCGCGCTGAGTCGGGAGTCCGGCGCCAAGACACCCTGGCCGCATTGCGAGACCAGATCGTCGACCACGGTCTGCCATGACTGTTCGTCTATGCAGAGCCGGCTCGCGGTGAGCACCAAGCGGTCGGGAGCCCCCGGGAGCAGCGACACCGCGAACAGCCTGCCGGTGTGCATATCGAAGCTGGCGCGATGCCTTTTGATCACGAGTGCGACGGCGACTCCCGGGGGTTCCACCGCCCAGCCCCAACCGCCGCCCAGTCCCACGTCCAGCTGTCAAAGCTTGGCTGAAACACGATGCCAAGAGTGGGGTGGGCAGCGAAGACCGCATCGACCGCGACGCGGACACGCACCTGGTCTGGACGCGAGTTGGCGATCAGAACCTCGGTATACCCGGAGGGCTGGAAATCCTCGGGCCGCGGAAGCTCTTCGAAATAGCGGTACGTCATGACCACAGACTCGGGTGCATTCCTCAACGAATTCTTGGCAGATTCTTGGAATGGGCGTCGCACTCGGCCGTCACATAAAGCCGACCCGTGTCGTCTGAGGGGTATGACACAGAAAACCCGCATCGCCCCCCTGCATCCCACGCGCGCCGGCCTGCTGACCCGAGTCATGTACCAGGTCGCTAAGCGACGCTTCGGCGCAGTCCCCGAACCGTTCGCCGTGGCCGCGCATCACCCGCGACTGATGACGGCCGGCGCCGTGCACGAGACCATGGTTGAGCGGGCGTCGCGAACGCTGCCGGTCAGCGTGCGCGAGCTGGCGGTG
>JGI12635J15846_10002122_pt1 | contig 17363 bp, 13 predicted proteins | sample BlaSpr_A8_OM2_M2_FD_15846 | JGI IMG/M metagenome (IMG submission 15846) | reverse complement strand
AGTGCCTTCGTGCACCTCTCCGATGCGGTGCGTCTTTCCCGTATAGAAAAGGATGCGCTCCGTCGTAGTGGTCTTTCCGGCATCGATGTGGGCCATGATGCCGATATTCCTGCAGCGTTCTAATGGGACCTGTCTGGACACAGCTTCTACTCTTTCCGGGCTCCGTTTGATTTAGCGATTGTGCGATTGAGTGATTTAGCGATTGAAGACCTAAAACGGCTTGCGATCTTCAATCACTCAATGAACCTGATCGCTCAATGACTCAATTCCCTACCACCGGTAATGCGCGAAAGCCTTATTGGCTTCCGCCATCCGGTGCACATCTTCTTTCTTCTTAATGGCCGCGCCTTTTCCGTTGGCGGCGTCCAGTAATTCGTTGCTCAACTTGTCGACCATGCCGCGCTCCGCGCGTCCGCGCGCATAAATCAGCAGCCAGCGGATTGCGAGCGAGGTGCGCCGATCAGCGTTCACTTCCACCGGCACCTGATAGTTCGCGCCGCCCACGCGTCGCGTCTTCACTTCCAGCAGAGGCTTCGCGTTCTCGACCGCTTTCGTGAACAGCTTCAAAGCTTCGTCCCCGCCCTTTTCCTGCACCTTGGTCAGGGCTTCATAAAAGATGCCTTCGGCGGTCGAGCGCTTGCCCTGCCACATCATCGAGTTGATGAACTTCGTCACCAGATTCGAGCCGTAAACGGCATCGGCTGGCACGGTCCTCTTTGCTGTATGTCCTTTACGTGGCATTTAAGCTTTTAGCTCCTAGCTCTTAGCTCTTAGCTTCCAGCCTGAGCTTTGCTGGGCTCGCGGTTCGCGCTCGCCCGGAATTCCTCGAAACTCTGAAACTTTCGCAACCTTGAACCTTGTCTCTTAACCCTTCTTGGTGCGCTTGGCGCCGTATTTCGAACGGCCTTGCTGGCGGCCGGCAACGCCCACCGCGTCCAGCGTGCCGCGAATCACGTGATAACGGACGCCTGGCAGGTCTTTCACGCGACCCCCGCGTATCAGCACAATCGAGTGCTCTTGCAGGTTGTGGCCAACGCCGGGGATATAAGTCGTGACTTCAATTCCATTGGTCAGCCGCACGCGCGCCACTTTGCGCAATGCCGAGTTCGGCTTTTTCGGAGTCTGCGTGTACACGCGGGTGCAAACTCCGCGCTTTTGCGGACATCCTTCGAGAGCCGGACTGGCCGTCTTATAGCGTGGCCGCTTCCGTCCCTGAGCTACCAATTGATTAAAAGTAGGCACTCTTTGCTACTCCTTGTCGCTAACTCAAAACCTGAAAGTCAATCCTAACCCGCGCGCACTCCAATCCCTCGCGGGCAGACACGACGCTATCCGCTTTCCCGGCGCTGACTGCGCGATCCGGGCTGGCAAGCCTAATCGGCCAGCCATGCTTCTCGCCGCACACGAATCGCGGAGAGAGATTTTGGGTCCCAATCTGATTTCTGCCGTCGACGGTGGCACCCGGCCTAAATTACGGGAGTGCTCCGTATCGCCAGCTCTGTCCTGCATATCCTTTCGCAAACCACTGTTCGACCAACTTCAGTCGCGACAGCAGCTCTCGTGACGGGGCGAGAGGCAGCGCAGGAACGTTTCAGCGAGGAAAAATTTCCGGAACCTTGCTACGACTTCCTTATTCTACATCACCGGAAACGGATTTCTCAACAGCTCTACCGCAAGCCTCGCACAACTCAGCCAAAACCCACGGCACACAGCAAGCTTGGATGAACTCGCGGAACTTAACAACTATAGCAACTGAGACGAAAAATCGTCAACCCGTCTTTTACATGCGTTCCGCCCCCAAGCGAGTTTCTAAGTTCCACAATATGAGATAACGATTGATGCAAGATGAAATCGAGCCGCGTCCCATGTTCATATTTTTGGTGGAAGACGATCCAAGGGCACGATAAAAATCCAGACTGGAATTATCAGGATTTGGCGGAATCTGACAGATGAAAACTGAGAGTTGGTCCAGTGACATCGGTAACTCTCTTGCGTCCGCGTCTGATAGTAAAATTCAACCATGTCCCCTGAGAGCGCGATCGCTGTATCTCACAAAGCCGCCGAACTGGAAAAGGCGCTTCGGCGCGTCATTCGGGGAAAAGATGAAGTCGTGCGGCTGGCGCTGGTGAGCATTTTTGCCCGAGGGCATCTACTGATTGAGGGCGTCCCGGGTGTGGGCAAGACTACGCTGGGGCAGGCGCTCGCACGCGCGATTGACTGCACGTTTCAGCGTGTGCAGTTCACCAGTGACATGCTGCCGTCGGATGTGCTGGGGATTTCAGTATATTCGGCACTCGAGCAAGAGTTTGAGTTCAAGCGCGGCCCGGTGTTCACGAATGTTTTGCTGGCCGATGAGATCAATCGAACCACGCCGAAAACGCAGTCCGCATTGCTCGAGGCCATGAACGAAGGCCAGGTCACGGTGGACGCGCACTCTTACGAGTTGCCGCGGCCGTTCCTGGTAATCGCAACGCAGAATCCGGTGGAGCATCACGGGACTTATCCCTTGCCGGAGTCGCAGTTGGATCGATTTCTGATGCGGGTGAGGATGGGATATCCGGAGGCAGCGGCGGAGCGCGAGATTCTACGCTCGGAAGCGGGCGCGGCGCACTTGCAGGATATGCGACCCGTGCTTACCGGCGCGGACGTGCTCGAGATGCAGGAAGCGGTGAAGCGCATTCGCGTTGACGAATCATTGGTGACCTACGCGTTAGAAATTGTGCGCCGGACGCGCGATTCGGAATATTTGTCGCTGGGAGTTTCCCCGCGCGGAGCGCAGGCTCTTTATCGCGCGGCGCAGGCGATGGCGTTTCTCGACGGGCGAAACTTCTGCACTCCGGAGGATTTCAAGCCTCTGGCGGTGCCGGTGTTCGCGCACCGCATCGTGGTCAACGGTGGATACGCTTCGACGCTGAAGAAATCAGAGCAGGCCGACCAGGTGATGCGGGAGATTGTGGAGAATGTGGCAGTGCCGGTATAGGCAGTTCACGAGCAAAGTATGGAAAAGTCGCTTGCATACGTTCGCACTAACATTGGCGAGTGGGGCGTAGCAAGCGTCGTTTTTTGCGCCACAGGTGTTGTTGTCCCGCCAAAGTATCCGCTCTGCGCTTTCATGCCCCTTTCTGCAGATTTTGGCACTGACTTGCAGCGTGGCAGCGGCGATTCGCGGCAATAAGCGGTGGCTGATACTCTCCGCAATTACCGCTGTTCTCACTGCCCAGTCGGTTCTGTTCATTCTTGTCGACTGTTAGGCCAGCTGTCGACTAGGGCTGCACAGTCTACGGTCGACTGTACGAGAAGGACTGGCTCGATTTGACGCTATAATTCTCCCGCCATGTCCTTCCTGCGTTTTCTCATGCTGCTATCGCTCGTCTGCTGGATTGGCGGGCTCATTTTTTTTGCTTTCGTTCTGGCGCCTACGGCGTTTTCAGTTTTGCCCACGACTCATCTCGCCGGCAATGTGGTAGGACGCGCCCTAGGCAAGCTGCATTGGATTGCTATCTTTTCCGGAATCGTCTATCTCGTCAGTTCCCTGCTCTACAGCCGGTTCACTGACGGAACGGCGCATGTGCTTGCAGTGCGGCATGTGCTTTTGTGCCTGATGCTTGCGCTCACTTTGATCTCGCAGTTCGGAATTATTCCGCGCATGGACGCGTTGCGGGCATCGCTCGGCGAAGTGCGGTCCGTGCCGGTCGACAATCCTGAGCGGGTTCAGTTCGATGCGCTGCATGTTTGGTCGACGCGGGTGGAAAGTGCGGTGCTGCTAGTGGGGTTGGTGGTGGTTTATTTAACGGCGCGGCAGCTAGGCGTGCGTTAGGAGTCGCGAGGTTGTGGTCGGGGCACCGGGCTTCGCCCAGGCTTGGACAGCCGAGCCGGCTGTCTCCACATGTTTCGAACTGGTCCTGCACATTGGGCAATCTCGTCTTCTTCATTTATCCTAAAATGTTCTCCTGCCGTCGCTGAGCACATCGAGGCTAGACTCCCTTCGACATCGCGTCAGCTAAAAGCCAGGAGCTAGCAGCTAGAAGCCTTTCTTATGAAAACTGGCATCATCGGCCTGCCGCAGGTGGGCAAGACATCGTTGTTTCGCATTCTTACCAAGGCACATCTTTCGGATCAGGCGCGGGCTAATCCGCGCGAGGCGCATATTGGCGTGGCCAAGGTTCCCGATGACCGGCTTGACCGGCTGGCAGCGCTTTATAACCCGAAGAAGCTTACGCACACGTCGGTCGAGTACGTTGACGTGGGCGCTATCGGGCAAGAGGCGTTGAAGGACAGCGCTTACGCCGCGCATCTGCGCAACGTGGATGCATTGGCTCATGTGGTGCGAGTGTTTGACGATCCATCGGTACCTCATACGGGAGAGATCGATCCGCTACGCGATATTAAGAATGTGGAGTTCGATCTGCTGGTGAGCGATTTGGGACAGATCGAGAAGCGGCTGGAGCGTCTGGAGAAAGATCTCAAGAAGATGAAAACGCCGGAGCTCGAGAAGGAATTCGAACTGCTGAAGCGTGCCAAGGTTCAGGTGGAGTCCGACAAGCCGTTGCGGGAAATGGAAATGACTCCGGAAGACAAAAAGAGGATTAAGGGCTTCATGTTTCTCAGCGAGAAGCCGATTTTCTACGTGCTGAATATTGGGGAGTCGACCGAACTCGGAAAAGAGCTTGACGAAGCGGTGAGCAAATATAACCTGACTGAGATTGCGGGGCGGCCTAACGCGGCCGCGACTGCCATCTGCGGCAAAGTGGAAGCGGAGCTTGCCGAGATGAGCGATGCGGATGCGGCGGAGTTTCTCTCCAGCTACGGACTCACCGAGAGCGGCCTGGTGCGCCTGATTCGAACTACTTACAAATTGCTTGGGCTAATTTCATTCTTCACCGCCGGCGAAGATGAGTGCCGCGCCTGGCAGGTTCCCGCAAATTCGAGAGCGCAGCAAGCGGCGGGAGCGATCCACTCCGATCTGGAAAAACATTTCATCCGGGCGGAAACCATTCGCTGGGATCAGTTGCTTGAAGCCGGCTCCGAAGCAAATGCCCGCACGAAAGGGACGCTGCGACTGGAAGGGAAAGACTACATCGTTCAGGATGGGGATGTGATGCATATAAGGCATTCGGGATAGATTTTCACCACAGAGACATAGAGAAACCTAAAGAATTGATTTTCTCTATGACTCTGTAGTGAATTCCCTCTGATATCATCCTCGCCAACCGCACATGAGCGCCATTCTCATCAGCATTCTGCTAGGCGTCACCGCTGCCGCCGCTAATGTTTTCGGCGGAGCAATTATTGTGCAGCGGCATTGGGAGCGGCGCTATCTTCGCTACTTCGTGGCCCTTGGAGCGGGGTTCATGCTGGCCACTGCCCTAGTCGAAATGGTTCCGGAGAGCCTGGAGCTGCGGGGGAGAAGTGCATCTTTTCTGATTCTGCTCGGTTATTTGATCATTCATTTCTTCGAGCACACGGTGACTCCCCATTTTCATTTTGGCGAAGAAACGCATCACGATGAATTCATCCACTCGCACAAGGGATATTCGGTTCTTCTGGGATTGATCATCCATACATTTTTTGACGGCATCGCGATCGCCTCGGGATTTCTGGTTTCCAATGGACTGGGCTGGATCATTTTCTTTGCTATCTTTCTGCACAAAATTCCGGAGGGATTCACGGTAAGTTCGGTGATGCTGGCCAGCGGCCGCAGCCGGGGAACAGCGTGGGGCGCGTCGGTAATCTTGGGAGGAGCAACGCTGGCAGGAGTTTTGACCATGGCGCTTTTCAGACATCACGTAAGTGCTGGATTGCCATTAGCGGCGGGGGTAACGATTTATGTTGCGGCGTCGGATTTAGTGCCAGAGGTGAACAAAGAACCCGCCATGAAGATGGCGCTGCTGGTTTTTGTCGGGGCTGCTTTCTTCTTCGTGCTGGAAAACGTTTTTCACGTGCATTGAAAGTTAGTCCGGAAAGAGTTGTTTGCGGCGAAAAATTGCTGAAGAATTGACAAGATACGAAAAGAGCACCTCAGGCGCTGAAGCGCCGACAGATTCTCAGCGGCTTGGCGGCACGAATAAAACTCGTGCCCTTCCCGTTCGTGGGAGCGACTCCTCTTCTAGTCGACCGTGTGCTTGGCGGTGTATCCGTCGCGGGAAACGACCTCGATCTTCTGTTCTTTGCCCTTCTGATCTTTCACTTTGAGGGGGCCTCCATCGGGCGCCACCACCTGCACTTTCAACTTGCGGTATGTGCCGTCCAACTTACTGTTAGTGGGATGGTAGGAGAGCGAATACTGATTGCGAATGTCGTTGCCAATATCCTGAAAGTCCTCGCCATATTCCGCCGGAAAACGTGGAAAGTACGCGCGGCCACCGGTCATGGCGGCGAAGGTTCGCATTTCGTTGTCGGCCTGCAGATAGGACATTTCGTCCACGGGAATGCCCAGGCCACGGCGGGGCGCGGGGTGCATTAACCGCGCGATCTGCCCCACGCTGATCGGAAAAATTGTTACATCCTTCGTGTCCTTGACCTTCTTGGTGATCTTGTCCAACGTTAATCTGCTGAAGGTATCGACTCCTGTGGTTATCAGAATGATGTACTTCTTCCCTTCGACACGGTCCAGGCGATCGAGGGTGTCATACAAGGCGTCGAACAGATTGGTCTCGGAGAATCCTGGAATCCGTAGCTCGTTCAGCGCTCCATAAACCGCTCGCTTGTCCTGGGTAAAATCCACCAAAATGTGGGGCAGCATGTCGTAGTACGAAACTGCGACCCAGTCGTCTTTTTGAAGGGTGTTGGCGAACGCATAAGAGGCCCGGAGCGCATCGATCATGAACGAATAGTTCGTGGAGGCGAACTCCACCAGCAGAACCGCGGTGATCGGCGCCTTCGACACGTTGAAGTTCGTGATCTGCTGTTGCGATCCGTCTTCGAAGAGGCGGAAATTATCTTTCTTCAGGCCGGGAACGAATTGACCGCTCTTGGTGGTAACCATCACATCGACGTTTACCAGCGGCACGTTGACTTTGATGGAATAGTCCGGCAGGCCTTCCACTTTGGGAGTCGAAGGGGGCGGAGGCGGCGGAGGCGGCGCTTCGGTGTTCCTCTTCGGAATGGTGTAAGGTCCAACATCGCCGGTGGGGCCGCCCGCGTCCGAAGGAGCATCCTGCTTAGGTTTTCCATTGCCGTTATCTTGCGATGGGGCTTGCGACGGGTCCTGAGCCAAAGCCGGAGAGATGGCGAAGATCAGAGCCAGCAATAGAGCTAGCGCTATCTGCAGAACGCTGAGATTTTTAAAATGCGGGCGCAAGGTCACAACCTTTCGTTTAAAAGACATAGGAACCCCTGTCCGAAAAGCAGGTAAAGATTGTTTGAAGCCAAAATTCCTTGTGCTAGTATAGACGCAAGGATTCGCCATTGGGATGTTTTGCCCGGCTCCCAGTATTTCCCCTCCCGGCAACGACTTACAATCTGGCGAACATCTAAATTTCCAGTTCTGCCGGGTGTTGGTACATGAGAAATTTTGTTTTAGCCTTCTTCGCCGCCTGCCTGTCCTCTACCTTTTTCGCGTCGGCCCAAACCACGTCGTCATCGCCAGCGCAGAACCCCAAAACGATAGCCGTTAGCCAGATCCGCGCCGGGATGCGTGGCGTCGCCTACACCGTGTTCGAGGGTGTTAAGCCCGAGGCCATGGAGGTGGAAGTGCTGGGCGTGCTGCACAACGTGAACGGCCCGAAAGGCGACGTCATTTTGGTGCGCCTGCACGGACAGAAAGTGGAATATACGGGCGTGGTTGCGGGCATGAGCGGTAGCCCGGTTTATTTCGATGGCAAGCTCGCGGGGGCCATCGCGTTCCGCATCGGAGAATTTTCGAAAGAGCCGATCGCCGGCGTCACTCCAATTGCAGACATGTTGGAGATTAGCGCGCTGGATCGATCGCCTGCAGAGGAAACTTCCGCGATCAAGCCTTCGTCCATCTCAGTTGTTGGTAAGACTTCAGGCCCAGGAGAGAACTATTCACTGCCTGGATCAAGTCAGGATTCGGGCTTTGCGAATTATTAAAACCCATCGAGACACCGCTCGTGTTCAATGGATTTTCCGAGCAGGCCGTGAAACTTTTCTCGGGACAGCTCGGCGCAGCCGGAGTTGTGCCAGTCATGGGCGCGGGATCGATTAGCAATGAGAAGCAGCCAGAGCCTCTCGTAGGCGGCTCGGCGGTTAGTGCGATACTGGTCCGCGGTGATATGGATATTGAAGCAACCTGCACTGTGACTTATGTGGATCCGGAGCGTCTGCTGGCCTGCGGACATCCGCTGCTGCAGTTCGGCTCGGTCGACCTGCCCATGAACAAAGCGGAGGTCCTGGCGACTCTGCCCTCGCCGCTCAACGCTTTCAAGATTGTGAATACGACTGAACCGGTAGGAACGTTTGTGCAGGATCGGCACACCGGAATTATGGGTGTGTTCAACCGGCAGCCGGAAATGATTCCGGTCACGCTGAGCATCCACAGCGCCACGGGCGTAAAAGAGTTTCACTACGAAGTGCTGAATAATCCCAAGCTGACGCCTGTCGCGCTGATGGTAACGGTATTCAATGCGCTGCACGGCGTGAACGAATTCGGGGAGGAGATCACCTACCGTCTGGCGGGAAGCATTGGAGTGAAGGGATTTCCCGAAGTGACGATGCGCAACATGTTCGCTCCGGCAGAGAATTCGCAGCCGGCGGCGATGCAGGCGGCGACGTCGCTCGGGGAACGCTTCGGGCGCATCTATGATAATCCTTACAATGCTCCGGCGATCGCAGGCGTAAAACTGGATTTCGATTTGGTACGCGAGCGGCGTTGGGCGCGGCTGGAGAGCGCACGCACAGACGTGACCGAAGCCCGGCCGGGCGAAGAAATTATGCTGGAGACCGTGCTGGCGCCTTATCGGGGCGAGCGCATCGTGCAGCAGATTCCGGTGAAGATCCCCACTTCGGCCAGCAAGGGAACCTTGCGCATTCTGGTCAGCGACGGCGAAACGCTCGACCGCGTAGGCCACGGAACGGCGGCTTTTGGGCGCAAACTTGATTTGGCTTCGACCATCGCGCTCCTCAATAAAGAACACTCCAACAACCGGGTCTACGTTTCTCTGCTCGAAGCTGATCCGGAGGCGCGTGTTGCCGACAAAGTAATGCCCACGCTGCCCATCTCAATTATGAATGTGATGGACGGCATGCGCGGCAATCAGGAAATGCTGGTTTCAGGCGAATCCAACGTCGACGAAACTGCAACGGCTCCGCTGGATTATGTGGTCTCGGGAGCGCAGCTGCTGACGATTACGGTGAAGTAGCGAGTACTCAGTTGCGAGCGGCGANTTACCGCGAAAACCTCCAATAGAAAATTCCCATTAGGGTGTGCAAATAGATGACGNGCACCCTCGTNGTACGTGCGTTATAATTCGCACTCTGTTTTCCTAATTCACTGTTGTGTTGCTAAAGACACTTCTCTCTACACCTTCATGAGGAGGAAACAGTGTCGAACGATTTCGGTCATCCCCAGGATCACGATCCCAAAGACCAGCATAGCCAAGCTCAACCGCACCGTCATGCTTGTGGAAACCTTTTCGGTTGTGGAGAAGAACAAGGCACCGGACTTTTCCGCGAAGACATTAAGGATGCCGCATTCAACAAACGAGCTGCCGACCGGTTGCTGCACAGTGACGAAGTAAACCAGGAACAGCTTGACGGCTTTCTGAGCGCGCGCGGACGCTCGCGCCGCCGGCTTCTGCGCGCCAGCAGTTTTATGGGAACGCTGGCCGGCATCGGTCCCTGGTTCCATAAGCTCGCACACGCTGCGGATGCGATGGAAACGAGTACGTTGACTAATTCCTCGGTTTCGCAAAAGAAAGAAGACGAAGGCCGCGTTCATGCAGTCGAGTCGAACGATAAGACTGTTCGCCTGGGGGTTTACGACACAACGCTCGAGCCTATTCTCAAGATCGATTCCGGCGATACCATCAGTTATCCCAATACGTGGTCGCATTTCTTAAACCAGATGCAGCCGGGCGTTCCCATCGAGACTCTGGCGAAGGTCCGTTTAAGCAATCCGGGACACGGGCCTCATTCGATTATCGGGCCCATCCATGTGAATGGCGCCGAACCGGGCGACGTGCTTGAGGTCCGCTACAAACGCATTGTTCCATTTGACTGGGGAGCAGTATTCAATAATCCGGGTTCGATTGGAACTGGATTGTTGGCGCAGGACTTTCCCGAAGGCCAAGTGAAATATCTCAAGCTCGACGTACCCAACATGACGGCGGAATTTAACCGCAGCATCCATGTACCGCTCAAGCCTTTCCAGGGAACCCTGGGCGTGGCGCCGCCGGATGGTTACTATCCACCTTTATCTCCGGGAGTGACCAGTTCCGTTCCTCCCGGTCCTCACGGCGGCAATACAGATCTGAGCGAAATGGTCGAAGGCTCAACCATGTTCATTCCCGTATGGAAGCCGGGAGCGCTGATCTTCACTGGAGATTCCCATGCCGTGCAGGGTGATGGTGAAATCAATCTTTCCGCGCTGGAAACTCGCATGAAGGAATTGCGCATTCAGGTGGTGCTGCACAAGCAGAAGAATTTTGCCTGGCCGGTCGCGGAGACTGCTACCCACTGGATTACCTTGGGCTTAGACAAGGATCTCAACGTGGCCATGACTTTGGCGGCGCGCAACGCCATCAACTTTCTCTCGGCGCGGGCCGACCTAACCAAACTCGATGCCTACGCGTTGTGCAGCATTGCTGTCAGTTTCCGGGTGACGCAGGTAGTGGATATCGTGCGCGGAGTGCATGCGATGATTCCTAAGAATCTTTTCGCAGCCGATCTGCGGAAGCAGATTGCGGTGGTTTAAGTCTGAGAGATGCGATCAATGACCAAGCAATAGAAGTCCCGCTTTTTCCATATGACGGAACCCGTCGGTAGCCCAAGCGGCTAATACCATGAGCGTCCCGTTGTAACCCACGTGAGCCAGAAAACTTGAGGCCACAGACTTAGTCACGGCGCGCACCGTGGTAAGTACCACTCCAACTAGAAAAATAATCAGCACCGCTCCCCACGCGTAGCCATACTGAACCATGTGGATCAGGCCGAAAGGCAGGGCAGTCAGGACAATGCCCCAGACAACTCCCATACGCCGCGCGATTACCGGATAAAGAAAACCGCGAAAGAAGAATTCTTCCATCAGCGGACCGAGAGTGACGGCGAAGATTGCGGTCAGATAGGCGTCGGAACGGTGCGCGAAGAACTGATCAAAGGGCGTGCTCTTCGGCATGGGAAGAAATCTTCCCAGCAAGTCGAGGCCGACCATTAGAAGGCCGATTCCCATGAGCCCGAAGCTAGCCTTTCCAGGCCAATTCCAGCGGATGGCTTGCCCGAAGCGCGCGTGATATTTGCCTTCGACCAGCAGGACCATATACGTCGCCACAGCAATGTAAGTCGCTAGTTCGGCGAGCAGGGCCAAGGCCGGCTTCTGTGCGACTTCCATCCAGCTCGCATTTGGAAAAGCGAAATGGCGGGCACCGAGCACGATGAAGAGTTGCGCGAAGAAAAGTGTGCCTAGAGTGAGGAAGGCGATTACGAGCACGTCCCAACCGCTCCAGACAGGATTCTCGCCGGAGTTGGGAGCGGGAAGGTATGTGGTCGCGGGAAGGGGCGTAACGGCAAAAGGAACGGGCGTCGACTCGGGAGCAGTCGGAGGGTCAAAATGCGGTTTGTCGGGAGATGACAAGAAAATCCTCAGGAGTTAGAAGCCCCGCTTGTTTACTTGACGTGTCGGCGCGACCAAAGCCGCCCCTTTCAAAACATTGATCATATAGCCTACGCGCTCCGCTTGCCGTTCCCGGCAAAATATCCGACCAACGCCTGCCCCGTATACGACTTCTTCACCCGCGCCACTTGCTCTGGCGTGCCTTGGGCGACGATGCGGCCGCCTTCTTCGCCGCCTTCGGGGCCGAGGTCGATGATCCAGTCGGCGTTGCGGATCACGTCCAGATTGTGCTCGATGATGATGATCGAATTGCCCAGGTCGGTCAAACGGTGCAACACGTCGAGCAACTTTTTCACGTCATCGAAATGAAGGCCGGTGGTGGGTTCATCCAATAAATAAAGCGTTTTGCCGGTCTGGCGCTTGCTCAGTTCGCGGGCCAGCTTGATGCGCTGGGCTTCGCCGCCGGAGAGCGTTACCGCCGACTGGCCGAGATGAATATAGCCGAGGCCGACATCGACCAGGGTTTGCAGCTTTTGTTTTACCTGCGGAATGTTTTCGAGGATGGGCAGCGCGTCCGAGACCGGCATCTCGAGCAGGTCGGCGATTGAATATCCGTTGTACTTTACGGCCAGTGTCTCGCGGTTGTAACGGCGGCCGCCGCATACTTCACAGAGCACGTAGACATCGGGCAGAAAGTTCATCTCGATGCGGCGCTGGCCTTCGCCCTGGCAAGCTTCGCAACGGCCGCCGGGGACGTTGAAGGAAAAACGCCCGGGCTTGTAGCCACGCTCGCGGGCTTCGGGCAGCATGGCGTAGATATCGCGGATGGCCGTGAATACGCCGGTGTAGGTCGCGGGATTCGAGCGCGGGGTGCGGCCGATCGGCGATTGATCGATGCGAATGACTTTGTCGATGTTTTCCGCGCCCATGATCGCCTTGTGCTCGCCGGCCTTTTCGCGCGAACGGTAGAGTTGCCGTGCCAGCGCACGGTAAAGAATGTCGTTCACCAGCGTAGATTTGCCGGAACCGGAGACCCCGGTCACCACCGTCATTATGCCGAGGGGAAAAGTTACATCCAGATTCTTGAGATTGTTTTCCTTCGCGCCAAGAATCGTAAGCGCCGCGCCGTTTGCCTCCCGGCGCTCGTCGAGCATATTGATCTGCAGTTTGCCGGAGATATAAGCGCCGGTGAGGGAGTTGGGCTCGCGCATGATTTCCGCGGGGGTGCCATGGGCGACCAGGCCGCCGCCGTGCCGCCCCGCGCCCGGACCGAGATCAATTACATAGTCGGCGCGGCGAATGGTTTCTTCGTCGTGCTCGACTACCAGCACGGTGTTGCCCAGATCGCGCAGGTTTTCCAATGCTGTTAGCAGCCGTCCGTTATCGCGATGATGCAGGCCGATGGATGGCTCGTCGAGCACATAGAGGACGCCTCGCAGCTTCGATCCGATTTGCGTGGCGAGGCGAATGCGCTGGCCTTCGCCGCCGGAAAGAGTCGCGGCCGAGCGGTCGAGCGAAATGTAGTTCAGTCCCACCGCATTCAGGAATTGCAGGCGTTCGACAATTTCATGCATGACGCGGCCAGCGATCTTTTCCTCGCGGCCCGCGAGTTTGATTCCTCGCGCAACTTCAAGCGCTTTTGAAATGGGCAACGCGGTGAAGTCGGCTATTGAAATGCCGTTCACTTTCACCGCGAGACTCTCCGGGCGCAGACGCTTGCCGTGGCATGCGGGGCATTGGGTTGCAGACATGTGGTCCATCAGCCAATCGCGATAGCCTTCCGAGGTCGACTCTTCAAGGTTTTGTTTCAGGTATCCGAAGATTCCGCGAAAGCCGGTTTTGCCGCGGCCGGATTCGCCGTTCAACAGCAGATCTTGAATTTTCTCCGGAAACTTTTCAAATGGCGTATTCAGATCAATGCCATGCGCCGCCGCTGTTACTTGCAGAGCATGAATCAGTCCCTGCGACGCCGAACCCGGCCCCAGTCCGCCATCGAGCAATGGCTTCGACCAATCGGTGATCACTTTCGCGGGATCGAAATCGTAGCGACTGCCGAGGCCGTGGCACTCGGGACAAGCCCCGTACATGCTGTTGAACGAAAACGAGCGAGGCTCGAGTTGAGGCACGCTGATGCCACAATCCGGGCAAGCGAGTTTTTCAGAGTAAAGCGTTTCTTCGCCGCCAACCACTGCGACTTGCACCAGGCCGCCCGCCAACTTCATCGCCAGGCCTACCGACATCTCCAAACGGTGCTCGATGCCCGGCTTCACCAGCAGGCGATCAATCACGACTTCGATGGTGTGGTTCTTGCGCTTGTCAAGATTGAGGTCGTCGTCAAGATTTACGATTTCGCCGTCGACGCGGGCACGGGTGTAGCCGTGTTTGAGCAGCGTCTCCATCTCTTTTTTGAATTCGCCCTTGCGACCGCGGACGATTGGTGCAAGAACCATTACCCGATCTTCGGGCGTGAGAGCCATCACGCGCTGGACAATCTGCTCCGCCGATTGACGGCTGATGGGACGGCCGCACTTGGGGCAATGCGGCACTCCGATGGAAGCGAACAACAAGCGAAGATAATCGTAAATTTCAGTAATCGTGCCGACGGTCGAGCGCGGACTGCGGCTGGTGGTCTTTTGCTCGATCGAAATGGAAGGGCTAAGCCCGTCAATGGAATCGACATCGGGGCGCTCCATCTGGTCGAGAAACTGGCGCGCGTAGGTGGATAAAGTCTCTACATAGCGGCGCTGGCCTTCGGCGTAAATCGTGTCGAATGCGAGAGATGACTTGCCGGAACCGCTCAGGCCGGTAACCACCGTGAGGGTATTCCGGGGAATCTCAACATCAATGTTTTTGAGGTTGTGCTGGCGCGCCCCGCGGACAGTAATCTTGGTAATAGCCATTTAGTCTTGCGATCGATTGCCCTTCCGTAATGTCGACAGGTTCACAGGGATGTTCGAGAGTAGGTATGCGCAGTTCTACTCCGTATTTTACTACGGAATCTGGGTCGTCACTAGCGGCGGGCTTTCCGGCAGGTAGATTGAAGAAACCGCATAGACGAAATCCAGGGCTGCGGCATCTGATTACTGCCAATTAGCAAAGGGTGGTTGATTGTGATTTCGCTATTCATGCCTCTGATTCTTTGTTTTACCGTAGCTCTCTCCGTTGGAATTGGCGTTCTCGCGGCTTATGCGGCTGTATTTGGAATACTGCAGGCTTGCGGCCGGGCGTCGCAGCAGCAGTTGCGGCCCGCGGAAGCAAGACCCCGGCTGGTTCTGGTGCCTACGCAGAACCATGCCAGCGGCGACTAGCAGCCCAGTCAGGGCTTATCCGAAATAATGTGTTCTCCAGCAGTCCCCATAGGAAATGGCGTATTCTTCCTATAGGTAGCCTCGATACAAGGGCCTACGCCACCGGGCGCGGATTACCCGTCAGTGCTTTGAAACTCTCTTAAGACACTGTCAAATTCCTTTTCCATCCTTGACAGCTAGAACGGGAAACGTATCGACAGAATCGGAATGTGGTTTGTTGGGTGGAATGAAGTCGTGGCGATTTCGAACCCGCCGCGAGGTTTTGATGAACCACAACCCATGTGGGCTCTCGACTGAGCTGGCCGCGGAAACAATCAGAAGGTGAAACGACCACCTACTATCGAAGCAAAGTTGTTGTTGCTGAAATAGGGGATGCCGGGGCCATGCGGAATGGCGATGGCCAGACCGCCGCTCACCCAGGAATACGCAATTCCGGCAAAACCGTCGAAACGCTTGGTGAAGCGATGATCGACATAGAGCGACCCCTCGTTTAGAGTGCCCGCGCAGGAACTGCGGAAACCGGCTGAGGGCGAGCACGTCGGCGGAACGCGGAAGTCGTTTTGCCGCTGTTGATACCAGGAGAAAGTGAAGTCGGTTTTGCTGCGGTAGGTATACTTCGCGCCCGTCCACCAGATATTCACCAACTTTTCAGAATCGAGATTCTTGTCTTCGACCCCGCTCATGAAATAACCGCCCTGGTCTGAGGCGCCAACGCCCAACGGGTTCTTCGGGTTGTTCTGCCAGATGTATTCGTAGCCGGCAAAAAACTTGAGCCGGTCCCACGTGTACTTAGCAGCGACCATAACTGCGTAATTGTCGGTCACGATGCCATAAACGGTGTCGTTCGGGTCGATCAGGTTGGTCCCGGCGATGGGGTTGGTATTGATGCTGTCCGTGGTCGACTGAAATGGCGCCGACAGACTCTGTGGCCCCAGCAAGGGGTTCAACACGCTGATCGCCTGGTTGTAATGTTGGGGAACGATGTCGGCGGAGAACTTGCCGTAGTTTGCGCCGAGGTCGAATCCATAAGCGTTGTTATGCGCCGATTCAGGCGTACAGGTGGTCGCAGTCCAGGTTGAGGAGGCCGAGTAGCAGCCGGCAGAACCGTCGGCGAATTTATACATCGCACCGAAATGGACCGGGCCAATGGTGAGGCGATACTTCACGGCGTCATCCCAACGGCTGTTTTCGGTGTCGCCGCCGCCTGCCATCGTGCCGTTATATCCGATGTACGAAAAAGCGTAGGAGCCACCGGCCGGATCGTAAAGCAGCATCGCATCGGTACCGAGAGAGCGCTGACGACCGAAGGTCAATGTGCCGAAATGCGCCGACGAGATACCGGCATAGATTTCGTCATTGAAGGGTTGGCCCGCGCGCGCGCCGTCGATGGCGTACGAATAGCTGTTCCTGGGAAGGCCGTTGTTGATGATGTCAGTCTTTGATGCGTTGGCGAGGAGGCCCGACTGCGGATTGATGCCCGTTGAAGCATTGAACACAACGGACCAGCCAGGCCGAAACTCTTCCTTGCCCCTGATGCCCAGACCCGTCTGCTGCAGGTTGTTCGGTGCGACGAGGAATCGATGTTGAAAGCCGTTTCGGTTCACCAGAGATGCGCCTTCATAGTTATAGCCGTTTTCCGGTAAGCCGTGACTCACCCACCCGACGCCAATGTCATACGCACCGTACAGCGTGATGCCGTGCCAGGTCAGCGTGCAATCGGTGGTGGCGCACTCGTGGCCGCTCGTGCATGGATCGGGAGTGGGTGGAGCTGTCGGAGCCGTTTGGGCACACGCCGGGAACGCCCCCATCGCAAGCCACAAAAGCAGCAAGAAGGGTTGGGCCAGCAGCAGTGACGCAGCCGTTGGAATGTAGCCGGCGCGCGTCAAAGTTTTCCCTCGCCTCCCGTACCGGAAGAGGATCTGCGAGCGGTTAGAGCGTTTCACGGTGGACCACCTTTCCTGAGAATCCGTCAATCTGATCTGTCTTCTCACGAGCGCAGTGACTAACGGAACAGTTCTACGCATTAGGCCCTCTACGTCATGCGGGTCTGAGAACCCGGAAGTGTATATTAAATACGTGTACAATGTCCAATAGTATACGGATATGTATAGTTCGCGGGCATCGGTGATTCCGCCCTGCGGCTAGCCTGTTGACCGTGCTTGGTGAAGACTGTAGGATTTTGTTCCGATGCCGAGGGCGAGACTACCCGAGAACAAGCGCGAGATGGTGAAGCTCCGCGACGCGGCGCTGCAACTGGGGATCAGTTTTCCCACGATTAAGCAGTGGATTTACAAAAAAAAGATTCGCAGCCACCGGACAGTTGGGGG
>JGI12635J15846_10002120_pt1 | contig 17371 bp, 14 predicted proteins | sample BlaSpr_A8_OM2_M2_FD_15846 | JGI IMG/M metagenome (IMG submission 15846) | reverse complement strand
AAGCGAAGATTTACGCATGCGAAACCGCGGCGGCGACACCCTATTATTCCGCTCTGGCGGCGGGTCGCCCCGTCGAAGTGCCGGTCACCACGACGCCACTCGTCACAAGCATCGGTGTACCGACAGTTCTCGAATCCAGCTGGCCTTTGCTGAAGGCTACATTGGACGGCGTGGTCGTATCGTCGCTCGAGGCAGTCGCCCATGCCATGTACCAACTTGCAAAGCACAATCATTTCATTGTCGAAGGCGCCGGCGCCGCGGCGCTCGCGGCGGCTCACCATCCGTTCTTTGCTGGCCAACGAGTTGTCGCAGTGCTGTCGGGCGGCACCATCGAGACTGAAACCCTGGTTTCCGTGCTGATGAACGGAGGGCTACCGCCTGAGAGCGCATCGCATCATTGAAGCGCGACGCATCGATGGCGATGGGCCCGCCTGGAGGTGAATGACAGATTTAATACGGTCTACGGCAGTCGTGTCAGACAGGGCGACCCAGTTGCCTCGACAGGAAGAACCAAGCCAGTTCGCGGTCCGGCACGGGCCGTTCAAGCCCTCTGTAGAATGTCCATCGCCTTTTCGGCATCGTCCAACGAGTCAACCGCGAGATAAGCAATGAACTGTGTGCCAAGTACAGCCGCGGAAACGCCGCGGAGGTTGATCCCCCCGTCTGCCAACATCTGGCTCAATTGCGCGATGATCCCCAACTGGTCCAGACCCATTACACGGACGGAGTGAAGGTTCGGGGTGAGTCTGAACCCCGCCTGTGTCGCGGCATGGATCTCCCTTTCCCCCTGCAGCGGTGCGACAAACACGACCCCCTTGCCCGATGCTTCCGGCGTGCGACGTGCGACGACGAACTGCAAGTCTGCGCCAGCATCCCGCAAGGCGCTTAATACTTGCGCAAGCCCGCCCGGTTTGTCCTCGATGGTAGCTGCCCAAACATCGACGCGTTCTACGCTGAGTTCCATGGCAGTCTCTCCCGGCTGATGCATCTCCCAATAAAATCTACTCCACCAACGGCACGCTAGCAAGGCCGGCAGCGTAAGCGACACCCGGGAAAATCAGGCAGCGTCTTCGCGAATGCGCAGTACGTCCGGGCCCGTCAGCTTTCGCGGATTGCTATGCACCCAACGATCTAACATCGCGTTGCGAGCAACGAGGTCGAACTGATCTCGGGTCACGCCAACCTTGTGCAGTCGATTCGGCATCTCGAGATCGCCGATCAGCTGAGCGACCAGGTCTGCCGCTTCCTTCGTCGAATCACCCAGAGTCTCACTGATCAACTTCTGCTTCTCTTCGGAGGACTTCGTCTTTGGCAAGGTCCAAAGCGAACGTCGGTAGACCCCTGGCTAAATCCTGCGGCCTTCATCAGCGCACTCAGGCCAACACCATCGATTCCATGCTCACGGAACAATTTCTCCGAAGCCGCAATGATGGCCCTCCGGTTCTCCACCGCCTGCTGTTTTGAGACACCCATCGTTCAATGCTCCACGCCGTTGTCAGCTCAAATATAGCCGCCTTAGAAAAATACAATGGTGATCAACATTGACTTTTCAGAGCCAATCCACCAGACTCGATGTCAATCACCATTGTGTTTGGGTGAATCTTCAATCTCGCAGGAAATTTTCATGAACATCGGAAGCAACCAACCCCTGCTCAAGCCGATTCGGCTGGGGTACCTCGATTTGCCCAATCGCGTCGTCATGGCACCGCTGACGCGCATGCGCGCGGCGAATCCCGAGCTTGTCCCGACCGGCGTGCACGCCGACTACTATGCGCAACGCGCCTCGGCGGGGCTGATTGTCAGCGAAGGCGTTTTCGTGAGCCCCCAGGCGGTCGGCTGGGCAGACGTGCCCGGACTCTGGAGCGAGGCCCAGGTGCGTGGCTGGAGGGTGGTGACGGACGCCGTGCACCGCGCGGGTGGCCGGATCGTCGCGCAACTCTGGCATACCGGTTCGTTGGGGCATCCGGATTTCCACGCCGGCAAGGCGCCACCAGCCGCTTCAGCGGTCAATCCGGAGCAGCAGAGCGTGACCGCGACCGGCCGCAAGGACACTGTGGTCCCGCGCCCCATGGAAAAGGACGAGATCCGTCGCACGGTCGCCGACTTTGGCCGCGCTGCGCGCAACGCGATCGCGGCCGGCTTTGACGGCGTGCAGATCCAGGGCGGCTATCACTACCTGTTCAATCAGTTCCTCAACGTTCGCACCAATCTGCGTACGGATGAATACGGTGGTTCGACGGAGAACCGAGCACGTTTTCTGTTCGAGATCGTGGAAACGGTGGTCGAGGCGATCGGGGCGGACCGCACCGGAATCAAGACGGGGCCTGCGACGTCGGAAACGGGGGCGTTCGTTTCCACTGACGAAACGCTTGCCATCTCCGAATATGTGATTGGCCGGCTCAACAATTTCGCGCTCTCTCATCTGCTGCTGATGGGCGCAATGGCCGACCTGTCGGCGACGCCGCTGGCCGCGTTGGCCGAAGACGGCATGTTCCGCCATTTCCGCGATCTCTACCGCGGCAACATCATTGCCAACGTCGATATCGATCGTGCGCGCGGCAATCGGCTGATCGAAGCAGGACTGGTCGATATGGTCGCCTTTGGCCGCCCGTTCATTGCCAATCCGGATCTGCCGGCGCGCTTCGCCGTCGATGCGCCACTTGCCGAAGTCGACTGGCCGAAAGTCTATGGCTCGACGGCCGAGGGCTACACCGACTATCCCTTCCTTCAGGCTGTGGCGGCATGACGCGCCGCCACGCCACCCATATCTAAGGAGAACCATCATGACCAACACGGCCGAAGCAGCCAATAAGGCCCTCGTGCTCGAAGCGTTCGACACGCTCTTCAACCAACGCGACTATGCCGCCGCCGCGCGTTTCTGGTCGCCCGACTATATCCAGCACAGCGCGCATATCGCACCGGGGCGCGACGGTCTGTTCGACCTGATCAAGAGCCAGCCTCCGACATTGCGATACGAACCCGGCGTGATCGTGGCGGATGGCGATTACGTCATCGTTCACGGGCGCTTTTCAGGCATTGGGCGTCCCGCCGCATGGATCGCTGCCGACATCTTGCGCATTGCGGACGGCGTGCTCGCCGAGCATTGGGACGTGCTGCAGGACGAGGCGACCGAGGCAGATTCGAAAAGCGGCCTGCCCATGTTCGGGAACAGCTTTCCGCGCTAACTCCACCCATCACTTCCAATTGAGCCAATCATGAAACTCACAGGTAACACAATCTTTATCACCGGCGGCGGCTCGGGCATCGGCCGTGGTCTCGCTGAAGCGCTCCACAAGCTCGGCAATCAGGTGATCATTTCGGGCCGGCGCGCAGAGCGTCTGCAAGCGACCATCGATGCGAATCCCGGCATGCAGGCGGTTGCGCTCGACATCACCGACCCGGCGGATATCAAGGCAGTCGCCGCCAAGCTGATTGCCGACCATCCTGGGCTGAACGTGCTGATCAACAACGCCGGTATCATGCTTCCCGATGGCGCTGACGGCCCGGTCGACGACGAACTGCTGAGCGCGACCGTCGAGACGAATCTGCTTGGGCCAATCCGCATGACATCGGCGCTGATCGAGCACCTGAAGACTCGAGACGGTGCCGTCGTGGCAAATATCACGTCGGTACTTGGCTTTGTGCCAATGGCGATCGCGGCGGTGTACAGCGCGACCAAGGCGGCAATGCATTCATACACGCTCTCACAACGCTATCTGCTTCGGGACAGCAAGGTCTCACTCATTGAGATAGCGCCGCCATGGGTCCGTACCGAGTTGATGAACAGCAGCGAGGAAGAGCGCGCAATGCCGCTTGAAGCGTTCATCGCGGGCGCGATCGAACAACTGGGCACCGACGCCAACGAGATACTGGTGGGTCAGGCTGTGGGCATGCGCGCCAATCCGGGGCCTGGCGAGCACACGTGGGTCAACCAGTTTAACGACATGATGGCTGCCGGTTGAGCACAGGATTGCCGCGCAGGAGCGTCGTCGCGTAACGCCACGCGGTTCAAGACGCCGGGGGGTTCCCCGCTTCGAGCCCACGCGCCGCGGCTGGAATCAGCGACTCCATCGGAATACCGCCACACTTGTTACTCCCAACGTTCGATTTCCGGTGCCAAACTCTATCTCACGGCAACAACGAGCGATGAGCCGCGAATGGAGTCGCGCTTCAGCCACGAAGCGCGGGAAATCGCCCAAATCAGGAGGTTGCAAAAGCCATGACACCATCAGCCGAGAATGGACGGAAAGGCGGACAGCCTGCCATGCACACACCACCGGTCGTGTCGTCGCAGGCCTGGGAGGCGGCCCGCGAGCAGTTGCTCATGAAGGAAAAGGCCCAGACCCGCGCCCGTGACGCCCTGGCCGCCGAGCGCCGGCGAATGCCGTGGATGGCCGTGGAGACGGCGTATGCGTTCGAGGGGCCTGCGGGCAAGGACAGCCTGCTCGATCTGTTCGACGGTCGGCGTCAGCTGATCGTCTACCGCGCCTTCTTCGAGCCGGGAGTGTTCGGCTGGCCCGACCAGGCCTGCCGGGGCTGCTCCATGGTGGCCGACCAGGTCGCCCACGTCGCCCACCTGAACGCCCGTGACACCACCCTCGTCTTCATCTCGCGTGCGCCTCAGGCGGACATCGCGCGGCTGAAGGCGCGGATGGGCTGGGAGATGCCGTGGTTCACCCTCACGGACAGCTTCGACGCCGACTTCGGCGTGGACGAGTGGCACGGCACGAACGTGTTCTACCGCGACGGCGACCGCGTGTTCCGCACCTACTTCATCAACAACCGCGGCGACGAGCAGATGGGGGGCACCTGGAACTACCTCGACATCACGCCGCTGGGCCGGCAGGAGGTCTGGGAGGACTCGCCCGAGGGCTATCCTCAGACCCCGCCCTACAAGTGGTGGAACTGGCACGACAGCTACGTCGCAGACGCAGCGCCCGACAAGAAGTGGGTCGAGGTGTCGGACGTCGGAGAGGCGGCGTTCCGGAACCAGGACGCGAGCACGAAGCCATGAGCCAGGCCTGTTCCGGTGGACCCGAGGGGCGGCGACGGCCGGTCTGAAGGGGCCGCGATCGGCCGTACGTAGCGCGAAGGTCCGCTATGAAGAGCGGTCGCGAATGTTCGGAACTGGCCGATTCTGTCCGTCCACGATCGTCGGCACGCGACCCATGACGGCTGATCGCCTCGCTTTCGATTTTGTCCGCTTCAAGGCTGACGAGCTGGCTGACAAGCGACGTTCGCAACAAGTGCCGGGGCGCGTCAGTTGTTTGGCTGCTTGTCTGAGCGATGAGCGAGAGCGATCGCATCGAGACCCGCCATCACGAAGCACACAAAGTCCTCCGCCAGCGCGTCCCCGTCTTTCGCAACCGCGGGCAGAAGTTCCGCCTGTATCCGCTTTGGCGCGATCATCATGGCAATGCAGGGCAGCACAGTAAACCTCAAAGCCCGCTGAGCCACCGGGGCAGCCGGGTTCAGTTCCAGCACCTCGGCGATTATTTTCAGCAGAAATTGAGCTTCTTCCGGCCTGCGCCACCCGTGACATCGCCACCGTCGCCGCCAGACTGCTGCAAGACGCTACGGCAGATTCAATTGCCAGGACACTCCGAATCGATCGCTGACCCAAGCGAATCGACGACTGAAACCATATTCCCCAAGCGGCATCAGTAGCGCCCCGCGCTCGGATAATAATGAGCTAAGCCGGTTGATTTCCTCTTCCGACTCGCAATCGACGAACAGCGAAAAGGATGGTGTAAAAGTGAAACCGTGCTGTATCGGGCTGTCAGTGCACATGACAACCTGGCCCGCGATTAAAAAGCTTGCTTTCATCACGCTCCCCGGTGGTCCGGCGCCATCAGGCTCGTAACGAATGAGGTCGATTACTTTACCGTCCTCGAATAGAGACACATAAAACGCCATCGCCTCTTCGGCATTATTACCTTGGAACATGAGGAAAGGTCTAGCGGTTGTCACTGCCCGTCTCCTTGAATATGACGAAGGGCCGTAGTATCTCTCGCGTCATGCGTCATCGGAATGCGTAACACCGAGAACCCCCATTAACTTCAGCGCATTCCTCTGCCCCTGATCCTCGTAATTGGTATTGAAAACCACATGCGTCAGTTCGACGGCCTTTGAAATCTCGATGATCTGGTTAGCGATCGAGTCAAGTTCATCGTCGTTGTATTCGTACTTGAATCTCGACGACGACGCCACCGCGTTCTTGATATTCCAGGTCTCCTGATTACGTCCGTGCAGACGGATCAACGCCAGCCGTGAATGCGTTGTTTCCCAGATGGCAGGGATGCTATTACTCGACCCTTGCGGCTCATCCACCACCACGTTCACCAGCCCGCGCTCACGCTCGAGAGCCAGGGTGGAATCCCGGCGCTTTTCATCGAACCAGGTCTGGTTGCGAAACTCGACCGCCATCGTATAGCCGTCCATTGCACTCATCACGTCTGCGCAGTGCTCGACATGCCGGATGCCGTGAGGATTGCAGATTACCCACGGTGCAAACTGGAAATGCACCACGCCGAGTTTGCCGGCGGCACGAAGCGGCTCGATGGCTTCCAGATACCGGCACCACAATTCCTGCTGCAGCTCGCCCGGCAAATCCTTGTAATACAGGCTTGTCTTGCCGTTCTGCGGCAAGTGCGGCTGTATGTCTGGCGGAAACATGTCGCGCGCGGTCTGATGCCCGGTGAACAAACGAAACGCCTTGATATTGAATACGAATCCAGGCGGCGTCCGCGCAGCCCACAACACCGAATTCGCAGGATTCGGCATGGCGTAGTAACTGGAATCGACCTCCACCAGCGGGAACACGGACGCGTAATGGCGCAACCGGGCCTCGGCGCTCGAACAGCCTGGTGGATAAAAGCGTTTGCACTTGATGAGCGTGGGATCCGTCCACGAAGCCGTGCCAACCAGGATGGTCACCGCGCATTCTCCCTACCATTCTCGCTACATTCACTCGTCATAAATTTCCTCCCCGCATTCCTCCCCGCGTTTAAAAAGGGGCAGTTCAGGCTCGATCAATTTCAAGGTAAAGTACTGTACATCCATACAGGTAAATTTACCATGTCAACCCTGCTCAAGAACGTCGAAGACATCCACCCCGCCTTGTGGCGCGGGTCGCAGCTCGCGCGCTCGCAGGGGCAGACTGTCGACACGGGCTACGCCGTGCTGTCGGCCGAACTACCGGGCGGCGGCTGGCCGCTGGGAACGCTGATCGAGCTGCTGGTGCAGCAGCCGGGCGTGGGCGAAGTCAGGCTCTTACGCCCGGCGCTCGCCGCCGTAAGCAAGCGCCCGATCGCCTTTGTGCAGCCGCCCCATATTCCAAATTCTCTCGCTTTCGCGTATCTGGGCGTACCGCTCGACAAACTGCTCCAGGTGCGCGCATCGAAACTGGCCGACGCGTTGTGGTCGGCCGAGCAAATTCTCAAGACCGGTAGTTGCGGCGCGCTCGTTTTCTGGCAGCAATACGCGCGCACAGAATCGCTGCGGCGCCTGCATATGGCCGCGCAATCCTCCGAAACGCTGTTCCTGATGGTGCGCCCGCTCGCGAGCGCGGCGGATTCGTCACCGGCCACGTTGAGGCTGTGCGTGCGCCCCGCCGGCGACGGCATCGCTGTCGACGTGATCAAGCGCAAAGGCCCTATTCGCGCCGAGAGACTGTCCGTCACCCTGCAACCCTCTCCCGTCCTGATGAGTCCCCATGCCCGTGTACGTCGGCATACACCTACCCCGGTTGTCGCTGGAAGTGTTCCGTCCACGCTGGTCGCGTAGGCATGAACACGGCTGCGTCGTCCTCGACCGTGACACGGTCTTTATCGCGGACCTGGGCGCTCGCGAGGCCGGTGTGTGCGTGGGCATGAAACGCGGCGGCGTCCTCACGCTGTCGCCCGACACCCTGATGTTCGAGCGCGAGCTGAGTAAAGAAAACGACTTGATGCGCGAGGTAGCTTTTTCGCTGATGAAATTCTCACCCATGGTCGCTCTCTGCGATGAGGAAACTATCGTTATCGATGTCACGGCGAGCTTGCGGCTCTTCGGCGGAGTCGTGCGTCTGTGCCATCAGATGCGGGACATTGTCGATGCCATCGGCGTGACGGCGCGTTTGAGCACGGCGCCGACCGGCCAGGGCGCGTGGCTGCTGGCTAAAAGCGCTCACAGCGCTCACCGCGGCAAGCGGCGCGTGCTGAAGATGGCGTCGCTCGAACGCAAGCTCGGGACGCTGCCGTTCCAGGCCGCGCCGGAAGTGCGCGCCTTCACAGACTGGTTCACCGGGCTTGGCTGCAAGACGCTGAACGACATCCGCCGCCTGCCGCGTGCGGGTCTGAAAAAGCGCTGTGGCGTCGAGTTGCTGGATTCGCTGGATCGCGCTTATGGACTCGCGCCCGAGCTGTATGAATGGCTGGCCGTGCCGCCCGCTTTCAGCGCGCGCATCGAGTTGCCCGACCGGATCGAGCATGCGGAAGCCATGTTGTTTTCCGCGCGCCGGCTGATCGTGCAACTGTGCGGCTGGCTGAGCACGCAACAACTGGCGCTCACGCACGCCACGCTTACGCTGGAACACGAGCGCGGCCGCGATGCCATCGACCCCACGATTATCCAGATCGCACTCGCCGAACCAACCTGGCACGAAGAACATTTGCTGCGCTTGTTCAAGGAGCGGCTCGGCCGCACGGAACTCGTCGCCGCGGTGATCGCGATGCGCCTGACCGCGGCAAAAATACAGCCCGCCGAACCGCCTACCGACACGCTCTTTCCCGAACCCGGCGGCTCGCCTGAAGACCACAATCGGTTGCTCGAATTGCTGGTTGCGCGGCTGGGTCCCGAGAACGTGCTGCGCGCGGCGCCATCGTCGGATTACCGGCCGGAACAGGCGAACCGCTGGATCTCCGTCACCGATACCACCCATCCTCAAAAGCTTGACGCCGTGCCGTCCGATCTGCCGCGCCCGGCGTGGCTGCTCGAAACACCGCTTCAGCTGATGATGAAAAGCCATCGGCCGTTCTATGGGTCGTCGCTGAAACTGGTGTCGCCGGCTGAGCGCATCGAGGCGGGATGGTTCGACGGCGGCTTGACAAGCCGCGATTATTTCGTCGCGCAAGCCAGCGATCAAAGCTGCTACTGGATCTATCGCGAGCGGCCCGGCAGCGCCGACGCCGAAGATCCGCGCTGGTTTCTCCACGGTCTGTTTGGATGATGCATCGTGGATACGACCTTCTCCATGCTGCCCGCGTATGCGGAGCTTTTTGCGTTTTCCAACTTCACGTTTCTTCATGGTGCATCGCGTGGGGAAGAGCTTGTCACGCGGGCAGCGCAACTAGGTTATGCCGGTCTGGCGATCACCGATGAATGCTCGCTCGCGGGTGTCGTACGCGCGCATGTGGAGGCGAAGAAACTGAATTTTCCGCTGGTTATTGGCTCGTATTTCAAGCTCGTCAATGCGGATCTTTCGCCGGCCTTCGGGCTCATCTTGCTGGCGACGAACCGCGAGGGTTACGGCAATCTGTCGGAGCTCATCACCATCGCCCGCATGCGTTCTAAAAAAGGCGCGTATCTGCTCACGCCGAACGATCTGGCAAGACCCGACAAAGAGTTCGCACATCTGCGCGGCATGCCGGATTGCCTCGCGATCCTGGTGCCCGATTTCCCCGCGAAGCAGGTTGCGCTCGATGCCCAGATCGAATGGCTCGACACCACGTTTCCTCAACGGGCGTGGGTTGGCTTGACGCTGCACCAGCGCGCACTCGACGATATCCATCGGGGGATCGTCGAGCACGTCGCTGCGTTTCATAAGGTACCCGTGGTCGCGACCGGCCACGTGGTGATGCACGTGCGTTCGCGCAAGCCGCTGCAGGACACCATGACGGCGATTCGTATCGGCAAGCCGGTTTCGGAATGTGGTTACGATCTCACGCCGAACGCCGAACAGCATCTGCGATCCCGGCTGCGGCTTGCGAATCTCTACCCGGAATACACGCTCGGTGAAACGCTCAATGTGCTCAAGCACTGCACGTTTTCACTCGATGATTTGCGCTACGACTATCCGGACGAAATCGTGCCGGCCGGATATACCCACGCGGCTTATTTGCGGCAGGAAACTTATGTTGGCGCGCATCGGCGTTTTCCGCTCGGCATTCCGCACAAGGTGCAGGCTCAGATAGAACATGAACTCGAGTTGATCGAGCATATGAAATACGAGGCGTATTTCCTCACAGTCTATGACCTCGTGCGTTTTGCCCGCAGCGAAAACATCCTTTGCCAGGGGCGTGGTTCTGCGGCGAACTCAGCGGTGTGTTATTGCCTCGGCGTCACCGAAGTGGACCCGGCGCGCAGCAACATGCTGTTCGAGCGGTTCATCAGTAAAGAGCGCGGCGAACCGCCGGATATCGATGTCGACTTCGAGCATCAGCGGCGCGAAGAAGTCATCCAGTACATCTATCGTAAATATGGGCGTGATCGTACGGCGATTGCGGCGGCGGTGTCGACGTATCGGCCGCGTGGCGCATTGCGTGAAACGGGCAAGGCGCTGGGTGTCGATGCGCAGATTGTGGATCGCGTCGCGAAGTCGCATCAGTGGTTCGATAACGGTCATGATCTGCTGCAGCGTTTCACTGAATCCGGGCTTGATCCGGAGAATCCGTTGATTCAGTCGTGGGCTTCGCTGGCTGCGCAATTGCTGAATTTCCCGAGGCATTTGTCGCAGCATTCGGGTGGTTTTGTGATCAGCCGGGAGAAACTTACGCGACTGGTTCCTATCGAAAATGCCGCTATGCCGGATCGCAGCGTGATCCAGTGGGACAAGGACGATCTGGAAGCGCTGGGGCTTTTAAAAGTCGATGTGCTCGCGCTCGGCATGCTGTCGGCGATTCGACGCACGCTCGATATGGTTTCGGAGAAGCGCGGTGAGCGCTTTGAGATGCAAGACATTCCGCCCGACGATAAAGCGACCTACGACATGATCTCGCAGGCGGACACTATCGGCGTGTTTCAGATCGAATCGCGTGCGCAGATGTCGATGTTGCCGCGACTGCGGCCGCAGGAGTTTTACGATCTGGTGATCGAGGTCGCGATCGTGCGGCCCGGTCCGATTCAGGGCGGCGCAGTACATCCGTATTTGCGGCGGCGTCAGGGTTTGGAGCCGGTTAAATATCCTAGCGAGGGGTTGAAGATCGCGTTGGAAAGAACCTTGGGCGTGCCGATCTTTCAGGAGCAGGTCATGCAGATCGCGATGATCGCAGCGGGCTTCACTGCAGGCGAAGCCGATGCGTTGCGAAGAGCAATGGCCGCGTGGAAACGCAAGGGCGGCCTGGAGAAATACTATAACCGGATTGTGAACGGCATGACCGAGCGTGGTTATGAAAAGGCCTTTGCAGAAGCTATTTTCGAGCAAATCAAAGGCTTCGGTGAATATGGCTTTCCTGAAAGCCATGCGGCGAGTTTTGCGCTGCTTGTGTATGTCAGCAGTTGGTTGAAGCGACATGAGCCGGCGGCGTTTCTCGCGGCCATGCTCAACTCGCAACCGATGGGTTTCTACTCCCCTTCGCAACTCGTGCAGGATGCGAAGCGCCATGGCGTAGTCATGCTTCCCGCCGATGTGACGGTGAGCGGCTGGGATTCGGTGCTTGAATATCCGGATGAGCGTCGGGGCGATGACAGCAGGCCTGCTGTGCGGCTGGGGTTATCGTTGCTTCGCGGGATGCGGGACGGTGCGGCGGAGCGTATTGAAACAGCCCGTTGTGTGCGTCAGTTCGAGAGTGTGGGCGATCTTGCGCAACGTGCACAACTTGATCGACATGATCTGCAGGCGCTGGCTGCTGCTAACGCGCTGACTTCGCTCGCGGGTAATCGGAGGGAAGCGCTCTGGCAATCCGTGGCCGCGGTGCCCGACAAGGACATGCTCAACGATGCACGGATGGAAGATGCTACACCGCTGCTCGGCGCGCCGTCGGAGGCTGACGATATTGTCAGCGACTATAAGGCTACGGGTTTATCGCTCGGACGTCATCCGCTCGAATTGCTGCGGCCGGCGTTGCTTGAGCATCGGTTGATGTCGGCCGCCACGTTGCGGAGTTACAGGGACGGCCGGCTCGCACGCGGTTGTGGACTCGTGACCGTGCGTCAGCGGCCTGGTACTGCGAAGGGCGTGATGTTCGTTACGCTGGAGGATGAGACCGGCAACGTTAACGTGATCGTATGGCCGAGTCTGCTGGAAAAGCAGCGACGAGAGGCGCTCGGTTCGACGTTGCTGGCGGTGTATGGCACGTGGCAATGCGAGGGCGAGGTTCGACATCTCGTCGCGCAGAGGTTGGTGGATATGTCGTATCTGCTGGGTGGGTTGACGAGTGTTAGCCGGGACTTTCATTGATCTTTTGTTGATCTTTTTTTGATCATCAGCACTCCGTCTAATTGCTTTTTCGCAAGGTGGTAACATTCACATTCAACGTCTTGCGTGAAAGGCACTATATTAGAGACTGGTTTTAGCCACTGAAGGAGTTCGAGTATGAAAGTCCGCATGTATCGCAGCACCGTTGCAGGCATCGCGATTGCGATATTGTTGCCCTTTTCGGCTGCTCATGCGCAGCTTGGTAATTTGTTGAAGGGCGGTGGAAGCTCCGATGGGTCGTCGTCCAATGGACTCAGTAGCCTGGGTAGCATGGGCAGCGCGTTGACCGGGCAATCGATGACATCGGGTAGTACCAGCAATGTCGCAGGCGTACTGCAGTTCTGTATCAAGAACAACTATCTCAGTGGGAATGGGGCGTCGTCGGTTAAAGACTCGTTGATGAGTAAGCTGGGTGGAACATCGGCTGCGTCGTCGGATAGTGGGTATACCGATGGGGCGAATGGGCTTTTGAAGAGTGGGAATGGGCAACAGCTTGATTTGAGTGGGGGTGGGTTGAAGCAGCAAGTCACCAAGCAGGTTTGTGACAAGATTCTTTCGCAGGGGAAGTCGCTGCTGGGTGGGGGTTAGTGTGCTGATGGTTTGATGTTTTGACGGGCAACTTGAGGAGGTATGGCAAGTTGTCCAGCTAGGTTTTTTCAACAACCCCGATAAGCTCATCGTTCTATTGCGGATCGAAGCAGGCTTGTCGGGGGCAATCGCGATGTATCGCCCTCTTTGGTTCCGATGAGCGACCAACTTACCGGTGTCGGCGAGCATAGTGACAGTCCTTGCAGGTCTTACGTGATGAAGCTTGAGGATTTTTCGAGAGGTGGTGAACACTGAGATGAAAGTCCGGGAACGGTCATGGATGACCGTAGCTCGGCCTTTGCCGACACTCGGGTAACGATGGCCGTAAGGCGGCTACCAGTCGCTTTCCTGACGTTCACCCGTTGTCAGCCGTGAATGTCAGGTTTCACTGTCTGCGGATGAGTGCTCTCGACCCTCAGCCGTCGTCCGGCTCCTCAACGCCTCGATGCCCGCATTTGGGGTGCTACAGACAGTGACGCCGGGCTTGGGCGTTGGGAATATCCGGGCAGGCATGTCAGGTCTGCGGTGCAATCGCAACCTGTTTTCCCGGGCGACGCCAGAAACCGGTAGTCTTCGGGCGACCGTCGGCTTCGGTGTCAGAGGCTATCGCCGCCATTGTGCATCTCAATAAGCGCGCCCCATAAGAATGGACTATGCTGTCCTGGCGGGTTGTGCCCGCACGCATGTCGTGGTGCTGGCACGGCCTTTGAACAACCGTGACCTAGTGAGAGAACGATGCCATCCGAAACTCAATGCCCGTTCTCGGGCGATGCCTCCATTGCCACACGCGTCGTCGCTGGCACCATGACCAACCAGGATTGGTGGTCCAACCAGCTACGCGTTGACCTTCTGAATCAACATTCCGAGAAATCCGATCCGCTTGGTCGGAAATTCAACTACCGCGAGGAATTCAAGAAACTCGACTATGCTGCCCTCAAAGCCGACCTGCGCAAGCTCATGACCGACTCGCAGGATTGGTGGCCGGCCGACTTCGGTCACTACGGCCCGCAATTCATCCGTATGGCCTGGCATGCCGCCGGTACCTATCGCACGGTCGACGGCCGTGGCGGCGCAGGCCGCGGCCAGCAACGCTTCGCGCCACTGAACTCGTGGCCCGACAACGTCAACATCGACAAGTCGCGCCGCCTGCTGTGGCCGATCAAGGAGAAGTACGGCCAGAAAATTTCGTGGGCCGACCTGTTGGTTCTGACGGGCAACGTCGCGCTCGAAACGATGGGTTTCCGCACCTTCGGCTTCGGCGCCGGCCGCGAAGATACCTGGGAGCCGGACAACGACGTGTACTGGGGCGCGGAAACAACCTGGCTCGCGCTCAGCAACGATCCGAACAACAAGCACAGCCGCTACTCGGGCAAGCGCGATCTCGATAATCCGCTCGCCGCCGTACAGATGGGCCTGATCTACGTCAATCCGGAAGGCCCGGACGGCAATGGCGACCCGGTCTCGGCGGCGGTCGACATCCGCGAGACCTTCGCCCGCATGGCAATGAACGACGAAGAGACCGTCGCGCTGATCGCGGGCGGTCACTCTTTCGGCAAGACCCACGGCGCGGGACCGGCGACCCACGTGGGCCCCGCTCCCGAAGCGGCTCCGGTCGAATTGCAGGGCCTCGGCTGGGCTAGTACCTACAAGTCGGGCACGGGCGGCGACGCGATCGGCAGCGGCATCGAGGTCACGTGGACACAAACGCCCGCGCAATGGAGCAATGCCTTCTTCGAAAACCTCTTCAAGTACGAATGGGAACAGGAAAGGAGCCCGGCGGGCGCGATCCAGTGGGTCGCCAAGAATGCCGAAGCGGTCATCCCTGGCCCGAGGCCCGATTCGCCCAAGCGCAAGCCGACCATGCTCACAACCGACCTGTCGCTGCGCTTCGATCCCGCGTACGAGAAGATCTCGCGTCGCTTCCTCGACGATCCGCAGGCGCTTGCCGAAGCGTTCGCACGCGCCTGGTTCAAGCTGACTCACCGCGACATGGGCCCGAAGGCACGCTACCTCGGCCCGGAAGTGCCGCGCGAAGACTTGATCTGGCAAGACCCGCTGCCAGCGGCGACGCACCATCCGAGCGAGAACGACATCGTCGATCTCAAGGCGAAGATCGCGGCTTCGGGCCTGTCGCCTTCGGAGCTCGTCGCGGTTGCGTGGGCTTCGGCCTCGACCTTCCGTGGTTCGGACAAGCGCGGCGGGGCCAACGGCGCGCGCATCCGACTCGCGCCTCAGAGCGACTGGGCAGTCAACCAGCCCGTCGCCGGCACGCTGGCGAAGCTGGAAGAAATCCAGAAGGCTTCGGGCAAGGCGTCGCTCGCCGACGTGATCGTGCTGGCCGGCAGCGTCGGCATCGAAATGGCTGCGAAGACAGCGGGTCTCACGCTCACGGTGCCGTTCGCGCCGGGCCGCGTCGACGCCACCGCCGAGCAGACCGATGCAGTCGCGATGGCTGTTCTCGAACCCGTCGCCGATGGCTTCCGCAACTTTGAGAAGACCAGGTCGCCGGTTCCGGCCGATGCATTGCTGATCGACAAGGCCCAGCTGCTGACCCTGACGGCTCCGGAGATGACCGCGCTGATCGGTGGCCTGCGCGCCATCAACATCAACGCAGACGACAGCAAGCACGGTGTCCTCACGAAAACACCGGGCGCGCTCACTAACGACTTCTTCGTCAATCTGCTCGACATGGGTACCGAGTGGAAGCAGGCCGGCGATATCTACGAAGGCTATGACCGCAAGACGGGCCAGCTCAAGTGGACGGGCACCCGCGTGGACCTCGTGTTCGGTTCGAACTCGATCCTGCGGGCGCTGGCCGAGGTGTACGGCAGCGCCGACGGCAAGGAGCGTTTCGTCAACGACTTCGTGTCCGCCTGGGTCAAGGTGATGAACCTCGACCGCTTCGACCTATCCTGACGCGAGACTACAGCGGGCGGCTGCCAGACATGAGCCGCGCGAGCGCAGTATGCAAAGCCGGAGGTTTGCGCCTTCGGCTTTTTTCAGGTGCGTCCGAAACGCGATCAGCCGGCCGCGCCTCGTTCCCCCCGCACGCGCAGTCTCGTCAGCGTGCGTTGTCGGTACGCGAGCGACCGACAACGGACCGAAGCCGCCGCCCAAATGTCGGACTTACGACCGACGCGAATGGCGCTTCATGGCCGACGGCTGCCTGTGGGAGCTAGCCCAACTTTCGCTGTTCGCCGTGCCGGCTCTGGCTATGTCATTGATTTTTAAGGATGTTGACCTCAAAGGTCTTCACTACAGGGCGTAGGCTTCCATAGGGGCGATTGGCGATGGCTGGGCCATGATTTTCGGCGGTGGTTGCGCAGGCAGCTTGAGGCCTAACTGGTCGAGCAGGAGACGGTGTTCAGGTTCCGGCTGCGTGTAGCGCGACAGGATCAGATGACGCNCGTCAGTGGTGGGCAGATGAACATCGACCATCTGCATGGTTTTGAATTTCTCCAGCGCTGCACGAGGTGTCAAACCTGGAGCGGCGCGCTTGAGCTGGTACTTGAGCGTGACCTGCAGGCAATACGCCAGGAAGGCCACGAAGATGTGTGCTTCGATGCGTGCTTCTTTGTAGTGGTAGATCGGTCGAATTGCTAAGTCATGCTTGAGTTCCTTAAACGCCTGCTCGACTTCCGTAAGCTGGATGTAGAAGGTCCAAAGCTGTGCCGGGTCGTGACTCGAGAGGTTAGTGCGCAACAGATAATGGCCTTCGCGGCGCCGCACCTGACGCAATTTATTGCGGTCAAGTTCAAAGCGGAAGGTGTCCGGCGTCACCGCCTCATGGCTTTGTGGCAGTGTCAGTTGGATCAGGCTCGCGGCTCGCCCGGCGTCTTGTTTGGCCGCCCCCACTTTCATCAGTAGCTGGTCGCGTGTGAGGCTTTGTGCGCGGCACTGCTTGAGCCTTTCCACATAGCGCTTGAGCCGGCGCTGCCGCATGCCACGTTCTTTGCCGATCCGCGACTCGCTGACGGCAAGCACATAGGTTTCGCTCTCCTGGGGCAGGCGCTTGACTTGCACCCCGTCCCGGACACGCTCCCACGAAGCTGAGAGGAAGGACCGCTCCAGTTTGCTCAATCGCCCCTTGGGCGTGCCCACCAGGTAAGAGGCACCCATCTCGCGCATTTGCGCCAGCGTCTCTTCCGTGGGAATGCCGCGGTCCATGACCCAGATTCGATTGGCTTTGCCGTATCGGGTCTCGATGCGCTTGAGCAGATCGGACAGCGTGGTGCAGTCCGCGGTGTTGCCGGCCAGCACTTCGTAACTCAAGGGAAAGCCTTCCGGGTGACGATCAGGCCGATCACGACTTGCCGACAGTCGCCGCGCTTGTCGCGGCTGTAGCCGTATTGACGCTTGTCCGGTGCTTCCCGCGGAGTGTCGGCCTCG
>JGI12635J15846_10002119_pt1 | contig 17371 bp, 15 predicted proteins | sample BlaSpr_A8_OM2_M2_FD_15846 | JGI IMG/M metagenome (IMG submission 15846) | reverse complement strand
AGCCATATCGGCTGGTCTGGCAATTCGGCAATCAGCATGAGTCGCCTGAACACAGACTAGCAGCGCCCGCTGTTTATTCAAGAAAACTAAACGACGCCAAGACTCAACCGAGGAAAACCACGCGTGCCGCGTTCGCCCGCGATCAAGACCATGCTCAAGAACTTCACGATTCGCCGCGGACTCACGATTACCATCGCCGGTTATACGCTCGCGCTCGTGGCGGTGCTGCTTGCAGCCGCTGCGTGCCTGCGTCAGAGCAATCAGGCGCTTGAGCAGATGGTCGCAACCGACACCGTCGCCATCACGCATCTCAAGACGAGTTCGCAGCGCTTGCTGCAAGTGCGTCTCGCGCTCGGAAGCTTCGAGACGCTGTTCATGCTCGGCAAGGCCGGCGATGACCTGCTGCCCAACGCGCGCAAGACGCTCAAGGCAAGCGATGCCGAGTTCGATGCCTATCTCGCCAAGCCGCGCGATCCGCAGGAAGAGCCGCTCGTGCAAGCGGCGAAAGGGGCGCGCGACGCGTTGATCGCGAAGGCGCTCAACCTTGAATTCGATGCGCTCGCGCAAAACGATTTCACAACGTTCCGCACGCTCCAGGTACAGACGGCGGATGGTTTATACGCCACCTACGACCACGCGATGTCCGCGCTCGAAGCGTTCCAGATCGCACATCAGCAAGACCGTTATGCGCAGGCCCAGGCGCAGTTCCACACGATGGCGACGGGGGCGGTGATCGTCGCAGCGTTAGCGCTGGTGTTTGGTTTTATCGCGCGTGGTGCGTTGAGCGCGGCGGTGATGAAGCCGATTGAATCGGCGATCCATCACTTCGAACAGATTGCCGCGGGCGATCTGACGGCGAGCATCGATGCCTCGCGCGACAACGAAATGGGCCGCTTGTTCGCGGCGCTTGGGAAGATGCAGCAGGGTCTTGTCGGTACGGTGCAGCAGGTGCGCGGCGGCACGGGCGCAATCTCGCACGGCGCGCGTGAGATTGCGGCGGGCAACATCGATTTGTCGCAACGCACGGAGGAGCAAGCGGCTTCGTTGCAGCAAACGGCATCGAGCATGGAGCAGTTGACCGCGACCGTCCGCCAGAACGCCGACAACGCGCGGCAAGCGAGCGAGCTGGCCATCGATGCATCCGCGACTGCTGTGCGTGGCGGCACGGTCGTGGGCAAGGTCGTTCATACGATGGACGATATCGCGACGAGTTCCACGCGCATTGCGGACATCATTGGCGTGATCGAGGGCATTGCATTCCAGACGAATATTCTCGCGCTGAATGCGGCGGTGGAAGCCGCGCGGGCGGGCGAACAAGGGCGCGGTTTCGCCGTGGTCGCGGGCGAGGTGCGCAGCCTTGCGCAACGCAGCGCGGCGGCGGCGAAAGAGATCAAGGAATTGATCAATGCATCGGCGGACAAGGTGCTGGCGGGGAATGCGCTCGCGGGGCAAGCTGGCCAGACGATGAGCGAAGTGGTCGCGGCGGTGAAGCGCGTGTCGGACATTATTGGCGAGATCAGCGCGGCATCGAATGAGCAGACCGGCGGGATCGAACAGATCAATCGCGCGGTCGCGCAGATGGATGAGGTGACGCAGCAGAACGCGGCGCTGGTGGAGGAAGCGGCGGCTGCCGCGGCGTCGCTTGAGCAGCAGGCTGAGCAGTTGGACGTCGCGGTGGCGGTGTTTCGGGTTTAGGGGAGTTCAATATCCCGCCGCGGCCGCCGCGAACACCGTGCGGTAATACTCCCGCCCCTGCTCCAGATGCGATTCAAAAGCGAACCCACGACTCAGCATGTCGTTCATATCAGCACGCGTGATTTTCATCACGTAGCTGTGTTCCGTCGTGACTAACCGGCAACTCCCCGGCGTCTCCGATGCGCTGAACCACTTGCCCGCGTCAGCATGACCCGCCGCGTACGTGTGGCCCTCGTGCTCCACCTGCCAGCGGCCATCGAGCAAGATCCAGAAATCATCGCTCTTATCCGCCGCCGCGCAATTCGCCACAACCGTACCCGCCTGCGCTTCCCACTCGCGCGAATGGTCGATGGTCCAGCGCAACTGCTCCGTATCAAGACCCGTAAAAAACGGCGTCTTCCTGAGCAAATACAAATAAGTCGTCGATGCTTTCATGGTCTCGCCCTCCTGTTCCGCGTAGCCCTGCTGACCGCATGCAGCAGCCAGCAGAAGCAGGCTAAGCCAGGCGCCGCGAACGATACGCCCGGCATACATCATCGCTGCACCTTCGCTTCAAGCAGATCGCCCATGCCGATGCGCTTCGCGAATTCAATCCGCACTCGCTCCGATACCTCCAGCACCTGCGCCGCGCCATCGCCGACAAAATCGATCACCGAGCGCATCGGACGCGTGCCCTTTTCCAGTCCGACGATGCGAACCACTTCATCCGCGACCGCCTTAGGATCAGCGTTAGCCGGCGTCAGCGCAGTCAGGCGCTCGCCGATCTGGTCCATCACGCCGTCGTATCGGGCATAGGCTGCGGCCGTCGCCGTGTCGGCCGGTTTGCCTGCGCTCGGGAAGTGATCCGTGCCGCTGGTGAACGCACCCGGCACGACGATCGATGTCTCCACACCGAAGCGTGCAAGTTCATAAGCGAGCGTGACGGCGAGCGAATCCATTGCTGCCTTCGTCGCGCCATAAGGGCCCATGAACGGAGGAAAACCGCCCTTGGTCGTGGTGCTGCTGATCCACAAGACGAGCCCGGATTCCTGCTTGCGCATATAAGGTAGCACCGCGCGGTTGACGCGTTGTGCGCCGAACAGATTGGTGTCGAAGACCTTCATCATTTCTTCCGGCGTGAACGCTTCCGACGGGCCGACCACCAGATGTCCCGCGTTCTGCATCACCACGTCGATCCTGCCCTGCTCGCGGACGATTGTCGCGGCGGCGGCATCGGCGGAATCCTGCGAGAGGACGTCGAGTTCCAGCGGAATCAATGCGATTCCCTTCTCCGCCGACAACGCCCGCAATTCATCGGCACGACCACGATTGCGGCCTTCCACATCGCGCATGGTCGCGTAGACAATGTGCCCCGCTTCCGCCAGCGCCTGCGCGCTCAACTTGCCGATGCCCGTGCCTGCGCCCGTTACCAAAATGACTGATTTCATAATGATTCTCCAATCGTTTAGATAAGCTAACGTTTTTTGCGTTCTTAAGCGACACCGCCATTGGCGCGCAGTATCTGTCCGTTGACCCAGCCCGCATCCGGACCGGCGAGGAAGGACACGACCGAAGCGATGTCCTCGGGCTGGCCGAGGCGTTGCAGCGGCGGCATTTTGGCGAAGGTCTGGATCTGTTCTTCGGTCTTGCCATCGAGGAACAGTGACGTCGCGATCGGACCGGGAGCCACGGCGTTCACCGTGATGCCGCGGCCGCGCAGTTCCTTCGCGAACACATGCGTGAACGCTTCAACTGCCGCTTTCGTCGCGTTGTAGACGGCGTAGCCNGGCATGTTCAGGGCAAGCGTGGTGCTCGAGAAATTCACGATCCTGCCGCCGTCGTTCATCCGCGCCGCCGCTTCGCGCAGCGTGTTGAAGGTGCCTCGAACGTTGATGCCGAAGGTCTGGTCGTAGAGCGCGTCGGAGGTATCGGCGAGCGGGACTGTCTTCAGCACGCCGGCGTTATTCACCAGCACGTCGATCTTGCCGAGCTGCTGTTCGGTTGCCTCGAACATGGCGCGGACTTCATCGGCGTTCGCTACGTCGGCCTTGATCGCAATGGCCTTCGTCCCCTGCGCGGCGAGTTCCGCGACGAGCGCGTCGGCTTCCTTCGAGCTCGATGCGTAGTTGATGGCCACGGCAAAACCGTCGCTGGCGAGACGCCGCGCCACTGCTGCGCCAATACCCCGCGATGCGCCCGTGACGATGGCTACCTGGCTGTTCTTGACTGTGTTCATGATTCGCTCCTTTGGGTGGTGAGTGCGTGGAATGAAGTATTGATCATTCACATCTAATGATAATTAGTCTCGATTTGGTAATATAATTCCATTTACTTTAACAATCCGAGCTCGCGAGTTGCCTATGGACCGGTTTCAGGAAATGCAGGTGTTTATTCGTATCGCCGAGCGCAGCAGCTTCACGCAGGCTGCGGACGATTTGCAGATACCGCGCGCCACAGTGACCAATCTTTTGAAGCGCATGGAGGAGCGGCTNGGGACGCGACTGCTCGAACGCACGACGCGCACGGTGCGCCTGACGCACGACGGCGAGGCGTTTTACCGGCGCTGTGTGCGGCTGATTGCGGATATGGAGGAAGCGGAGGGTTCGTTTCGCAATGTCGCGCCAAAGGGCCTGCTGCGCGTGAATTTGCAGGGGACGCTTGCGAAGCATTTCGTGGTGCCGGCGCTGCCTGAGTTCATCGCGCAGTATCCGGACATTGAATTGCAGATTGGCGAGGACGACCGGCTGGTGGATCTGGTGCGCGAGGGGATCGACTGCGTGCTGCGGGCGGGCACGCTCCAGGATTCATCGATGGTCGGGCGCCGCGTCGCATTGATGGAGCAGGTCACGGTGGCAAGTCCCGCTTATCTGGAGCGGTTTGGGAAGCCTGAGACGCTCGAGGCGCTGGGTGCGCATCGGGCGGTGAACTATCTATCGAGTGGATCGGGGAGGATCTTGCCTATGGAATTTACCGTCGATGGCCGCGTGGTCGAAATACAGCTTGCTGCCGTGGTGTCGGTGACGGGCGCGGATTTGTACACGGGGTCGGCGGTGGCGGGATTAGGGCTGGTGCAGGTGCCGCGATATCGCGTGATGGGGGAGATATCGGCGGGGAAATTGAAGGTCGTGCTGAATGCGTTTCCGCCGCCTCCCATGTCGGTTTCGGTTTTGTATCCGCAGAACCGGCAGTTATCGGCGCGGGTTCGGGTCTTCGCGCAATGGCTTCGGGAGATTTTCGAAGCCGCGGGGTGACGGGTCCGCTTTGTTTTCGACATTCGACTGCATCAGGGAGTGGAAGGAGGTATTGGCGCCCGCCCAGCCCTCCTTTGCGGCTTTGCTGCACAACTCTGCAGCAGACCAGGTTCGAGCGATCGCACAAGCTCACCTCTTTCTTGAATAAACGACTCTGCACCACGACTAGAAAGTCAGCGAATAACCGAAGCAACTTTCGGCTCTACGTCGTGGTGGCAGGATCTCGTCCGGCGCAAGTCGGCCACAATCGGACCTTCGTCGACCGCTGCTCATGGACGGTTGGACGCCCGCAGATCCGTCGACAACGGACATTAACCGGGCGACGTGACGCCGGTAGCGCGTCAACAGCCGCGGTTCCGGTCGCAAAACAATTCTGAATGCTGTCTTGCCCCCGGCCTCCCAAGTTGGCCAACAGCAAATTCAGATTTCACGGCGGTCTTTTTTTGATTGGTAAGTTGGTCCTCTTTCAGCGGAGGCGACGAGCACGAAACGCGTGATACGTCCTTCCGCGCCATCTGCAAAGCCAGGACATATGAACTGCCCGCTTCAGGCTTTCGCCACCACCTCACATCGGGCTGAGCATCTAGCGCGGGACATCACCGGGTGCGCCGTCAAAGCGGACGCGCGCGGCATGGATGTCGGAATAACGACGATCGGCCCAATCGATGAGGGCCGCCATCGGGTCCAACAGGGATTGGCCTAGCGGGGCCAGACGATATTCGACGGTCGGCGGCCTGGTGGGAAAAACATGGCGGGTGATTAGTCCGTCGCGCTCCAGATCGCGGAGTGTCTGAGTAAGCATGCGCTTGGAAATGTCAGGGATGGCTCGGTGAAGCTCGCTGAAGCGCTGCGATCGCGTCGCGAGTTCCATGATCATGAGCATGCTCCATTTGTCGCCGATGCGATCGAGCACGTCGCGAACCGCGCAGTGTGCGGACTGGGCGCCGCTCAATTGACGTTGATATCGGCTGAATCTCTCGATCGCATTCTGTGCGGTGCTCATTCGGGTTCCCTTTAACTCTTCTGGTAACAAAAAACTGCCTCCTTACGGCGCGAGGCATAGGTCTCTATGATAGACCTGCCCTCAAACATAGACCCTTCCTCAAGGAGCTCTCATGTCAGACCCTGTTCCCGCCCGCCTTCTATACCCAGGCTCCGGCGGGCATCTGGGCCGCCGTGTTGTGAAGTTGCTGATGGAAGCCGGAGATTCCAATATCACCGCATCCAGCCGCAGCCCGCAGAAATTGAGTCGCTTCGCCGCGAAGGTTAAAGCAGATTTCAACGATCCAACCACGCTCGCCGCGGCTTTTGCCGGAGTCGAGCGCCTGCTGATCATCTCCATCGATGGGTTGGGCGACATCATTCTTTCCAACAACAGCGTATTTGGATGAATCTCCAGATCGCGGGTTGGCGTTTAAAGGCAGTACCAATATCAGGAGAAACGCATGTTTTTGGTAATGGGAATTACGGGACGCGTGGGCGGCGCAACGGCCCAACATCTGTTGGCGCAAGCTAAGAAAGTACGCGCAATGGTCCGCAATCGCGAGAAGGCGACGAAATGGGTGGATCAAGGTGTGGAACTGGTCGACGGCGACTGGAATGATGCGGCCGCCGTCGAGCGGGCGCTCGAAGGGGTCGAAGGTGCATTTGTCATGCTGCCCGCTGTCTGGGCACCCTCGCCTGATTTCAAAGAAGCAAAGAGCGTGATCGCGAACTATGTCGAGGCGCTGACCAAGGCAGCGCCGCCGCGGGTGGTTGTGCTCTCGTCGATGGGTGCGAACAGAACCAGCGGGCTGGGGATGATCACGGCCCTGTCGCTTCTGGAGCAAGGATTTCGCCACCTGACATTGCCGATCGCCTGTGTGCGCGCCGGCGGGTTTTTCGAAAACTTCCTTTACGGCTTGCACGTTGCCCAGGGCGGCACGCTACCCGTCTACTACAACCCGACGAGTCGGAAATCGACCATGGTCGCGACCGACGATATCGGCGCCGAGGTGGCGACGCTGCTGACCGGGCCGGCGTGGTCCGGGCATCGCGTCGTCGAGCTTGGCTCGATGGTCAGCGCGGATGAAGTCGCGGCCCAACTGGGCGAAGTCATGCAGCGCGACGTCAAGGCCTTTGCCATCCCGCGGGTCGGGTGGCCGGCAGCGTTCGAACAGTTCGGCATCCCGAAGGGCCAGACCGGACCGGCCGAAGCGGTGTTCGAGGCCGTCAACGCGGGCTGGATGGACCTCGGCGTCGAGGGTACGGAGCACGTCGCGGGCACGACGTCCCCCCGCGACGTCTTTGCGGCGGCCCACAAGGCCGCTACGGCATGAACTGCGGCATTCACACCAAGAAAGATCGAGGTCTAACATGAAGGTTTTTGTTTTGGGTACAACGGGCGGAACCGGACGGTTGTCCAAGATTTCCTGGCGCCAAGTATTACTTTTGGCTCTTGCCGCTTTTTTCGTCGTGGGATCGCTCAGCAACATCGTCGCCCCGCGATCCATCATTGAGGAATACATGAAGTGGGGATATCCGCACTGGTTCCATTTCGTGACCGGTTCGCTGGAACTCATGACCGCCGTTCTGCTGGCGCGGGCACGGACGCGGCTGTGGGGCTCGGCGCTCGGCTGCACCGTGATGTTGGCTGCGCTCGCGACCGTCACACTCCACGGCGAATACGGGCATGGGGTGGCGCCACTTGTTGTGGCGACACTATCGATTGTTGTCGGCTGGATCGCTTGGCGCAAGCGGCTCGCTGCCGGTTCCATGGCACGGGCCTAAACTTTACGCGGCCCTCAAGAACTTAAAAGCCTGCCGGAAATGCTATTACCAATCAGTTGTCGGTTTCAAATCCCAGTTGCAACAGGGTTGAGTTATTGAATTGAGCTTGGCGGTTGATGGGTCAAAGCGGGCATTCGAGCAAAGACTTCGAGAGGGGAATGGAACGCGTGAGTGGCGCGTGGCCGAGCGTTGAGGCTGTCGGCAATGGCATCGAGATCGTCCTGGGTGAAGGTGCTCAGGTCTATATTGGGCAGGTACTGGCGCAGCAGGCCGTTGGTGTTCTCGCATGTGCCGCGCTACCAGGGACTGTGGGAGTCGCAGAAGTAGACCGCCACGCCGGTTCTGGCGGTGAGATCCTTGTGGCGAGTCAACTCTTTGCCCTGATCGTAGGTCAGGCTGTGACGCAGTGGTGCGGCGATCGAAATGAGCTTGGCCGAGAAGCCGGCCAGCGCCGAGGCGGCCGTGGCGTCTTCCATGCGGGCCAGTTGCAAATATCGGTCGAGTTGCACGAACGTGCGGGTCGGATCGGGTACTTGTCTAACTTGAGAAAGGAACATTCGTGATGAAGGCTCATCCGGTTAGCTGCGGTCGTCGAAACCGCCCTGCAAGAAATTCTGCGCTTCAGTGGCGAAAGTAGCGCCTCAGGACCGACCAACCCTGCACATCGGTCCAATCAATCAATGACTTAACCCGTGAACCCAGATACGTGCTTTTTTGACTGTCAAAGGCGATCTGAGCATGAATAAACTTGGCGCTCACGCGCGTGGGCCAGTATTTACTCAACCGGGCTTTGTTTGCGGGCACTCGGTCTCGTACCAGATATCGACCTGACGCTGCGCGGCCTCAAGATCTGCTGGGTAGTAAGGATCATCATTAAACGATCCAGGGTGGTAGCCCGCTTTTTCCAAGGCCGCCACTTCACTTATATTGCGCTCGTGGGTAACCGGTGCCTTGTTCCTGATCTCGGTCAGGTCGCGGCATTCCACGGCGCTAAGGTGGGTCCCTGTGCCTGCCTGCATGCCCCCTGTGGCACATGCAGCGAGCAGGAGCACTAACGCGGGAAGCATCGGCCAGGCCTTGTTTGCGTTCTTCATTTTGCGTTTCCCTCCAATGAAGCAACGCTCACCAAGCATGGCTCATTCCCGGCCGCAGGCGGGGTATCGAGCCGAGGCGCTTTCCACCCCTCGGCCTTCGCAAGCTTATGATTACAGGCGGTCGACAACCGGCCAGTTCCTGACGTTCGCCCGTATCAGCAGATGGACGCTTGTGCGGCCGATCCGCATTAATAACGGACATTCCCTTCTCAACGGGTCGGCGGGTTGTCGGCCGAGCATGGATACGCCCTTACTCCATGCGCCATCGCGCGGCGCTGCTCCATGCCGCGAGGTTCGGCCCGAGCAGCGCGGCGACGTACTGGATCTGCCGGGAATATAGCTGCGCGAGTTCCGACGCCGATAGGGTACACCGCTGGTGGGCGCGGGGCACCTCGTCCTCGGCCAGGAGCGCCTAAGCCCGCTTCAGGAACGCTTCTCAGCGCGGCCGACGAACGGCGCGAGTACGGGTCCCGAAGTCGGGCGACAGAGTCCCTTGTGGTGGAGAATCCGCGACATGCGGTCAGAAGGTGTCCCAATCGGCCGTTGTGTCGTCCGTTTCCTTGGCCGTCGCTGAGAGCGGCGCGGCGGGGGCGGTCGAGGTCACTGGTGCGGCACGCATCGAGGGAAGGGCTGGAGGAGTGGGCATCGCGGGGCGGGATGCCGCGTGTTTCGCGGTCGGCCGTGCCGCTTTGAGCGACGTGCCCGAAGCATCATCGCGGCGCTGCGCCGGCAATGCCTTCGTCGTCGGCGCGTGAGCCGGTTGCAGCACGGAAACGTCGCTCACCCGGAACACCGACACCGCTTCCCGCAACGCCTGCGCCTGCTGATACATCGACTGCGTCGCAGCTGATGCCTGTTCGACCAGCGCCGCGTTTTGCTGCGTGACCTCGTCCATCTGACTGACCGCGCGGTTGACCTGGTCGATCCCGGTGCTTTGTTCTTCCGACGCGGCCGCGATTTCCCTCACGATGCCCGTGACGCGTGTCACCGCCTCAACGATCTCGCCGATCGTGCGGCCCGCTTCGGCGACCAGTTGCGAGCCGGTATCCACACGCGACACCGACTTGTCGATCAGCTCCTTGATTTCTTTCGCCGCAGTGCCGCTGCGCTGCGCGAGCGAGCGCACCTCGGCTGCGACCACCGCGAACCCGCGGCCCTGTTCGCCTGCGCGCGCGGCTTCGACCGCTGCATTGAGAGCGAGAATGTTGGTCTGGAACGCAATCCCTTCGATCACGCTGATGATTTCTGCGACCTTGGACGAACTTTCGGAGATGCCCAGCATCGTCTCGACCACCTGACCGACCACGGCGCCGCCGCGCTGTGCGACACCCGACGCGTTCTCGGCCAGCGACGCGGCTTGCCGTGCGTTTTCCGCGCTCTGGCGCACCGCACCGGCTAGCTGCTCCATGCTCGACGCGGTTTCCTCAAGCGAGGTCGCCTGTTCCTCGGTACGCTGAGACAGATCGTTGTTGCCTGCCGCAATCTCGTGCGCGCCGGTGGTGATGGATTCCGCCGAATGCTTGATGCGGTGGATGATCGTGGTCAGATGCTGCTTCATGTCACGCATCGCGGACAGCAGGTTCTCCTGATTGCCGGTCGGCGCATCGACCGCGATGGTCAGGTCGCCGCCCGCGATCTGCCTGCACAGATGCGCGGCATAGTCGGGCTCGCCGCCGAGCGCCTGCTGAACCGAGCGGGACAGCACGACGACCCAGCCCAGCACAATCACGAGCACGGCGACCAGAATCGCGATCACGGTGTGAACCGATCGCTGATTGGTGCTTTCAGCCTGTTCGTTGCTCTGCTCGTCGAGCTTGCTGACGTCGTCGATCAGCGACTGTAGCGAAGCCTGCATCGGCAGGAATTGCGAGTGATAAAGCGCGGTCACCTCGTCGTTGGCGGTCTTCGGATCGGTCGCGGCCAGCTTAATGAATTGCTGCGATTGCTGGTCATATGCATTCCAGTCGGTAACCACCTGGTTGAAGTGATCGCGGTGTGCCTGACTCGCGAACATCGGACCGATGGTATTCGACCATTGGCTGACGTCCTGTTCCGAATCTGAGAATACCTTTTTGGTGTCGGCTGAGGTCGGATCGAGCTCCAGCGTCGCCAGGAGGCTGGCCTTAATTTCGGTCAGGCCACGCAGTTCGACAGCTCGTCTTTGTACGTCGTGCTCCGCATGGCTGACTGCGTTGAATCCCAGATACGTCGCGATGATCCCGCCGGAGATCGCAATAATCGTTACGACCATTAATGCGCGAAGCTTTTGCCTTATTGTCATTATTGCTCTCGTATTGCGCACTGCGATTAAGGTTCCCTCTGCTTTTCGCCTTCCAGGGGACCCGGGCTGTGCCGCCGTGTCTTTCGTCTGCTGAGCCTTGAGCCAGTCCCGCAGGAACTGGGGCAGTGATACGAGGCCACGCGACGAATGACGACGACTGCGGCTATAAAACACCTCGATGTACTCGAAAAGTCGGCAACAGCCTCCTGAAACCTGCGATACCTCGTGCCATCCAGCCGCTCGTTCTTCAGGCTGTTGAAGAAGCTTTCCATTGGCGCGTTATCACAGCAATTCCACTTGCCGCGACACCACAGTTATCGTCAGACAAGAACGTCTGGTTTATGACTAAAAGCGAAAAACAGTTTTTCTTTAAGAGCAAGAATCAATTCTCACCCGGTTGCCCGGGCATTGGCGCCGCTCACAATGCTTTGCAAATACGCTTCATTCGTCGCTCAATGTGCCTATGTCAATGTCCGTAGCACCTCGAAAACCGTCGTCGAAGCGACAATGGGTGGAACGGCGGCAGTGGGTCGATCACGGTCGGCCCGGAAACCGGTGACCGTAGCAGGGGAATGGTCGTCAAAGCGCAGATGCACCATGCCATTGGCGGAACCGCCGATCGCGCGCAGCACACGCTTGCTGTCTCGCGCCAGGATCTTCGCTTGTGAGACAGCCCTCGCTTTGGCGCGCTCTCCTGCGTTACTCGTTCGTCATCTGTTTTCCGGCGAACGCGCGTCATTGCGGCCTGAGGTGCAGATCGTTGCTCACGGATTGGACCCCCGGCACGCCGCGCGTCACGGCAAGCGCTTTCTGAATCTGTACCTCCGAATCCACGTATCCTGACAACTGCACGACGCCTCGATACGTCGCGACGCTCATCGACAACGATCTCAGCCCCGGGTCCGCGACGAGCGCCTGCTTCACCCGGGCGGCGAGCGCAGCGTCGTCAGTGGCGATCTCCCCCGGCGCGGTCACGGACGGCGTCGCCGTCGACTTACAGCCGTTGGTGAACACGAACGCGGGCAACGCGAACGCCGCGACGATCAGCAACCGGTTTTTGATGTATGGCGCGTTTCGCATGTCGGTTATGACATCCAGATTCGTGCATTAAGCAGGGACCGCGCCATGAAGTCGATTTTCCTATATAAGCGCTAAATGGCGAGCTAAAAAGCGGGCCGAGTGGCCTTGCCCAAGTTTATCGAGACATTCGTGCATTCATTCGTCTGGATGGATCGCGGTCCGCTTAGCAGGCGAACCGGCAGGTTGCGATCACTTCAGCTTCGCGCTGTTCCTTACGCGTCAACGGCGCAGGCAGGGTTTGTGCGTCGCCGGGCGGATCGACCGTATACACGAGAATCTTGCCGTCCCGTTCGTCGTGTATTGCGGCGTCGGGCGGCGCAGCACGGCACGCGGCGCTTCACAACGCGGCTACGCCGAGCGCCGAGAACATCATCGCATATCGCGCCTTCATGAAGACCTCCAATGCCACAGCCACCGGGGCTTTGACTATTTGACCGCATCGGCGCGACAGCGTTGCGCAGTTCATATTACCGAGCACTTGCCATCCCGTCACGAGTGCGGCGCAAGAGCCAGGGCTTGTGCGATGCTCGGATTACCGGGCTCAACAAGGTACGATGCGCACTTCTCTCTTCGCGGTTGAAGTGTGCATATCCATGGTTAAAGGTCGAGGTTCTAGGCCGATATTCCAGTAAGGCAAGATTCGGCCAGCCGGAGACGTTCAACCAGACCTTCGCGCGGACGTTCGAACGTCCGCTCCACCCCAAACAACCGACTTACGCTCGCGATCATGTCGATCGACGCCCGCCTCCCTGGGCCGCCATGATCATGTTGGTGGCGTCGGTGTCCGCCAGCATCACGGGCACCGGCGCCCTCCGTATCGCGATAGGTCGGGGAAGTGACCCAATCGTCAGGCAGAAGGCGCGGGAATTAAAGGACCGAAAACCTGCGCCCAAGGTCGCGCTCAGCGCCACTCATGGCAAGCGCCTTAGCGAGCGTGAGTCCATCCGGGACTCGACTAACGGAAGCCGTAGACCAGGACCTTTTTCCCCTCAAAGCTTTCTTGCACACCTTGCTCGCAATCCGGTGGACACACTGCTTGGCCGTCCATGCTAGCGCCTGACACGGTGACCGCCCTGTAGACAACGGATTCGACGAGCGTCCCGTCGGCAGCGACGACGATGTTCAGATCAGTCTCGACGCCGGCCGGCACGGCTCCGCCGGCGGTATAGACGATTTTCATGGTGCCGGTGCAATCGGAGTTCACCGTGTAGGTTCCGTTCTGGTTCGGATTAAATGTAGTCTGCCCCCCTTTCGGCAGACCGCCGATAACCCCGAAGTCGGTGCGCGTAAAACCGCCTGCGCCGTCGAACGTCACCAGGGCGACGTCATCAAGGATCGACGGGGCGGCGTACGGATGAAACGTACCATCGGCAGATTTCTTCAATCCAAGTATCTCACCGTGACCGATAAAACTAAACGGTCCCCTTAGCGTTGCGTTCGAGCAAAGGCCGCCGCGGTCGCCGCGGTCGCCGGCCTGCGCGGCGCCACTGAGCGAGAGAAGTACAACGGCGGTTGCTGACAAAATCCCTAAATGCTTGATCTTCATGGTCATCTCCTTGTCACCGAACCAGGCACATAACATCACAGCGCGCAGCGGGCTATTGCCTGGCGAGATGAGGCGCCCAATTCAAACAAATGAAATTCAAAAAGGCCGCAGTGACGGAGGAAGCAATGAGAGAACGAGCGGCCGTCAGTGCGGCCGGGTGTTCTGGAGTGTGAGGCGAGAAAGCCGAGGTGCGGACCAAGTAATGAACGGCGAAACGCTTCACCAAGCAGTTATTTTTCGCTTGGCGTCGGCAGACACGCGCAGAAGAGGTGCACGAAAGTCCGCGCAATTGTGACTTCGTGAGTCAGCCACGCATTAAAGTCGCATAGCAAAAAATAGTGTAATCGACGATCTTCGCAGGTGCCAGATAGATTTCGGACAAAATGACAGGCGCGATCAGAATCGCGCGGTGCGAATAATGCGCTCTCACCGTGTAGCGAATGCCTGCGGGGGCTTCAAAGGTCGGCCAGCACGTAGGCGAGGATGACCGGTGCACGCTGGAAGCTGCCGTTGATGTGGTCTCCCGATCATCGTACGAAATGGGTCGCAAGTACGCATCCGCCCGCAGTGAGATCTGACATTCGCGAACGCGGAGGTGCGAACGTCAGAAAAGCAAACCTGAAGCTGCCTCACGAAAGGCAACAACTAAAGGTCCGCAACGGCCGAACTCCCGTCTCCCTATGCGAGTCGACGAGCGGCCGTTGTACCCTGAAAGCCGACGTAGATGTCGCGCTGGGTCGACGGGCCGCAATGGGTCGCGTGCCGCCGATCGCGGACAGGAGACCCAATTGTCGCTGAGTGGAAGTCCTTGCAAACAGAATCGGTCGGGTCCGGTCCGACGCCGAACCCGCTTGATCGCGGCGAGGAGCCCGGCTACATGATCATCATTCGCTGGATACGACCAGGCTCGGCGCGCTATATTTTTGACGTCAGTCGAGTCGTGCGGATGCGGCTTGTGCGTTTGGGCAGAATGTCTCTTCGGCATGGGGGCATCATGATAGAGGTTCATAACTGAAGGTGCGTGACCCGGGATTCGTCCGCTTCGAGTCATTGAGCACCACCACTCATGCCAAGGAGCGACGGGCAAACAAAAGCGGCCGATCTTGCGACCGGCCGTTTTTGCTTCGGCATAAGACCTTTAAGGTCTATCGTCTTAGATCACGCAAGGTCGAAGCGATCAAGGTTCATCACCTTGTCCCAGGCCGCTACAAAGTCATGGACAAACTTCTCCTGCGCATCCGAACTTCCATAGACTTCAGCCAAGGCCCGGAGCTGGGCGTGTGAGCCGAAGATCAGATCGACACGGCTACCGGTCCACTTCAGTTCACCCGTCGCGCGATCTCGCCCTTCAAACACCTCCTTGGCATCCGATACCGCCGTCCACTCCGTGCCCATATCAAGCAGGTTCACGAAGAAGTCGTTAGTCAGCGTCGCCGGCCGCTTGGTAAAGACTCCGTGTTGGGTCTGTCCATAGTTGGCGTTCAAGACACGCAGGCCGCCCACGAGCACCGTCATCTCCGGCGCACTCAGCGTTAGCAGTTGCGCCTTATCAACCAGCAAGGCCTCGGCCGGTACGGAGAATTTACCCTTGAGGTAGTTGCGGAAGCCGTCCGCGACCGGTTCGAGCACGGCGAAGGCATCCACATCGGTTTGCGCCTGCGAGGCGTCCATGCGTCCCGGCGCGAAGGGAACCGTCACTGCATGACCGGCATTTTTCGCCGCTTGCTCGACGCCTGCGCAACCAGCCAACACGATCAGGTCGGCGAGCGAGACCTTCTTGCCTCCGGACTGGGCGCTGTTGAACTCGCTCTGGATACCCGTGACGGTATCCAGCACCTTCGCCAGGTGGGCCGGCTGGTTGACTTCCCAATCCTTCTGCGGCGCGAGACGAATCCGGGCACCGTCTGCACCGCCACGCTTGTCGGAGCCACGGAAGGTGGAGGCCGACGCCCAGGCGACCGAAACCAGTTGCGAGACGGACAGCCCTGAAGCCAGGATCTTGCCCTTGAGGGCGGCAATGTCCTGCTCACCGATCAGATCATGATTGACCGCAGGGATGGGGTCTTGCCAGATCAGTTCTTCTGCCGGAACTTCCGGGCCGAGATAGCGTGCGCGCGGACCCATGTCGCGGTGCGTCAGCTTGAACCACGCCCTTGCAAACGCATCGGCTAACTGATCCGGATTCTCGTAGAAGCGCCTTGAAATTTTTTCGTAAGCAGGATCGAATCGCAACGAGAGGTCAGTTGTCAGCATGGAGGGTGCATGGCGCTTGGACGGGTCGTGCGCATCCGGGATGGCACCTGCCCCTGCGTCGCCCTTCGGCTTCCATTGATGCGCACCGGCAGGACTCTTCGTCAGTTCCCATTCGTAGCCGAACAGGTTTTTAAAGAACTCATTGCCCCACTTCGTTGGCGTGCTGGTCCAGGTGACTTCCAGGCCGCTGGAGATAGCGTCACCGCCTGAGCCTGTGCCAAAGCTGCTCTTCCAGCCGAGGCCTTGCTCCTCGATGCTGGCCGCTTCCGGCACAGGCCCCACATGGGACGCAGGACCGGCACCGTGGGTTTTGCCAAAGGTGTGGCCGCCCGCGATGAGCGCAACCGTCTCTTCGTCGTTCATCGCCATGCGAGCAAAAGTCTCGCGAATATCCGTGGCCGCTGCGACCGGATCCGGGTTGCCGTTCGGGCCTTCCGGATTGACGTAAATCAGACCCATCTGAACAGCAGCGAGCGGATTTTCGAGATCCCGCTCGCCGGAGTAGCGTTTGTCATCCAGCCAGGTGGTTTCGGAACCCCAGTAGACGTCTTCTTCCGGCTCCCAGACGTCCGCGCGTCCGCCGCCGAAACCAAAGGTCTTGAATCCCATCGACTCCAGAGCGACGTTGCCCGTGAGAATGATAAGGTCGGCCCATGAGATTTTCCGGCCATATTTCTGCTTGATCGGCCAAATCAGCCTGCGTGCCTTGTCGAGGCTGACGTTGTCGGGCCAGCTGTTGAGGGGCGCGAAGCGCTGCTGGCCGGCACCGGCGCCGCCACGACCGTCGCCGGTGCGATACGTGCCGGCGCTGTGCCATGCCATGCGAATGAAAAACGGTCCGTAGTGGCCAAAGTCAGCCGGCCACCAGTCCTGTGAGTCGGTCATCAGCGCCAGCAGATCCTTCTTCACGGCCGCCAGGTCGAGACTCTTGAACGCTTCAGCGTAGTTGAAGTCCTTGTCCATCGGGTCGGACAGGGACGAGTGCTGATGCAGGATTTTCAGATTCACTTGATTGGGCCACCAGTCCCGGTTCGACGTACCGTCGCCGGCGGTGTGGTTGAACGGGCACTTCGCTTCAGTCGACATGTGCTTGCTCCTTGGATCGTCTGTACTCGACTACTCGGCTTCGTCTAGAGTTCGGGCAATGGTCTTACATGCTAATGTCTTGCAACTTAGGACGGAAATAGGTTTATTTGATGGCAATGCATCAGAAAAACCTAAGGCCAAGGCCTTCCCGTTATCTCTGCGCGTCGAAGAAGGAGTTGGAGGTACGTCAAACCTTTCGGACGCGCTCGAACCCGCTGGTTCGCTGCACATGCGGCCGTTCCGCAACGGATCTCGCGAAGATCATCTCCTCCGCTAGCCTTGCGCAGAACGTCCGGTTTCATCAAGCCACCGAACGATGTTACACACAGTATCGCCA